>Ga0073934_10010588_pt1 | contig 11419 bp, 12 predicted proteins | sample LarsenN4metaG_FD_76834 | JGI IMG/M metagenome (GOLD analysis project Ga0073934, IMG submission 76834) | Hot spring sediment bacterial and archeal communities from British Columbia, Canada, to study Microbial Dark Matter (Phase II) - Larsen... ...
CGCCGTCAGCGCCAGCACCGCGCACAGCAGCCGCGAGATCAGATAATCCACACGGGAGAACTCGAGCCAGTGGGCCGCCAGCCCGGCGATCACCGCCGCCGAGACAAACGCCCCCATCAGCATGTAGCTCGAACCTGACCGCAGCAGACGCTGCTTCTCCAGCCGGGCGAGATTGGCCGAGTACTTCCCCAGCAGCACCAGCACGATGAAAAACATCGCGTAGAGCGCCATCCCGATCGGCCCCTTGTCCGCCGCCAGCGGGGGGGCCTTGGGCAGCCATTTGAGGAGGCCGTACACCGCACCGCCCTGCAGCAACAGCAACAACACCGTGAAGGCCGGCACAAACCATTTCTCGAACTGCTCCCGCGAACGCCGGGCGGGAAACGACTCCGAGTCAGCCGCGTTGAACAGCGTGGCGCTGCCCTTGGCCTTGTTCAACTCGTCATACTCCAGTTTCTCCAGGCGCTCGCGCGCCTCCAGCCGCATCTGGAAGTAACTGACCAGCGCCACCAGCAACCCGAGCACATACCAGACGACGGCGACATAGCCCGTGGCCGAGCTGACATGGCGCGCCACCGCCACGCCGGCCAAGGTCACGCCCAGCAGCGTGATGAGATTGACCAGCCCGTTGCGTTGAGTATTTCGATCCATGAAAAAATCAGTTCAATTCCCGGTCCTCGAACAAGATCAGGGCCAGCGCCAGGGAAGCCCCGAGGTAGCCCGCCACGTACGCCAGCGCCTTGCCCATGTAGGCGGGGGGGATGTTTTTGCCCGGCTCCAGCGCGTCCGCCATCCAGAACAACTGCCAGTTCGGCACCGCCGCGTAGACCACCGAGGCCCACCAGGCGCCTTGCTCGGCCGGGCGGCCAAACAGATAGTCCGACATCAGCCCCAGCAAAAACACGCCGGTGCAGACGGCCAAGGTGGGAATCATCTCCAGCCGTGTGGAACACGCCAAGGCGATGCCCGCGATGATCAACAGCGCGAACAGGATCAGCACCCCCGCCCGGAGCATCCGCCAGTCCACGCGCGCGATCTCGCCAAACGGCTTCACGGTGGTTGTGAAAAACTCGACCACGATGAACGCCACAGTCAGCAGCAGCACCGTGGCGACCACCGCGTCCGGCACGAACGGCCGCCGGAGGAAGTAGTTGCCAAAGCCCGCCGCCGCGTAAGCCAGGGTTAAAGCCCCCGCAAAGATGCCCCCGCTCACCAGGTCCGCATCCCCGTACGCGTCGAAAGCCATCCGGCCCGCCAGCAGCGCGCCGATCATGTTCACGTAGGTCAGCAAGGTGATGGCCCCGGCCAGCCCGGCATACTTCGCCAGCAGAAACGTAGCCCGGCCCACCGGCTTGGCCAGCACCGCCAGGGCGGTGCCGGTGCGGATCTCATGCGCCACTGAAGCCGAGGCACTGGTCACCGCCCCGAACAAGCCCGACACCAACACCACCGCCAGCACGCTGTCCTTCACCAGTTTCGGGTCATCCCCCAGACCGAAGTAGGGCACAATGGAGAGAAAAACGCAAAAGGCGCAGGTGCAGGTCATCAGCAGCAGGAAAACCGGCTGCCGGACCAGTTCCATGAACGCATTGTGAGCGATGGTGGCGAACTGTCTCACGGACGCAAATTTAGTCCGCGGGATAATAGGAATGTTCAATCTCTTTGCAACGGTTATCCCCCTCGCCCCATCGGCATTTTGGGTGAGAAATGGCCGTAAAATGGCCTTGCCTTCCGCTCCATGATGAGGACTTCGCGGCCGGGGCGGACGATCAGAAGACCCGGGGCACGCCTTCCTCGAGGATTTGCAGGTGGCGGGCGATCCCGTTCTGATGCGCCAATTCTTGGAGCCAGCGCGGTGGCTCGTCCATCGCCTCAAAGGCGAGCTTGAACGAGCCGAAGTGCATCGGGATGAGCCACTGCGATTTCAAGTCCTTGAACACCCGCACCGCGTCGTCCGGCCCCATGTGGACGTGCCGGAACGAGTCCGGGAAATACGCGCCGATGGGCAGCAGCGCGATTTCCGGCGCCAGCCGTCGGCCAATCTCCTGGAAGCCGTCGAAATACGCGCTGTCTCCCGCGTGGTAGATGCTGCGGCCCTGGTGTTCCAACACGAAGCCCCCGTAGCCGCGGTGTCCGTCGCGAAGAGTGCGCGCGCCCCAGTGCTTGCTGGGCGTGAACGTGACCCTCCAGTCGCCCGCGCCGAAACTTTCCCACCATTGCAGTTCCACCACGCGCCGGAAACCCAACCCCCGCGCCAGGTCACCCACCCCCCAGGGGAACACGCCGGTCTTCGTCGCGGGCAGACGCCGCAGGGTGGGCTTGTGGAAATGATCGAAGTGCGCGTGCGTGAGCAGCACCAGGTCAATCGGCGGCAGGTCCTTGAGCTTGAGCCCGGCGCGCTTGATGCGTTTGAGCAGGAACAGCCAGTTGGCGAAGTTCGGGTCAATCAACACGTTCAAATCCGTGAACTGAATCAGGAACGACGCATGCCCGATCCATGTGACCGCCACCTGACCGGGCTTGAGTGAGGGGAACTCCGGCTTCCTATGGCGGCCGGTGCGCGGCGTGAGCCACGCTTTCCAGACCATTTCATAAAAGAACGTGCGCGGATTGAAATGATTGCAGGGCGTCAGTTCCTTGAACGTGCGCGGCAGCCGCTTGCGCGGGGAGGGCGAGGAGCCGGCGGACGGGCCATGACCTTGCTCGGGCTTGGGCGACATGCGGGGCGAATATAGGAAGGCCTCGAATAAATGACAACCGCCTCCGTCGAAATGCCAGTTCGGTCAATGAAAGGCCAAAATATGAAGAAGCTGACGTTGCTCCTCACGACTCTGGCCCTCACCGCCGCCAGCGCCCCGGACGCGCGCGCGGGGGACAAGGAATGGGCCACCGCCGGAAAGATTCTCACCGGCGTCTTCGCCGGCTCCGTCCTCACCCGCGCGCTCGACCCGGCACCCCGGCATGTCTATCACACCACAACGGTTTATCAGACCGCACCTGCCGTAGTGAGCACCCCGGTCTGTGTGCAGCCACAGATCGTGTATGCTCCGCCCGCGCCCGTGGTGGTGCAAACCGCCCCGGTCGTGGTGCAACCTGCGCCTGTGTATGTCCAACCGCGCGTCGTTTATGTTCAGCCCGCGCCCGTGTTGACTTATCACCATGTGCACCGGCACGGTTACTTTGGCCGCCCCCGGCCAACGTTCTGCTGGTGAGCAAATCTCCGTCCGCAAAACCCACCCCATAGCGCCCGGTCGAGTCCCCTCGCCGGGCGCTTCCCTTTTAGTGCCAAAGCGGCGAAATACCGGATGCGCGCCGAAACTGAAAGCTGACCGGGGTCCGCGGTTCGCGACCGGAGCCTCAAACCAGCGCCTTGGACTTTGAATCTTTTTGACCTTTGTCACGTCTTGGCCTACAAGCAGCGCGAAAATCAAATTGCCAATATGAAGTTTCAACATCCTTTCATTCTCGGTGCGGTTGTCCTCGGCCTGGCCGCGTCCACGTCGGTCGCCGAACTGGGTGACGCCAGCAAGCTCCCCCCCGCCGCCAAGACCAAGGTGGATTTTGCCAAGGACCTCAAACCCCTCTTTGAGAAGTCCTGCGCCAAGTGCCACAGCGGCGACAAGCCCAAGGGCAAATACAAGATGGACACCGTGGCCAACATCGTCAAAGGCGGCAGCAGTGGTGACGCCGCCATCATTCCCGGCAACAGCGCCAAAAGCCCGTTTGTCCACTACATCGCCGACCTGGTGACCGACATGGAGATGCCGCCCACCGACAAGCGCGATCAGTATCCGGTGCTCACGAAGGAGCAAATCGGACTTGTGCGCGCTTGGATTGACCAGGGCGCGAAGTAAGCCGTTTCGACCCTGCTTGGACGCCCCGTTGAGGCCCTCAACGGGGCGTTTCGCTTTGACCGCGGGCAAAGACGGCTCGACACGGCGCCGACAGCGGCTACAACACCGGCTGATTTGTCGCATGTACAAAGGGAAAAAAGTCATCGTGGTCATGCCGGCTTACAACGCCGCGAAAACCCTCCGCCGCACTTACGACGAGGTGATGGAGCAGGGCATGGTGGACCATGTCATCGTGGTGGACGACGCCAGCCACGACGAAACCATCGAAATCGCGCGGACCCTGCCGCACACGACGGCGCACCGTCACAGCCAGAACACCGGTTATGGCGGCAACCAGAAGACCTGCTACCGGCTGGCCTTGGAGGCGGGCGCGGACATCGTGGTGATGATCCATCCGGACTACCAGTACACGCCCAAGCTGTTGCCGGCGATGGTGTCCATGATCGCCAACGATCTGCACCCTTGCATCCTGGGCAGTCGTATCCTGGGTGGTTACGCGCTCAAGGGCGGGATGCCTTTGTGGCGCTACCTGCCCAACCGCGTCCTCACCCTCGTGGGCAACCTCCTCCTCGGCTCGAAGCTCTCCGAGTTTCATACGGGTTATCGGGCGTTCTCACGGGAAATCCTGGAACGCCTCCCGCTTGAGGCCAACAGCGACGACTTCGTCTTCGACAATCAGATGCTCGCGCAAATCCTCTGGCACGGTTTCACCATCGGCGAGGTCAGTTGTCCGACGAAGTATTTCGAGGAGGCCTCATCCATCAACTTCTGGCGAAGCTGCCGTTACGGCCTGGGCTGCCTGGGCGTGGCGCTGACCTTCCGCCTTTGCAAATGGGGTCTGCTCACCTCGCCGTTGTTCCCACCGGTGACCGCAGTGCGGGAAAGACCGGTCAAAACCAGCTAACTGGCCCGCGTCAAAGCTTGTGGCCTTCGCTTTTGTCCAGAGAGCACTCCGGCTGCTCGCTGGGCGTGCCCAGTTTGTAGTCGCCTCCGCTGGGGCAGACGGGAAATTGTCCGTTCTTGAAGTACGGCTGCAAGTCCTTCTTCTTGATTTTCGTGGAGGCGGACGGCTTGGTTTCAATGATCCACTGTTGTTGGGCAGCTTGCAACTGCCGGAGTTGATCAATACAGGCCGTTGCTTGGGACTTGTTCCGGGCGCGGAAAAGGGAGGGCAGCGCAATCGCCGCGATCATGGCCAGAAAACCCACGACACAGAGAATCTCGATGAGACTGTAGCCGGCGCGTCCTCTTCCCGTTGGCAACTCCGACACCGGAACCATCTTCAATCCCTCACGATTGGAATGTGAAATTGGGGTCGGCAGCGAGTTCACAGTCTTGGAGCATTGGTTTATCTTCAATTCGGCTTCTTTGGCAAGACGTTTTGACATCAGCAAAGATCAAGCCATTTGCGGGCATTCTAAGGTTGTTCAGCAGGGTCTTCCGGTTTGACCAGCACGGAAACGAGCATTTTGAACAGCAAATACTCGCTGTCATCAAAATCCCCGCGGCTGGCACCCGGAGCGTGCATTTCCAAGTCCAGCACCCGCGCAAACGGCAGGCTGTTTTCCAGATGCGCAATGAAAGCCCCCAAGCCGTGGTATGTGGCGCGGCCGGAGACACTGAAGCGCGCCTCCCGGTGCGCCACCTTGGGGAGTATGCGGGAATCCTTCACATCCGGTGAGTCAATCTGGCTGAACTGGACATCATGCCCGCTGCGCAGGCTCTCGAATGTTTTGACCACCCAAGAATAGACGTCGCCGCTGGACATGGTTGCTTCGACCTGTTGCAGTTGGTTGGACCACACCAGCATGTCCTCATAGGCGGCCTTCGCCCGGATGGCGGTGTCCTTGGCCTCGGCGATCTCGTCCAGGACATTTGCGATATCCTCCTTGGTGGAGTCATAGCCCGCCCAGAGCGGACGCACCACCAGGCCATAGATCACGCCCAAGGCGGAGACAGCGAGGATCACGGCCTGCATGAGCCGTCTTTGCGCCCCTTGTCTGGCTCGGCGTGGCTTACTCATCCGCCACCTTCCTTTCCTTGAAAACGCACTCGATGGTGAAGGGGATGTATGACTGGTCCGAGCCGGAGGCATCCACGTGCCGGGGCAACAGGTCCACCAACCGGATGGGATTTACCGAACGCAGATTGGCCCGGAAAAAGGCGTCCTTGCCCAGGGATTGAATGAAGTTCTCACGGGCCGGGTTTTCTCCGTAGTCCTTGGCGGTGATGCTGAGCGTGATTTTTTCCACCGTGAAAGCCGGTTGTCCGGGGTGCAAGGTGCCGTCTATGTCACGGTCGGGCTTGACCTCCTCGGTGTAGGAGGTGGTCTGGCCGATGTGCAGGCGTGCCACTTGGACATCCTCAACCATCGCGGCTTGAAGGGCGTCGAGCGGAAGCGCACACAGGAAACGCCCTGCGGCCTGCTTGCGAAGATCAGAAAGAACCTCTTCGTACTCGCGGGCCTTGGCTGTGTAATTGGCCACCGTGTCAGCCACTCCCTCCATGGAACGGAGATGCTCCTTGGCATGCTCAAACTCTTGCTGCGCCGCTCTCGTTCTGAAATACAGCCATCCCCCTGCCGCGAGCAGCAAAATCGCCAGACAGGCGGCGATTGCGAGGACCCAACGCACAGGATCCCGACGTCTGGTTTGTTCCGCCTCCAGTTGCTCGGCCAGGAGATTGACGCAGGCGGATTCGGAATCCAACGCCGCCACCGCCGCGCCGATGGCGCCGGCGTAAGGCAGCGCGTCCCGGTCGGAAACTTCATCTCCGCCCGGAGATGAAGTCAAAAAAGCGGCCGGATTCCAGCGCTGGCAAACCGGCGCTCCCAACTCATCCTGAAGAATCTGCATCACGATGTCGGACTTGGAGTCGGCTCCGGTGACGAACACCCGCATCACGGTTTTCTGCCAGCGGTCCTCGAAGAAATCCACGGAGGCGCGCACCTCCTCCACCAGCGGGAAGACCGCCTTGACCAGTTTCTCGCGCACCTTGTCAGGCATCGTCATGATCAGCCCCTCGGCCACCTGCGGAGTGATGCTCAGTGAGGCTGCCAGGGTGCGCAGAATGGCCGCCGTGCCGGTGGTGATCGCACGGATGAACAAGGGCTCCCCGCTGGCCATAATGACCAGGGTGCTCTGATCATGGCCGATGTCCAGAAAGCCATGCACCCCGCGCTCCATCAGCGCCGGCATCGCGTTCCGGCCCGCCATGGTCAATGCGACTTGCGACAGTGTCACGCCCTCGAGTTTCAAGTTCGCCTCGGCGGCGGCGGCCTCGATGTCCGCCAGCAGCCCTTTGCGCATGCCGCCCACGAGCACGAGCTTGCGCCGCCCCAGCGATACCGGTTCCCCGTGAGTCTTAACTTTGCCATCGCCAAAGTCCGCCTCCATGACACCGCGCACAGTGGAACGCGCCTCGGTCTGGGCGGGCGGTTCCGCGTTGAGAACCACGCAGTCGAAGACGTGATCCTTGAGCTCTTGTTGCAGATACTTCACGGAATTATAGCGCAGCACGCTCCGTAAATCGGACACCGGCGCGTCCGGCATTTCCGCCACGCGCAACACGGCCTCCCGCGCGGGCACGGCGATGATCGCGCGCCGGGTCTGGACATCGAGAAGGCGGCGGACCTCCGTCAGATGCTGGGCAACTTCGGTGGTGTTGAATGCCCCGGCAGCCAATGGCGACGGGAGTGAGACTGACTTGGTGAGAATCCATTTATCGCCTTGACGCTGGACATGCACGGCCTTGGTCCGCCGATGGCCCAGGTCCACGGCAAGGATCCCCCGTCCGCCATAGATCCGGCTGAAATCAACCGGCAAATGGGTTGCCGTCCGCGTTGTCGGCTCTGTTTTGTTTTCGTCCAAGCGAGTTCCAAGGTTGCCCAACACCAATCTAGCGCGCCGCGCCAGCCGGAACCGGGGCCGGTGTTTCCCCGGTCAGGGGCGTCACATGAAATGACGCCATCAAGCCAGCCAGCCCGTAGCGGGTGTCTTCGGCTTTTGCCGGCGCAGTCCTCAATTCGAACTCCGCAAGGCCCGCCGGCAGGGGAACGACGGCCACCCGGAAAAGGGCCGCAATCCCTTGCCCCCCCGAGAGCTCCATATCCAGGGCGACGCCCAAATGGCCGTCAGCAAAACAGTCGAACTCATGCACCACCCGCGCGTTGGGAAAACGCCGACGCGCCAGTTCGCGCAAAGTCTCCTTGCGCGCGGCCGCAGCTTTCTCGGTCTCGGCCACGTTATCCGCTCCTCCCGCCGCCGGACCGCTGGCCAGCAGGCCCGGCGGGGTGCCGCTGGTCAATCGAAACGAAGCGGCCATGTCAAAATCCCCGTTACTGAGAATCACCTCCTGTTTCTGGCGGTTGATTTCGGCGGTCCAGCCAACGGGCGGCAGGAAGGTGATCTTGTGCGTGGCGGTGACCACGGCGTACCCGGCCACCTCGCCGCGCTCAGGTATTTGGAAAACGGTGCGAAACAACTCGAAACGACTCTCACCCGGCACAGGCAGAACCAACGACAGGAGCAGAAAGAAGGCGGCGCTGGGCGTCCGCCACGGTTTGACTGCCATCGTGCTCACAGCTTATTGCCAAGCGAGATTAGCTGCGGCGTGCCCGGACTGACAACCATTACCTCCGGCGTGCCCGGAGGCAACGCGCTTACGGCATCAAAGCCGGCTTTGAAATCCCATTTCCTGTCTGGCTGGGTGTAGATGTAGGGCGATGCTCCCCAAGGGCTGCGGGCAATCTGGCTGGCAAAGAGCACCGCGATGGAGCCTCTGAAATTCAACTCCTGGTCTTCCCAATCTTCCAACAGCCGGATCACATTCTCCAAACCGCCGCTGTAGTAACCGGTTCGAGTCGGCACGATGCCCGTGAGAATCGCGGCATTGATCGTGGTGTCCTTGGCCTCGCGGTGGCTCAACGACCGCCAGCTGTCCGAGTCATCCCAGTCTTCGGACAGCACAGTGATCGCGTCGGCCGCCAGGCAGGCCGGAGCGGGCTTGCGCTGGCTGCTCTTGAGGGCGGGGTCTCCGGTGTTGAAATCGCCTTTGACATAAAGGGGATTGGGAGTCGCCAAGGTGAAACCTGTGGCCGGCAGCTTGCCGCCCTTGACCACGCGCAAGGCGTAAAATGTGCTGGCGGAAGGGGTCCGCTGGTCCGCCACGTAAAGAATGCTGACTCGCCGGCCCAAGATCGCGGCAAGGGCTGACTGCCGCTTCTCCAGTTCGGATAAATCCAGCTCCCTGATCAGGGCATACCGATTCTCGCGCCGGTCGTACATGGTGCTGGTATCGTCGAGAAAGGGCTGCACCTGGCTCCACGGCACGGTGGTCGAAAACTTGTTGTAGGAGCCGCTGTAACACCGTGTCCCGGAGTCGGTGAACACCACGATCAAATCCGCGCGGTTGAAGAAGCTTTTGCGGGCAAAATCCGACCGGGCAAGTTCGCTCGTCGAGGCTGGATCGAGTATCCGGCGCAGCCCCCGTGAATCCTGTCTGGCATCAAGCGCGAAACTCAAAGATGTCACCTGCTCCGCCCGCACATCATCGAATTCCACCTTGGCTGTCCCGCGAACAACCGGATCCTGCGGATGTTTGGTCGTCTGGATGGTTCCAGCCGCGGAAACCGGCCCCATGAACTCCAGCCGCCCGGCAGGCTGGCAATAGATATTTCCATTGCAGTGAACACGGCCCTCGATAGCCACGCGCTCCGAGGCGTTCAATTCGAGGTCATGGTCGTAAAAAACGGCGAATTGAAACAGTGGAATGGCGGCGATCTCCACCAGCTGCCGCACGGCGGCGGTCGTGGGCTGGGGATGGCTTCGCTCCTGGGCCTGCGATTCGATGTTGTAAAGCGCGCGCCATCCCTCGGCCTCGCCGGCCAGGGACCGAATCTCACCGTAATCCCAAGCGGACAGCTGCCTGACACAGGTGCGCTCCTTCCCGCCGCGGTTGTCCGAGAACAAAAAATCCGCCCACGTCCGGTGCTCCTTTTGTGTGGGAACAAGGTTGCGGTAACTCTCCAGCCGGCTGGATACAGCGGCCACACCCTCCTCCTGAAAATCCCGGATCATGGTGCCGGCCACTTTTGCTGTGGCAGCGCTGGCCGCCTCTTGGGTCCGCTGGAACCGCCCTTTCCGCTCATCTGCGACGGTCTGGTTTGAAGTCCAGTTCAACGCCGTACCCAGCGCAAACAACGTCACCGCAGTAAACACCATCACCATGAGCAGGGCATAAGCCCTCCTCCGGAGCGTTCGGGAGGTTTGGCGGACGAGGATCACCACATTTTGAAGGCAATTTTGGAGTTGATCTCGAAACTGTCAAAGCCTTTGCCAGGTCCGATGTCGCTGCCGGTGGAGGCCGTTTTTGAGAGACTCAACCGGGTGTGAACAATGCGATTGGCGGGCAGGTTGGTAAGCACCACGCCAGAATGATTCTCCAGTGTGAACACCGCCGCGTTGGCAACGTTTCCAACGACCAGCGTAGGGGTGCGTTCACCGCTGGCGAGGCGGCTCAGGCTCCTGTCGCTTGCACTGCGATAATATCGGATAAACTGGCGGACATCGTTGGTGGGATATATCTGCAGCGCATCGCCGGATTGCAAACCATTCGGATCACAGGGCTTGAACTGATACGCGTCTCCGGTGCCCACCTGCACGTCCTTGGCCGAACGAATCTCCGCTTCCAGCTTCTGGATCGCAACACGCGTCGCTTCATCCAAACCGCGGTTGGCCTCGACCACGTGCATCATCCGCAAACCGAATACATGTGTGCTAAGAGCTGCCCCGACGACAACCAGCAAAATGGAAGCGCCAATGAGCAGGGCCGGGAGGTTCGCCGAACCGCGGCACCCTACGGAACCTCCCGGCCGAATCGGGAGCCGTTGGGTGGAGAGGTTCATTGGTTCGGGCTACGGTAGGTGATCAGACTGTTGGTGAAGGCGCGGCCATCCAAGGAAGTCCAAAGACAGTCCACGCGCACCATTTTCAGGGGGGGGTCAATCGAAATCTGCTCCACAGTTGTGCGGACGTTGGCCCGTGCCGGAACCGCATGCTTCTGCGGCACGTCCAGCGCTACTTCGATCTGCGGGAAATTAACCGAGGAAACCTCGTCCACCGACTGGGCCGCCAAGGTGTCCCAGCGGGCCGCGCGGGTTTGCTCCATCCGCTGCATAGCCGCCGCGTCGGCCGCCGCACTGCGTGTGGCCCAATCTGACCGCTTGGCAACGCTCACATAACCAGAAATCGTGGCGCTCATCGTCACACCCACGATGGACAGGGCAACAATCACCTCTTCCAAGGTGAAGGCCGCCTTGTGCCGCCGTTTTTGTTCGATGTTCGTGAGCAACCGCATGATCTGATCCTCAAATGTTACTTTTTCCTGATTCTCTTAACCGTCGCAACGCCATCATAGCTTGTCCTGTGCCAACACAGATATGACTATTTCGATGACATTCGGCCCATTCGATGGGTCGAGTCCAGAAAATCTCCTCGTTTATTTGTCGGCATGAACAGGCAAACGGACTTGACCGAATGGCTCTAACTTCAAAAAGCGGAATCCAA
>Ga0073934_10010589_pt1 | contig 11418 bp, 6 predicted proteins | sample LarsenN4metaG_FD_76834 | JGI IMG/M metagenome (GOLD analysis project Ga0073934, IMG submission 76834) | Hot spring sediment bacterial and archeal communities from British Columbia, Canada, to study Microbial Dark Matter (Phase II) - Larsen... ...
CGCCGCTGCCGCCGCACACGAACAGGTTCTTGTCGTCTATCCACCCCTTTGCCAGCGCCGCGTCGACGCCCGCCATCAGGTCATCGTAGTCTTTGCCGGGGTAGGAATACTGTATCCCGTTGACGAAGTCCTGGCCGTAGCCGGTCGAGCCGCGCGGGTTCGTGTAGAGCACGGCGTAGCCGTCGGCGGCAAAGTTCTGCCAGGCCCAGTTGAAGCCGACGTTATACATCGACCAGGGGCCGCCGTGAATCCACATCAGCATCGGGTACTTCTTGTTCGGATCGAAGTTCGCAGGCTTTATAAGCCAGCCCTGCACCTTCCACCCGTCCTTCGACGTGAACCATAGCTCTTCGGCGTCGGCGAGCTTTACCTGCCCCAGGACGTCTTCGTTGACGTCGATGAGCTTCTTCATGGCGGCCCCGTTCTGTATCTTGAAAGTGACCAGCACGCCCGGCTCTTTGAAGCTTGAGCGCACGGCAGCCGCCTGCCCATTATCTGAGATCGAGTACCCTGAGAGTATGTGAGTGCCATCGGTCACTTTGCGGACCTTGCCGTCGAGCGAGGCGAAATAAATGTTCGATGACCCGCGCTCTTCCATGCTGTAGAAGACGCCCGTGCCGTCGGCAGCCCACCGGACGCCGCCGGGAGAGCTAGGGAGATTGCCCGCCCATAGCCGCTTGCCCGCGCCGTCTTTGTCCATCAGGTAGAGGCTCGACAGGTGGCTGGTGTACATCTTGTCGTCGTAGCCCGTGTATGCGATCCAGCGACCGTCGGGCGAGACCTGCGGATTGCCGTCGGGTCCTTTGCGGTCTGTGAGCGCCTTGACCTGTAGCGTCGCAAGGTCGATGGCGTAGATCTCGCTGTCGTTTCTCAGGTATTCGGCGTCGGGCTTGCGGATGGCGGAAACGTACATCGTCTTGCCGTCGGCGGACCACTCGGGGCCGCTGTGATTATACTTGCCGCTCGTGACCTGCTGCGGCGTGCCTCCCAGCACCGAATCTATTACGAAGATATGGTTGAACCCGGTGGGCAGCGGACCCCGCCCGTCAGCCGCCCAGGAGAGGCGGTCAACAATGACGGCGGGTCGCGCCCATTGCGCCCCGCGAGGCCGCTCGGGCAGCTTGACCGCAAGTATAGGGTCGTTGTCGGGCACGAACATGCTGAAGGCTATCTTCTTGCCGTCGGGCGACCACTGAAGACTTCCGGGCGCGCGCTCCAGGTGGGTGAGCTGAGCCACCTCGCGCGTATCGACCCAGAGGATGTGCAATTGAGTCGTGCCGTCGCGGTCCGACAGAAACGCTATGCGCTTGCCGTCCGGGCTCCAGACGGGCGCGCTGTCTCGCCAGCTCCCGCTGGTCAGCTCCCTTATGCGCGTACCATCGACGTCGACGATCCAGAGATTGCTCCGGTACTCGTCCTTGACCTTATCGACCCATGTGCGCGTGAAAACGATCTGTCTCCCGTCGGGAGAGATAGAAGGATTGCTTACGCTCTCCATGTCCATGAAGGTCTCTTTGTCCAGCTTCTTCTGCTGGGCGAAGACCGGGGACAGGAAGAAAACAAAGATCAATAGCAGCGAAACCGTTAGCGAGCGGATAGCTTGCTTTGCCATACCTTCCTCCTCCACTGGTAAGATTGATTCAGAAGCAAAGATTCTTGACGTGAAGTACTGTTGTAGCTCAATTGTCGGGGTGCTGCAATTAAAATCGGTTCAAAGCGCCGAAGGCGCGAGATTCAATAGCCTGGGCCATCGGCCCAGGTACAGGCTATCCACAACAAAGATAAGCCCCAACGGGGCGGGATAATCCCTTATCTCGCCCTTTCAGGACTTGGATCGTGTGGGGACACCGACCCGGCGCACTGCGCCGGGCTGATGAATCTCGCACCCTTGGTGCTTATCTTAATCCAGTTGCCCTTCGAGGCTATTCTGGCTCCTGGCTTCTGCTTATCTACTGCTTCGGCTGCAGCGTGAATTTCATGCCCGCCTGCTCTATCGTCATGCTCTTAGGCTTGCCGTCGGCCATCTCGAACTGCGCGAATATCTCGACCGGCGCGCCCTCGACCACTACGCGGAATCGGTTCGGGCCTACGGGGACAAGGGTCGAGACAGGCTGGCCCGGTATCACACCTTTGAGCTTGCCCCCGACCATCTCGACGCTCACTTCGAGGGGCGGCGTCTTCATCTCGTATTTGCCCAGGTATTTCTTCAGGTCGGCCTCGCTGAGCGACAGCCCGGCGATGTCTTCCGCCTTATCGGCAGCGCGCTTGAAGGTTGCGAGGTTCTCGATCCTTACTTCATCGACTTTGCCCGCCGCGTTGACCGTGAAGTTCACAAGCATCTTTCCGATGGTCTTGTCGCGCCAGGTCGCGCGGAACGTGTCGTAGTGCCAGTGGCCCAGGTTTCCGACGAATGACGGGCCGTAGCGGACGACCAGGTTGCCGCCCTCTTCCGTCACCTTGACCTCGCCGTACATGTCATCGTTGTAGTTGCCGACGTACTTCGCCAGCGGGAGCGACGGGGAAGTCCCCTTGACGCGGTCTTCTTCCTTCTTCTTTTCCGCCGTCGCGGCCTGCTCCAGTTGCGCCTTGTACACCTTCAGTATCTCGGCGCTCCAGTCCTTTTGCGGCTCGCGCGGGGGGAGGAAAGAATCGAAGACCCTGTACATCAGACTCATTGTGACGAGCGAGCCGTTCATGTTCGTAAGTATAACGAGGCCCAGTCGTTCTTCGGGCATCATCGCCACCAGCGCGCTCATGCCGTCGATGTTGCCGCCGTGATGGACGATCTTGCGCCCGCGATAGTCCTGGAGGAACCACCCGAGGCCGTAATTCATGAAATGGGACTCGGGGTTGATCTTTTCTTGAATGCCCTCAAGCCGGATGACGGTCTGCGGCATGTGCATCTCTTTTATCGAGCCGGAGCTGATCAACTGCTCGTTGTTGACCTTGCCCTGGTTCAGGTGGAGCCGGACCCACTGCGCCATGTCGGAGACGTTAGAGTTTATAGAGCCGGCCGGGGCTATGTTGTCGATGTTGCGCCAGGAGATGGGGTGGACTTTGTTATCGATCTTCGCGTGCGGGTTGGCGACGTTGTCGGCAGGCTTGAAGGCCGTGATCGTCGTGTTGCTCGATGCCATCCCCAGCGGCTTGAAGATGCGCTCGCGGACGAAATCGTCCCAGCTCTTGCCCGACACGCTTGCGACGGCCTGCCCGGCGGCCAGGTACATTATGTTCTGATACCCGAACCTGCTGCGCAAGCTCCAGCTCGGTTTCAGATGGCGGACGCGCTGGAGTATATCGTCGCGGCTGAAGGCGCTCCCGTACCACATGAGGTCGCCGCGCTCCAGGCCGCTGCGGTGACAGAGCAGGTCCCTGAGCGTAAGCTCGCGCGTGGCGTAGGGGTCGAATAGCTGGAAGCCGGGCAGGTGCTTGGTCGCCTGGTCGTCCCACTTGACCTTGTTCTGGTCCACGAGCATCGCTATGGCCGCCGCCGTGAACGCCTTGGACGACGAGCCGATGGCGAACAACGTCTTTTCGTCGACCGGGGTCGGCTCGCCCACCTTGCGCACGCCGTACCCCCTGGCCAGCAGCACCTTGTCATCTTTTACGATGGCAATCGCCAGCCCCGGCACTTCCCAGTCGCGGATCGCCTTGTTGACGTAATCGTCAAAGCCCTGAAGCGTCGCCTCCTGCGCGCGCGTAAACTGCGCGCTCGCGAGGACGAATAGCAGGACAAATACGAAGGGGCCTCTCCTCAGTATTCTCATGTCGATAATCTCCTTCACTCTCTGGTATCGCGCTCGATATTCTTGCCTCACGCCGTGTCTTACGGCAACCCGAATCGCAATGTTGCATCAGTTGTTGCATAATGTCAAAGCTCTGCAATAAAATGATGCAATTAAATATCACCTGAAAACCGGGCCAGGAGGACCGTTTATGAAGACCGCCGCAGTCGAGCCGCTCAGCCTCCCCGACCTCTCGGTCGAGGGCTACCGCATCCCAGGGGCCGAAGCAGTGTTAACCCCGGCGCTCGTCATTTACGCGGAGATCGTCGAGTCGAACATCGATGTGACGCTCGGCCTGCTCGGCGGCGACGCGGGACGATGGAGGCCGCACGTGAAGACTGCAAAGCTCGGCTCGGTGATGAGGCGGATGGTCGAGCGCGGCGTGAAGAGCTTCAAATGCTCGACTACGCTCGAGCTTATGACGGTTTGCGAGGCGGGCGCGACCGACGTCCTGCTCGCTTACCCGGCCGTCGGGGCGAACGCCGGGCGCGTCAGGAGGATCGCGGAAGAATTCTCGCCCGCGCGCGTCTCGGCGCTGGTCGAAACGCCCGAACAGGTGGAGCCGTGGCGCGGGAGCCGCGTCGGGCTCTTCATCGACATAAATCCAGGTATGGACCGCACAGGTGTAGAGCAGGATCGCGGCGACGAGATAATACGGCTCGCCGAGGCGATTGAATCGGCGGGACTCGCTTTCCGAGGGGTCCATTATTATGACGGGCATCTATCCGGTTATGACCTCTCTGACCGGCAGGCGGTCGCGCATAGAGGCTACGACAGGCTTATGGAGATAACTCGCGTCCTGGAGCGGACCGGCCTGCCCGCCGAAGAAGTGATCACGGCGGGCACGCCCGCTTTTCCGTGCTCGCTTTCTTACGAAGGGTTCTCCGGCGCGTCCTTCACGCACCGCGCATCGCCGGGCACGGTCATCTACTCGGACTGCACGAGCCTTTCGCAGTTGCCCGCCGGCTGGGGATACCGGCCCGCCGCCGTCGTCTTGTCGACCGTGGTGAGCCGCCCTGCCGCCGGTCGCATCACCTGCGATGCGGGACACAAGACCGTGTCTGCCGACGCGGGCGTGCCGACCTGCGCCGTGCTCGGTCGTCCCGGGTTCGTGCCGTTGCGCCCAAGCGAAGAGCACCTGCCGATAGAAATCGGCCGGGAGGCCGACCTCCCTTCGATAGGCGAATCGCTTTATCTCGTGCCTCGCCACGTCTGCCCGACGGTCAACAATTTCGACCACGCGGTCATAGCGACGGGCGGGCGGATCGCGGGTGTCGAGAGGGTGACGGCTCGGGGCCGCGAAGCGCCCCTCAGTATATGAGTGGTGGAGTATCGAGAGAGAAAACAACCACGGATGAACACGTATGAACACGGATACTTTTATTCATCTATACGCGTCCGTTCGTGTCCATCTGTGGTTTCGATGTGTTATTTGCGTTTCGTCGTTGCGGTCCTGGACTTGTCCTGTTTCATCTCCTGCATGCGCCGCCCGATCTCATCGATCTGGTTCTGGCTGAGGACCTGTTTAACCTTTGGGAACATCTCGTTCTCTTCTTCTTCGACGTGATGTTCGACGTTGTCCCTTAGCTCGGTGAGCTTATTCATGAATTCCTTGCTGGACGGAGAGAGTCCGGATATCTCGGAGAGGAGATTCTTGACTTCGTCGTGCTCGGTATAGGCCTCTTTGACGAGGTCTCGCGTCTCCTGGTGGTTTTCAAGCGCGGGATAGAAGACCTGCTCCTCTATCCTTGTGTGGAGCGTGAGAGCGTTTTTGAGCTGATTGAAAAGCTCTACCCCGGAATTCTGCCCGCCGTCAGCGGCTGTCTCGATCTGATCCATCAAGCGCGCGGCCTCTTGATGGTCCTTCTTTAAAAGGTCTAATGCATTCATCTACACTTCCCTCCTTGAACGACAAATTGTATCCATTCATCGAGGGGCAATCCCCGTGCCTTATCACCGGCTCGCCCTGAGCGGAGCGCCGACCGGCGAGCGGATTAAACTCGTTCAATGCGAGCGCCGCAATGCAACAAGACAGAACATCTGCCGCAGGTTCACGCGGAAGAACGCGGATTTCACAATATGGGATTAGTTGTATTAGTATTCTCAAATGACGCTAAGAAAATTGACGTTGCTCGCCCTGATTGTGGCGAGCTTTTTCGCCCCCGCAATCGCACAGGAAAAGTTCGATTTTTATTCACGCGGCCCCTACCGGCAGAGCGTGCCCCGGCCTTCAGCGATCACCGGCTACGAGCCGGGCCAGTTCCAGACGCCGCACGGTCAGATCGCGCGCGTGCTTGAAAAAATAGCGGCAACGGCGCCGGACCGCGTGCGACTTTTAGAGAACGGCGAGACGTGGGAATACCGAAAATTATACCTTGCCGTGGTCTCCGCGCCTGAAAACCTTACGCGGCTCGACGAGATAAAAGCCAGCATAGCGAGGCTCGCGGACCCCCGCAAGATCGCAAGCCAGGCCGAGGCGGACCAGATCGCCCGCTCGACCCCCATCGTCGTCTGGCTCAACTACGGGATTCACGGCAACGAGTCGGCGAGCTACGAAGCGGTCCAGCAGGTGATCTATCAGCTCGCCGCCTCCGAGGAGCCGCGCACGATGGAGATACTGCGCAATGCCGTCGTCGTCATAAACACTATGCACAACCCCGACGGCCACGAGCGATTCGCCGTGTGGGAGAACTCGGTCGCGTCCGGAAACGCCGAGAACTTCAGCATAGAGCACGACGAGCCGTACCAGGTATATGGGCGCAGCAACCATTACCGGTTCGACCTGAACCGCGACCTGCTCGCCATGTCTCAGCCGGAAAGCCACGCGCTCATTCGCGGCGTGAGGGAGTGGCGACCCCAGGTCTTCGTCGATCATCACGGCCAGGTGGCGAATTATTTCTTCCCCCCGGCAGCGGACCCGATCAATAAGAACCTGCCGATAGAAAACTCGAAGCTCTGGTACGACAAATTCGGCAGGGGCAACGCGGCGGCCTTCGACCGCTACGGGTGGGGTTATTATGTGCGCCACGTCTTCGACGTCTACTACGCGGGCTATATGGACTCGTGGTCCTCGCTCAACGGCGCGACGGGAATGACCTATGAGACCGACGCGGGCGGGCCGACCTCTATCAACAGCAAGCTCGACGACGAGACGATACTGACCTTCAGGCAGGGCATAGCCAAGCACTTTACCGCTTCTATGGCCACGCTCGAGACCGCCGTCTCGAACCGAGAGGCGCGGCTGAAGGATTACTACCTGTTTTTCAAGACCGGGATGGATGAAGGGCGGACCGGCCAGATGAAGCGGGTCGTGCTGCTGCCGGGCCGCGACCCGCACCGCGCGGCATCGCTCGTGCGCAACCTCGTGCGCGAAGGCATAGAGGTGACGGTCGCGCGCGAAGGCTTCCGGTCTTCGGCGGCCCACGATTACCGGGGGGCGAAGCCGGCTTCGAAGGATTTCCCCGCCGGGGCATACGTCATCGACCTCAACCAGCCCCAGAAGCGGCTGGCCAAGGCCCATCTCGAGCCGAACCCGGATCTCGATAAGGATTTCATCAAGCGCGAGCTTGAGCGGCGCGAGCGCAATGAGCGACGCGGCAAGAATGTCGAAAAGGAAGGCTACGAGTTCTACGACATCACGAGCTGGTCGCTCCCGCTCGCGTTCGGAGTCGAGGCCTACTGGACCGAAGACGTGGCGACGGTTCGCGGCGCGCAGGTCGCGCTCAGAGAGGGCGCGACCCCGGTTCAGCAAATGAACTCGCTGAGCTTCGCAGAGCTTTCGGCTTCCGACTCGCAGCCCTTACCGGGTCTTGCGGGAGGGGTCGAAGGCGGGCGCGCGACGACGGCTTATATCATCCCTTACGGGACTGATGCCGCCTCGCGCCTCACGATAGCGTTGCTGGCGGAAGGCTTCAAGGTCGCGGTCTCCACCCGGCAGTTGAATGCGGGCGGGCGAAACTGGCCTGCCGGTACGCTCGTGGCTCGCGTGCATAGAAACCCCGAGACGCTCCACGGGCGGATAAGCGCGCTCGCTCGCGAGACGGGCGCGCAAGCCTTCGCGGTGAATTCCGCATTCAGCGAGACGGGCGACACCGGCATCGGGTCCGAGAGCATAGTGAGTCTCAAGGAGCCGCGAGTGCTCGTCGTCTGGGACGAGAGCACGAGCTCGACCAGCTACGGCGCGATGTGGTACACCTTCGAGCGGGCTTACGGGTTGCAGTTCACGCCAGTGACGATCAACGCGCTCAACGGGGCGGACATCTCACGGTTCAACATCATCATCCTCCCCGACGGCAGCGCCTCGGCTTATCAGAATGCGCTCGGCAAGTCCGGCATCGATAAGCTCAAGGGCTGGGTGCAGAACGGAGGCGTGCTCATAGGTATAGGCGGGGGGGCGGCGCTCTTTACCCGAAAGGATGTCGAGATGACCTCTTCGCGCCCGGTCGGCTCTGAAGAGGAGACGCCGGCGGCTGCGCCCGCTCAGACTGCCGCTCAGACTGCCGCTCAGACTGCCACTCAGCCCGCCGCTCAGCCGACGCCTAAGGAGAAGGGCAAAGAGGCTGCGCAAGAAAAGAGTCCGGCCGTGGAAGAGAAGCCCGCCGAAAAGAAGAAGCCCACCGAGCCTATCGCGGTCCCGGGCGCGGCCTTTCGCGCGAAGATAGACCGCAACCACTTTCTCTCATACGGCTATGATTCGGACACGGTAGTTGTGCTCTTCGGCGGCGACACATTCTTTCGGCCCTCAAAAGACGGGGCGAACGTGGTCACATTCGCAGCAGACGGGGCGCTCACGTTGTCGGGGTTCGTCTGGCCCGACAACACCGAAGCGCTTCTCGCCGGGACCTCTTACATAATCGACGAGCCCACGGGTCGCGGCCACGTTATCCTGTTTGCCGAGGATCCGAACTTCCGCTATCTGTGGCGAAGCGCGACGCAGTTCTTCCTGAACTCGATACTTCTCGCGCCGGTTCTCAAATGATGATTAAAAGCATCTGCGTTTATCCGGCGACCTGTTCGATTTTCGGAAATTGTGCGCCTATGTTACGCTCTTGACTTGCAAGATTCAATGAAAAGGTTCTCGGTGAGATCCGGAGGAGACGAGAGGTGAGCGAGCAAAGGCTGCTCAAAGAGCGCGCGAGCGATTTTTTTGCCGCGCTTCAGGATGATATATGCGCCGAGCTCGAACGGTTCGACGGCCAAACCGCGTTTCGCGAAGACCGGTGGGAGCGCGAAGGCGGCGGCGGCGGGCGCACGAGGGTCCTGGAGGGCGGGGCGGTGTTTGAGAAGGCCGGCGTAAACTTTTCCGAGGTCTTCGGGTATCTGGACGAGGCTTTTGCGGCGAAGATGCCTGCGGGCGAAGGGACGCAGTTTTTCGCCACCGGCGTGTCGCTTGTGCTGCACCCTTTGAACCCTAACGTGCCGACTGTGCATGCCAACTTTCGATACCTCGAACGCGGCTCTGGAGGCTGGTTTGGAGGTGGGACCGACCTGACTCCCTACTATCCTGTGATGGAGGACGTGGTCCACTTTCACAGCACGCTCAAGCAGGCGTGCGACAGGTTTGGCTCTTCCTTTTATCCCAGGTTCAAGAAGTGGTGCGACGAATACTTTTTTATCAAGCATCGCGACGAGACGCGCGGGGTTGGCGGCATCTTCTTCGACTACCTGACGGGCGAGCGCGAAGGGCCGCTGCTCGACGCCGACGACACGAAATCGGGCAAGGACCGGGGCCTTGAGTTCATATTCGAGTTCGTTCAGGGGGTTGGCCGCGCTTTTCTTCCCGCTTACCTCCCCATAGCCGAGCGGCGCGTGAACGACCCTTACTCGGATCGCGAGCGCGAGTTTCAGTTGATACGCCGCGGCCGCTACGTCGAGTTCAATCTGGTCTATGACCGGGGCACACACTTCGGACTCGAGACGCGGGGCCGCACGGAATCGATATTGATGTCGCTGCCCCCGCTCGCGAGGTGGGCATACGACTACAGGCCGGAGGCCGGGTCGCGCGAGGCCGAAGTCTGGGACTACTTCCGCCCGCGCGACTGGCTCAGCGATATCGAATAGACAGGATTGACAGGATTATCAAGTTTTCATTCTTTGATTCTTATTAATCCTGTTAATCCTGTCCATTTCTCTTTTGCGTCTCTGCGGAGACGCGCTCGACCGCCGACATGACGCGCAGGAAGTTCTCACCTAATACTTTCTTGACGTCGGCATCGGAATAGCCCCGTTTCAAAAGCTCGAAGGTTATGTTGGGAAGCTTCGATATGTCTTCCATGTCCTGGGGAAGCCCCGGCACCCCGTCGAAGTCCGAGCCGATGCCCACGTGGTCTATGCCTGCGACCTTGATTATGTGCTCGAAGTGGTCGATCAAAACGGAGAGCGGAGTGGGTCCGGGATCGGTCGCTTCGCGCCACTTGCGCATCTCTTCCTGCACTCGCGCGGCGTCGCCCGGAAACTGCGCGGTCAGCTCTTCCTGTTTGGCGCGGGCCTGCATGGCCAGGGGGCCTTTGCGCGGGTCGAGAAACCCGTCATAAAAATTGACCATGACGACGCCGCCGTTGCGGGCCACGGCCCTGAGCATGTCGTCGGTCATATTGCGAGTATGGTCGGCGATTGCGCGGGCCGACGAGTGCGAGGCTATGACGGGGGCGCGCGTCGTCTCTATCACGTCATAAAACGTCTTGTCCGATACGTGAGAGATGTCGATCATCATGCCTATACGATTCATTTCGCGCACGACCTCGCGCCCGAACACGGTGAGGCCGTTGTGGTGCTTGATCGATTTATTATTCAGGTCCGCTTCCGAATCGGCCCAGTCGTTGGTGTTCGTATGGGTGAGCGTCATGTAACGTATGCCGAGCCTGTAAAACATGCGGAGCGCGGGGAGGCTGTCTTCGATGGCGTGGCCGCCTTCTATCCCCATCAGCGCGGCAATCTTCCCTCTCCTTGAAATGCGACGGATGTCGTCGGCCCTGTACGCCATTTCGAATGTTTCCGGGTGGCGACGCACCTGCTCATAGACGGCATCGATTATATCGAGCGCGCGCCGCGCCGCGCCGCCCCCTTCCGAGGGCTTCTTGCCGACATACTCTTTTGCGACATAGACGGCGAAGAACTCCGCGTCCACCCCGCCGGCCTTCATGCGGGCGATATCGGTATGGGTCTTGAATTTGCCCTTCGGGTCGTCGCCGCGCATTCCCAGGTCGAAGCCTTCGTCGATTATCGGCGACGTGACGTCGTTATGCGTGTCGACAACTATGGCCTCGCGGTGCAGCCGCTCGGCGCGGGCGCGCAACGCGGCCTCCGCTGGCTTCGAGTCCTGTCTGTTTGCCGAAGCGGGAAAGACCGCGGACATCGCCGCAAGCAGGGCGACGAGGCACAGGGCGACCGCGAGATTGATGGATCGTCTGTTCATTATTCGGTTGTCCTCTCAAAAAAACAGAAGCCAGAAGTCAGAAGCCAGAAGAAGGAAATTTATAATCGTCTATAGAATTATCGCATGATCAAAAATTCTGGCTTCTGGCTTCTGATTTACTTTTTCTCTTTGGCCGTGTAATACCCGCGCCGCGCGCGGACCTGAAGGCCGGGCCGCTTGACCTCCACTCTTATCGTTTTGAAGCTGTCGGGCCGCCCG
>Ga0073934_10010590_pt1 | contig 11418 bp, 6 predicted proteins | sample LarsenN4metaG_FD_76834 | JGI IMG/M metagenome (GOLD analysis project Ga0073934, IMG submission 76834) | Hot spring sediment bacterial and archeal communities from British Columbia, Canada, to study Microbial Dark Matter (Phase II) - Larsen... ...
GGCGTCGGCCCCGCAAAGACCCACCGGTCTTTAGACTCGTCGCGGGCGAAGAGCCCCGACGGCATAGATGTGCCGGGACTGATCATCGACGGGTCGATCAGCCACCGCTCTGTCCATGCCGGCTTCAGCCGGTCGGGGGCTATGAGAAAGTTCGGCGCGGTCGCCCTTATGTCGTGCCCCGGATCGCCCGTCATATGGCACTTCAGACAGGGCGCGGCAGCCGATGTAAACAGCGCGCGCGCAAGCCCCTGCTCTTCAGCCGTGAGCGGTTCGAGCCGCTCCGGTATGTAGGGCTGCTGCTGAGTGGAGGCCCCCATGAAGAAGTTCACGAGCGCCTGTAGCTCGTTCGGCGAAAAGTTAAAGGTCGGCATGCGCGCCTTCAGGTATTGCCGCACCCCGTTGCGGTTGAGGCCCATCGGTTTGCCGAGGTCGGCCGTTGCGCCCGGCGGCGTGGCGGGCGTCGCGCCCGCAGATTGCGTCGTCCCCGGCGTCGGAGGCGTTACCTGCGTCGAGCGCGCGGGAACTGACCCTTGAGCCGGAGGCGGCCCCGTGCCGCCTCCGGTCAGGTGCTCGACTATGCGAGAAGGCGGCGGCGACCCCGGACCCTGGCTCGTCGCAAGCGACGGGTCTTTTAAGAACGTCAGGAGCCAATCGGGATTCACGCGCGCGCCCTGGCTCGTAAGTCGCGGCGGGAGTTGCTCCTTGCCGTCCGCGTCCTGGTACATCGGCAATCCCATAAGGACCGAGTCCTGGCCGATCAGCACGTTGTGACAACCCATGCAGTTGTACTTCTGGACTATCCACCAGCCGTCCTGAACGTTCCGCTTCTGGCCCACGGGGTTGTAGCGGATCGATTCCGGCAGCCCGGTCGCTACGCTCCCGAGCAGGAACGTCGTGAGCGCCGTTATCTCCTCCGGCTCGAGATAGATGTTAGGCATCTTGAGCCGCTCTTCGGGCGGCTTGATCTTGCCCACGTCATAGACGCCCGGATTTCTGAGCTTGTACTCGAAGAACCCCTTGTGGTTGTACCAGGGCCTTTCGGTATCTTCGCCTGTGAACGGGTCTATACCCTTTTTCGCGTCCTCGGTCAGCAGCGCGAAATCGAGACGCTCGATAGGCTTGCTGCCTTCCTGCGTCAGCTCGGTCCCGATCCGGCCTTCCTCTTCGAGGCCGCGTATCTCGTGACACCCGGCGCAGCCGTAAGACTTGACCAGTTGCTCGCCCCTCGCCACGAGCGACGTGTCATCAAGGTAAGACGCGTCCGGGTACCGGGTCTCGCGCGGCTTGAGCGAGACGAGGAAGCTGGCTATGTCTCGCGCGTCCTGCTCCGACAGCCGGAAGTTCGGCATGACGGTCATGTTCTGCACCTGGAGCTCGCGCCCGTCGACGGGGCTCTTCGAGTGCTCGTCGTCGAAGACGAACGGCAGGTTCTTCGCGGTGTAGTCTTCGGGCTTCAGGTCGCGTCTGAGGCTCGGCGAGTAGGGCGCGAGTCGCTGCCGCGGGTTGTGCACCCACCGGACTATGTAGCTGTAGTCGGCCTTCTCGCCCACACGCGAGAGGTTTGCCGCGAAGTCCCCGCCCACGGTCTGGCCGCCCATGCCTATGGCGTTGCCGTCTATCGAATGGCAGGCGAGACACCCGGTAGTCTTAAACAGCTCGCGCCCGCGAGCGGCGTCGCCCTGCGGTTGCGGCTGCACCTTCACGTAATCGATGGCCGACTGCCAGAGGAAGGCCGACATGGCTTTGATCTCGTCCTCGTCGAGCCGGAAGGTGGGCATCTTCGTGCCGGGCCGGAACGCCTGCGGGTCGCGCAGCCAGCCGGGCAGCCATTCCTTGCGGAGCTTGGCTTTGATCTCTTTGAGGTTCGGGCCTATTTTCTTCTGGTCGCGCATGAGGTATTTCGACTGTATGTCGAGCTCGTCGACGCGCGAGTCGATCTGGCTGATCATCTGGCGGAGCGAATCTACGCGGCGCAGGAGGGTGCGGGCCTCTTCGTCGCTCGCCGCGTTGTCTGCGGCCACGCGGGTCTCTTCGACTTCGCGGTTGCGCGCCGCGCGGTCCATGTCGAGCTGCTTGACGGTCTGGCGCGCGCTGGCCAGCGCGTCGCCCTCGCGGTCGAACCCTTCGTAGCGGTGGCAGCCGACGCAGCCCTTGTTCTGGAAGAGGTCTTTGCCCTCGTTGAGCACGTCGGCCATCGGGGTCACGCGGTCGCGGTTGTGGCACTGGTTGCACCCGGCCTGTATGTTCTCTTTGTAGTAGAGCGGCCAGAGCCAGTGTTTGTAGCGGCCGTGCCCTTTGACCTCGGAGGTCGTGCCGCGCCCGTTGCCGCCGTGACAGGTCGAGCAGCCGAAGCGGTCCGGGTCGTGGATCGTCAGGAGGTCTTTGCTCGGGTGCGAGACGAAGAGCGGGTTGCCTATAGAGCTCCTGTCTCCGGTGAGCTTGAGCGGCTCGCGTATTCCGAGGTGGCAGGACTCGCAGCGGTCGACGACCGCGCCGCCCGCGATATTTATCTGCCTGATGTTGTAGTCGAAGTTCCTCATGCGGTTGAGCAGACCGTCGACCTGCTGCTCGGTAAGCCCCGTCATGTGGTTTTGCAGATAATCATCCATCTTCTTTTTAGCCTCGTTCTGAGGCTTGGTGATGGCGATCAGCTCCGAGGTCAACTGCGCCTTCCTGTCGCGGAAGCTGTTGTACATCTCTTCGAGCTTGCGGTAGGTGTGCGTCTGGTCCTCCGTCCTATCGTTGTCGACGTGGATAGTGACATCGATATCTTCGTTTTTCTTCTCTTCGATGTCTTCGCGGAGACTCTTCTTACCGCTCTCGCTCGTGGAGATCTCGAGCAGGTATGTCTTCGCGGCTATCCAGGCCCGCGCGTTCTGGTAAGGGTCGGTGATGTCGAGGATCTGCTTGTCGAGCAGTTTTATCTCTTTATCGAGCTCGCTGACCCTCGGCTGGACCTCATTTCTCGCGTCATCATAAGCCTGTTTAAGCTCCTGGTACTCGGGGCTGGACTTGGCCTCCTTCTCGGCCACCCCCTGGGGTTTCTTGATCTTTTCGAGGTAAGAAGAGTAGCTGTCGACGAACTCACGCTGATAACTCTTCCACGGGCGCTGCCCCATCACTTCATCATAAAGCGACCAGATGAGCGTCAGGATCATCAGGAGCGAAAACAGCACGAGCGGGCCGCTCATAGACTTGCCCGCTATGGGGTCCGGCTCGGAGCTTTCGGCCCGCTTTTCCAGTTGCTCGCTACCAACTTTGTCAGCCATCTTGATTCTCCAAAAACCTTTCCGGAAAAACCGCTATATATTGAACCACGGGGTGACCAGGACGTACTTGATGCGGAACAGCAGCCGCGCCAGCAGCTTCGCCGGCAGAGCCCACAGTATGGTTATGGCGAAGAACTGGAACGTCAGATACTGCAACATCGAAGTGCGCTCGAATATCTTCTTTTCAAACTTGCTGAAGCTTATCAGCTTGTGCGTGAGGAAGGCGGCCAGGGCGAAGAAGAGGCCGACCACTATTGCCCCGAAAAGCCCCTTCCACGGCTGGAGCGCGATAAACGACAGCCCTGGCCAGCTCGCGACGATGTCGGGCAGGTCGCGGTTCACTTCGTAAGGGACGTAGTTATGGTCCCACGTCTCGCCGGGCCAGAACCATACCCAGCCCGGTCCGCGTATGAACGTGCCGATAAATATCAGGATGATCCAGGTCACGAACCCCACAAGAAACGCGCCGATGGCGACCTTCCGCTGCTTCCAGGTGTAATAACCTACGCCGAGCGGATTCGAATCGAGGTAGGGGAAGGCCATCAGCCCGAAGATCATCAGCGTAGGCATCACCACGCCCGCGATCCAGGGGTCGAAATAGACCAGCATCTCCTGCAACCCGAGAAAGTACCAGGGCGCTTTCGACGGGTTCATGGTCAGGTTCGGGTTGGCCGGCTCTTCGAGCGGCGCGTTCAGCGTGATCGACCAGACAAACAGCACTATTGTCACGATGATGACCGCGAGGAATTCGATCCTCAGCAGGTACGGCCAGACGTGAAGCTCGCGCGCCCAGTGCGGCTGCCACGGCCAGGTCTTGCGGTGGTGCGTCTTGGCCATCTTGGGGTCGGCTTCGAGGGTGTCGATCAGCCGATCATTGGCGATGGCCTGCTTGAAACCGAGCCACGCGAAGAACGGGACCATAAACAACATTGCCACGATCGGCACGTTGTCCGGCGCCGAAGTTATCTCCCATAGTTGATGCCAGTCCATAAGATCTCCAAGAAGTCAGAAGCCGGAAGCCAGAAGTCAGAAGCCGCGATGAGCAGAAACCATGATCTCTTCAATCCGAAATTCTGGCTTCTGACTTCTGGCTTCTCATTTAACCTGCGCTTTGACCGCCCTCGCGCCCGGCGCTTTCATCTCCGTTTCGAGCTGGACCGGGGCAGGTCCGGATATCCCGCCATCCTTGCGCACGCGCCAGAAGTGGACCGCGAGCAGCACGCTCACGATCACGGGGATGGCTATGCAGTGCCAGATGTAGCTCCTCAAGAGCGCGTTCGCATCGACTATCGAGCCGCCGAGCAGCGCGAACCGCACGTCGTTATAAGGCGTCATGCCGAGCTGCGTGCCGAACGGGCCTTCGTGCCCTAAGAGCGGCGTCGCTCGCGCCATGTTCGTCCCCACGGTCACCGCCCAGAACCCCAACTGGTCGTCGGGCAGCAGGTAGCCTGTAAAGCTCAATAGCAGGGTGAGCACAAGAAGCAGCACGCCTATGCACCAGTTGAACTCGCGCGGCGTCTTGTAAGAGCCGGTCAGCACCACGCGGAACATGTGAAGCCAGGTCGTTATCACCATCAGGTGCGCGCCCCAGCGGTGCATGTTGCGAAGCAGCTTTCCGAAAGGCACGTCGTTTTCCAGGTAGAGGATGTCCTGATAGGCCAGGCCCTTGACCGGGCGGTAATAGAACATCAGAAGTATCCCCGTGAAGGTCAGCACTATGAAGAGGTAGAAGGTGATCCCGCCCATCCCCCACGTGTAGCTGAAGCGCACGGCGTCGCGGTTTATCTTGGCCGGGTGCAGGTGGAGGAAGACGTTCGTCAGCACGCCGAGCGAGCGGGCGCGGGGCGTCGGCTCGTGCTTGACGCGGAACATAGACTTGTAGAGCTGTGTCCGCGTCGGCTGCTTGAGGTTGTCGAGCTCTTCCTTGAGGCTCTCCTTGCTGGCCTTGGCCTTGATCATCTCAAGGTCTTCTTTGATACCATCGCGCACGCGATCGACCACGCCGACCGAGGTGGTCGGGCTTATTTCGGGCTTGTCAGTCTTATCGGGCTTATCAGGTTCCATGTTTACCCCCAGGCGAAAACGAAGCAGAACAGGTTGCTATCGGAGTTGTAACAGCGGACCGCGCCGGCAGCGAGTAGCGCTCAAGAGTCGAGGTGACATAGCAAGCGACCGGTCGGGCTACACCTGTATGAATGACCCCGGATCGTCGAACTCGCTCCGCTCGCCTTTCGGCCACTCGTAGAGGATGCTCGTATCGACGACGATCTGGCCCGACGGGTCAAGCTCTATGCGCGCCCGGTCCATCGGGCGCGGGGCCGGGCCCTCGAAGTTTATACCTTCGCTGGTGTAGCCGCTCCCGTGGCAAGGGCACTTGAACTTGTTCTCGCTGGGCTTCCAGTCAGGCGTACAGCCCAGGTGCGTGCACCTGGCATAGATCACGAACATGCGCTCGGCGTTGCGGACGACCCAGACGCGGAAGTCTTGCTGGAATTTTGTGTCGACGCCGAAGCCGAAGTCTGAAGGGTAACCTATGCGGAAAACCGTACTCGGCTCGAAGAGTGTGCGTGGGAGGAAAAACCGCAGAAACATTAAGAAGCAGGTGGCAAGAAATCCACCTATAGCAATCCAGGTGATACGACGCCGCATGGTATTAACCGGGTCGGCAGGCGACTGGCTTTCGACCGTTTTGGTCCTGGCCGCTGCTGAAGTCCCTACTGCGGGACGGGCGGGCTTGGCTGTCTTGTCTGCGGTTGTCGCTACGGCTTTTTCCGACTGTGTCGTTACTTTCGGCTTCTCCTCACCTTCAACTTTTTGGCTTGTATCCTGAACGGTGTCCATGCCGGAGCTCTCCATGAGTGCCTCTATAATCTAAGAGACGATGATAACTAGACCCGTACCTAGAAGCGCCGGACGCGCTTCGCCGACTTATACTGTATGAATCCCATTGAAAGTTCACCATTGAACCTGTACCTGCGTGTGCCGAGACTTCTTTTATAATGAATTGTCTCGTATGTAGCATGCGAATATCCCTATTGTCAAGCAACGCAAAAAAGACAGGAAGCCAGAATACAGAAGCCAGAAGCCAGAATGACAAAGAACATCGTTAATGATGATACAAAGGTATGTTCAGAAGCTTCCATCAAACCTCCTGGCTTCTGTATTCTGGCTTATTGCTTCTGAATTCTTGTCCGGTATTATACATCCTAATTATGAGCATAGCGATAGTGACCATATACTCAAGGCCCGGATGCCATCTCTGCGACGAGGCAAAAGCCAATATACTCTCGGCCCGCGCCGAGCTCGATTTCGACGTCGAAGAGGTCGATATAGACTCGGACCCGGACCTTCGAGAGCGATACGGCTACGATATACCGGTCGTGTTCATAAACGGCATAAAAGTATTCAAACATCGCGTCGATACAGGCGAATTCCGCCGAAAGCTACTCCGCATAGCATTCAGACAGGATTGACGGGATTAACGAGACTAATACAAGTCAATCCTGTAAATCCTGTCAATTAGAGCAACTGACGCGCTCGCCCACTACCCTCACGTCGTCTATGAACCAGCCGAGTCCCTTTACGTTCTGGTCGGCCCCGATCCGGAAACGGATTATAACTGCCCTTCCCGCGAAGCTGCTCAGATCGACTATTACCTGCTGGAGCGGGCCGAACCGACCATCGACCCAGCCCGCGCGGCCCGAGAGCGCGTTGGTGCTGGTCGTGCGGAGCGTGCCGTTGTACTGGCCCTGTATGATCTTCGGGCCGAGGTCCTCGAAATCGCCGCCGGTCGAGATTTCAAGCACGCCCCCGTCGAACCTCCCCTGCTCGAACTCGAACGTATGGAAGAAGATCAGACGGATGTTGCGGCTATCGGACGGGAGCTGTATCGAGACCGTGTCGAGGTTCGAGTCGACGGCTTTGCCCGGATTAGGAGTAAACCACGCGCTCGCGCCCGACCGGAATCGCTTGCCTGAGATCACCCACGTGTCTATTCGGTTCTTCTTCTTCTTTACGAGGCTGCCGTGCGTCCATTTCGCCTCGCCCGCCTCGATGTCGTCGGAAAAAAGCTCGACCCCATTTATATTACCGGTCCTCACCGAAACCGGGACGCGCGAAGACGAGCCGCCGCTGCTAATCTCCAGGAAGAATTCTATCGCCGAGCCGCACTCGACCGTCCTGTCAACCGCGAATTCGAACTCTGTGAGCGCATCGCCCACCGCTCCCTCGGCGATCTGCGGGAAGTCCGCCGAGCTTTTCGTCACGGTCACGCCCCCGGTCCGCGCCGTAAGCACTCCGCGCCCGCCCGTCAGGGCTATGTGCGAGACGTTTTTGATCGAGACCTTCATCGAGACGGTCTCGCCCGGATCGGCCACGGCGTCCGACCCGCCCGCGACGGTTATGCGTTCGAGGGTGGCGACCGCCGCGTCCTTTCTTTCGCCGTTATAGACGACCAGCGCAAAGTCCTGGTCCGCCGGGTCCGCGTTTCCGGGCACCCCGTCGCCCGCGATGTTTTGAGCGCGCACGCGGATGGCGAACACTCCCGTCGTCCCCGCCGGGAGCCACACGCCCTCCACATTATCTTTAGTATTAGGCTCGCCGCCCGGCTCGGACTGCTGGCCCGTAAAATTATTCCCCCTATAGACCCGCCCGCCTGCTGTTACTTCGAGGTCGAGATTATTTACCCACGGCGCGACCACCGTAAGCCCCGGCGCGTCGCTCCAGCAGAGCGTGACCCTGAAGGGCAGGCTCGAATCCTTTATCTCGCCCGTTATGACGAACTCCTGCCCGCTGTCGGTGAAGGTGTGCGACTGGTTCACGAATATCTTCGACACGCCGTCGAACGCGCGCCCGATGTTGAGAAGCCCCCAACCCTGGTTTGGGTGAGGGAGGTTGCCGCCCGCGCCCGCGCCCGTCATGTAGCTGGCCGTGTTCGTAAGCAGCGCCTTGATCAGCGCGGCGCTCGGCTCCTCGCCCCTGTTCAAGAAGAACTGGCGGGCGAGCGCGGCGGCCCCTGCCGCCACCGGGGTCGAATGGCTCGTCCCCGATGACCAGGTATAGAGCGTCTGGCCCGATGGGAAATAAGGCTTGTCGATGTCTTCGCCGCAAACGCCCGTCCCGTCGTACTCCGGGTGTTGCGACGCCGCGCCCTGCACGTGCGAGCCGGGCGCGACAAGGTCGGGCTTATAGCGGCTATCGAACAGCGGCCCGCCCGACGAGAAGAAGGCCATGTCCTGTGCGCTATCGGCGTCCTCGTCTTCGACCCCGCAGCCGTCTTCGCCGCCCGCCCTGAAGTTCTCGCTCGCGCCGACCGTCAGGACGTTCTTCCCCGTGCCGGGCGAGCTTATAGCCTCGTTCGGCCCGGCGTTTCCGGCTGCAAAGCATATAACCATCTCCTGGTTGCCCTGCGCGGCGGGTATCGCGTCTCGCACCCGCGCATCATACTCCTGCGCGTCGAGCGAGTATTCGTTGCGTATCTCGCCCCAGCTATTTGACGAAACGCGAGCGCCGTCGCGATAGGCCGCCGATATGAGAGAGGTATAAGGCTCGGAGAGGTCGAACTTGCCCGACGCCTGGAATATCCTCGACGAGCCGAGCAGGGCGAAAGGGGCTACGCCGATGCCGTGCTTGAACCCGGCAGAGTCGCGGGCGACGGTTTCGTTCGAAGCGCTCGATCCGCCCGCTATCGAGAGGTTGATCGTGCCGTGCCCCTGCGTGTCGCCCGCGTCCAGCTCCCTTGTGTAGTCGCGCGCGTAGAGGACGCGGCTCTGACCGGTCGAATCGAGAAAGTCCGGGTGGAGCTTGCTCGCCTCGGTCGAACCCCGGTCGACACCTGTATCGGTCACGTCGATGGCAAAACCGAATCTCGACGCCAGCCCGCGCGCGGCCAGCCAGCCCATGTAGCCCGGCCCGCGAGGCTGCTTGCCGTCGGCGGTCAGGTCTCCGGTCGCTATCTGCGCCGCGCGCTCGTCAAGCAGGCGGGGCGGCGACCACGGCTCTATGTTCACCACGTTGGCGAGCGCGGCTACCTCGCCGATGCGGCCCGCTTCGAGCCGCAGCTTCAAGTTGGTAAAGCCCAGCACTTCGTACGAATCGATGATGACCGAAGAGGCCAGCCGCCTCGTCATTTCCACGTCCGAATCCGCCGCCCCGTCAAAGCGCCCTGCGCCGCGCGCCACCTGGACTGCTACCGTGACCTCGCCTTCGCCTTCTTTCATGCGCGGCGCGAGCGCGGGATGTATCTTGTACTCATCGAGGAAGGGGCCTTCCCATTGGAGGAAGCCTTCGCCCCGGTCGTATGCGGCGCGGGCTGCCCTTAGCATCCGACTGCTCGCGCGGTCGTCGCCCCGGACCAGGTATGCGTTGTTCGGGATGTATGCGATCACTTCGAGACCGCTACCCTGCAGCCGGTCGAGCCATTCGCGCCTGACCGGCCCGGCCAGTTGCACGATCCGCAGCCGGGACCCCCCGCCCTTTTCTACGCGGCTGAGGCCGCCCTTACGGGCGGCGTCGAGCCTCATATTGCCGCCCATCCCGAAGAGCGTCCCCTCGGCCTCGCCCGCCGTCGTATCGATCACGCCCGACCGCAGGAGCAGCACGTTGAAGTCATCGCGCACCGCGAGCCGCGACTGTGCGCCAGCGCGGTCTAGCGCGGCCTGATCGATCAATAAAAGCTTGAACGAGCCGTAATCGGAAACCTCTATCGCGCCCGATGAAGCGGCTTCGGAGAGCGGACCCCGGTCGTCGGACGAAGCTACCACTTTGCGCAGCGGGCCGGGGCTGCGATACGAGCGGGCATCGATTGCGGCCACCGAGCGACCGGTCGCGGCAGTCTTGACCGGCTCCTGCCCGGTCCGATCTTCGAGCAAGCCGCGCACGTCAGCCCCGACGACCGATGCGAGGACAAAAAAGGATGCGGTCAAAGAAATAACGATCAAGCTTTTTTTCATGAAGCCTCCGATAAATCAGAAGTCAGGAGCCAGAAATATGGACAGGATTTACAGGACTCACAGGATTTCATTTTTTGACCTTTGTAAATCCTGTAAATCCTGTCTATTCTTCCTTTCATTCCGGCTTCTGGATTCTCATTGAGTGACCGGGCCTCCGCCACCGCGCTGCTTAACCGAAAAGCCTACGAGCTTCCACTCGCTGCTCTCGTTTTTGAAGTTTAGGGTTATCTCGGCGATGTTCTGATCGAAGATGACGCTGTAATCCGGCGTAGCATAATCGCCTTCGAAGCTCATCTTCAACCTGCGATAGTCCTGGATCCTGCCGAGGGCGGCCATCTGCTTGAGGTTGTCGATTATGGTGACCCTGGGGACCTGGTCCTTGAACTGCTTCGAAGTGTCATTATAAATGGTTTCATACTCGGCGCCCTTCAATCGCTCGAAGAACAGCGCGGCTGCCTTGTCGACATCTTCGGGCGGGGCCGGGTCCGAGCGAAGCGCGCACCCGGCCAGGAATAATATCAGCGATAATGAGATCATTCTTTTTAACATCTATACCTCTTGTGTGGGGATGAGCTGCCCGGATCGGCACAGGAGACAATACCAGCCCCGCCGCGCTTGCGCAATACCGCTCGAAGCGCTTTGTTAACAACCGCTTGGGCGTTTTTATAACTTTTTTTAGACCGTCTTTAAGACATAAAAACCGCGCCGGATGTAAGGTGTGGCCGTCAGGACGACCTTATAAGTATGACCCCTGGATCGAAAGGCTGCATTAGAATGAATTATCGGAGTATCTCAGAAGAGAATGGCGCGACCCACGCGATAGTCATAGGCGGGAGCATGGCCGGTCTGGTCGCCGCCCGCGTGCTCATAGATTATTTCGACCGGGTGACGATCATCGAAAGGGACCGCCTGCCTGAAGAGCCGGGACCGCGCAAAGGCGTGCCCCAGGCCCGGCACCTCCACGCGCTGCTCGTGCGCGGCAGGCTCATCCTTGAAGAGCTATACCCCGGCATAGTCGATCAGCTCGCGGAGAAGGGCGCGCCGATGACCGACCTGGCTGCGGACATGGCCTGGCTCACGCCCGCCGGGTGGGGGGTTCGCTTCAAGTCCGATTTCGGCATAATACCCGTCAGCCGCGACCTGCTGGAATTCTGGGTCCGCAGCCGCACCGCCGCCCTCCCCCAGGTAGAGTTCATCGA
>Ga0073934_10010591_pt1 | contig 11415 bp, 6 predicted proteins | sample LarsenN4metaG_FD_76834 | JGI IMG/M metagenome (GOLD analysis project Ga0073934, IMG submission 76834) | Hot spring sediment bacterial and archeal communities from British Columbia, Canada, to study Microbial Dark Matter (Phase II) - Larsen... ...
GGCTTCCTGCACGATCGCGTCCCGCTTGGCCGGAACGCACCAGCTGCGCGCTTTCCGGCCACAGCGTCCCGCCACGCAGCCGGGGATCGCGCGCGTGCGGTTCTTCGTCGGCGACCTGATGTTCCCGGTCGATGCCTTTGCCGAAGGCGCGTTGTTCACCTGCAATTTCGAGATCGACGCCGCGTCCGCTCCTGGAAGCTTCGTGGTCGTGGGCGAACGCGTCAACGTCGGCGATGCAAACGGGGATGTATTTGACGGCCGCGTCACCGACGGCACGATCACGGTCGCCGAATGCCTCGGCGACGACGACTGTCCCGACGATCGGGTCTGTCGCGACGGTGTTTGCCGCTTTACCTGCGTAACGGACGATGACTGTCCGGAGGGCACCGACTGCATCGAAGGGGTGTGCCTGCCGCCGCAGCCTACGCCCACGGTCACGCACACCGGCACGGCGAGTCGCACGGCGACGGTGACTCCTACCAACACGCCGGTGCCGCCCACGAGCACGGCGACCTCCACGCGTACCGTGGTTCCTTCGAGCACGGTGACGCAGACCCACACACCGGTCCCGCCGACCGGCACCAGTACGGCCACGCGCACGCACACACTCGAGCCTGAGCCGACCCTCACCGCGACACCCAAGAAGAAGGGCGGCGGTGGTGGTGGCTGCGCCGTGCAGCCGCCGGCGGGCGATTTCGCTCAGCTTGCGCTGCTGCTGGCGCCGGCAATCTTCCTCCTGCGGCGTCGGCGCTAGGGACGACCTTCCGTCTTCCGGGCGACGGGGAACCCCTTCGGGAGAGGGGTTCCCCGCGTGCCTTCGAGCGGCGCGGCCTCTCGTCGGCGGCGAACGGCTTGGGCGGTGCGTTTCTACCGCCGCACCAGCGGAGAAATCGGCGTTGACATCGGGGTGTCTTCGGGCCAAATCGTCGCCTAGCCAAATCCTTCCCGCTTTTCGCTCACCTCGATGTCCTCTCCGCTGCCGGCCACGGAAGCAACGCCTCTGAACACGCTGTTGCAGAAGCTCGCCCGTCGCGAGGCGGTGGTTGGCGTAATTGGCCTCGGGTACGTCGGGCTGCCGCTGGCGGCGACGATTGCCGAAGCCGGTTTTGCGACCATCGGGTTCGACACCGATCCAGCCAAAATCGAAGCTCTCGCGAAAGCCGAGTCGTACATCCGGCACGTATCTGCGGACCGGCTGCGGCCGATCGTGCGAAGCGACGCCGTTGCCGGGCAGGGCGGCTTCCAGCCCGCCCCGGGGTTCGAGCTGCTCGCGCATTGCGATGCCGTGTTGATCTGCGTCCCCACGCCGCTCACCGCCAATCGCGAGCCGGACCTCTCCTACATCGAGCGTACGGCCGAAGTGCTGGCGCGGCATCTTCGGCCCGGGCAGCTGGTGGTTCTCGAAAGCACCACCTATCCCGGCACCACCGACGAGGTGCTGGTGCCGATCCTCGAGCGCAGCGGGCTGCGGGTAGGGCGCGACTTCCACGCCGCCTTTTCGCCCGAGCGGGAGGATCCCAACAATCCGTCCTTCACGACCCGCACCATTCCCAAGCTGGTTGGCGGGGTGACTCCTGAGTGCACGAATGCGGCCGTGGCGCTGTATTCGGCGTTCATCGAGCGCGTCGTGCCGGTGTCTGCGGCGAGCGTCGCCGAAGCTGCCAAGCTGCTCGAGAACATTTACCGCTGTGTGAACATCGCGCTGGTGAACGAGCTCAAGGTCCTCTTCGACAGGATGAACCTCGACATCTTCGAAGTCATCGAGGCCGCGTCGACCAAGCCGTTCGGCTTCACCCCCTTTTATCCGGGGGCCGGTCTTGGGGGCCATTGCATACCGATCGACCCGTTTTCCCTCACCTGGCGGGCGCGGCAGTTCGAATTGACCACCCGCTTCATCGAGCTTGCCGGCGAAGTGAATCATGCGATGCCGGGCTTCGTCGTGGAAAAGCTTTCCGAGGCCCTCAACGACAGGGGGCGGAGCGTGAAAGGCGCACGGATCCTGCTGCTCGGGGTTGCCTACAAGCGCGACATCGACGACGTGCGCGAATCGCCGGCCTTGAAGATCATCGACATCCTGCGGCGCAAGGGAGCGGAGGTCGCCTACCACGATCCCTACGTGCCTGCCCTCAAGCGGGGCCGGCGCTATGATTTCCGCCTCGAATCCGTGCCCTTGACGGCGGCCGAGTTGGCGCGGGCCGACGCCGCGGTCGTCACCACCGACCATTCCGCCTTCGACTACGACTTCATCGTGCGAGAGAGCCGGCTGGTGGTCGACACCCGAAACGCCACCCGCGCCGTTACCGCTCCTGCCGGGAAGATCGTGCGGGCCTGACCCGCGACCGGGATCTTTGAGGCTTCGTTCGGGGCTGCCCGGCCCAAGCGTCCGGGAATTTTTCATTTGACGCCAACCTCAAAAAATGCTCTAAGCCACCCCGCTTGAAGTGCTGTTGGATTGTGGAGTGGTGAAGCTGGCGCGTTGGAGGGTGGTGCGAAGGGCAAACCCCTACGAAGGGTGCGCCGGATGGCAGACACGTATTGTATGAAACTGGTCCGTTATGCCGGGATATTTCCCTTGACAAGGCAAATCGATTTTGAGTATTTAGCGCGACACTTCTTGAAAGGGCACGTCTGACGGGCGTGCGCGCGCGGTAGACGCTGTCGAGCGCGAAGAAGTGAGGGATAAGGTCTCGGCCGATTGGAAAGGAGGAGGGCAATGCGAACGGTGAAGTGGAATGCTTGTCTCTCAGGGCTCTGCGGTATCGCGGCGGCACTGGGGGTGATGACGGCCAGCGCGAGAGCGGACGTCACGACGGAGAGGGGGGCATCAATCCTCGCGTTCCCAAAGGTTCTCGCTAACGCGGGTACCGATTCGGACACCATCATTCAGATCACGAACATCTCGAATAGCATGGTGCACGCGCGCTGCTTTTATGTGAACGCGCAGCTGGATGCGAACGGTCAGCCCCTGTGGCAGGAGACCGACTTCAACATCTGGCTCACCAAGCAGCAGCCGACGCACTGGCAGGTCAGCGCCGGCCGCTTCGTCAATCCGAATGACGACTGCTTCGAGAACAACCAGATTGTTCCCGACCAGTGCGATGGCGCCGGTATCGATCCTGGCGCTGTTCCGCCGGTTCCGACCGACTTTATCGGAGAGTTGAAGTGCATCGAGGTCGACGGCGCGGGCAACCCGATTGGCGGTAATCACCTCAAGGGTGAGGCGACGATCAAGACCGGCGGCGACGTGGTCAAGTACAACGCTGTGGGTATCGAGGGCACCGAGTTGGCCGGCGCAACCGGCAACACGCTGCTCCTGAACCAGCCCGCCGGTGGCGGTGATGTCGTCGGCCAGTACAACGCCTGCCCGACCACGCTGATCGTGAACCACTTTGCGGAAGGCGTGACCAACCCGGTCATCCTGGCAAACGAGCGTGGCGGCACCTGCGACGTCGGCGGTTCGCCCTGCATGACCGTCGACGACTGCTCGAGCGGCCCTTGCGTGAACGGCCCGGCAATCGCCAGCAACGGTGTGATTGCCCCGGTCAGCGCGACGCTCACCGACCTCACCTTGGTGCCCTGCCAGGAAGATTTCGAGAATCAGATCCCGGGTCAGGTAAAGGTGCAGTTCGCGATCTACAACGAGTTTGAGGAGCGCTTCTCCGCGAGCACGACCATCACCTGCTGGGCGAACTTCTCTCTCTTCCAGGTAGATGCGCCCAACAATCCGGAGCGCTCGGTGTTCTCCTTCGGGACCTTGGGTTCGGTGGCTGCGCAAACGCGCATCCGCTCCGAATCGATCGTTGGCCCGGGCGGGGAGATCATCAACTCCGGTGGTCTGCTCGGCGTTGCCGGCGTGACACACGCGGATGCCAACGGTCTGGTGGCCCGCACGGCACTCAACATCCACATCGAAGGCGACCGGTTCACGGATACCAACGGAGATGTGATCGACGAAATCGTCCTCCCGGAGCACTGAGCGAGTAACTGGACTCGGGGTGGAGAAGAGGTAGCGGCAGGGTTCTCCCTGATGGCTGAAAGGAGAAGGGCAATGCGTACGTTGAAGCGGAATCCTTTTCTCTCGGGTGCAATCCTGGGAGGAGCGTTCCTGATGGCTGGTTTGGTAGGGGCCGGTCCGGTGAGCGCAGATGTAACGTCAGACCGGGCTGCGGCGATCGTGGTCTTCCCGAAGCTCGTTCTCAACGGTGACGACGGCGTCGACACGATCATTCAGCTCAGTAACACGAGCGAGAACACGGTTCATGTGCGGTGTTTCTATGTGAACGCGAACTCGCACTGCTCGAACGACCTGTCGGCAATCTGCAACACGAATGCCGACTGTGGAATCGGTGGTCTGTGTTTGCCCGGCTGGAACGAGACCGATTTTCGTTTCACCCTTACACCGCGCCAGCCGATCGCATGGCGCATCAGTTCCGGCCTGGGCGGCAACTGCGTGGCCGGCGTTGGTGACTGCTTCCCGCTGGACGGCACGACCCACGTTGGGCCGGGCGGCGCCTTCAACGAAGACAGCCGTATCCCGGTCGTTCCCGAAGATCCGTTCATCGGCGAGCTCAAGTGCGTGCAGGTGGGCGAGGACGAAGCCCCGATCGACGAGAACAGCCTGAAGGGCGAGGCGACGATCGTAACGGCTGACGGCGACGACTCCGACGCCCCCGATGCGCGCGCGTACAACGCGATCGGGATCCAGGCGGTTGCCGGCGCGAACGACGGTGACAACACCCTCGAGCTCGGTACCGAGTACAACGGTTGCCCGAACATCCTGATTCTCGACCACTTCTTCGACGACGCGGTGGAGCCAATCGACGGCGCCAGCGTGCGTACCGATCTGACCCTGGTCCCCTGCTCGCAGAACTTCGAGCTGCAGGATCAGGCCCTCTTCGACACGACGGTTCAGTTCCTCGTGTACAACGAGTTCGAGCAGCGCTTCTCCGCCAGCACGCGCGTGCGCTGCCTGCGGGAAATCCCGCTCTCGGACATCGACACCGCCCAGCGTCCTCTGTCGGATAGCGTCGCCAGCAACACCGGTGATCTGCGCTCGATCTTCAACGTGAACGTGCAGGGAACGCTGACCGGTCAGACCCGCATCCGCGGCGTCGACGACGGGTCAGCGGATCACGGCAACGGCCTCCTCGCGGTGGCTGAAGAGTTCCACCGCACGGATTCTGCTGATCTGGATACGGTGCGCGCGAGTGCTGCGTTCAACGTCCACCAGGTGGGCGTTCGTGCGACGCCTGACGTGATCACGATCCCGTAAGGCAATTAGAACCCGTTCCAACCTCAGGGCCGGTGGAGTTCATCCACCGGCCCTTTTCTTTTTCGCTGGATCTCCGAGAGCGTGGGTTGGTACGGACAGCTCGGAGGCGAGAATTATCTCATCCAAGTCGACGCGCGGGTTAGCTCCGAGCCGTGACTCTATCTTGGGCGTGGGCGGCGGCGCCCCCCGAGGCCAGGCTAATCTCAATGCCGGCTCCGACACCCTCCGCTGAAGAGGAATTAGCCGCGAAAAGGCGCAAATATACGGGCCCCATTTGCGAATCTTGTGCCTCTTCGCGGCTGGAATTTTTTGAGTGACCGGCATTGAGGTTAGTCCTGGCCGGTGGCGCCTGAGTGGCAGGCACCGGCCGGCCGCAGCGCGCAGAGTTGCAGTCGCAGCTCAGGAATCATATCTGCCGCCTCGCCTGACCTGCCGCCCGCGGGCGCAGTGCACGCCGTGGCGGCGGGGGCAGAATGCGTCAGCGCAAATACAAGCGGTGGTCGCCACGTCGCCAGCGGAAGTTCTTCCGCATCCAGGCAAGATCCCAAGAGTGCAGGTTCAGCCAGGTGCCGTTCGGCAGGCTGACCGAAAAGAACTCGAGTTGGCGACCCTCGGGGACGAGAACCCACCCATTAGGTGCCGCCCCGCCGAGCGGCTGCAGCGTGACGGAGTCGATCTGGGCGTGAGCGTGGCGCTTCTCCAGATAGGGAGCAGGCGCCAGTCGGTCGTGCGCCATGACCCTCCAGTTGTGAAGCGGGTGCAGGGAAGTTCCCTCTCGGGCGGCGACAGGATCGGTGAGGCCGAGCGTGTCGATGAGCGGCAGATCGATGAAATACCCGAGAGCGCCGATTCCAGAGGCGGCAATCGTCATGGGCGGGAGCACGCCAATATCCGTGATCCCACGGCCCAGGATGTAGCGGCTGCGGAACTCGAGCCAGACGGTCTTCAGATAAGCGTGCCGGCATCCGATCAGGTGCGAGCGAAGCTCGGCGTGTAACTGTCCGTGCGCCTCGAGAATATCGCGGGCGAAAGGCAGAACGCCGGCCGCGGGGTTGGCCTCAGGGTCGAGCTTCATGCTCCCGGATTTCAGCGTCTGGCCGAACTCATTCCAGCCAGCGGGACCGATCCACGATTCGATCGTGGTGAATGTGCTGCTGCGGGTCAGATCCGCCAGAGGAATCATCAGGCTGTAGACCAGCACCGCGCCGCCACAGGCGATGGAGGCTGCACGATTGGCGCGGGCGAGGACCAGCAGGCACTCGGCAAACATCCACGCCAGCAGCGGCACGTAGAAGTCGAAGATCCGGAACTCGAAGTAGTCGCCGCCTACCTTGTAGCAATAGTAGGCCGCATGGATGGCCACCCACACCAACACGAGCACGCCCAAGCGGCGCGTTTCGGCCGAGCCGATGAACCACCAGACACCGAGCAGCAACGGAAGCAGCAGGTAGTATGCGTATTCCAGCAGGAACGCCGCGAGATAGCGGCCGCCCATTTCGGGCCAGGCCGGCCCTACCTTTGCGTAGTAGGTGTTCGGCAGCCAATCGCCATAGTACCAGTACCGCCAGAGGAAATGGCCGCCGACCAGCAGCACGAAGGGCACCAGCAGAGCCGCCCAATCGGTAGCTTTCGCCGAGCGCCGGAACAGGAAGAAGGCGGCGAGAGGTGGGAAGAAGGCGAGCGCGTCAGGTCGCGCCAGCGCCGCCAATGCGGCGGCGATCGACGTGAACACCAGCGCCCTCGCCCGAAGCCTCGGATCGGAGGACAATTCACTTCGGCTTGCATGGTAGAAGGTCAGGAGCACGAAAAAGGTAAAGCAGCGAGTCTCCAGGCCGCCCGTAGCCCAAACCGCCCAGTTCCGGTTTGAAGCGAGGGCCACCAGCACGATCAGCAAAACCGCGCGCCGGCCCGGCAGGGGCTGAAGCAGGATCAGCCGGCTCAGCAGAGCGAGGCTGGCCAACGTGTAGCCAACGCTCAACAGGTGAGCGAAGACTTCGCCGGAGATTCCCCACGCCTCGCCAAACGCCAGCTGAAGGGTCCACAACAGCGAGGTATACCCCTCGACGTATTCCGAAGGGTTAAAGACCAGGCCGCGGCCGCGAACCAGATTCCGCGCGTAGCGGAAGAAGATGTATGCGTCGTCGCACAGGAAAACGAAATGCCAGACGTGCGCGGCCATCAACAGCAGGCAGACACTGACCGCACCCCAAAAAAGCCACTCGTCACGTTGCCGGCGGGGAGCCGCCGATAACGTCCGCGGGGCCGGCGGTGCCGACGCGGAACCCCGCCGTCGCGCCTCCTTCGCCCGCTTCACGGCTGCTCGACGGGCAGCGGAACGTGGTAAATCCGCCGGTTGCGCTGGATCGAGATCACGAGCCGCTGGGCGTGTCGCAGCGGGACAAACGCCTTGCGCAGCTCGTCGACCGAGCCGGTCGCACGGCCGGCAATCCCGGCAACCCGGTCGCCGCGGTCGATACCGATCCGCGCCGCGGCGCTCCCCGAACGCACCGCGGTCACCACGACGCCGCGGTCGTCCTCGACTCGCAGGCCGAGCATCGTCCACAGCATCCCATCCACCCGCTGAAGGGGGAAGCGGCGCAGCCTGAGTTGGACCTCGAATTCCCGATCCTCGCGCTGGACGACCACCTCGAGCGGTTGATCGAGAGGTTGGTCGCGCACCCGGCTCTCCCACTCCTGCTCGCCATGCACCGGACGCCCCCCCGCCCGGGTGATCACGTCGCCCGGTTCGATCCCGGCATCGTCACCAGGACTGTCGGCCTCGACCGCGTGTACGATCACACCTCCCTCCCTGGCTTCCGAGCCCCTGCGGCGGCGTCGGGAGGTTCGATCGCGAACCACGAGGCCGGTCCACGCCGGTTGAACCTCACCGTAGCTGATCAGGTCGGCGACAATCCGCCTCGCACGGTCGATAGGGATCGCAAAGCCGATGCCTTGCGCCTTCTGGTAGATTGCGGTGTTGACGCCGATGACCTCGCCGAGCACGTTCACCAGAGGCCCGCCTGAGTTGCCGGGATTGATCGAGGCGTCGGTCTGGATGAGGTCGTAGTACTCCTGTTCCTCGCCGCGCAGGGTGCGTCCCACCGCGCTGACGACACCGGTGGTGACGGTGTGCGAGAGGCCGAACGGATTGCCGATGGCGATCACGGTCTCGCCGATCATCAGGTCGGAGGCGGTTCCCATGGTTGCGACGGGCAGCGACGAGCCATCGATTTTCAGTACGGCGAGGTCCGAGTCGGCGTCGGAGCCGACCAACTGTGCCTCGAACTCTCGCTCGTCCGCCAAGGTGACGGTGACGGTGTCCGCCGTGGCGAGAACGTGCTGGTTTGTCAGGATGTAGCCGTCGGGGCGGATGATCACGCCCGAGCCGAGGCTGGTGCGGGTCATGCGGCGCTGCGGCTCGCCAAAGTCACGGAAGAACTGGTCGAAAAACGGGTCGCGAAAGGGTCCGAACGGGCTAACCTCCTCGATCCTGCTGGTCGAGATGTTCACGACCGCCGCGCCGACCCGCTCGACTGCTTCGACCACCTGCGAGCGCCGCTCGGCTCGCGCCGCCTGCGCCGGCACGGGCCCGAGCGCAAGGCTGGCAACGGCAACCCACAGCCAGAGCTCTGGTCGGTACCGGCACTTCACGCGGCTGTGTCGTAACAGAGCCGCGCCGGCGAGTCATGTGGAGCGAACGCCGTCAGAATTCGATCTTGTCCACGTCCTGCTGCCGGATGAAGTAGCCGAACATGTTGCACATGTCGTCGTCCGCAAGCAGGCCGAAGGCGAGCGGCATGGGCTCGCCTTCCCGATAGACGCGACCGCTGCGGTCGCGATTGAACGTGCACGTGCGGGTCGCGTCGTTCCACCCGCACACGGCGCAGCCCTCGTGGCACTTCTTGGCGGGATACGTCGGGTCCTCCGTCCCGTCCTCCAGAAGCCTGCCGTTTTCGTGCGTGCAGCTCCAGCGCAGCGCCTGATTGCGCCCGACCGAGAGATACGGGAAGTCGTATTCCTCGATCGGCGCGTTGTCCCACTCGCGTGTGGTGTAGATTTGCACGTCCGCCTCGCGGCGGCAGCCGTTCAGTGCGGTATTCACCCCACCCACCAGCTCGTCGATGCTCACCACGCCGTCGACGTTGCGGTCGGCGCTCTCACAGGCGCGCAGCTCCGAGCTGCCGAGCGCGACGTTGACGCTGCGGACGAGCTCGTTGACCTCGACGCGGTCGTTCTTGTCACAGTCCGCCGTGCACCACGCGTCGACGAAGTCGATGCGGAACTCGCGCCCGCGCTTGTGCATGTGTCCGAACAGCTGAAAGACCGCCGCGTCGACGATGTCGCGCGTCAGGAAGCTGCGCGGCCGCCACAGGCGGCTGATGGTCTTGGTCTGGTGCGGCTCGACGACCAGATCGCCGAAGTTGATGCCGAAGATGCCGTCGAGGATCACTTTGAAGCCGTCCGGCTCGTGCATGTACAGGTTGATCCAGGCCTCGCCGTAGATCGGCTGCGGCGGCTGAAAGGTGTTGGTGTAGTGCAGGTTGGCGATCAGCACGGCATTCCGCGCGTTCAGAATCGGCAGGCCGACGCCGGGCGGGTAGTTCACCTGATAGGCCGTGCCGGCCACCTGCGTGCCGCCGATCGTGAACTGCAGCTCCGTGCTGTCCTCCGGGCAATCGCCGGGGTTGATGCACTGGCCGGCCAGGCACGGGTAGAACCCCTCGGCGAACTCCTCCGGGTGCTCGCCGAAGTACATGTACAGCAACAGGTGGTGGCTGCCCGGCTGCATGCGGTACTCCTGGTGGGCGATCACGGTCGACTGCAGCGTGGAAAAGTCGGGCTTGAACGCATAACAAATTTCCCACTCGGTGCCGGCGTCGACCGGACGCTGCGGCACGTGGAGCTGCAGGCCTTCGCCGGGCGGCGGCGCCGGCAGGGGCGGGAGCGGCTTCCAGACGTAGTCGCCGCCGATCGGCTCGTCGTCGCAGATCGTGGCCACGTGCCCGCTGCCGTGCTTGGCCTGGCCGCCGCCGCCCTCGCCGCCGTTTGCCGGAGGGCACTCCTCCGCGGTCGCGTGCGCGCCGCGACGGATCCAGTCCTCGATCATCTGGATCGTGTCTTCGGACAGCGGCGCACCGGCCTGCGGCATGCGGTCGCCGGGACCCTGGCCGCGCAGCTTGCGGATCAGGAAGCTGTTGAGCGGATCTCCGGACTTGACGCGCGGGTACAGGCCCCTGGCATCCGGGTGCTGCGGTTCGCGGTCCACCAGGCCCTGGTAGGATACGTCCTCGTGATCCAGCACCAGCCCGCCCTTGCGCGCGACGGCCGAGTGGCACGAGCTCAGCGCGCAACTCTGGGTGAAGACCTCCTGGACGGCGCGGAACGGCCGAACCGTCTCCTGCTCGCCACCGAGAACCGGTGCACCAGCCAGCAACGAAGCCGCCAGCGCAGCGGGGATCACGTATCGCGAAACGGACCTGGGCATCATCGGTCGACCTCGTGTAGAAATCGGCGGTGCGCGCCCTCGAAAAACGGGCCGGGCGGTACCCACCCCGCATGCAGGATATTCCCCGGCACGGTTGGGTCAAGAAGCGGGCTGCCCAGATGCCCGTTTTGGCGCCCGAACCGCCCTTTGGAGTGCGGAGCCGCCGGCTCCGCTTTGGACCGGTTGCCATCGCCGTGACGGCGGCAACCAGCCAGAACGCTCCAAAACGGCGGCGCCTCGGCTCCGGATTCCGGACGCGCCGAGCGGCGTCGGGGTAATCCGCCTGCAGTGCCGGCGAGGAGGGGAGGGCCGGTCTCGCCCTGAAGTGTCGGTCCAAAGCGGAGCCGCTGGCTCCGCACTCCAAAGGTTCTTTACATCGTCACGGACGGGCGGTACTCGCCGAAGACCTTGCGCATTGCGTCGGCGATCTCGCCGAGGGTGGCGTAGGCGCGAACCGCATCGACGATCGCCGGCATCAGGTTGCCGCCGCCGCGCGCCGTCTCCTCGACGCGGGCGATGGCCTTCTCGGCATCGGTGCGGCTGCGCTCGGCGCGCACGCGTGCCAGCTTGGCGCGCTGGCGCTCCTCGAGCACCGGGTCGATCTTGAGGATCTCGGGCGGCGCCTCGGTCTGCAGGACGAAGTCGTTCACGCCGACGA
>Ga0073934_10010593_pt1 | contig 11414 bp, 9 predicted proteins | sample LarsenN4metaG_FD_76834 | JGI IMG/M metagenome (GOLD analysis project Ga0073934, IMG submission 76834) | Hot spring sediment bacterial and archeal communities from British Columbia, Canada, to study Microbial Dark Matter (Phase II) - Larsen... ...
CGATGCCAATCACTCCCACGACCCGGCAGCCGAATTCGACGATGCGGTCCACCGCCAGCAGCGAACTGCCGCCGGTGGTCACCACATCGTCGATCACGACCACGTTCGCCCCGGCCTTCACTGGCCCCTCGATGAACCGGTTGGTGCCGTGCCCTTTGGCCTCCTTACGGACGAGGAAGCCGTCCAGTGACCGGCCCTGTTCGGCCGCGATCGTCAGCACACCGCCGATGATGGGGTCGGCCCCGATGGACATCCCGCCGACGGCCTCGCAGGGCATTTCCTGCAGCAAGTCGTACAGCCCGAGGCTGACCTGTCGCAGGCCTTCGGAATGCAGCGTGATCTGCTTGCCGTCAAGGTAATACGTGGACTTCTTGCCCGAAGCCAGCGTGAAATCGCCGAACTTCAGCGCCCGCTCGCGAAACAGCGCCATCAGCCGCTGACGGTCGTACATGCCCGGTGTTCCTTGGTGGGAGTTCGCCGCGCATGGTACTGGATGCGTGGTTCGCGCTCCACCAACCGAGTCACCGCCGGATGGCGACTTCCGAACCCTTCACCAGGAAGTTGTACACGGCGACGATATCGTCGTCCCGCAGGCGGATGCAGCCCCGCGACGCCGCCATGCCGATGGAGTTCGGTTCGATCGTTCCGTGAATGCCGTAGCTGTTGCCAAGGTCGATCCACCGTTCTCCCAGGGGGTTTGTCGGATCGTCTCCCGCAATCACGCGACCGTCGGGGTCGGTGTATTGCGGGTTGACCACCTTGTTGAGCACGGGGAATCTGCCGATCGGCGAAGAGCCGTCGCGACCGATCCCCACCGGATACCGATGCACGTAGTAACCCTGCAGATGCACCGTCAAAGTGAAGTCGTCCAGTTCCACGACGGCCGCGAACGGCCCGCGGACCACCTTGAGCCGTTTGCCGGCCTGAATCCGCCGCGGATCCGTCCGGTTCAGCGCGGACAGGTATTCCCATGACAATTGATGTTCGGCAGCAATGGTCTCCAGCCGGTCGCCGGGCTGGATCACGTATGGCTCGATGAAATGCGGTTGCGGATCGAAGAAGATGATTCGCGCGGTCTCGTTGAGCCGGTCCAGCAGCTCCCCCCGCCGCACGCGATGGCTCCAGTACAGCTTGGACAGCAGCTTGTGAGCGGCGAGCGTCTCGCGGGCGGCCAGGTGGGCATCGGCCTGGGACAGCATGGCGTCGAAGTCCGGGACCGACGGCGTCCCCGATGGCGGCGGAGCGGGTTCCCGCGCGGCATCCTGGTATCCCGCGGGTTCCACGCCTTTCGCGCGGGCTTCCGGACTGGTCGCCGGCACCGTCACCGTGGCGATCTCCGTCGTTGCGGCCGGCTCCGACTGCTCGGGCAGCACCCGCACATCGTCCGGGTCCACCGTCTCCGGCACCGCTCGCAGTTCTGCCAGCGGGATTGCGCTCCGCAGCGGCAGCAGTTCGTTGGGCGATGGTTCCCCTTCGGCTTCCTCCAACACGCCCGTCTGCGCCGGCAGCAATTCAATCGGCAGCCAACCCTGCCGCCAGGCGAACCCGATACCGAGGCCGCCGGCAAAGATGAGCAGCGCCGTCACCGCTGCCGACCCGACACCATTCCGCTCCCCCATGACCGCCCTCCCTGGCTGTCGCCGAATTCACCGGTGGTGTATCACAATTCGCGAGAAAACGGTAGACGGAGTCGACGACCTCCCCGCGTTGCCGGTACGCTGTCGGACGCCAGCGCTTCGTTCCCGACAGGATGCTGCGGATGAGTACCCCGACCGCCCCGACCGTTGTTCCCACCGCCGACGGACTGGCCAGCCACAGCAGTCCGTCCGCCGTGGGAGCCACAATTTGTATCTTCGGGGCTTCCGGCGACCTCACCGCCCGCAAACTGATGCCCGCCCTGTACGACCTGTGGCATCACGGCTATCTCGACGACCACAGCCCCATCGTCGGTGTCGCCCGCCGTGAGAAATCCGATGAGAGCTTTCGGAACGAGATTTATGAGGCGGTCAACGGCCAGGTGCGGGCCGGGACGATCTCTCCCGAACGCTGGCAGCAGTTCGCCAGGCGGCTGTATTACCGCGAACTCGACATCACCTCGGCCGACGGCTATCCGCAGCTCAACACCGAACTACAACAGGTCGAACAGACCGCCGGTGCTTCCGGGAAACGCGTGGTTTACATGGCCACCGCCCCCGAGTTGTTCCAGCCGGCTGTGGACTTCCTCGGCAAGGCGGGCATGATTCCGTCCCGCAACACGGCCGACGAATGGATGCGGGTCGTCTTCGAGAAGCCGTTCGGAACCGACGCCCGGTCGTCCCGCGAGCTCAGCCGCAACCTGCGGAAATGGCTGCGGGAAGAGCAGATCTACCGCATCGATCACTACCTCGGCAAAGACACCGTCCAGAACATACTGTTGTTCCGGTTCGGGAATTCGATCTTCGAGCCGCTGCTGAACCGGAACCACGTCGATCACGTGCAGATTACCGTCGCTGAGTCGCAGGGGATGGAGCGCGGCCGCGGCGGCTATTACGACAAATCCGGCGCGCTGCGGGACGTGCTGCAGAACCACGTGCTGCAATTGTTGTGTCTCATCGCCATGGAGCCGCCGGCGCTGTTCAGCGCGGAGGATCTGCACGCCGAGAAGCTGAAGGTGCTGAAGGCCCTGTCGCCGGGACATCGCAGCGACTTCAACAAGTGGGTGATCCCGGGGCAGTACGGGCCGGGATTGTCCGGCGGCCAGCCGGCAGTGGGGTATCTGTCGGAAGACCGCATTCCGCCCGATTCGCGGACCGAAACCTACGTGGCGATGAAGGTGCTGGTGGACAACTGGCGGTGGGCCGGCGTGCCGTTTTATTTGCGGACCGGCAAGCGGCTGCCGACGCGCGTCACCGAGATCGCCATCCAGTTCAAGCTGCCGCCGCTCAACCTGTTCAGCACGGTGGAATGCGAGGGGGACATCTGCGATCTGGTGGGGGCCAAGCCGAACACGCTGGTGTTCCGCATCCAGCCCAGCGAGTCGATTTTCCTGTCGTTCTCGACCAAGCGGCCGGGGATGCAGTACCAGATTCATCCCGTGACGATGGACTTTTGCTACGACAAGGCGTTCCCGCAGAAGCTGCCCGAGGCGTACGAACGACTACTGCTGGACGTGCTCCGCGGCGACTCCACGCTGTTCATGCGCAGCGACGAACTGGAAGCCGCGTGGAAGTTCGTCACGCCGGTCCTGAATCATTGGTCCAACAACCGGGTCGTCCCGCAGCCCTACCCCGCCGGCACGTGGGGACCAAGGGGAGCCGATGAGATGTTGTGGACGGCGGGACACAGTTGGCGAACGCCGTGACGACAAATCCGAAAGCTCAAATCCGAAATCCGAAGGAAATCCCAAGCACGAAATCCGAAACGAGCGCTTCCCCCCCATGGCGATATGCCCGTTTCTTCCGTTTTGCTGTTGGAGCTTCCTTCGGATTTCGAGTTTTGGATTTCGAGTTTCCACAGTCATTTCCGAGAGACTACACCCATGTCCTTGCAACCCGTTCTGATCGCCGGTCAATGGCAGTCTTCCCAGGGGACGAAGACGTTCTCCGCGGTTGATCCGAAAACCAAACAGCCGCTGCCGGAGCAATACCCCGTCAGTCCGTGGGTGGAAGTCGCAGCCGCGCTGGATGCCGCGACGGAGGCCGCGGCGAAGGTTCGGTCGTGGCCCGGTGAGCGGTTTGCGAAGTTCCTCGAACGATACGCCGAGCGGATCGACGCCCGTGCAGAGGAACTGGTGGCGATGGCCCACGCCGAGACCGCTTTGCCGGCCTCGCCGCGGCTGAAGGATGTCGAACTCCCGCGGACCAGCAACCAGTTGCGGCAGGCGGCGGCCGCGGCGAAGGACGGCTCGTGGCGGTGCGCGACGATCGACGCCACGCTGAACATCCGGTCGCAGCGCGAGCCGATCGGCCCGGTCGCCGTGTTCGGCCCGAACAACTTTCCGTTCGCGTTCAACAGCATCGCCGGCGGGGACTTCGCCGCGGCGGTCGCGGCGGGCAACCCGGTGATCGCCAAGGGGCATTCGTCGCATCCGGGGACAACGCGGCTGTTCGCCGAAGAGGCCCAGCACGCGGCGGGGGAGACCGATCTGCCGCCGGGGTTCGTGCAGTTGATCTACCGCACCTCGCACGAGGACGGCGTGAAACTCGCGGCCGATCACCGCCTGGGGGCGATCGGTTACACCGGCGCACGGTCCGCCGGGCTGGTGCTGAAGCAGGCCGCCGATGCCGTCGGCAAGCCGATTTATCTCGAACTGTCGAGCATCAACCCGGTGTTTGTCCTGCCGGGCGCCGTGACGCCGCACTTCGCCGAGCAGTATGCGGCCAGTTGCCTGATGGGAACCGGGCAGTTCTGCACCAATCCCGGCTTGGTCGTGATGATCGCCGGTCCTGCGGCGGAGGCTGTCATTGCCGACATCGCGGGGCGGTTTCAGGCCGCGGCGAACGGCGTGCTGCTCGGCGAAGGAGTGCTGCGGAACCTGTCGTCCGGCGTGAAGACGCTGCTCGATCACGGTGCGAAGCTGGTCGCGGGGGGCGAACCCGATGCCGCCGCCAGCGGATTCTGTTACCGCAACACGCTGCTGCGGACGACCGGCGCCAAGTTTCTCGCGACGCCGGAATCGCTGCAGACGGAGGCCTTCGGCAATGCCGGGCTGGTGGTAGTGGTCGAATCGTCCGACGAAATGCTCGCCGTGGCGAAATCGCTGGAGGGGAACCTCACCGGCTGCATCTATTCGGCGGCGGACCAAAGCGACGAAGCGATCTATCTGCGATTGGAACCGGTGCTGCGGACGAAAGTGGGCAGGCTGCTCAACGACAAGATGCCGACCGGAGTGGCGGTCTCACCGGCGATGAACCACGGCGGCCCGTTCCCGGCGACGGGGCATCCCGGCTTCACGGCGGTCGGGATTCCCGCGTCGATCGTACGGTTCACCCGGCTCGCCTGCTACGACAACGTCCGTCCGCACCGGTTGCCGCTGACGCTGCAGAACCGCAACCCGACCGGCAGGATGTGGCGTCTGGTGGACGGCGCGTGGACGCACGGCGACGTGGCGGGGGGATGAGTAGCAACAAAGCGACCGGCAGGGAGTTTACCCGCCGCAACGCAGCTTGATACAGATGAACATCACGCCGAGACTCGATCCCCGCTGGTGGAAACCGCATCAGTAACAGTCAGAACACCACGAGCCAGGACGTTGGTCGGTGGCGTTCTTTCGCGACCGGGAATGCCCGCGCGCACCACGCACTCATACTGCCCAGCCTGCTTGGGCATCACCAACCGTGCCTGGTAATGCAATCCATCCGCATCCTGCGTGGCGCGGCTCACTAGAAAGTTAACGCGCTGACCATCCGCCGCGAACAGTTCAACAAACACAATCCATTCGTCCTGTGAATCCGTTTCGGGGAATCGCTCCAACAAGATGCCGGTAATTAACAACTGTGAACCGCCTGGCAGCGCGGTGGGCTTGGAAAGCTGAGGATTCCAATCCCTGAAGACCGGCACGGGGATCTCTCCGAGATCCCATGTCTCCGCAGGGTCGGGGTGGTTGTTGTACGATTCCCAGTAGGTCGCGCGAGGAATCGTGGGGTCGAGCGCCGCCTCGCAGCCGGCAATGGCGACGAGCGCGGCGATCGCCACGCTCATTTGTCGCCGCTTCGCTGCTGTCGGTATTCCTGGCACAAGCAAATCCACGTGCTATTGACAACTGGGAGGGTTGCCCGTGCCAAATCGCACATTGTAACTCGTATCGAGAACAGCGCCTTGATCATCGTAATTGTACAGCTTGAAGTCGTAATACGTGCACGTTTCCCAACCCGTACCCCCGGAAGGCGTGATTCCCGAAATATAGAATCCGCCACCGTAAGCAGCTTGGATTATCTGTGCCACCAAGTTGGCCCCCTTAAAGACCTTCACAACGACAACCACATTTTCGTCGCAAGTGCCTGTCGCTGTTGTCGGACCGTTCGAAATGATGTCATTGTCGGTCGGGAAGTTGAAAACCCAGACGGCTCCATTGACGAGCGTGACACACAACGCCACGTTCACCATCGCCAGTGCCAGCACCTTCATCATTTTCCGTTGACGCATTGTGACTCATCCTACCAGAGGAGATCATGATCAACGCGCGAGCCCATCTCGCGCCAGACCGTCCGATCAATCAAGTCGCTGACGAACTCGACCCGTTCGTCCGCCATCAGCACATGGCATCCTCCCCCGTGCAGACTGGTTGCGCTATACGCTCCCTCCTGCACGTTGGCACCTTGGGTGCAACTCGGCTGATTCGGTCCGAGCACATGGTTGTACAGCGTCTCCGAGACATTCGAACCGAACCAAGGTATTCCGCGCGATAGATAAAGCCCATCCCAGCCGTATCGTTGCGCCTGAACAGGCACAGAAGCGCATAGGTCCGCGAAGTCGTCTAGTTGAATCGGTTGTGTATAAGCGTGCGGCGTTTGCCAGATCGTCCGTAAGCGATCCAACTCCCGAATCCCCTGGAGCGCTTCCGAAATCGCCGCCGTGTTGGAAAGGCCGTCCACAACATCGACTCGCTGTACGATGCCACGGCGTTCAAGCGCCAACGGCTCTCCGCACGGGCGAAACAACCCGTTGAAACCGTAGGACTGGAATCCACTTCCGGCATTTCCTGCGTAGTTGATGTAGGCCGGGCCTGATTTAATGCGCGGTGACGCGGTCTCGCCGGGACAGCGGAATTCGGGCAGAATCACTTGCCCAAGTTCCCTTTGGTAGGCCCGATACCGCTTTTCACCCCAACTTTTACGGAACGAGTCGATCTGGGCAACGACGTCGTTGCGACTCATGGCGGGCAGTAGCAGCGCAACCCAGTTGTGATAGGCCGTGTCCCAATACACGGGACCTACTACTGCCGGTGGGAAGCACTGATACGTCGATTCGTAGTACGACAGTGCCAGACCGATGCGATGCAAACGCTGACGGCATTCAGCCGCACGGGCTAACTCGCGACGGGCTTGCAACCAGGGGAGAAACACCGCCAGCAGTATGGCCAGCACAACCAGAACCACCAGCAGTTCGACGAGCGTCCGGCCGCTGCGGTGCATTGTCAGTTTCCCGCAAGCCAACAAATCAACCGATGTGCGCGGTCACGCTACCCCCCCCCTTATCGAAATGTCAACAAAAAAATCGGTCGGCCGGATGGCCAATGCGTCTGCGAGCCATAGAGGCAAGATGCCCCGCGGCTTCGTCAACGAAACGGCCGGCGGGGAGTGTCCTCCCCGCCGGCCGGTGTCTTCTGAGCAGCGATGTGTGGTCGGCCGGATGGCCGACGGGCGGCATCAGTCGTCGTAGTCCACCACCACATGGCCGCGGACCGAGGTGATCTCCACTTCATGCTTCCCGAAGTCCATGATGATCTTCTTCCCGTCGCGACGGCACTTGGTCTCGTAGCAGTCGCACGGCGGGACGCAGACCTTCACGTACACGCACTGCGGGCCGCACGCACACGGATCCGGGCAGGGATCGGGCACGGCGACAATCTTCTCCACCGCACAGGGGTGGATGTTCCGCAGATCCTTGTACCGCACGTTGCAGTACAATTCGATCGGGGCCGAATCGGTCACCATCACGGTGTCCGGAATCGGCGCGGGGGGCATCTGGGCCGCACCCGCCATCGTCGCCAGCGCTAACACGGCGCTGGCCAGCATCGCCATTGACTTCATCAACACAGCCTCCTTCGAGAAAACCGGGCCGGGCCAGGGGGTCAACGTGCCGTCTTTACTCACCCGCCCGTAGTCCTTTGTCCGCCAGTTCAACCGGAGCAGGGTCGACGGCGATTCCCTCCACCGGACGAAGTTCCCCTCGCCTTCTCCTCTCAGCATTCGTCGGGATCATGGCCCCGGTCGGCAAAAACTGCCGGTCGGCGATCAATTCCCGAACGAATTCGTCGCTCTAGAGCTACTAGGAAAGACGCGCAGACACAAGCGACTGCCGTAAAATCTCGCGAAATCTGCGCTGACGACGTAAGTTTCCAGTCAGTCTTGGTCAATGCAATCTTCCCAGGATTCGCAGAATTACAGGTGACACCCCCCCGGGAAAGCACGGGTGTGATTGAGGTCACCGGAAACCCGCGATTTGCAGCCGGGGTCGCGGACTCGCTACAGTGATCGATGCGGGCTGCCGAACCTTGAGCGGATTTCCAAGCTCCCGGGCGGGGCCTCAGTGGGATTCTGACATGTCGAGGACTGACTGTTCCACCGCCGTCGGGAGCTGGACAGGGCCGGTGTCGTGCCTCCTGGTGTTCCTGCTGGGTTGCAGCGGCAGTCAACCGGCCGCACCGTCTTCCGCCACGGAAGAGAAGGCTGCCAGGACGACCGCGGCGGCCAAGCCGACGCGCGACGGCGAGTCGGCCGACAAATCGGCCTCGAATCGGCAGGTCCGCACCGATGCCGATGGCCGCAAATGGATCGGCGACATTCCGTACGATGTCTTCTTCGACGATCCGCTGGCCGTCGTGAGCAATACGCAGTCGGTGCCGAGCATGGCTCCGACCGTCGCTGCCAACGGGACGCCGTCGGACACGGCGACGCCGCCGGCGACTCCGCCGCCGGCGTCGGCAGGCCTGGGAGCGGACTGGAAGTCGATGATCTCGATGGAGCAACTCGTCGATGAGACGAAGCGCATCCGCAATCACCTGACCGCATCGCTGCAATCGCAGGGAACGTACAACGGCAACTACAAGGAGCTGCAGGTTGACGGCGCGGTGATGGCCGCAATCGCCGGGATCGTCGTGCAGCATCCCGAAGAGGTGAGCTGGAAGCCGAACGCCCGGTTCGTGAAGGCGTATGGCCAAAAACTCAACGACTCGGCCAAGGCGCTCGGACGGGACGCCTATGAACAGTCGCAGACCGCCGCCGAGGGGCTGACCGCCGTGCTCAACGGCAATCTTCCCGCCGACGCCGGCGATCCCGAGGACAAGCCGTTCGGCGAGGTGGCCAGCCGGGCCGGCGTGATGAAGCGGATCGAGAAGGCGTCCGAATGGATGCGGGCCAACATCAACAGCGAGACGGTGTTCCAGAAGGAGAAGGACCAGATCCTGCAGGAAGCGACGCTCCTGTCGGTGCTGGGGAAGGTGGTCAGCGACGCCAGCTATGAATCTGCCGACGAGGACGATTATCAGGGATACGCCAAATCGCTGGTGGAAGGAGGCCGCGAGGCCGTCTCCGCCGCGCAGGAGCAGGCTTATCCCAAGTTCCAGGAAGCGATCAACAAGATCACCAAGGCGTGTGCCGACTGCCATGCCAGCTACGGCAACGGTTGATCCTTCGACCTGCTGACAGCACCAATCGCGGGCCAGTGGACAAGCTCGGAGATTGCTCACGATGCGCGGCCGTACGGTTCGTGTTGGCGTCACATTGCTGTGCCTGTGGTCAACGGCGTCGCTCGCCGCCGAGCGGGAGTTGTGGACGGCGGTTGATGAGGCCGAGCCGGTTGCGACCGACGCAAGCTGGCGCGTCCGCGTGAATCCTGCGGTGCTGATTCGGGGTCCCACCCGTCGGGAAAGCACGTTCCTCGCCACGCTGCCGGACGGTTCCGTCCATCGCGGGGTGGTCGAACACACACGGATCGAGGGACCCGAGCGATTCGTCTCCACCGGTCGGCTGGGGGACGATCCCACCGGCGAGTTTCTGTTTCTCGTCGATCGCGGCCGCATCGGCGGCCTGTTCGGGCCGACCTCGGAACTTCGGTACTGCCTGCTGCCCACTGATGACCCCGCCGTGCAGCGGATGACGTTTCATCCCGAGGCGCGAATGCCTCCCGGTCGCAATGTCCGGCCCCCCGGACAACGTCCCGGTCGAGCGGCGGCGATCCCGGCCGATAACGGCCGGACGAGCGCCGCGCCGGCGACGTTCTCGCAAATCGACGTGTTGATCCTCTACACGCCCCGCGTGAGAACGCTTTCCGGCGGCGTGGCGAACATCCAGTTGCTCGCCGACATGGCCATCGCCCAGGCCAACCAGGCCTATTTCGACAGTGGGGTACTGCAGCAGGTGCGGCTGGCGCACCTCGCCGAAGTGAGCTACGTCGAATCCGGCCTGCTGGCGACCGATCTGGAACTGCTCACGCGGCCGGCCGACGGCGTCATGGACGAGGCGATCACGCTGCGGCTCGACTATCGGGCCGATCTCGTCCATCTGTTCGTGGCTTTCGGCGACCAGGCCGAACTGGGCTGGCTCAACAACTTCAGCACGTTCAATGCCACCTGGACGTTCAGCGTCTCGACGATGGGCTTTCTGCCCAACGACGCCTTCACCCGCGCCATCGGCAGCAACCAGGGCATCGAGCACGACTGGGTGCCGCCAATGATGGCCATGGGAGCCTTCCCGACGTACTCGTTCGGCTACGCGTTCACCGGCGCCACTGGCCAATGGAAGACGCTGATGTCGAACGGCAACGGGACGCGCATCCGCCGGCATTCCAACCCGCTGCAACTGTGGGACGGCGTGCCGTCCGGAAGCCCGACCACGGCCGCCATGCCCGCCGACGCCGTCCAGTCGCTGAACAACACCGGCCCGACGATCGAGGCCATCGCCGATGGCGTGATCGTTCCGCCCCCCGTGATCAGCAGTCCGGTCACCGCATCGGGCAAAGTCAACCAGTACTTTGAGTACCAGATCACGGCGACGAATGGGCCGACGTCGTTTGGAGCGGCCGGTTTGCCGCTGGGGCTGTCGGTCAACTCGCAATCGGGCCTGATCAGCGGTACGCCGCGACAGGCGGGGACTTATCCAATCGACCTGTCCGCCACGAATTCAGGCGGGACCGGCGTGAAGGTGCTGACGCTGACCATCGACGAGGCCAGCGACTGCCCGGTACAGCGAATGGCCCGGCGGTTGGAGGCGTGGGGCCTGTCGCCGCGCGAATGGCTGGGCCAGGCCGAACCGCGGCTGCTGAACCTGTGCCGCCGATTCCGCGACGACGTGCTTCGTTCCACGCCGGAGGGTCGGGAACTGATCGACCTGTACTACCGGCATCGTGCGACGGTGCTGGCGCGGCTGGAACGCGATCCGGACCTGCTGCGCGACGCCGCGGCGTGCCTCGTCGAAATCGCCCCCCGAATGGAATCGGCGTCAGAGGGCCAAATGATGCTGTCGTCTTCTCAGCGAGGGAAGATCGATCGGCTGCTGCGACGGTTCGAGGAAGGCATCGACTCGGAATTGCTCGCCGCGACGGAGCATGTCCGCGGTTGGATGCAAGCAAACGTTCGGTTGTCGCACGGGGAGTAGTGCCTTATCCCGCAATTTTCTTCCGGTAGAGTTCGGGGAAGACGCGGCGAGCATCATGAATTCTGAACTTCCACTCGATGCGGGCTTTGTCGCGGTTTCGCCCGCGGTTCCAGGCGGCGA
>Ga0073934_10010594_pt1 | contig 11414 bp, 8 predicted proteins | sample LarsenN4metaG_FD_76834 | JGI IMG/M metagenome (GOLD analysis project Ga0073934, IMG submission 76834) | Hot spring sediment bacterial and archeal communities from British Columbia, Canada, to study Microbial Dark Matter (Phase II) - Larsen... ...
TGAAGAAGAATTCTTCTGCGTCTTCCTGGGGGAGTTGTTTAAAAAATTCGACCCGATCCTCCATCAAAAGTAAGGGCCAGGCTTCCCGAAGCTCACTTCCCGTGAACTCATTCTCAGCTCTATCGTCCTGAGGCCTGTATAACATGGTTAAACCTCCATCCCCCGAGACAGGGCAAAGGTTCAACCCGTATCGCGGCGGGAGTTAGGGATACACAAGGTCTCCTTCGACATTACAGTTATTCAAAACTAAGCCCCAAAATAGGTTAGTCGTTCTCCATAAATATAAAATCTCTCCGTTCCTATGACTATACATATTATGTTCTTTGGGAAAATTACTTGATCGTTCATCAAGTTTGGGCCGATAAATTTCCTGTAAAAATGTCTTGCGCCCCTTTCAGGAGTTGAGGCATCATAGAAGATGTTGCAGGGCTCTAAAACGCACTTTTCCCGGTCCTGCTTTCCTAACCCGGGCGGTTAGAATTTCTGTAAACCCCTGTCTTTTTAAGTATAGCGATGCGTACTCTATTATTGCAAGCTCTAGTCAGCGGGCTTCTGATGGGTGGAGTTTACAGCCTCATGGCGGTAGGGCTCACGTTGATTTTTGGGGTAATGAAGGTCGTCAACTTTGCCCATGGAGATATGATGATGCTGGGGATGGCCGTCAGTTACTGGCTCTTTACCCTTGCCGGGATAGATCCCTATCTTTCTATCCCAGTCAGTATCTTCTTACTTTTCTCTTTAGGGTTCCTCATCCAGCGAGTTTTGATCAATCCCATCTTGCACGCGCCGGAACATATGCAGATCTTAATGACCCTGGGCGTGTCTCTGGTCCTCGTGAACAGCGCCCTGCTCTTTTGGGGCCCCAACGTTCGATCGGTGACCACTCGTTACTCCCTTCAGACGCTCTGGATTGGAGAAATCGTCCTGGATCTTCCCCGACTCGTGGCCTTCTTATTCGCCCTTCTCTTTACTTTTCTGCTCCACGTGCTCCTTAGAAAAACGGAGCTGGGTAAAGCCATCCGCGCTTCGGCAGATAATCCAGAGGCGGCCCTCCTGATGGGAATTGAGGTGCATCGCATCTATCCTATCTCTTTCGGGATCGGCGCAGCCTGTGTGGGAGCTGCGGGGTCGTTAATTATCCCGTTTTACGATTTCACCCCGCATGTCGGCCTCCCTTTTACCATCGTTGCTTTTACGATTATTATCTTTGGGGGGATGGGCAGTCTGCTCGGGGCTTTGATAGGCGGCCTCTTAGTCGGTGTGGCCGAATCTGTGGGGGCGATCCTCCTATCAAGCGCCCTAAAATCTGTCGTCAGCATCACGCTCCTGGTTCTGGTTTTGCTTTTTAAACCCAAAGGATTGTTCGGAAAGTAAGGACGCAGCAGGCGCAGGGCGTTGTTGACCTCCGTCCTTAACCTGAGTCCGCGAACGCTTCGCTCCTATAAAATATGGGCTATTTACTCACAGGGCTAGGATCCGTTGTTTTGATAGCCCTGCCTCTTTTTGTGGGTTCTTATTTCGTTACTATCCTGATCTCCATCCTGTATTATGCCTACTTGAGCGGGTGCTGGAATATCTTGGGGGGCTATGCCGGGCAGCTTTCGCTGGGTCACGCTGCCTTCTTTGGGATCGGGGCCTATACCTCGTCGCTGCTTTTTATGAAATGGCAGATAAGCCCATGGTTGAGTATGTGGGTGGGGGCTTTGTTGGCCATGTGCTTCGGACTCTTTATGGGGAGTTTAAGCTTTCGGTTCGGTCTGAGGGGATTTTACTTCGTACTGGTGACCTGGGCCTTCGCAGAACTTCTTCGACTGATCACGCTGAGCCTGGATGTCTTAGGGGGGCCTACGGGTATCTTCATCTCGTACAAAACTTCTCCCTGGCAATTTCAGTTCTCCAGTAAGGTGCCCTATTATTATATTATCCTGGGATTGGTCGCCCTTGAGTTGTTTATTTCTTACAAGATAGAGGGTTCTAAACTTGGATTCTATCTGAAGGCCATCCGAGAGAACGAGCTTGCCGCAGAAGGAAGCGGGGTTCCGACGACCCGATACAAGCTCATGGCCGTCGTTATCAGTGCGTTTTTGACGGCTCTAGGGGGGACGTTCTATGCCCAGTATCTACGCTACATGGATCCAGAAACGACCATGGGGGTTTCCCTATCGGTAGAAATTATGATACGAGCTATGGTAGGTGGGAGTGGAACGCTCATAGGCCCGTTCGTCGGATCTTTTATTTTAACGCCCCTGTCCGAGCTTTCCCGGACTTATTTCACCAAAGGAGGACTAGAGGGGCTTCCTCTGATCATTTACGGTTCTGTGCTCATCCTGATCGTCCTTTTTTTACCCCAGGGGGTTGGAACGTGGATGATGGAGAAATTAGCCGGGTATAGGAACAAAAGTTAGAAGCCCGCTTTTTTTAGAGAAAACCGGCTTCTAGCGTCCTATAACGAAATGAGCCTGTTAGAAGTCCGGAGATTAACCAAGTCCTTTGGAGGGTTAAAGGCCGTTGCCGGGGTCGATTTCCGGCTGGATAAAGGGGAGATTGTGGGATTGATCGGACCCAATGGGGCCGGAAAAACGACCCTCTTTAACCTCATTTCGGGATACCTGACCCCAGATGCCGGGGAGATTTACTTCAGGGGAGTCTCCCTGATAAGGCAGAAACCCCATGAGGTTTGTCATCTGGGAGTGGCTCGCACTTTTCAAATTGTTCAACCTTTTCCAAACCTGACCACGTTTGAAAACGTTATGGTCGGGGCCCTAAACCGGGCGAGCAGCTTTGAAGAGGGGAGGGCTTTGGCGTTAGAGATTCTTAAATCCATGAAGCTTTTTGAAAAAAGGCAGGTCCTTGCTAAGAACCTGACCATCTCTGATCGAAAACGTCTGGAAATGGCCAGGGCTCTGGCCACTCAACCGGATCTCCTGCTCCTGGATGAAGTCATGGCCGGACTTAATCCGTCCGAAGTTGAAGAAATGATCCGGCTTATTCAGAGAATCCGGAAGCAGGGGGTGACCCTTTTGATCATCGAGCATGTCTTGAAGGCCATCATGTCCCTCTCAGACCGGATCGTCGTCCTCCACCACGGGGAGAAAATTGCCGATGGAAGCCCAGAGATCGTTTCCAGAGATACCGGGGTTATCGAAGCCTATCTGGGAGACCTGCTATTAAGTTAAGTACGACTCCACGGTTTACTTAATTATGAGGTCAAAATTAAAGTAACAGGGTACTACTACATTGTCTATGTAGTTCTAACTTCACAGTTCCCCCCTCACCCCCGACCCCTCTCCCACGCGGTGGGAGGGGGGGGGGAGGGAAGGCAGAACTATTTGTCAAAATTAAAGTAACAGGGTACTACTCCTTTGTAAAGTTAGCTTTCATACCCCTTAAAAACCCCGGGAGGGGGGATCTGTGGATAGCCAAACAGGTCTCCCGTCCTAGAGAGGAAGCTCCGGGAGGAGCGACCTGTTTCATCGGTTACAAACCGGGCGCTCCTATTAGAGCTTGGAGGCTTGTTGGGGGTACTCTTGGCTACAAACCGGGCGCTCCTATCGGAGCTTTGAAGGATTCATCCAGATGAACTTTACAAAGGACTCCTACCTAGTCCCTTTCATTTTGACTCCTAGAATCCCTCCCTGACGGTCGTGGCTCAGAGGGGTAGGTGACGCAAGTCCTCGGAGCCGCGACCGTGAGGGAGCGGTTGATCAGCATGAACGGGACGATGCATTACGGCTTTATAAAGTTAGTTTTATGTCATTTTCGGCCCTCGTCCCCTTCCCTCGCCGGGAAGGAGGAACTTGGGGAGTGTAGGTGCCCTAATTCTCCCTTTCCCGCACAGGGAAGGGGCGTGGGAGGGGTTAGGTCAGAAAAACAACTTTTGATTTATCTTTGTACAATCATTGGGCCATCTTAAATCATGCTGGAAGTCCATCATATCCACGTTTACTACGGCGATATTCAGGTCCTATGGGACGTCTCCCTAAGGGTTATGTCAGGAGAGATCGTATCCATAGTGGGGGCCAACGGGGCCGGAAAAACGACGCTTCTAAAGACGATCTCCGGTCTATTACATCCCCGGTCGGGCAGCTTGAAGTTCTTAGGTCAAGGGATTGAAGATAAGCTTCCCTCTAAGATTGTAGAATTAGGGATCGGTCACGTTCCAGAAGGGCGAAAGCTCTTCACCACGTTGACCGTGCTGGAAAATCTGGAGCTGGGAGCGTACGTGCCGCGAGCCAGACCGAGGAGGCAGGAGACTCTCAAGCGGGTATTCCGGCTCTTTCCCATTTTAGAGGAACGTAAATATCAGGTGGCAGGTACTCTGAGCGGTGGCGAGCAACAGATGTTGGCCATTGGACGGGGATTGATGGCCTTACCCAGATTACTTATGCTAGACGAGCTTTCCTTGGGGCTTGCCCCCATCTTCGTCAGCCATATGTTTGAGGCTATTAAGGAAATCAATCGTTCCGGGACAACGATCCTGCTTGTGGAGCAAAACCTCCGCCGTGCTTTGGAGATCTCCCATCGCGCGTATGTGTTACAAAACGGACGGATCGTTCTGGAAGGCAAGGGGGCCGAGTTGCTCCAAAATATCCATGTGCAGAAAGCGTATCTGGGACTGTGAGGAGCATGCTGAGCGATGGGTAAGGACGGCCCGTGCACGCGGGATAGGGGGAAGGGGTATTCGTACTGCGCGCGATAAATAAGGCCTCGGTTAGAAGGTTTAGGGGCGACCCAGTGGGTCGTCTCTACGAACCGGAGCCTATTTAGGGCGCGTTGTACCCAGAAGGTTATGAATCGAAGAACATTTCTGAAATATACAGGGGTTTTGGGAGTTGCAATAACTGCACAAGGCTTTCCGGCAAAGTCCCTGAGGGCTGAGCAGGAAATTAAAATTGGAGCCACCCATCCGCTGACCGGTCCTATGGCCGATATCGGTCAGTCCTGCCGCAGGGGGATGCTCCTGGCTGTGGAGAAAATTAACGCGGCAGGTGGGATTAAATCCTTGGGGGGAGCTTCCTTAAAACTGCTGGATGGAGACGACCAGGCTAAACCGGAGGTTGGGATCGCCGAGACCGAACGCCTTATCCGCGAGGGCGCTGTGGTTCTGACAGGTCCCTTTACCAGCCAGGTCGCCATGGCTGCGACCCAGGTGGCAGAGCAGCATCAGATCCCTTACGTGGTCAGCATCGGGGCCGCAGATCAAATCACAGAGCGGGGATTTAAGTATACCTTTCGTATCTTCGTCACAACCGATACCATCGGTCGGGATGCGATCAGGTACATTACGAAGCTCTCGGAAGTAACGAATACGCCCATTAAAACAGCCGTTTTGATCCATACCAACGATTTATTTGGTAAAATTCAATCGGAGAAGGTCTTGGAACATCTGAAAAAAGCGGGCTCCCCCTTTGAGATCGTGGAGCGTATCTCTTATGATTACACGACCAAAGATCTGAGTGCAGAGGTGGCTAAGGCTAAAGCGGCTAAACCCGATGTGCTCCTTCCCATATCCCGGCTTCAGGATGCCATTCTCATCACCCGAGAGATGTTTAAACAACGATTTGAGGTCAAGGGGATTATCGGGGCCCCCAGCCCGGGCCATTACGAAACGGAGTATATTACGGCCCTGGGTAAATTAGCCGAGTATACGCTGGATGCGGCTCCCTGGTACAATACTAAAGATCCTGAAGTGCAGGCCCTGGCTGTCGAATTTGAAAAAAAGTTTAATAAGCTCTTCGACCTCAATGCAGCTTACAGCTACGACGCTATCCTCGTCATTGCAGATGCTTTAGAGCGGGCCGCATCCACCTCTGCCGACAAACTGGTGGAGGCTCTGAGAACGACCCAACTGACTCATCATCTAATGATCACCCGAGGTCCTCTCCAGTTCAATGAAAAAGGGGACAATATCCATGCGGGCCTTGCCTTTTTCCAAATTCAGGAGGGCCGGGTTAAGGTGCTCTTCCCAGAAGAATACGCGGAGGCCCGCCCCGTTTTTCCGGTTCCACCCTGGAGCGCCAGAGGCTAGTGCATCGTCCCGTTCATGCTGATCAACCGCTCCCTCACGGTCGCGGCTCTGAGGACTTGCGTCACCTACGCCTCTAAGCCACGACCGTCAGGAAGGGATTCTATCAGTCAAAAGGAAAGGGACTAGGTACTAGTCCACGGTCTACTTAATGTTGAAAGGACCGTTTTGTCTTCTCCCTACCCCCCTCTCCCACCGCGTGGGAGAGGGGCCGGGGGGGAGGGCCCCAAAAATTACACAAACCTAACTTTACAAGGTATTAGCAGTATCTGACGATCATTTAAAAATCGTCGCTAAACCTGCCAGTTCAGATTCCATAACGAAACGGCACGGCTACCAGGCCCGGTTAATAGCTTTGGTTTCCCATGCGCGTAGGGGCATCTTCCCCCGCAGTGGGCCGCGTCAGGGCGGTGCCCCTGCGTTGGTAAATCATCTGGATTTAGTATTAGAGATTAACAGGAACCGCTTGACCCTGCGAGGGTTGAGCGGATCTATCCAGTCGTAGGTTAGAACGACGCGGACCCTCTCCGATTTGATAGAATCCAGGGAGGTATCTTCCATAATTACATAGACCGGGCTACGCGCCTGGAGAAGTTTATGGAGCTGAGAAGGCTCCTCCACAAAAGGAACCGTCCGCTTCACATAAAAGGGAAGATCATATCCGTTATATCGATAATTAATGAGGGGATGAGAGCCAACCAGGGAGGCAGTCCGTTGAAAGAAGTCCTTGCGGGTTCTATAGGAATCTAGCTTCGGAAGGACCAGTGTGAGCGCGACCCCTAGAACGACGGCTACGGCCAGGATAATTCCGCCGAACACAAGGTGGAGGCGATGGCTGAGAAGCCCAGTTTCTTGAAGAAACCGGGTTTTGAGGAACCCCGGTTTGAAAAATAGGAGGAAGATAAAACTTCCCAAAACCAAGCAGATAAAACTTACTCCAGGAACCGCTCTCAATAGATCGGGAAAAAAGCGATGAACAAAAACAGGGACTCCGATAGCGCTGAGGAAGAGAGTCCCTATAATGCCGAGGATTGAAAAAGAAAAAAGCTTTTGCAGCCAGTGGGAGGGCGGCTCCGTCATATACGTATCCCAGGCCCACGCCGTGAATAAAGCCAGCGCAGGATAAAGGGGAAGGAGGTAGTAGTCTCGTTTGGTACTGGTTATGGAGAAGATAAAAAAGCTGGGCCAGAACCAGAGACCTAGAAAGACGAGTTCCGGGGGGAGAATTTTTTTCTTATACTTTTCGATCGCAGCCATCAACCCACCGGGTAAAAACAGGGACCACGGGGCGAAGGTTCCCAGTAAAGCTATAAGATAGAAGTAGAAGGGCTTGGCGTTCTGATAATTTGGGAGCTCGTAGCGGAAGAGGGTTTCCCGGTACAAGACGTCGCGAACATGGGGAACCCTGAAGTAGATCAGAATGGCCCAGGGGAGCGTCAAGAGTAAGAAAAGGCCGATCCCTTGGAAGATAAGGGTCCGCAGGCGGCGGGCAGTACGCTGCCCGTTCTCTGCCATCGATTTTTCGATTTTTGCCTTCTGTAAAGGGTTTCGTGGCGAATACAGCAACAAATAGCCGAAAATAGGGAACATCGGGACCATAAGGCCGATAGGGCCCTTGGTCATGACGGCAAGTCCCAAAAAAATAAAGGCCGCTAACAGATATCCCCTCTCCATTTTCTTTGTACGGCCCGCAGTAGAGCGGTCCATTGCGCCGCTCCAGACGAGGCATCCCAGGGTAGCGGTGGTCAACCAGGTCAGGGTCATATCAATGGTAATGGCCCGGGCCATTATAATATACAAAGGACTCGAAGCCAGGATAAGGGCGGCCATCCAGGCGATCCGACGATTAAAAAGGTAAAAGCCTATGAGGAAGGTCCAGAGGAGCCCCAGAAATCCACCGATAGCTGAGGGAAGGCGGGTGCTGTATTCCGTGACCTCGCCGAGTAGAAGAGAACAAAAGCTGGCCAACCAATAATAAAGAGGGGGCTTGGTGATAAGGATTTCTCCGTTCAGGTGGGGGATCAGCCAATCCCCGGAAGCCACCATCTCTCGGACCACTTCTGCGCGCAATCCCTCGATATCTTTATTCCAGATGCTTTTCTCCCCCATCTTAACGAAGAAGAACCCGTAGCTGATCAGAGCTAAACAGAGCACCGGCCAGATTCCTTGTTTCCACGTAGGCTTCTGAAGATTAGGGGGAAATCGCACGTCATACATAGATCTCCGGTTAACCCATAGAGTTGCTAACCAGTAATTGGAAGTGAACCTCGTTTCCTAAAAGCAGTTCCTCTAAGAATTAGCTCTTCAAAACCTTCCTGATTTCTCTCTCTGCCCAAGCGATGGCCGTCTTAACTGGGGTTCCTGTGACAACTTTAGCAGCCATGTTAGGGAGAATGTACAGATCGTTCATCCGTTGGATGTAAGGATTTGGAGGAGAAGGCCACCCTAAGGCATGGGCGAATTGAGCCTCCCTGGGCAGAATCTTAAATTTGGGATGTTCCATCCAAACGGGATGACTTTCATACGCCCGTAGGGGCCCCTGGTTATATCCGCGGCTAGCTACAATCCATTCCGAGTAGTTTTCAGGCTGAAGAAGGTACTTGATAAACCTCTTCGCCCATTCTTGATTCTTTGAAAATTTCCAGATGCCTAGCGCGTTGACTGGAATGGCCACATGTCTGCCGGCGGGTCCTGCGAGGGTGGAGTGAATCCCAATTCTATCCGCAATGTCCATTCTCTTATCTAATGCCGCCACATAGGGGCTGATGGCATTATGGATCCAGGAACCTTTTCCGGATAGCAGAAACCGGTTGTTGCTGGAGTCATCCCAGGAGAGCACCTCCGGCTCCATGGACTCGCGGTACAAGTCTTGATAATAGGCGAGGGCTGCTTCCGTTTCCGGGGAATTCAGAGCTAGAGTTTTCCCATCTGCTTCCAGGACCTTACCTCCGAATCCCCAGAGAATAGCCCAGAAGGTATGATAAGCATCGATGCACTGACTAATAGCAATTCCCACCGGATGTCCCTCTTTCTTCAAGACGCGTCCGGCGTTTAAAAGATCCTCCCAGCTCTCGGGAGCTGGGAGTCCGCCTTGTGCGAAGAGATCCTCCCGGTATAATCCTGGACGGGCCCACCAGTACCAGGGAACTGCCTTCCAGGAATCTGTTACAAAAGTGCTCTCTTTAACAAAAGGGTACCAACCCCCCTCCTTTTCCCCCAAATCCAAGATAATATCGTCCACATCGAGTAAATGCTCATGGTAAAGCCAGGGGGAAGCTCCGCTCAACCAGACGATATCGTGTCCAGCCTGGGCATGGACCTCTGTAGCCAGTTTAGCGGGAATTTGTAGATGGTCTATAGTATCCACCCGGACAATGATCTGCTGTTCTTTGGCAAATCTGTCCGCCTGTTCCCTCAATTTCTCATCGGAAGCTGGAACAGGATGACTCCAGCTTAGCATAGACAGCTCGGGAGTTGCTGCGTGAACCCGGGAGGGCCGGAAGATGGAGGAAAGTAGAGGGACAGAGCTCCGCCCCCCTGCAACCATACCGATGGCCTTTTTTATAAATTGACGACGATTCATAAGCGGTTTGTATCTTTTCGATTATGTGTACCGTACCCGGGGATCAAGCCACACATAGAGGAGGTCTACCACCAGATTGGAGAGGACCACGATGATGGCGATAAACATAACCAAATTCTGTACAATGGGATAATCCCGACTCAAGATGGCTTCTACCAAATAGCGAGCCACCCCGGGCAGGTTAAAAACGGTCTCGGTCACCACCAATCCCCCGATGAGGAAGGCAAATTCGATACCGATAACTGTAATGACAGGGAGGATGGCATTTTTCAGGGCATGTCGAAAAATCACCACCACCTCCCGCTGCCCCTTGGCCCAGGCCGTACGGATGTAGTCCTCCCGCAGAACTTCTAACAAGGCCGAGCGGGTGATCCTCATAAACAGAGCCGAGCTCCGGTATCCTACGGCCAGTGCCGGAAAAAAGAATTGAAGGATGTGGCTTTTAAAGTCCTCAAAGGGCGAGACGTACAGCAAGGAAGGTACCCAGCCCAGGCTTCGCACCAGCAGGAGGATGATGAGCATCCCCAGCCAAAAGGAAGGCATAGAGAGCCCTGCCAGGCTAAAGATGCGAAAACCGTAGTCTAACCAGGTATCCTGCCGAACCGCGCTGATGACTCCCGAGGGTATGCCGAGCAGGATCGCGATCAGAATCGACAGAACCCCCAGTTCCACAGTCACCGGAATCCGAGGTTTGATGATCTCCCAGGCAGGAACATCGTAGTGATAAGATTTCCCCAGATCCCCTCGAAGGATACTGGCGAGCCAGTTTCCATACTGGACGATGAGCGGCTTATCGAATCCCAGCTCATGGGCGAGCATCTCCTTATCCGCCGGGTCCACATAGCCTGCTGAGGCAAAAATAATATCCACGATGTTTCCTGGCGCCAGGCGCAACAGCACAAAGATAACTATGGACATCCCGAGTAGGGTGGCCAGACCGATCAGAAGCCGTCCTAAAAAATAGGTTCGCATGTCTTTCCCAGAGTCTCGATTTAAGGGACCTTGTACCCTCGGCGGATCAGCTTTCCATAATCTTCCTGATTTCTCCTTCTGCCCAGGCGATGGCGGTTTTAATGGGTGTACCGGTTACAACCTTGGCAGCCATGTTCGGCAGGATATACAGGTCGTTAATCCTTACAATGTAAGAATTTGGAGGAGAAGGCCAGCCCGTAGCGTGAACGAAGTTGGCTTCGCCGGGCAGAATCTTCAACTTGGGATGATCCATCCAGATAGGGTGGTTTTCGTAGGCGCGCAACGGCCCATGGCTAAACCCACGACCGGCTACGATCCACTGGGCATAGTTCTCAGGCTCTAGAAGATATTTGATAAAGGTTTTTGCCAGCTCTTGATTCTTTGAAAACTTCCAGATGCCCAGATTGAGGATGGGAAGCGATACGTGCCTCCCTGCGGGTCCTGCAGGGGTCGAGTGCACTCCGATTTTATCAAGGATGGGCATTTTCTTATCCAATGCCGTCACATAAGGGCTAATGGCATTATGGATCCAGCAGCCTTTCCCGGATAGCAAGAAACGGTTGTTGCCCGCATCATCCCAAGATAAGACCTCCGGATCCATCGCTTCGTGGTACAGGCTTTTATAATACTCCAGGGCCGCTTCGGTTTCAGGGGAATTGAGCGCCAGAGTCTTTCCATCCGCCTCCAGGACCTTACCGCCAAATCCCCAGAGGATGGACCAAAAGGTGTTATAGGCATCGGTGCACTGGCTAATCGGAATCCCCACCGGGTGCCCTTCTTTCTTCAAGGCCCGTCCGGCGTTCAAAACATCTTCCCAGCTATCGGGCGCCGGAA
>Ga0073934_10010595_pt1 | contig 11414 bp, 10 predicted proteins | sample LarsenN4metaG_FD_76834 | JGI IMG/M metagenome (GOLD analysis project Ga0073934, IMG submission 76834) | Hot spring sediment bacterial and archeal communities from British Columbia, Canada, to study Microbial Dark Matter (Phase II) - Larsen... ...
CGCTCGGCACCATCGCCTCCCTCAGCCACTCCACCCAGCCGCGGTCGCTCAACCGTTTCCAGCAGCTCAACGCGGTCAAAATCAGCGGCGTGAGCATCGCGCCACTCGACCAGGCGCTGCGGTTCCTCGAAGACGAGGCCGGCAAGATCCTGCCCAAAGGGTACGCGCTCGATTACACCGGCGAATCCCGGCAGCTCCGCACCGAGGGCAACAAGTTCCTGCCCGCCTTCACCCTCGCGCTGGTCCTCATCTTCCTGGTGCTCGCCGCGCAGTTCAACAGCTTCCGCGACCCCTTCGTCATTCTCGCCGGCTCCGTGCCGCTGGCCCTGTTCGGGGCGCTCACCATGACCTTCCTCCGTCTCCCGAACCCGAACATGGCGTTCTGGACCGACGCTTGGACCACCACGCTCAACATCTATTCCCAGGTCGGTCTCGTCACCCTTGTCGGCCTGGTCGCCAAGAACGGCATCCTCATCGTCGAGTTCGCGAACGAGCTCCAGCGCGAGGGCCTCTCCAAACTCGATGCGATCCGGCAGGCCTCCCGGACCCGGCTGCGCCCGGTGCTCATGACCAGCGTCGCCACCGTCGCCGGCCATTTCCCGCTCACGCTCGTGACCGGCGCCGGCGCCGAGGCGCGCAACTCGATCGGCCTCGTCCTGGTCGCCGGCATGGCGATCGGCTCGCTCTTCACGCTGTTCGTCGTCCCCTCGCTCTACATGCTGATCGCCAAGCAGCACGAGAAGACCGCCCCGGCCCACGCGTAAGCGGGCTGCGGGCTTTGCCGCCCCTCACTCGGCGTCCGCCAGCCCCGCACGCTCCATGCGGTGGACCACCGCCTTGAGTGTCTGGACCCGCGCATACCACTTGTAGTTGGCCGGGATCACCTTCCAAGGCGCGACCGCGGTGTCGGTCCGGCGGAACATCTCCTCCGCCGCCGCGTTGTGCTGGCGCCATTTCCGGCGATTGCGCCAGTCTTCCTCGTTGATCTTCCAGTGCTTGTAGGGATCGGACGCCCGGCGCTTGAAGCGCTCCAGTTGCTCCTCCTTGCCGATGTGCAGGAAGAGCTTCACGAAGATCGCGCCGTCCTCCGCGAGCAACCGCTCGAAGGCGTTGATCTCCTCGTACGCGCGCCCCCACTCTGCGTGGGTGGCAAACCCCTCCACCCGCTCGACCAGCACCCGCCCGTACCAGGAACGGTCGAACACCGCCATCTGCCCGCGGGCCGGTAGCCGCGTCCAAAACCGCCACAGGTAATGGTGCGCGAGTTCTTCCTCGGTCGGTTTGATTGTGGACCAGACCCGCACGGTCCGCGGGTCGAGCTTCTCGACGAGCCGCCGGATCGCACCACCTTTGCCCGCCGCATCCGGCCCCTCGACCACCACGATCACCGACCGCCGGGTCTCGGCCATCCGACGCTGCATGTTCAACAACTGGAGCTGATACTCCTTCAGGCGGGAGCGATACTCCTCCTGCGTGATCGCCTTCTCCTGGTCGATCTTGTCGAGTTCGATTCCGGATGTCGCTTTCTTCGCCATGGGAGTGCCTCGCGGGTCGGCTGCCGCTCAATACTTCGGGAACGTAGGGTCGACGTCCGCCGCCCACGCATCCAGCCCGCCTTCGACATTGACCGCCTTCGCGAAGCCGGCCTCGCGCAGCAACCGCAGGGCCGCCCCGCTCCGCCCGCCGTTCTTGCAGTACAGGACGATGGAATCGGCGCTGTCGAGCGAGCTGATCCGGGAGGGGAATTCCGCCGGAGGGATCAGGGTCGCGCCCGGCAACCGGCAGATATCCCATTCATGCGGCTCGCGGATGTCGAGCAACACCAGTTTCTCGCCGGCGTCGAAGCGGCGCTTGAGCTCGGCGGGCTTGATCGACGGCAACCGGTCGAGCTCATCCTGCAACGCCCGCGCCTGCGGGATCCCGCAGAAGACCTCGTAATCGATCGGCTCCGTGATCGTCGGACGCTCGCCGCATACCGGACAGTCCGGATCGCGACGGATCTTGAACTCGCGAAACTTCATCGCGAGCGCGTCGAAATGGACCATCCGCCCGAGGAGCGGGTTGCCCTGGCCGATGATCAGCTTGACCGCCTCGATCGCCTGCAGCACCCCGATGACGCCGGGCAACACCCCGAGGACCCCCCCTTCCGCGCACGTGGGGACGGACCCCGGCGGGGGCGGTTCGGGGAACATGCACCGGTAGCAGGGACCGCCGAGATGCGGCGCGAACACGGTGCACTGGCCGTCGAACCGGAAGATCGAACCGTAGATGTTCGGCTTCTTGAGGAAGACGCAGATATCGTTCGAGAGATAGCGGGTCGGGAAGTTGTCCGTCCCGTCGATCACGATGTCATACCCACGCGCGATCTCCATCGCGTTGTCGCTCCGGAACAACGTCTGGTGGAGCTCGACCTGGACGTTGGGATTGATCTCCCGGATTTTGTCCCGTGCGGAGTTGAGCTTCTTGCGCCCGACATCTTTGGTGGTGTGGAGGATCTGGCGCTGGAGGTTCGAGAAATCGACCACATCGTAATCGACCAGTCCGAGCCGCCCCACCCCGGCCGCGGCGAGATAGAGCACGATCGGGGAGCCCAGCCCCCCGGTCCCGATGCAGAGCACGCTCGCCGCCTTGAGACGCTTTTGGCCCTCGAGGGTGACCTCCGGCATGATCAGGTGACGCGAATACCGTGCGATCTCGTCGTTGCTGAACTGGATCCCCTCCAGGCGGGCCGGGTCGATGATGCTCTGGGCCATAAGGCCGGAAACCATACCACACCCCTCGGGCCTGAAAAGCCCTTCATCACGCCCCCCGGAAGTCGGGGGACTTCGGCTACCCAAGCCGCCAGCATCACCGTTTCGCGTGCATCGGCGGGCGCGATCTGATAGGGGTGCCCGCCGATGTTGAACGGGATCTGGCTCGGACTCCTGCTGCTCGCGGTGCTCACCGGCGCTTTACGCGGCACCATGCCCCAGGTCACCGAAGGGGCGATCAAGGCCGCCGAGACCGCCGTCACGCTGTCCATCGGCATGATCGGCGTCATGACCCTCTGGCTCGGCATGATGCGGTTGGCGGAACGCTCCGGGCTGGTGCGCATCCTGGCGCGCGCGTTGCGCCCGGTCCTGCGCCGCCTCTTCCCCGACGTGCCTGCCGATCACCCGGCCATGGGATCGATGCTGATGAACATGGCCGCCAACATGCTCGGGCTCAGCAATGCCGCGACCCCGCTGGGCATCCGGGCGATGCAGGACCTGGAACGCCTCAATCCGCGTCCGGGCACCGCGACCAACGCGATGTGCACATTCCTCGCGATCAATACCAGCTCGATCCAGCTCATCCCGGCCACCACCGTCGCGATCCTTGCCGCGGCCAAGTCGGTGCAGCCGACAGCCATCATCGGCACGGCCTTCGTGGCCACCTGCTTCTCCACCCTCGCGGCGATCGTGGTCGTCAAACTCCTGGAGCGCCTGCCCGGATTCCGCCTGCCCCCGATCGCCGCGCCGCCATCGGAAGCGGCCGCTGGCACTAGCGAACCGGGTCCCTCGCAGGAAACGTCCGCCATCGATCGCCCGCCCGTCTCTCCCACAATCACCGCCGCCGTACTGGGAGCGTTTTTCCTGCTATTCGCCTGGTCCGCTTACCGGTTGGCCGGGAGCGGCGAGGGTTCGCACTGGGTGCGTAGCGTGAATGCGCTCTCCATCCTGGCCATCCCGTTCCTCCTCACGCTCTTCCCGCTCTACGCCGCCCTGCGCCGGGTTCCCGTGTACGAGGAGTTCGTGGAGGGGGCGAAGGAGGGATTCCAGGTCGGGGTGCGGATCATCCCGTTCCTGGTCGGGATGCTGGTCGCGATCGGGATGCTGCGCGGGTCCGGCGCGATCGACGCGGCCACCGAGGCGCTCCGGCCGTTCCTGCTCGGGATCGGATTCCCCGCGGAACTGCTCCCGCTGGTCTTGATGCGCCCGCTCAGCGGCAGCGGCACCAACGCGATCTTCGCCGACCTTGTGAAGGAGTTCGGGCCGGACAGTTTCCTGGCGCGAACGGCGGGGACGATCATCGGGAGCACCGAGACCACGTTCTACGTGATCACGGTCTATTTCGGCGCCGTGGCGATCCGGCGCACCCGCCACGCCATCGCCGCCGGACTCGTCGCCGACCTCGCCGGGGTGATGGCCGCGATCGCGATCTGCCGCGCCGTGTTCGGTGGGGCGCCGTGATTCAGGCGGCCGCCGTGTAGCGGGCGCCCGCTGCCTGCCAGTGGATGACGTTCCGGATCGCGGTCAAGTAATCCGCGCGCCGGTTCTGGAACTTCAGGTAGTAGGCGTGCTCCCATACGTCGATCCCGAAGAGCGGCCGGCGACCGCCGGCGAGCGGGACATCCTGATTCGGCGTGGTCTCGATCGCGAGCCGCCCGTCCTTGTCGGCGACGAGCCAGGCCCAACCGCTCCCGAACACCGAGAGGGCGGCTTTACCCATGCGTTCGTGCAAGCCGTCCGGGCTCCCGAAATCACGCTCGACCGCCTTGAGCAACGCGCCTTCCAGCGGGCTCCCGCCCGGGGTGAGCGTGGACCAAAACAGCGTGTGGTTGTAGTGGCCGCCGCCGTTGTTCCGGACCGAGGCGCGTACCTTCTCGGGGATCGCGTCGAGACCGGTCAGAAGGGACTCGATCGGGCGCCCGGCGAGCGAGGGCTCCGCCTGCACCGCCGCGTTGAGGTTCTTGACGTAGGCGGCATGGTGTTTGCCGTGGTGGAGCTCCATCGTCTGGGCGTCCAGATGCGGTTCGAGCGCATCGAATGCATACCCGAGCGGAGGGAGCTCGAAGGGAGCGGGAGCAGCGGCCGGAGCGGCCGAGGCGAGCGGCACGGATCCGAGGGCGGCCGTACCGACCAGCCCCGCTCCGAGGGTCTTGAGGGCGTCGCGTCGATCCATCATGGTGGAAGCGTAGCACGCTGGGCGGCGGAGTCCAGAGGCGCCGGCAGGTCAGCGGGCCCGGATCGCGGGAGCATTCGCGAGGGGCGACCGGAGGTTGATCCCGGTGCGATCGACCCAGAGATCGTCCACCTCGAAGGTTGCTTCCCCCTGCTTGGTGGAACGCATCGCCGCGAAATGCGTGATCGCAGCTCCCTCCGGCCAGCCCTCGCGGAAGCGGAAGACCTGGCCGAGTTGATGGGCTTCGGCCGCATCCCCGGTGCCGGGGGCGAGGAAGACGCGGAAGGTACGCGCCCCGACATCGACCACCAGCCAACACTGAACCCACGTCTCGGGCGGCAACCCGAGCAACACCTCGGTCAGGTCGGCCCCGTCCCGGACCCGCAACATCAAACCGTCCGGGGTTCGGGTCCCCGCCAACTGTACCCCATACAGACCGTAGTCGGCGTGCTCCGCAGGGGCGGCGCGGGTGAGCCCGATCGAGAAATCGAGCTCGTTAGCCGCATCGGGTCGCCAGCGGAACCTCAGGAAGAGGGTGGCCGTTCCCGAAGTCGGAAGCGGCGAAGGGAGTGGGAGCGCCGCCCACCAGTACCGCCAATCTCCGGAGCTCCGGCCGGAGCGCAGGTGGCGGCCTGACGGATCCGAGACGATGTCAAAAACGCTCGCTTCGCTCCGCGTGATCCAACCGGGCGCTTTGGACACCGGCCCCGGAGCGAGCTCCTCAAAATCCTGAACGCGCTCCCAGGCGGCGAAGGCGCTCCCCGAGCCCAGCACGAACAAGCCCATCGCGAGTCCGCATGTGATCCATGTGCGCATCGCGCGAGGCGTAGGGAAGAAGTCGATCCGCGGCAAGATCAGGCGGGCGCGAGATTGCGCTTCGCGATGGCGCCGATGCGCAGGTCATCCGCTCAGTCGCGGGGCGCTCCGGGCCAGCCGTTGGCGTCCTCCCAGAACGGACGCTGCCGCCCGCCATAGTAGGTTTCGAGGGCCACATCCATCACCCTCTGGGTCCGGGCACCGCTCTCGCCGGTGCTCGGGCTCTCCCCGTTTCCGCGCAGAGCATCGACCATGGCCCGGATGAGCGGCTGTTGGACGTGCTCGGGTTGCGGGCAGGCGAAGAGCTCCGCCTTGCCGTCCCGCTCGAGGCACACCGGATCGGTGCCGAAACAGGAAAACGTGATCCGCCCCGAGGTCCCGACGAATTCGATCCGGTCCTCGCGATAGTCCGAAGCAAAATTCCAGAGGCCGGATCCTATGGCACCGTCCGCAGTGCGAAAGCTCAACCCGACCACATCCTCGACCCGCCCGATCCCTGCGAGGTTCGCAGCGGTCCCGCGGGCCTCCAAGAGCGGCCCGAACACGTGGTCGAGGTAATCGAGCGCGTGGCTGCCCAGATCGAGGAAGATCCCACCCCCGGATACCGCGGCTTCTTGCCGCCACGGCAGGTGGTGCGGGTCGGTGGTGCGGTGGCGCGGTTCCAGGCACCGGACGGAAACCGAGGTGATGCGGCCGAGGGCGCCGTCGCGCACCAGGTCACGCGCCTTCACGAAACGCGGGAGCGCGCGGCGGTAATAGGCGACGAACAGCGGGAGCCCGGCCGTGCGGAACGCGGAGACCATCCGCTCGCACTCCGCGTGGTTGCGGGCCATCGGCTTCTCGACATAGCACGGTTTTCCGGCCGCGCAGACCGCGAGCGCAAGCTCACAGTGCGCCCCGGGCGGCGTGGCGATGTAAACCGCATCGACCTCCGGATCGGCGATGAGCGCGTGGGCGTCCGAGTACCATCGCGACACCCCGTGTCTGCGCGCGTAGTCCGCAGCCCGCTCCCCGTCCCGGCGCATCACGGCTACCAGGCGGCTGCCGGCCGTCTTCTGGAACGCCGGACCGCTCTTCACCTCCGTCACATCGCCGCACCCGAGGATCCCCCAACCGATGGTCGTCATAGCCACCAGGCTAGCGAGCTGCACCATCGGAGGCAACGGCACACCGCCGTGCCGGAAAGTTTGACGTGGGGCGCCCGGCCGGTTTTGTTCCCCGGATGTCTTCCACGTCGATCCGGGCCGTCTGGGTGGCGCTGCTTTGGGCAGGGGTGCTCTCCCTGCTCGCCGGATGCGCGTCCACCGGACCGAAAGTGCGCAACACCGCGCGCACATTCGACACCGTGGTCATCGACGCGGGACATGGGGGGTTCGACTCCGGGGCGATCGGACGCAACGGAATAAAGGAGAAGCAGGTGGCCCTCGACGTCGCGCACCGCCTCGATGCGCGGTTGCGCGCGGCCGGGTTCCGGACCGTTTTGACCCGCGCATCTGACACGTTCGTGCCGCTCGAGAGCCGCGCCCTGCGGTCCAACCGCGAACGGAATGCCATATTCGTCAGCATCCATTTCAACCACACCCGCGCCCGCCGAGTGTCCGGCGCCGAGACCTACTACGCCCACCCGTACGCCCGCGGCCTGGCGGAGCGGATCCAGTTTCACATGACCCGGTCTCGGCCCGCGGTGGACCGCGGAGTCAAGCGCGCGAACTTCGTGGTGTTGCGGCGCAACCTCAACCCCGCGGTGCTGGTCGAGTGCGGCTTCCTTTCCAACGGCCACGAGGCCCGCCTTGCCTCCTCCGCCACGCACCGCGAGCTGATCGCCGAATGCCTCGCCCACGCGTTGATCGAGCACCGCCAACCCTCGCTCCGCGGGAGGGAACCCGCCGCACCCTACCCCCAGCGCTGATGACCCCGCGCCTGCTCGTCGCCACCGCCAATCGCCACAAGACGGCCGAGATCCGGGAGATCCTCGGCGGCACGTGGGAGACCTTCGACCTCCACGACCACGCGGCAGGAGCGCAAGCCGAGGAGAACGGGGCCACCTTCGAAGCGAACGCGCAAATCAAAGCGCTCGCAGCCGCTGCCCGCTTCGACGGAATCGTGCTCGCCGATGATTCGGGGCTCGAAGTCGATCCGCTCGGCGGACAGCCCGGAGTCCGCTCCGCGCGCTACGCCGGTCCCGGGGCCGACGACGCGGCCAACCGCGCCCGCCTCCTCGCGGAGTTACGGAAGACCGGCATCGCACCCTCTGAATGGACCGCCCGCTTCCGCTGCGTCATCGCGCTTGCCCGCCAGAACGAGGTGCTGGGGGTGTTTCACGGGACGGTGGAAGGTCGGATCGGGGAGAAGGAGCAGGGCGAGGGCGGGTTCGGGTACGACCCGCTCTTCTTCCCGGACGGTTTCGCGCTGACATTCGCGCAGCTCTCCGGCGCAGAGAAAAATGCCATCAGCCACCGCGGACGGGCGCTCCGGGCTGCGGCCGACCACCTCGAAAGCCTCAGATCGCCGCGGCGTTGACGGGTGTGGCGTTGTCCGCGCAGAGCGGGTTCAGCACCCCGTACACCACGACGTCATGGAAACGGCTGTCCCGCGCGAGCCTCACATGCCCGCGCAGACGGCCCTCCCTCGCCATCCCCGAGTTCTCGAACACATGCCCCGCTTCCGGGGCATCCTCCAGATGCGCTCCCTCCACGCAGTGGAGGCGGAGATGCGCGAACCCGAACCCGATGACCCGCCGCACCGCCTCGGCCGCGATGCCCTGCCCGCGGGCCTCCCGCACGATCCAATAGGCGATCGATCCCCGCGCGTTCTCGGCGCTCACGAACAGCGTCACGGCGCCTGCGAGCTTGCCGTCGGTAAGCGTCACCGCCCAATGCCATACGCCCTCCCGCAGCGCGCTGCCGTGTCCGTCGATCCAACGTTCCGCCCCATCCACCGGATGCACCTCCGGCACGTGGAGCGTTCCTTCGGTCAGGGTCGGATCGGTGAGAAACCGTTGCACGCATTCCGCATCGGCCGGCGTGAACGGCCGGAGGAGGAGGCGTGCGGTCCGCAGCGCCGGGATCTCGCGGTAGGGGGTGACCGCGCCCGCGCCGTTGTGGTTCCCGACCGGCTTCTCGCGCGCTCCGGCCCCCTCCGCCGCGGGCGGAATCCCCTCGGTCAGGATCCCCCACGCTCGCTCCAGCACGCACCGGCTGAACTCGCAAACCCCCGGTTCTTCGTCCGCTCCCGAGCCGGTCACATGCAGCACCCCGACATGATTCCCGCGCAAGAAAGCCGCCAGACGGCTGGCCGGATCGAAGGGAACCCCGTAGTGGAGGTGCAGCCAGGGGCGCCGCAGCACGTCGGCCGATTGCATGGCCTGTTTCGAGAGGCCCGCGAGATCCTTGCGCAGAGAGAAGATCACTGTGGCGTCGGAGTCGCGCACATTCCATTCCACTGGCCTGGAGGGATCGGGTGCATCGACTTCCCGGACCCGATACCGGAGCGGCACCGGACCATCCGGCGTGCTGCGCTCCAACCCGCACCAACCGCGGTGCTCAAGCCCTCTGCCAATCGCCCACTCCAGGGCCGAGCGATCCGCCCCGAGCCGTCCGCTCGCTACAACGATGAGCGTCATGACAAAGGTATTTTGCCGCTCCCCCGCCCCTGCAAGTCGAGTGCGGATACGGGGACTCCGTGCGGAATCTTTTGCACCGTTCAAGAAGGCACTACGCAGCGCCTCGCAACCGCGCATCCCCACGCTCTAGAATAACTCGGCTTGGCCCCGCTCCACCCGCCGGAAGTGATCCGTGGTAAGCCGCGTTCGCTCCCCCGTGAATCCGGCGCGCCGGCAACCGACCGCAAACAGCCGGGCGAGGGTTTCCGCACCCGCCCCGATCCCGGTCATCCGTGCGCCAAACCGGGAGTCGTTGAGCTCCCCGCCCCGCAATTCACGGATGCGCCCGAGGATCTTCTCGCGCTCCCCCGGCCGGTTGCGTTGCAGCCAGCCGGAGAACACGTCCTTCACACCGTGCGGCAAGCGCAGGAGCACGTAACCAGCCTCGATGGCACCCGCCGCACCAGCCTCCTTCAAGATCGCGGGGATCTCGTGATCGTTGAGCCCGGGGATCACCGGCGCGACCATCACGCCACACGGGACTCCCGCCGCCCGCAGCGCAGCGAGCGCGGCGAGCCGATGCCGCGGCGAAGCGGTCCGCGGCTCAAGCGCTCGCGCCAGCTCCTCGTCGAGCGTGGTGATGGAGACGAACACCTTCGCGCACCCCCAGCGCGCCAGCTCCCCGAGCACGTCCGCGTCGCGGGTCACCATATGGTTCTTGGTCACGATGCCGACGGGGTTGCGGAAATCGAGGAACACCTCCAGGCAAGCACGCGTGAGGCGGAACTTCCGTTCTGCGGGCTGGTAGCAATCGGTCACCCCGCTCATCGCCACGGCCTGCGGTTTCCAGGAAGGGCGCGCGAGCTCGGCCCGCAGCAGCTCGGGGGCGCGAAGTTTGACCAGGATCCGGGACTCGAAATCGAGCCCCGCAGAAAAGCCCAGATACTCGTGCGTGGGGCGCGCGTAGCAATACGCGCACCCGTGCTCGCAACCCCGATACGGGTTGCAACTGGCGGTGAACGGCAGATCAGGACTGTCGTTCGTGGTCAGGAACGAACGGCTGTCGTCGTTCAGGAACAGTGTGCGAGGTGACGGGAGATCTGCGGGATCGACCTCGGGATCCGGTTCCCACCGCAACGCCTCGAAGCGGTTCGGCGGGTTGCCGTCCGCACCACGTCCGCGGAAGCCGGGCGAGGGAACGGGGAAAGCGGGCATGGCACCCGGAGCCTCGCAGCGGATCGACCGCGCATCAACCCGCCGACGTTTCGCCCAGACCGAGCAAGCCCGCCTGCCACCGCATCAGCCCCGGATCGCGACCGGCAGCAAGCGTCTCCAGCGCGGAGCGGGGCGCGATCAGTGACGGATCGAGCTCCAGCCGGGACGCCACCGCGTCGCGGGTCCGCTTGAACGCCTCGAACCGCGCGTCGAAATCGGGGATCGGTTCCGGGCGCGGCTTGCGCTCGAAGCGCGGCCACTCGGACTGCGGGAGGGAGAGTGCGCGTTCGACGCATTCCTCGAAGCGCCGGCGCCGCGAGCCGTGCAACCGGTCGGGCACCCGGAGGCGACCGGCATCGGCATCGCGGGCGCACTGGATCAGATCGCTGTTTTGCAGCACGTGAAAGGTGGGACGATCGATGCGTTGCGCCTCGCTCTCGCGCCACCCCCAAAGCTCGCGCAGGATCGCCGCAGTCCGTCCGCGGAGCGCGCCGCTGCCTGCGATCCGCCAGACCTGATCCGGATCGCGCTCGCGCACGACGAGGGATCCCGCCATCGCCCGCTCGCACGATTCCACGAACCACTCGTAGCGCCCGAGAGCGCGAAGCCGCGCCTCGAGGCTCTCGGCCAGCGGGAGCAGGTGGCGCGTGTCGTTGCGCGCGTACTCGAGCAGGCGCTCGTCGAGGGGGCGGCGCGCCCAGTTCGATTTCTGGGGACCCTTCGCCAGCTCGATGCCGAACTCGGCGCGCACGAGGGCCGCCAAGCCGAACTCCCGATACCCGGCCAAGCGGGCCGCGATGACCGTGTCGAACACCTCCCGCGGCGCGAATGCCCCGGCGCGCCGGAGCATCCGCAGATC
>Ga0073934_10010597_pt1 | contig 11410 bp, 6 predicted proteins | sample LarsenN4metaG_FD_76834 | JGI IMG/M metagenome (GOLD analysis project Ga0073934, IMG submission 76834) | Hot spring sediment bacterial and archeal communities from British Columbia, Canada, to study Microbial Dark Matter (Phase II) - Larsen... ...
CCATAGGCACCTGGGAGATAAATTAGAAATCACGCTGGACATCTCTAATTATCGAGCCCAGAGACAACAATCCCTTAGAAACCTCGCTTTAAAGCTCTCTCGGAAAGTTAAGAATACGGGAAAACCGGCCGTTGTAGCTCCCTTAGGCCCCCATGATAGAAAAATTATCCATATGACTTTAAAAAACGACCCCTCCGTTCGGACCTTGAGCCGTGGAAACGGATTTTTCCGAAAGATCGTCATATCCAAGAATAACCGGTAGTCCGTAGTCCGTTATCGGTGAGCGACGGCGCGGGTCGCCGGTCCTCGGTCATCCGCTGCCGTAAACCACGGATAAAAAACGACGGACAACGGGCGACAGACCCTAGCGGTGGTTTTTGAAGAGGATACCATAGCAGCTATTTCGACTCCCCTAGGGGAAGGGGGAATTGGCGTCATCCGAGTCAGCGGGCGATCTGCGATCGAGCTGGGGGATAAGATCTTTAGATCTGCCTCTAAGCGCAAGAAGTTAAAGGACCTCCCTTCCCATACGGTCCACTACGGATATATTTATGATCCGGAGACCCAAGAGCCTCTCGATGAGGTCCTGGTTACCCTCATGCGGGCTCCAAAATCTTATACGCGGGAAGATGTCGTGGAGATCAGCACCCACGGGGGGTTCCTCTCCTTGAAGCGGATCCTGGATCTGGTCCTTAGAAACGGTGCGAGGCTGGCGGAGCCTGGAGAGTTTACCAAAAGGGCCTTTCTCAACGGGCGGATTGATTTGTCCCAGGCGGAGGCTGTTATCGATATCATTCAATCCCGTACAGAAACCGGCCTCAAGGTCGCTATGCGCCAATTGGAAGGCAGGTTATCTCGGAAGATCCATGCCATTCGAGACGCCCTCAAGCATTTAACGGCCTTGGTAGAGGCTTCCATCGATTTCTCTGAAGAGGACATTGAAGTGGTTTCCCATGAAGAGCTGAATTCCGGGATCGGCCAGGCCCTTCAATCCGTTGACCTCCTCCTAGAGACCGCTGAAGAGGGCAAAATACTCCGGGAGGGCCTGTCCACAGTTATTGTGGGCAAACCTAACGTCGGCAAATCGAGCCTGTTAAACGTGCTTCTCGAAGAAGAAAGGGCCATTGTAACTCCGATACCCGGGACGACGCGGGATGTTATCGAAGAATCCCTTAACCTTAAGGGAATCCCTTTGCGGCTGGTGGATACGGCAGGTATCCGCAATACGGAGGATCTCGTCGAGGTTCAGGGCGTATCGCGAAGCAAGAGTCTCTTGGAGAAAGCAGATCTGGTTCTCCTGGTTTTAGATGGCTCTGGCCCCCTGACGGAAGAGGATAGGGAAATCCTGGATCTGACTCGGGGAAAAAAGGCCCTGGGCGTTATTAATAAGGCGGATCTCCCCCCCGTACTCGATGACGGAGAACTCGACCGGATACTGGCTGGAATAAAATGGGTTAAAATATCCGCCAAGGAAAGGATAGGCATTGAAGCCCTTAAGGATTTAATCTTTGAGACGGTGGTTCAGGCTCCACTGGAAAGTGTCTGGGTGACCAACGTGCGCCATAAGAACGCGCTGGTCAGGACAAAGCAAAGTCTTTTAAAGGCTCAAGGGTCTGTGAAGGAAGGGATGTCCGGAGAATTCATCGCGGTGGATCTTCGGGCAGCCCTAGATAGTCTGGGGGAGATCGTAGGGGAGACCACCACTGAGGATATTTTGACAGAAATCTTCTCCACTTTTTGTATTGGGAAGTGATACCCCTTGGTGAAATAACCTGGCGCCTCGACCCCCTTGCCTGATGCGGGGAGCCTTCAAGGGAGGGGCTGGGGGAGAGGTTGAACCATGATTTACGATAAGGCCTACGATATCATCGTCATAGGTGCCGGGCACTCTGGATGCGAGGCTGCGCTGGCTGCCGCCAGGATGGGGTGCGAGACCCTCCTCCTAACCATCAATCTGGATACTATTGCCCTGATGCCGTGTAATCCTTCCATTGGGGGGACGGCCAAGGCTCATCTGGTTCGGGAGATCGATGCCCTCGGCGGAGAGATGGCTAAGAATACCGATAAAACCGGTATACAGTTCCGCCTCCTGAATACCAGCAAGGGCCCTGCCGTCTGGGCTTCTCGTGCCCAGGCCGATAAGCAGATGTACCGGCTGGAGATGAAATGGGTCTTAGAAAACCAGGAGCGTCTGGATATCAAGCAGGCCTCCGTGGAAAAACTTCTTGTGGAAAGTGGGAGGGTCCTCGGGGTCGAAACCCATCTGGGGATGGTTTATCGTAGTAGGGCCATCGTGATCACGACAGGGACGTTCCTCAACGGGCTGGTCCACGTGGGCACCAAAAACCGTTACTCCGCCGGACGTGCTGGTGAAGCCCCTTCCATAGGGCTTTCAGGATGTCTTCAGGAGCTGGGGTTTAAAATGGGGCGGCTTAAGACAGGCACCAATCCCCGATTGGATGCCAAGACCATCGATTTCTCTGCGATGGAGGTTCAGCCCGGGGATGAAGATCCGCGACCGTTTTCTTTCTCGACGGAGAAAATCACCCAGCCCCAAATTCCCTGCTACTTAGGATATACGAACCCGCAGACCCACCGGATCATCCGGGAAAACCTCCAGCATTCTGCTATGTATGGCGGAGCGATTAAAGGAACCGGAGTCCGGTATTGTCCTTCCATCGAAGATAAAATCGTCAAGTTTCCCGATAAGGCCCGGCACCAAATCTTCCTGGAGCCGGAAGGACGAAAAACCCGGGAGATTTATACCAACGGCGTCTCCACCAGCCTCCCTCTGGAGGTTCAGATTAAATTTATCCGGACCATCCGTGGGCTGGAAGCCGCCGAGATCATGCGTCCGGGCTATGCCATCGAGTACGATTTTGTTTTCCCCACCCAGCTCAAACCGACCCTGGAGACCAAATGGGTCGAGGGTCTCTTTCTGGCCGGGCAAATTAACGGGACTACGGGATATGAGGAAGCCGCTGCCCAGGGGGTCGTCGCCGGCATCAACGCGGCTTTGAAGGTCCAGGGGCGGGAAGCTTTTATTTTAGACCGATCTGAAGCCCACATCGGGGTTTTGATCGATGACCTCGTCACCAAAGGGGTTACAGAGCCCTACCGGATGTTCACGTCCCGTTCCGAATACCGGCTCCTGCTCCGGCAAGACAACGCCGACCTCCGGCTCATGGACAAAGGCTATCAGCTCGGGTTAATCTCAAAGGAGCAATACGCCCGGCTTCAGGAGAAGCGGCGGCTCATGGCCGAGGAGATCGCCCGGCTTGGGAAGACCTGGGTTAAACCGACGGTAACGGTGAAGGCGGTCTTAGAGCGGCGTGGAAGCAGCCCCATCTCGGAGCCGGTGCCTTTAATCCAAATTTTAAGACGCCCCGAAGCCACGTACTCCGACATCCGGGAGATGGATCCTGAAACCCCCAACTTACCCCGTGAAATCGCCGAGCAACTGGAACTCGAGGTCAAGTACGAGGGGTACATCCAGCGGCAGATCGAGCAGGTCGAGAAATTTAAGAAATTGGAAGGCCGCGCGATCCCGGAAGATTTTGACTATGACGCCATTCCCGGTTTATCCACGGAGGTTCGACAGAAGCTCAAGGAAGTGAGGCCCATCTCCATCGGCCAGGCTGCCCGAATATCGGGAGTGACCCCCGCCGCCATTTCCATTCTGCTGGTCTGGTTAGACCGGCTATCCGGACCTCGTCGAAGAAGCGGTGAAACCCTGCCCGTCGCTCCTTAGCCAGACGAGTCGTAGCTATACTTCCTCAAACCCGAAGGTCTTAAACCGCTTCTTGAGCCTCTTCCGTTGGAAACTTTTCAGGATGGCTAGAAGGATCGTCTACTAATGAGGCAAATAATACGGCTCGACATGCTGCAAGAGGTCGTTGTGCCCACCATTTATGAATTGCAGATGGATTTCCCTTATAGATATAATTCTCCCGGTAGAGCGAATTCTATGAGTTTCTTTCGATAGGTCATGTAATCCCCTCTACATTCATCCTCGCTCATAGAGCACTTTCCCCTCCCGTAAAGCCGGTCGCAATATAGTACCAACCAGATGACCTCGGCGCGCAATCTCCTCCGGAGTTGTAACAACGATATCTTTGCACACGGGAAAATCAGCGAGTGCCCGGCGAATCTCGATGGCAGCCTGGCGCTTGTTAGCAACTTTGGGTAAGACGATCAGCAGATCCACATCACTTTCCGGACTAGCCTCGCCACGGGCGTGAGAACCAAAGAGGATAATCCGTAATGGATGAAACTTGTGAACGATACGATCTACCATTGTTGGAATTGACTCAGTGATTACCATATATTTAATATACTTCTCTTTTCTTTCACAATCATGATGGCCGCTCTCCTCTTATAAACAGATCTGTGAAGTCGTAATTCACACTCGTCACCCCGAAATCTGGCTCACGCTGGAATGGCTTTCGGACATACCGAACCGTGGTCGTGTTGCCGTCCACTTCAACAAGACCCAGAATAAACTCTTCAGGTTTACTGAGGGCGGTAAGAATCTCGTTTTTTGTGATTGTCACCGTTTTCGCTCCGGCCACGCGCCCTTTTACTTCGAGGAACCAGATCTGAGATCGCGTAGGGGAGGACCTGATCTTCGAGATCCCAGCGGAGCCAGGTTTCTTCTAAAATCGGCTCCACCAGCAGGCGTTCTTCCTCGGTGAGGGGGCGATAATCGAGGTAGGGAGCGTAACCAGCTTTCTGCACCGTACCTTGGCGATCTATCTCGACAAAATGCATTTGTCGAGAGACCGTCCGACGATGGCCGGAGCGATCCGTACGAGCATCCTGAATCGCATGCTCCAGGTAAAAGAGAGCTCGGACCTCCCCTTGAGGCACGTTGGGGTCCACCAAAATAGCCCCCTGCTTCAAGAGATCTCGATACCTTTCCAGGATTAAATCGATGGTCGCATCGAGCAGCGGATGTCCGGGGCAGACGAAGGCGGCCAGAGGCTTACCTGGAATGCTGATCAGGGTTTTCTCGAAGGTAATCCGCCGACAGATCGCTAACGGGTTTTCAAGAAACCAGTTACCGGTGCGAGCCGATTCCAGCTTGTCGTTGGTCAGGATCTCGAACGGAAGATGAAACCGACCGTCCAGCTCATCCTGCCACTGCTCCACCAGCATTCCTGGACAGACGATCAAGCAGCGGTGTAGATCCCCCCGAATCAAAAGCTCCTTGATGAGGAGGCCGGTCATGATGGTTTTACCGGCACCCGGATCATCGGCTAAGAGGAAGCGTAGCGGCTGCCGCGTGAGCATCTCGCCATAAACCGCCGTGATTTGATGGGGGAGCGGCTCCACGAGGGAAGTATGGACCGCAAGTAAGGGATCGAACAGATGGGCCAGACGGATACGATAGGCCTCCGAGACGAGCTTAAACAGGGCCCCATCTGCGTTAAAACCCCAAGGACGCCCAGCCGAAGCGATCTCTAAGGTAGGTTCACGATCTCTATAAAGGAGCTCATGACCCAAGCGACCGGAGGCATCCTTGTAGGTCAGTTCGATCGCAGAAGAGCCGTACCACTTTACGTCGATGACGGTCACCAAGCTGTCTGGCAAAATGCCCTTTACCACCGTACCTCGCGTTAATTCTTCGAGATGGGCCATCTTGCTTCGCTCCCTATGTTTTGGCCGATCCATTGTCTTTTTAACGAGGCCCCGTATCTATAGGATCGGTTTAGTGTGTTTTATTTCTTGATAACTCCCTTGCTGATCCTCTATCATAGAGGTAAACGGGGAATTAATTCCAGGTTAAGGTTAATTTAGCCAGAATCGTTGTCAAGAAAATAGTGCGGCTCGCATTGAAAAAAGCGGCTAAAACGGGCGCAAAGGTGGTATCTCTGAGGGAATAAGGATAGAGAAAAGGCAAAAGCTGCACCAGCTAAGCAATGTTACCGGACCTCCTGTATCCGAGAGGGCTATATTCAAAAGCTGACCTCTCCGTGAGATTTGTAGTCGATGTGGAGCGATAAAAGAAGCTTCGGGCTTAACACGAGATAGGCGAAGGACCTATGTGGGTAAGTTTCGGAGAATGGATGATCTTTATTAAATGGAGAACAGAGGAAACAGAAGCTACCAATTAAGAAAATACCTCTTTGCGAGGACTTCAACGACGCAAACACGCTACCTGCTGGGCCTCATCCCGGGGTTGGTGGGTTTGATCGGCTGGGCACTCTTAGAGGCCCGGGGAACGCCGTCGACCTCAGCCCACAGCACGGGGTTTTTGTACGCCCCCCCGCGAATCCTGAGCCCTCTGTCTGAGCCTACCCGGGCCGCTCAAACCCAGATACCGTCCGCCTATGCCGGGCTACCTCAAGGTTTCGAAGCCAACCGGGGACAGGCCGACAGCCCGGTGAAATTTCTATCCCGAGGGGACGGCTATAACCTGTACTTGACCCCCACCGAAGCCGTATGGGTCCTACGCAAGCCCAAACAGGAGGTAAAAGGCAAAATGGAAAAGAGGGGAAAGGTTAGGGAAACGGTGCTGCGCATGAAACTGATCGCCGCCAACCCCGAGCCCGAAGTGGTGGGTCTGGATGAATTGCCCGGCAAGAGCAATTACTTCCTCGGCAATGATCCCAAGCGGTGGCGGACAAACATCCCTACCTACGCCAGGGTCAAGTACCACGGCGTGTACCCGGGGGTGGATCTGGTCTATTATAGCCGTCAGCGCCAACTGGAGTACGACTTTGTGGTCGCCCCTGGTGCTGATCCCAGGGTTATCACCCTCGCTTTCCCCGGCGCAGATCGCCTCGAGATAGATGCCCAAGGTAACCTCCTCCTGCATACCCTCAACGGAGACCTTCAGCTCAACAAACCTCACCTTTACCAAGAAATTCAGGGTACCAGGCAAGCCGTTCTCGGGAGCTATGTGTTCCTTGAGCGGGAGGACCTAGACGACGGGCAATGGATAACAGGCCGTCCCGGGCTCGCGAAGGACCCAGGGGCGAGGATCGGTTTTCAAGTGGCCGTTTATGATACGAGCAGACCTTTAGTGATCGATCCGGTCCTGGTCTATTCGACCTACCTGGGGGGCAGCGACAATGAGTTTGCCCGGGGCATCGCCGTAGACCCTTCGGGCAGCGTCTACGTAACAGGAGCCAGCCTTTCGACCGACTTTCCGGTAACGAACCCCCTGAAAGCCTCCCCTGGCGGTTTTAACGACACCTTCGTGGCCAAGCTGAATCCCACCGGCTCCGCGCTGGTCTACTCCTCCTACCTGGGCGGCAGCCGAGACGACTTCGGCAACAGTATCGCGGTGGACGCCTCCGGCAGTGCCTATGTGATAGGCGCTACACATTCGACCGACTTCCCGACGGCGAGACCTCTACAACCTGCTTCCAAAGGCTTTGTAGACGCCTTCGTGGCGAAGCTAGATCCCACCGGCTCCGCGCTGGTCTACTCCACCTATCTGGGCGGCAGCCGGGATGACTTCGGTCGTGGGATCGCGGTGGATCCTTCCGGCAACGCTTATATAACGGGCCGGACCCTCTCCGTCGACTTTCCAACGGCGAATCCCTTGCAATCCTCTAACCGTGGCTCCTTCGATATCTTCATGGCCAAACTGAACCCCATGGGTTCCGCCCTGGTCTATTCCACCTACCTGGGGGGCAGTGGCTTCGACACCGGTCGCAGCATCTCCGTAGACGCAGACGGCAACACCTATACGACCGGCTATACCAGTTCCGTCAATTTCCCGACGGCGAATCCTTTGCAGCCAAACTTTGGAGGAAGCGATGATGCTTTCGTGGTAAAGTTAGATTCCACAGGCTCCCGCCTCGTCTACTCCACCTACCTGGGAGGAAGCCGGAGCGATAAAGGTCACGGCATCGCGGTGGACGCCGGCGGCAACGCTTACGTAACGGGACAGACCCGTTCCACCAACTTTCCGACGGCGAATCCCTTGCAATCCTCTAACGGCGGCTTTACAGACGCCTTCGTGACGAAGCTGAATTCCGTGGGGTCTGCCCTCCTTTACTCCACCTACCTGGGCGGGAGCCGTGTTGACGAAGGCAGAGGTATTGCTGTGGACAAGGACGGCAGTGCCTATGTAGTAGGTCGGACCTTTTCGTCCAACTTTCCGACGGTGAATCCCCTACAGCCCTTTAATAAGGGCTCCTCCGATGCTTTCGTGGCGAAATTGACTCCCAGAGGTACCGCCCTGGTCTACTCCACCTACCTGGGGGGCTACGGGTCTGAATTTCCCCGCAGCATCGCGGTAGATGCCTCCCACAACGCCTACATAGCCGGGGGCACCGGTTCAATGAACTTTCCAGCGATGAATCCCTTGCAACCGATTTTCGGCGGCATCGGTGATGTCTTTATCACCAAAATTGCCTGGCCGAGGCTCCCAATTCCGGTTACAGATCTGGCAGATTATAACGGGGACGGTTCAGCCGATATCGCCGTTTACAGACCCCTTACAGGACAATGGCTCGTCCTCGGCGCTTCCAGTTTCCCATCTTTCGGATCCCCGGACGATATCCCAACCCCGGGCGATTACGATGGGGACGGAGCCGCGGACCTGGCCTTCTGGCGACCTTCTGCGGGGGAATGGCATCTTCTCCGCTCAGGCATCGAAGAGGTTCAAGTCTGGGGCCTGGCAGGGGATCTTCCGGTTCCTGGAGATTACGACGGGGATCAAAGGACGGACTTTGCGGTCTGGAGGCCCTCTACGGGACAATGGCTGATCCTTTTCTCGGGGGGCGGCTTCACCGCCACGACCTGGGGGAGGCCCGGCGATGTCCCGGTTCCTGCGGACTACGATGGGGATGGCAAGGAGGATGTGGCGGTCTTCAGGCCCCCCCGACCCGATTTGGGAGGGGCTTCTGGAACCTGGCTGATCCTTAATTCAAGCGGAGGTTTTAAGATCCAGTCTTTTGGGACAGGGGGAGACTTTCCGGTGCCTGGGGAGTACGAGGGGGGGAGGGGGGTGGACCTGGCCATTTGGAGGCCCAGTACCGGGACCTGGGAGATCCGGCTTAAGGGGGGCCGGAGCTTTGAGAGGGTTTGGGGAGTTGTTGGGGATGTTCCGGTTCAAGCGGACTTTGATGGGGATGGGAGGACGGATCTGGGGGTTTTTCGGGGGTCTACCGGGCAATGGTTTATCCTGACTTCTTCCTCGGAGTTTACGGTTCCGTTGCAGACGGTTTGGGGACAAGCCGGAGATATCCCCGTAGCGGCCTCTGGAGGAAAATGATCCCTATTTTTACCCTTCGATTTAAGCAAATAAAAATAAAATGAAACACAAGCGCCAGAGGAGGGCTTATGCCATGAGAACTTTAACAGCCGAGATGAGATATCTGCTCGTTCTCGTTTCGATCCTGCCGGGTTTAATCTGGATGGAAGGATCGGGCTATCTGATCACAGAAACCCCCCAAACGCGGTCAGCCCCTGCAGGTCACGTGAGGGCTTCGGGTCCCGAACTCTTATCGTCCGGAGGTCCGATGTGGGGCACAGAAGGACCCTCGACGGTGCTCAGCTCGAAGGGGGTTCTGGCGACGGCGTCTGCCCAACCATCCTTACGCAGGCCCGACCGAGCGGCTCAGGCGCAGCCGCGTTTGGCGTTTGGTGACCTGCCCCTTAGCTTCGAGGCGAATCGAGGACAGACGGACGAGCGGGTAAAATTCCTGTCCCGTGGCAGCGGCTATACCCTGTTCTTGACTTTCCAAGAGGCCGTGCTGGCCTTAGGTAGACCTTTGCCCGGGATTTCAAGCGCTTCGGCGCGGGACTTGGGGCCCCAGGTCCCAAACCCCAGGCTCGTGGTGCGCATGAAACTACTTAACGCCAACCCTGAGCCGCAGATCGTTGGCCTGGATGCGCTCTCCGGTAAGAGCCATTATTTCATCGGCAGGGATCCGAAAAGATGGCGGACTTCCATCCCAATCTATGCCAAAGTCAAGTACCGGGACGTGTACCCTGGGGTGGATCTGATCTACTACGGCCATCAAGGCCGGTTGGAATACGACTTTGTGGTCGCTCCTGGGGTCGATCCCAAGGTCATTCAGTTGGCTTTCGAGGGCGGGGGTGACCCAAAAATAGATGCTGAGGGCGCCCTCGTCCTATCTACCTCCGGCAGGGATATCCGTTTGCACAGGCCTCGCGTTTACCAGGAAATCAACGGTACCCCACGGATCATCCCCGGTCACTATGTGCTCCTTGGGCCTGGGGGCCCCGGCGACGGACGACGAACAAAAATCGGCCTTCAAGTGGCCGCTTATGAGACCGACAAGCCCCTCATCATCGATCCGGTCCTCAGCTATTCTACCTATTTGGGGGGCCGTAGTAGCGACGCGAGCCGGGGCATCGCGGTAGACGCCTCCGGCAACATTTACGTAACTGGCTTTACCGATTCGGTCGATTTCCCTGCGGCGAATCCCCTACAGCCTTACGGGGACTTCACGGACGCTTTTGTGACGAAGTTGAGCCCTTCGGGTTCGACCCTGGTCTATTCCACCTACTTTGGGGGCAGCAACCTCGACACCGGGGAGAGCATCGCCGTGGACGCTTTGGGTAACGCCTACGTAGCGGGTACGACCTATTCGGTGGACTTTCCGACGGTAAATTCCTTTCAGACGGCCTTAGGGGGTTTCACCGATGCTTTCGTGGCGAAGTTGAATCCCACAGGCTCCGCCCTGGCCTACTCCACCTATCTCGGGGGGAGGGATAGTGATTCTGGCAGCAGCGTCGCCGTGGATGCCTCTGGGAACGCTTACCTAACCGGAGAGACCCGTTCTTCTGACTTCCCGATGGCGAACCCTTTACAACCGGCCCCGGGCGGGGGTAACTGCGGTTTCCTGGACGGTGGTATCCTCCCCTGTTATGACGCCTTTGTAGCGAAGTTGAGCCCTCCAGGCTCTGGACTGATCTACTCTACCTACCTGGGGGGGAGCGACCGCGATAAAGGTTTTGGCATTGCCGTAGACGATCTTGGCCACGCCTACGTGACCGGGGAGACCCATTCCCTCGATTTCCCGATCGTCCATCCTCTGCAGCCTTACGGAGGCTCTGTGGATGCCTTTGTGGCCAAATTAAATGCTACAGGTGCCGGCCTGGTCTACTCCACCTATCTGGGCGGCAGCGACATCGATGCAGGGAACGGCATCGCCCTGGACTCCTCTGGTCACGCCTACGTGACGGGAGAGACCCGCTCCTCTAACTTCCCGGTCGTCCATCCTTTGCAGCCTTACGGGGGCCTTACGGATGTTTTCGTGACGAAACTGAACATCGCCGGCACCGGGCTCGTCTATTCCACCTATCTCGGTGGGGGCAATCTAGATTTGGTCGATGGCATTGCCGTAGATGCCTTCGGCAACGCTTACGTGACCGGCACAACCTATTCAGCTAATTTCCCGATGGCGAACCCCTTGGATACGAC
>Ga0073934_10010598_pt1 | contig 11409 bp, 5 predicted proteins | sample LarsenN4metaG_FD_76834 | JGI IMG/M metagenome (GOLD analysis project Ga0073934, IMG submission 76834) | Hot spring sediment bacterial and archeal communities from British Columbia, Canada, to study Microbial Dark Matter (Phase II) - Larsen... ...
CACGACCTGCACGCCACGCTGCTGCACCTGCTGGGCTTCGACCACACGCGGCTGACGTATCGCTACGCCGGCCGGGATTTTCGTCTGACCGACGTCGCCGGACGGGTGCTGGACGAGATCGTCGCATAGGCCGCAGGGCGGGCGGCGTCCGCCATCAATGCACGAACAGGAATTCCCGATGATTGAGGAGCATCCACAGGAGGTCCTCAATCGCGGCCCGACGGTCGGCGGCGGGGTCGAGTTTCGGCAGCAGGAACTCGCGCTCGGCCGAGTCCGGGAAGCGACTAAGCGTGGCGAGAAACAGCTCGTCGACAATCTCCGCGGGGGACAATGTCGATGAGGCCAGCCGCGCCGCACGCCCGGCGTCGCTGTGCAGTTTGCTCATGACGGTTTGCCCGCTGACGAGTTGCAGGGCCTGCTGAAAGTTGGTGGACGCGTCGCGCTCGCATTCGCAGGCCAGGGCCCGCGCCGGGCGTCCAAACGCCTCCAGGAACGGGTGCTTGTATTCGCCGTTCGGCAATTCCGCGGCCCGCGTGCCGGGCGGAACATTGGGAAAGCTCTCGGCGACTTCCGTGGCCTGGGAGACCGCATCGAGCAGAGCCTCCGCCGAAAGCAGGCGGACCTGGGCCCGGGAAAAGTACCGGCGGTCCTCGGCATTGGACGGCAGAACCCGGGAGTCGAGCTGGTAGACCTGCGACTGCGCAATCAGCCGCAGAATCTGTTTGCGGTCATAGCCGCTGCTCACGAATTCGCGGGCCAGCAGGTCCAGCACTTCCGGATGACTCGGGGGATTGGAGTCGCGCACGTCGTCCACCGGGTCGACCAGGCCCCGGCCGAACAGGTGATACCACAGCCGGTTCACGCTGTTCCGGGCAAACCAGCGGTTGTCGGGGGCGGTCAGCCACCGGGCAAACGTCTCGCGCGGGTCATTCCCCGGGGCAATCGCAACCGGCCCGGCATCGAGCAGGGTCGGCGGAACGACCGCCCCGGTGCGTGGATGCCTGACCTCGACGGGATCCGTGAAATAGACCACGTCTTCCTTGTCGTAAATGTTGTCGAAGAAGTCCCCCTGCTTGAACTTGAGCGGTTTGAAGAACGCCACCAGTCCGTGGAAGTCCTCCTGGGTCCAGCGTTCGCCGGGGTGGTTGTGGCAGCGGGCGCATTGAATGCGAACCCCCAGAAAGAGCTGCGACACCTCCTCGGCGGCCAGTTCGGCGTCAACGTCCGTGCCGATGCCCCCCACCCGCATGCGCCTCCAGAAGCTGGCCGGCGGGTGTTCGTAATTGGGGCCGGACGCCGTCAGGAGGGTGTGGACGAAGACATCTTCCGGAACGTTCTCGGCCATCGCCGCCCGAATCCAGGCGTGATACTTCATTGCGCCGAACTTGCCGGTGTACCGCTGATTGCTGCCCAGTCGGTCCGCCCACTTCATGGCCCACCAGTCGGCGAAGGCCGGCGAGTCGAGCAACTCGTCGATCAGTCGCGTGCGCTTGTTGGGGTCGGAATCGGCGAGGAACTCGCGGACCCGGTTCGGATGGGGGATCTGACCGGTCAGGTCGATCATCACCCGTCGCAGGAACACCGCGTCGCTGCTGACCGGCGAAGGTTCGATCTGCAACTGCTTCAGCTTGGCGAACACCAGGCGGTCAATGGCATTGTGCTCGGCGATCTCCGGCCAGCGGAAATCGGGGACCGGTTCCCGGAACAACAGCCGACTGGACGCAAACTGCCCGCAGAACTCGGCAGTGATGGTCGCCTCCCCTCGGCGCTGTTTCGTGACCAACCCCGTCCCGTCCGCGGCTGCGACCTGCGAATCGCTGCTGGACCAGCGGCACAGCGCGGTGACGTTTCGCTGGCTGCCGTCGGCAAAATGGGCGGTCACCTGCAGGGCCTGGGTGGACAGCGGGGCCTCCAGTTCAGCGCGCTCCGGCTGAATGGTCAGTTGCCGGAGGGCGGGGACCTGATCGCCGTCGTCGCGGGCTCCTTCGGCAATCCACTGCCTCAGCCGCTGGTAGTCTGCCGATTCGCGATCCAGCCGGCGGCCTCCCTCGTGCGGGACGCCGTTGAGCCCCTTCAGCAAGATCAGGCTCTGTTCGACGTCGACCCGATTGATCCGGCGGCCGTTGGCTTCCCGGGCCAGCGAATTCCAGTCCGCCGTGGGATCAAACCCGCGCAGGCTGAGCCGGAAGCCATTCTTCCCGGTGGGGGTGCCATGGCAGGTCCCCTGGTTGCAGCCGGCCTTCGTCAGGATCGGCAAGACCTCGTAACGAAAGCTGACCGAACCGCTCTCGGCCTCCGGGCTGGCCACCAGCAAACCCGCGATGACGGTAATGCCGAACCGCAAACACGACATGGACCGGGAACCCTGCAACCGCAGCTAGACAGGCAGCGCTTTCGAGTTCATAATACATCGCGATCTGTTGATGGGAAGTCCTCGCGCCGGAATCTGCGTGCGCGGAGTGGGTTGATGTCGAGTTCCGCCGACCAGAGTTGTACTGGATTCCGCCGCCTGCGCTGTACCCGCCGGACGGCTTTGCAGGCCGGTACGTTCGGCGCGCTGTCGCTGCCACAACTGTTGCAGGCCGAGGCTTCGGCCGGTCGCGCGGCGACCGCGAAGAGCGCGATTCTGCTGTTCCAGTTTGGCGGCGCCAGCCATATCGACACCTTCGATCCCAAGCCCGACGCGCCCGCCGAGATCCGCGGCGAGTTTCAGGCCATCCCCACCACCGTGGCTGGCCGCCAGATTTGCGAACACCTGCCGAAGCTGGCCCGCCTGGCGGACCGTTATGCGCTGGTTCGCTCGGTCCATCATAAGAGCAGCAGCCACAATCCGGGGGCGTATGTGGCGCTGACGGGGCGCGAGTCGCTCATCGACATCGTCACGCTGAATGCCTCCGCGAACGATTTTCCGCATCCCGGGTCAATCGTCGATTATCTGGATCAGACCCCGCGGAGCGTGCCGACGTCCGTGTCGCTCCCCACGATGATCGCCGACGGACCGTTTCGCACGCCGGGGGAGTTCGCGGGCTTTCTGGGCAAGCGGCATGATCCGATCTGGGTTCTGAAGGACCCGAACGCGACGAGCTTTCACGTCAATGAGCTGAAACTCCCGGCGGGCGTCAGCGTGGAACGGATTCGGGATCGCCGGCAGGCATTGGCCGGATTGAATCAGCTCAGCCAGATGGGCGACGCGTTCGAGGCCGTGCAGGGACTCAGCGAGTATCAGGGGCGGGCCATCGATCTGGTCACCAGCACCGCCGCCCAGCAGGCCTTCGACATCCACCAGGAACCGGCGGCGGTCCGGGACAGGTACGGCCGCAATCGGTACGGTCAAAGCGTACTCCTGGCCCGGCGGCTGGTTGAAGCCGGCGTGCGCTTTGTGACGGTCTACTATTCCGCCGGCATCAGCGGGTGGGACACGCACAAGCAGAACTTTTCGACCCTCAAGGACAGCCGTCTGCCAGAGACCGACCTGGCGGTGTCCGCACTATTAACCGACCTGCAGGATCGCGGGCTGCTCGATTCGACGCTGGTGTACTGGACCGGAGATTTCGGCCGGACTCCCAAGATCAATGCCGATGCCGGCCGCGATCACTGGCCCGCTTGCGGCACGGTGCTGATGGCGGGGGGCGGCATCCCGGGGGGCCGCGACTATGGGAAGTCCGATCCCACCGGCGCGTATCCGGCCGATGACCCCGCGACACCGGGGGACATCACCGCAACGCTGTTCCATTGCCTGGGCTTCGATCCCCACACGGAGATCTACGATCAGCTCAACCGGCCGATGCCGATTTCGAACGGCCAGATACTCCGTCCGCTGCTGGCGTCGTCCGCCTGAATCCGGCCGCTTCAGGGGGAGGCCGATGTCTACGTCGTCCCCTCTCAGCCCATCCGGGTTCCTGGCCTACGCCTTGTTACTCCGTTTGTGATGTCGGTCGCTGTGACAGATAGGCTGCCATGTTGAGACTGCTGGGGTCGCAACGCCGCTTGTGCGATGGTGTCAGCCGTCGCGACCTGCTGCACATCGGCGGGCTGGGACTGTACGGCCTGACGCTGGACCGCGCGGCTCAGCTCGCCGCAGCGACGCCGCCGTCCAACACGCCGCTTTCGGGGTTTGGACGGGCCAAATCGTGCATCATGCTGTTCCTGTTCGGGGCCGCGCCGCAGCACGAAACGTTCGACCCCAAACCCGAAGCGCCTGCGGAAATTCAGGGAGAGCTGCGGGGCATCTCGACGTCGCTGCCGGGTGTGGCCTTCTGCGAGGGGCTGCCGCAGACGGCCCGCATTGCCGATCGGCTGACGGTCGTCCGGTCGATGACGCATCCGTTCCCGTTGCATTGCGTGGCGTATGCCCTGTCGGGAATGCCGGCCTACACCACCGACCTGGAAACCAAGCCCCGCGATCCCGCGCAGTGGCCGTACGTGGGGTCCATTGCCGACTATCTCTGGGAACGCTCGCCGGGGATAACCTCAGAACCGGGCGGCGTGCCCCGACACATCGGTCTGCCGTGGGTCTTCAATTCGCAGGTGGACGACCTGGGTCTCCTGGCCGGTCCGTACGCGGCGTTTCTGGGTCAGCAGTTCGATCCGGTGTGGGCCAAGTTCGAGGGGAAGCCGCTCCGGGTGGCCCCGAAGTGCCGTCACGAACAGCCCAAGGAATACACCGACCCGTACGCCGCGATCGATCCGGACTGTCGGTTCGTCTTTGACGGGGCCGGACAGTTTCAGGAGCAGGTGACGATCGACCGGTTCCATCTGCGGCGGGTGCTGCTGGAGCAGCTCGACACCGCGCGGCGAGCGGCTGACCGCGCCGCGGCGGAGCGATCCTACACCATCAATCAGTCCCGCGCCCTGTCGCTGCTGACCGCGCCGAAGGTGCGCGAAGCGCTCGATATCGGCCGGGAATCGCCGCAGTTGCGGGCGCAGTATGGGCACACGCTCTTCGGGCAGTCCTGCCTGGCCGCCCGGCGGCTGGTGGAAGCCGGCAGCCGGTTCGTGAGCGTTTTCTGGGATGCGTACGGCACGTACTTCAGCGGGGCCTGGGACACGCATCAGAATCACTATCCCCGGCTCAAGCAGTACCTGCTGCCGGGGTTTGACGCCGCATTCTCCGCATTGATCCTCGATCTCGAGCAGCGGGGGCTGCTGGACGAAACGCTGGTGCTCTGCCTGAGCGAACACGGCCGCACGCCGCAGATCGATTCGAAGCCGGTGGGGGCGGCCCGGCATCATTGGTCGGAAGTCTACTCGATGGCGCTCGCCGGAGGCGGCACACATCGTGGGGCCGTGGTCGGCCGCAGCGACCGCATCGGGGGGACCGTGGCGCAGACGCCGATCTCTCCGAAAGACATCCACGCCACGACGTACCATCTGCTGGGACTCGATCCGCAGGCGGTGGTTTACGATCAGCAGCATCGGCCCTACCCCGTCGCCGGGGATGGAAAGGTGCGCGAGGAACTGCTGGCATGACCGAGCCGGGTCGAGCTCTCCAGCGGCCCGGGCTCTGGCGAACCTGTCGAGATCATCACTCCCCTGCGAAGGCCCCCCGCATGCGCATTGCCGTCGGCGGCATCAGTCACGAGACCAGCACGTTCGCGCACACCCGCACCACGGTCGCCGATTTTGCCAGCGGCTTTGGCTTGTACCGCGGTTCGGAAATCCTCGACCGCTTCCGCGGCGCGAACATCTGCACCGGGGGCTTTCTCGATGGTGCGGCCCGGCACGGCTTCGAGGTGTTGCCGCTGCTGTGGGGCTTTGCCTATCCCAGCGGGCTGATTGCCGCAGCCGATTTCGCGGCGCTCAAGGGGGAGTTTCTGGAGCGGCTGCGGCAAGCCGGTCCCGTCGATGGCGTGCTCCTCGATCTGCACGGGGCGATGGTCGTCGAAGGCATTGATGACGGCGACGGCGATCTGATCGAGTCCGTTCGCCAGGCGGTTGGTCCAGACTGTCCCATCGTGGTCACGTTTGATCTGCATGGAAACCATACGGCCCGGCGGGTGCGTGCGGCGACGGCGATCGTGGGCTTCGACACGTATCCGCACATCGACATGGCCGAACGGGGGCGGGAAGCCGCCACGCTGCTGGTCGAGACGCTCCGCGGGACGATCCGGCCGGTCATGGCCTTTCGACAGATCCCGCTGTTCTGGAGCGCTCCGTGCCAGATCACGGCCCACCCGCCCATGCACGCGGTGATGGAGCAGGTGCATGCCCTGGAGCAGCGGCCGGGCGTGTTGGCGATCACCCTCGCAACCGGTTTCCCGTGGGCCGATGTGCCCGACATGGGGCCGAGTGTGATCGTCGTTGCGAATGGGGATGTCCCCCTTGCGGATCGAACGGCCAACGAGTTGTCGCAGTGGATCTGGGACCGCCGGGAGCGCTGGCATCGGCCGCCGCTGTCGGTCCCGGAGGCCCTGCGGCAGGGAGACGCGCTGGGGCGCTATCCCGTCATTCTCGCCGACCAGGCGGACAACACCGGTGGCGGAGCGCCGGGCGACTCGACAGAGATTCTGCGAACGTTCCTCGACGATCGGCGGCGCGACGCGCTCGTGCTGTACATCGTCGATCCGGAGGTCGCAGCGCTGGCGCATGCCGCCGGAGTGGGAAGCGTCATCGAAGCGGACGTGGGAGGCAAATCCGACCCGGTTCAGGGCCCCCCCGTGCGGATGCGGGCCACGGTCCGGGCGGTCTCGGATGGCGGCTTCACCTACGATGGCCCGATGTACGCCGGTCTGACCGGCAACATGGGCCGCTCGGCGTGGTTGGAGCAGGACGGCGTGCACGTGGTCGTCGTGACCGCCCACGAGCAGCCGCTGGGGCCGGCCTTTGCGAAGACACTCGGCATCGACTGCCGCGCGATGAAGTACATCGCCGTCAAATCAGCGGTCCACTTTCGGGCCAGTTTCGAGCCGATCGCCGGCAGCATCTTCAACGTGGATGCCCGGGCGATTCACACCCACGATTTCGCCGCCTTGCCGTATCGCCACCGCCGCCGACCGATGTATCCCGTCGAACAGGAGTCGTCATCGTAGGTGTCGATGGGGCCGCGGCGTTCCGGAGTCAGCCGGAAAAGACTCTCTCGACGCCGCAAGCCCGCTTCATGAGCCTCCGAGACATCGGTTATGATGATTGACTCAGCACACGCATCCATCGGCATCCGTGAAACGATGTTCCCGGAGATACCTTTGTGACGGCACGTCCCTCGGACCGCGGATCCGCATCACCCGGTGTCCGGTCTCCGGGCGGCAGCGGTCTGCGCTGCGCCGTGCTGATCGCCGGTTGCTGGCTGGGGATGACGACCGCCGCATCCAGTGCCGAGGTCGATTTCGAGCGGGATGTGCTCCCGTTGCTCCAGCAGCATTGCCTCGATTGTCACGGCCCGGAGACGGCGGAGTCGCATCTGCGGCTGGATTCGGCCGTGCACGCGCTGCGCGGGGGCGATTCCGGCGAGCCGGCCATCGTGCCCGGCCAGAGCGGCGAGAGTTATCTGATGGCGCGCGTGCTGCATCAGGAACCTTCCAAACGGATGCCCCCGGAGGCGCCGCCGCTCAATGCCGACGAGATCTCCCGGCTGAAGCGCTGGATCGACAACGCCGCCGGCTGGCAGGCCGCCGCTGCCGAACTGGCGGCTCAGAAGAGCGAGCACTGGGCGTTTCAGCCGGTCATTCGTTCGCAACCCCCCGGCGCGGCGCTCCGCCCGATCGACGCGTTCATCCAGCAGAAGCTGGCCGAGCACCAACTGACGCGGTCTCCGCCGGCGTCGCGGAGGACGCTGATTCGCCGGCTGATGCTCGTCATGCACGGCCTGCCGCCGACTCCGGAACAGGTGCAGCAGTTTCTCAACGATGACCGCGAGGACGCGTGGGAACGGCTCGTCGAGGACGTGCTGGCCAGCCCGCATTACGGCGAGCGGTGGGCCACCCACTGGCTGGATCTGGTCCGCTTCGGAGAGACCCACGGCTTCGAGACCAACCGCGAACGGCCCAACGCCTGGCACTACCGCGACTGGGTGATCGACGCCTTCAACACCGACAAACCCTACGATCAGTTCCTCGTCGAGCAACTCGCCGGCGACGCCGTGGGAGCCGAGGCGGGAACGGGTTTCCTCGTGGCCGGTCCGTACGACCTGGTCAAGGGACAGGATCAACTGCTGCGATTGATGCAGCGGCAGGACGAGCTGGCGGACATCATCAACACGACGGGAACCGCGTTTCTCGGTCTGACCCTGGGGTGCGCCCGCTGTCACAACCACAAGTTCGATCCGATCACGCAGACGGACTACTACGCCCTGCAGGCGGTATTCGCGGGGGTCAACCACGCCGATCGCGCGCTGCCGCTGCCCGAGGCGACGCAGGTCCGCCTGGTCCAGCTCGACCAGGAGGTCGCCACCCTGGAGTCCGCACTCGAGCGCTTCCGCGTGCCGTCTCGCGACCCGCAATCGCAGCGGCGTCCGGCGGTCACCGCCAAACTGAACGTGGAACAGTTTCCGGCGACGTCAGCCCGCTATGTCCGGTTCACCATTCTGGCCACCAACCAGTCGCAGCCGTGCCTCGATGAGCTGGAGATCTTTTCGGGGAATCAGAACGTGGCGTTGTCCAGCGGCGGCGCGAAGGCGTCGTCGTCGGGAGACTTCGTCCATCCGCTGCACAAGCTGGAGCACATCAACGACGGTCGTTACGGCAACGCACGCAGTTGGATCGCCAGCACCGTGGCGGGGGGCTGGGTGCAGCTTGAACTGCCGGGCCTTCACAACATCGATCGCATCCTCTGGGCCCGCGATCGGGAAGGCCGGTACGCGGATCGGCTGGCGACTGACTACCGCATCGAATCGTCGATCGACGGCCAGTCCTGGACGCTGCTGGCCAGCTCGGCCGACCGGCTTCCGTTCACCGACGCCAAACCATCGGCCCCGGTTTACGACTTCGCGGCGTTCCCGCCCGCCGAGGGGGCGCAGGGACGGCAGATGCTGGACCGACTCAATCACCTCAAAGCGACGCGGGACGCGCTGGCCCAGCCGACGATGATCTACGCCGGCACCTTCAGCCAACCCGGTCCGACGTACCGACTCTATCGCGGGGAGCCGACAGCCCCACGGGAGGCCGTCGCACCCGCCGCCATCAAGTCGCTCACCGCACTGAGTCTGAGCGCGGACGCGCCCGAGCGGGAACGACGCCTCGCGCTGGCGCGGTGGATCTCGGCCAGGGACAACCCGCTGACGGCCCGGGTGATCGTCAATCGACTGTGGCAGTTTCATTTCGGGACCGGTCTCGTCGACACGCCCAGCGACTTTGGCGAAAACGGCACGCGGCCCTCGCATCCGGAGCTCCTCGACTGGCTGGCGGCCGAGCTGGTCGACTCCGGCTGGTCCCTCAAGCACATGCACCGGTTGATCCTGCACTCCGAAACCTGGCGGCAGTCGAACCAGCCGCATGAGGCGGGACTGGCCCTGGATGCCGGGACGCGGCTCTTGTGGCGGTTCCCGCCGCGCCGGCTGGAGGCGGAGGGGATTCGCGACAGCCTGCTTGCGGTCTCGGGCGTGTTGGACCTCGCGATGGGAGGCCCCGGCTTCAGCGCGTTTGAGATCGAACTGGAGAATGTCCGGCATTACCACCCCAAGACGAGTTTCGGGCCGCAGGACTGGCGGCGGATGATCTACATGACCAAGGTGCGTCAGGAGCGGGACGCCGTGTTTGGCGCCCTTGACTGTCCGGATTGCAGCCAGGTGGTTCCCAAGCGCAGCCGCTCCACGACGCCGCTGCAGGCGCTCAACCTGCTCAACAGCCGGTTCGTGATGCAGCAGGTCGAACTGTTCGCCCAGCGACTGGATCGTGAAGCGACGACGCCGCGGGACAAGATTGCACTCGCCTATGAGTTGTGCTTCACCCGTCCGCCGACCGGGGACGAAGTTGCCGCCGCATTGGAGTTCGTTCAGGTCACGGACTGGCAATCGTTCGCCCGGGCCATGCTCAACGCGAACGAATTCGTGTTCATTCCCTGATGACAGGCAGGTTCGACGTGTCGCCTTGCACCCGACGTCAATGGCTGATCCACGGAACCGGGAGTCTCGCCGGCATTGCCTTGGCCAGCCTGCTTCACGAAGAGGGCCTGCTGGCCGCCGCGAAGTCGCCGCTGAGGCCGGAGATCGATCCAGCCCATCCGTTCGCGGCGCGCAAGGCGCATTTCGCGCCCCGCGCGAAGAACGTCCTGATGATCTTCTGCTCCGGCGCCTGCAGCCAGATTGATACGTTTGATTACAAGCCCGAGCTGGTCCGGCGACATGGCCAGCCCCTGCCGGGCGGGGAAAACCTCGTCACGTTTCAGGGAGCCCAGGGGAACCTGACGAAGAGTCCCTGGGAGTTCAAGCCGCGCGGGGAATGCGGCAAGATGATCTCCGACCTCGTGCCCCGGCTGGCCGAACTGGCGGATGAGATGTGTTTCATTCATTCGCTGACCGGCAAGACGAACACGCACGGACCGGGCGAGAACTTCATGTCGACCGGTTACACGCTCGACGGTTTCCCCAGCCTGGGGGCGTGGGTGACGTGGGCGCTGGGAACCGAGAACGAAAACCTGCCCGCGTATGTCGCCATTCCCGACCCGCGCGGGACCCCCCAGTCGAGCGTCAACAACTGGGGGCCCGGCTTCCTCCCCGCGGCGTTTCAGGGAACCGACTTCAACGCCGCCAAGCCGCTGCGCAATCTGCAGCGTCCGGACGAAGTCAGCGCCGAAACCGACCAGCGGACGCGGGCTTTCCTGCAGGACCTGAATCGCCGGCACCTCGAACAGTTTCCCGGCGACAGCGAGCTGGCGGCCCGGATTTCCAGCTACGAACTGGCCGCACGGATGCAACTGAGCGTCCCCGTGGTCAGCGATCTCTCGTCGGAATCAGCGACCATGCTCCGGATGTATGGGGCCGACGACGTCGAGAACCCGCTGAAGGCCGCCTACGCGAAGAATTGTCTGCTCGCGCGGCGACTGATCGAGCAGGGCGTCCGCTTCGTCCAGGTGTTCAACGGGGCCTACCAGACCGGGGGTGAAGGGGTCAGCAACTGGGACGGCCACAAGCATCTGCACGAGCAGTACAGCAAGCACGGCCCGGTCCTCGACCAGCCGACCGCCACCCTGCTGCGCGACCTGAAGCAACGAGGATTGTTGCAGGACACGCTGGTCGTCTGGTGCACCGAGTTCGGCCGCATGCCGACCTTTCAGGCGGGGGCGAGCGGCCGCGACCACAACCCCGACGGCTTTACGGCCTGGCTGGCCGGCGCGGGGGTGAAGGCCCCGTATACCTATGGCGCGACGGACGAATTCGGGTACAAGGCCGTCGAGAACGTCGCCACGGTCCACGATCTGCACGCCACGATCCTGCACCTCCTCGGTCTCGACCACGAGCGGCTGACCTTCTACCACAAC
>Ga0073934_10010599_pt1 | contig 11408 bp, 9 predicted proteins | sample LarsenN4metaG_FD_76834 | JGI IMG/M metagenome (GOLD analysis project Ga0073934, IMG submission 76834) | Hot spring sediment bacterial and archeal communities from British Columbia, Canada, to study Microbial Dark Matter (Phase II) - Larsen... ...
GCTCCTTCAGGAACCGCCCGGCGAGCATGCCGTCGATGAGACGATGGTCCGACGAGAGGGTGACCGTCATCAGCCGGCCGGGGACGACCCGGCCCGCGTGGACGACGGGGACCTCGCGGATGGCGCCGACGGCGAGGATCGCGGCCTGCGGCGGGTTCACGACGGCGGCGAAGTCGCGGACCGGCAGCATGCCGAGGTTCGACACCGTGAACGTCGCGCCGGTGAGGTCGTTGCCGGCGAACCGCCCCGCCCGCGCGCGCTCGACGAGCGCCCGCGCCTCGCGGACGACCTCGCCGAGGGGCTTCGTGTCGACGTCGTGCAGCACCGGCACCACGAGGCCGTCGTCGACCGCCGTCGCGACGCCCACGTGCACCGCGTCGTGAAGGACGATCGTCTCGCCTTCGTACGAGGCGTTCAGCTCCGGGACGCGCGCGAGCGCCAGCCCGACGGCCTTCAGCACGAGGTGGGTGTAGGTGACGCCCGTGAAATCGCCGCCGACCGCGGCGAGCTGCGCCTTCAGGCGCACCGCCTCGTCCATCGCGACGTCGGCCGAGGCGTAGAAGTGCGGGACGTCGCGCTTCGCCTCGGCCATGCGCTTCGCCGTCGTCCGGCGCATCTTCGACAGCGCGACCCGCGCCCCGCGCGGCGCGGCCGGCGCCGCGCGGGTCACCGCCTCCCGCGGGCGCGGCACGGCGCCGGCGGCGCGGCCCGCGTCCTCGGGCGCCGGCTCGCGCTCCGCGCCGCCGGCCGCCTCGAGGTCGCGCTCCACGATGCGGCCGCCGGGGCCGCTTCCGACGACCGTCGAGAGGTCGATCCCGCGCTCGCGGGCGATCCTCCGCGCGAGCGGCGACGCCTTCACGCGCGCCGGCTCGGCCTCGTCCTCGTCGCGCACGACGACGGCGGGACGGAGCGGCCGCCGCTCCTCGGCGGCGGACCGCGCGGGCGCCGCCGGACGGGGCGCCGGCTTCGGCACGGGCTTCGCGGGCGCCGGCCGCGCCGCGGCCGGCCGGGACTCGGTCGCGCCGGTCTCCGCGGTCCGCTCGTCGGCCGCCGCCGCGCCGCCGCCGTCGGCGCGGGGCGCCGCGGCCGGCTTCGCCGCCGCGCCCGGCGCATCCAGCAACGCGATCACGCTCCCTACCGGCGCCGACTCGTTCTCGGCGACCTTGATCTCCGCGAGCACGCCCTCGTCGTACGCCTCGAGCTCCATGTTGGCCTTGTCGGTCTCGACCTCGGCGATGATCTCGCCGATCTTCACGGCGTCGCCCGGCTGCTTCAGCCAGCGGAGGATCTTGCCCTCCTCCATGGTGTCGGAGAGCTTCGGCATCGTGACCTCGGTCGCCATGGGGGCCTCCTGCCCGGACGCGCCGGGGCTCAGCGTCCGCGCGCCGCGCGAGGGGGGACGGTCGCCTCTTCGGGGCGGCCGAGGAGCCGCCGGGCGGCGGCGGCGACGCGCTCCGGGGAGGGCAGCACGAGGGATTCGAGGTTCTTCGCGTACGGCATCGGCACGTCGAGGTTCGTCACCCGGTCGGGCGGCGCGTCGAGGTCATCGAAGGCCTCCCGCGCCACGAGCGCAATCACCTCGGCGGCGACGCCCGCGAAGGGCCACCCCTCCTGGACGACCAGACAGCGGTGCGTCCGGCGGACGGAGTCGAGGATCGCCCGCTCGTCGAGCGGGCGGATCGTACGGAGGTCGAGCACCTCGGCCTCGATCCCCTCCCCCGCGAGCGCCTCGGCCGCCTTGAGCGAGGCGTGCACCATCTTGCCCCAGGTGACGAGCGTGAGGTCGACGCCGGGACGCTTCACGTCGCCGACGCCGAGCGGGATCACGTGCTCGCCCGCCGGGACGGGGCCCTTGAGCGCGTACATGGTCTCGCTCTCGAAGAAGCAGACCGGATCGTCGTCGCGGATCGCGGCCTTCAGCAGCCCCTTCGCGTCGCCCGGCGTGCTCGGCACGACGCACTTGAGCCCCGGGATGTGCGCGTAGAGGGACTCGAGCGCCTGCGAGTGCTGCGCGGCGAGGGCGTGCGCGGCGCCGCCGGGGCCGCGGAAGACGATCGGCAGGGTGAACTGGCCGTTCGCCATGTAGCGGAGCTTGGCGGCGTTGTTCACGAGCTGGTCGTAGGCGACGAGCGAGAAGTTCCAGGTCATGAACTCGATGATCGGCCGGAGCCCGACCATGGCCGCGCCGATCCCGACGCCGGCGAAACCCGTCTCCGCGATCGGGGTGTCGATCACGCGGCGCTCGCCGAAGCGCTCGAGCATGCCCTCCGACACCTTGTACGCGCCGTTGTAGTGCCCCACCTCCTCGCCCATCAGGAAGATGGACTCGTCGCGCTCCATCTCCTCGACCATCGCCTCGCGGAGCGCCTCGCGGAACGAGAGGACGCGGGACTCCGCCTCCGGCTGGACTCCGGCCTCAGGCATAGACGTACTCCCCCACCGTCTCCGGCGCCGGGAACGGCGAGTCCTCGGCGAACCGGACGGCGTCCTGGACGTCGGCCTTCGCCGCGTCGTCGAGCGCCGTCAACTGCTCGTCCGTCGCGATGCCGAGCGTCCGGATCCGCTGCGCGAGGATCTGGATCGGATCCCGCTCCATCCACTTCTGCACCTCCTCCTTGGTGCGGTACTTCGCGGGATCGGCGACGGAGTGACCGCGGAAGCGGTAGGTCTTCGCTTCGATGAAGAACGGGAGGTGATCTTTCCGGGCGCGCGCGGCCGCCTGGCGGACGGCCTCGCGCATCTCGAGGACGTCGTCGCCGTTCACGATCTCGGCCTCCATCGGATAGCCGCGCGCGCGGACGGCGACGTCCTCCACCGAGAGCGTCCGGTAGAGCGGCGTGCCCATCGCGTACTGGTTGTTCTCGCAGATGAAGACCACCGGCAGCTTCCAGTTCGCGGCGAGCGCGAGACCCTCGTGGAAGGCGCCCTGGTTCGCGGTGCCGTCGCCGAAGAAGCAGAGCGTGACGTCGGGCTCGTCCCGGTACCGCGCGGCGAAGGCGACGCCGGCCGCGATCGGTACGTGCCCGCCGACGATCGCCCAGCCGCCGAGGAAGCGCTTCTGCGCGTCGTAGAGGTGCATCGACCCGCCGCGCCCGCCCGAGCAGCCCGTCGCCTTGCCGTACAGCTCGGCCATCGCGCCGCGCGCGTCGCGGGTGCGCGCGAGGTAGTGGGCGTGCTCGCGGTAGGTGGAGACGATGTAGTCGCTCTCCTCCACCGCGGAGATCGCGCCGACGGCGACCGCCTCCTGCCCGATGTAGAGGTGGAGGAAGCCGGCGATCTTGCCCTGCGAGTACGCCTTCGCAGCGGCCTCCTCGAAGCGGCGGCAGAGGCACATCTGCCGGTACAGGTCGAGCAGCAAGGCGGCATCCATGGATGACGCCCATTATAGGGGGATCGTCCCCGGTGAAAAGCCACGCGCTCGGGCGGCGGCCCTCACTCCATCGCGAGGGCCATCTGCGCCGCGACCGCTTCGCCGCGGGCGGCGGCGCGCACCGGCGCGAACGACCGCCGATGGACCGGCGACGGCCCGTGCTCGCGGATGGCGCGGAAGTGCGCAGCGGTCGAGTAGCCCATGTGGCGGCCGAAGCCGTACTCCGGATAGCGCGCGTCGAGCTCGCGCATGATCGCGTCGCGGTGCACCTTGGCCACGATCGACGCGGCCGCGATCGAGCAGACGAAGGCGTCGCCCTTGGGATAGGCGCTCTGCGGCATCGGGAGCCCGGGCACCTCGCGGCCGTCGATCAGCACGAACCCGGGGACGAGCGGCGCGAGCGCCTCGACGGCCCGCCGGACGGCGCGAAGCCCGGCCTGGTAGATGTTCACGCGGTCGATCTCGTCGGGCTCGACCACCGCGACGCCGACGCCGAGCGCGCGGCGCCGGATCTCCTCCGCGAGCCGCTCGCGCGCCCTCGCGGTCAGGACCTTCGAGTCGGCGCAGCCGTCGAGCGCCATGTGGGGCGGGAAGACGACCGCCGCGGCGACCACCGGACCGGCGAGCGGCCCCATGCCGACCTCGTCCGCGCCGGCCACGTGCCGGATGCCGACCTTCCAGAGGAGCGTCTCGAGGTGCGGGAGCGCGGTCCTCGAGACCATCCGCCGCCGCGTTGCTCGCCGCTCCGCCATGTTCGCCACCCCGCGTCCCGGTAGCAAACGCGAGGCCGCGCTGTCAAAGTCGGCCCCCGCCGCCGAATAGCGGGGCGTCGACCTCGACGCGTCGAGCGGCGCGCGCGCCGCCCTCTGCGCGCGGCCGGACCTCCCGCCCGAGGGCGCCGTCCTTCCCGGGGGGGGGCAAGCAAAAAGATCCGTTGCGACACTTGAAAACACATCGTCGGGTAGGGCAGCACTGGGGCCCCCATGCTGGGCAACTCGCAAGCTCACCTGCATACCCGCCGCGCCGCGGAGCGCACCCCCACCCTGGGCGTGATGGTCGTGCGTCGCTCCACCGGCGCCCCGGTGGCCGGCGTTCCGGTGGTCGCCGAGATCGAAACCCGCGCGGGTACGCGCATCGCGCTCGGCCTCCTCGCCACCGATCACGTGGGCTACGCCTCGTTCCGCCTCGGACACCCTCCGAAGGACGAGGTCGCCCACGTGTGGGTCGCGGCGTACGGCCGGGGCGACGCCCGCGTCGACGCCCTGCCCGCGATCGCCCTGCCCGGCAGCCACCCGCTCGTCACGCTCGAGATCGACGACGCCGCGGCGCCGGCGCACGGCACCCCGAGCCTGCCCTCGTATCAGGACCCCTGCGCGGAGGACTGGCTCCAGTCGCCGGCCTCGCTCGCCAGCCGGCGTCCGGTGAGCGTCGGCGACGAAGGCTGCGAGGTGCTCCTCCCGGGCAACCTCGCCGTCCACGAGTTCCGCTTCCGGCAGGTGGTGCGCGACGTGGAGACGCCGATCCGGCTCACGGTCGTCACCGAGGACCCGTGCACGCCGACCGACGTCGAGTTCGACCCGCCCCTCTGCGTCCGTCACGGCATGCTGCACGAGTACCAGCTCGCCTGGTGCCCGCTCGGCCACTCGCTCGGCGAGCTGGTCTACAGCCTGCCGCTCGCCCCGTGCGAATCCGTGAACCTCGCCGTGATCGACTGGTCGCGCCGCGACGACGTCGCGCGGCGCGAAGCGACCTCCGTCGACGAAGATCTGCTCCACGCCCAGCGCCGCGACCGCACCGTGGAGGAGACGGTGCGCGCGACGCTCGACGAGTGGCAGCGCGGCGGGTCGGCCCAGGGCGGGATCGGCCTCACGGTGCCGCTCGGCCCGGTCGGGCTGTCGTTCGGCGGCGGCGGGGGCTACACGACGTCGTCCGGCAGCCGCGACGTGGCCGCCAACGGCGTGCAGACCCTGGCCGACGCCGTCGCCCAGGCGAGCAGCGCCGTGCGGCGGATCCACAGCACCGTCGTCGTCCAGGCGCGGCAGAACGAGCGCGACGTCGTCGAGACCCGGACGGTCACGAACCACAACCACTGCCACGCCCTCACGGTGCTGTACTACGAGGTCCTGCGGCACTGGCGGGTGGTGGCGCGGCGCGCGTCGACGGACGACCTCGTCCTCGTCCGCTACCCGCTCGTCACGTTCGACCGGCGGACCGTCCTCTGCCACGCGCACGTGCTGCGCCCCGCGCTTCTCGACCCCGGGCTGGCCGCCTGCTTCGACGCGGTGGAGCGGCTCGCGTGCCGGGCGCCCACCTCCACGGCCGTCGCGACTCAGGGGGTGCTGACGGAGATCGAGCTGCACGTGACGACGGGCGCGGAAGCGACCAACCTGCGCGTGTACGTGAACGTCGTGACGGCGTCGGGCGAGCGGGTGCCGACCGTCTTCGTCGACCCCGTGAACCACCACGACTTCTCCGGCGGGGGGCCCACCCGGTGGCTGAACCCGGCGGACGCGAAGTACGTCGCCGGCGAAGAAGCCGTCGACCTCCTGGCGCCCGGGCACGTCGACGTCCTCCGCGTGCGTCTCGAGCGGCCCCTCGTGGAGAGCGACGCCCGCAAGATCGAGCTCGGGCTGCTGAAGCGCTCGCGCTCGCGTTTGAGCGGTCCGCCGACCGGCTGGTCGGTGGACGCCCTGCGGGCGATCGGCACGATCGGCGGCTCGCAGCGCGTCGTCTACGACGGACCGGTCCGCCAACGCGCGGCGCCGCCGACCCCCCTCGAGGGGGCCGCGGACGGCCGGGGAGCGATCGGCGTGGAGCTGCGCCGCACGCCCCCCGAGGCGGCGAGCGAGGCGCCCGGCGCCGACGAGTGCTGCGAGCAGCGGCTCCTCGCCCACCTCGGCTGCCACGCCGCGTACTACAACCGCGTGCTCTGGCTCGCCGAGGACCCCGGCGAGCGGGCGATGCGCTTCGACCGCTATCCGGCGCCCGAGGGATCGGGCCGCCTCCTGGATGCGATCGAGAACCGGATCGTCGCGGTGGTCGGCGACTGGGTGGGCTTCCCGGCGCGCGGTCCGGACGGCCGCGGCGCGAAGGCCGCCGACCTCGCGGACGATCCGGTCGTGACGCGGATCGTGAGCCTGCCGACCCGCGGCGTCTTCGCCGAGGCGCAGCTCGGACACTGCACCGCGTGCGAGAAGCGCGACGTGACCCGCTTCTGGGACTGGCAGGAGTCGCCCTGCCCGGAAAAGGCGCCTCCCATCACGGAGGTGTCGCCGCGGTCGCGCGCGCAGGCGACGGCCGTCGCGCCGACCGTGCCGGCCGCCGGGCTCGGCGTCGCGGCGCCGCCGGCCGCGCCGGATCCGGGCGCGATGCTGAAGAGCGTCCTCGAGATGCTGTCGACGCCCGACGTGTTCCGCGACATGAGCGGCGCGGAGCAGGTGGCCGCGCTGCTCGGCAAGCTCGTCGAAGGCGCCGTCGCGCTGCGGAAGGCGGAGCTGGAAGCGGGGCGAGACGACGCCGAGGCGCCGCGCGGCGGCGGCGTGCTTCCGGCACCGCCCACGGGCGGTGCGCCGGCCCCGCCGCGGCGCCCGGCTTCGCAGGCGGAGCAGGTGAACGACGGCATCGCCGTCATCCGCGGGGCGCGGGTGGAGATCGGCCAGGCGGAGGTCGAGCGTCGCGTCGGCGAGCAGCTCGACCGGCTCGGCGACGACCCGGACGCCGCGCCCGAGGGGTACACGTTCGCCTCGTTCGACCTCGAGATCCGGAGCGTCTCGCGCCCGGCGGTCGCCACCTCGGAGGAGGAGCGGGTCCTCGTGCACGGACGGCTCCGGGGCGTCGGCGGCGAGACCACCCGCGGCCCGACGATGACGTCGCCCTGGTACTCGTTCGTGTTCGAGGGCGCGGGGGTGGGACGCGGCGCGGATCTCGGCGCCGTCCACCGCCTCGGACCGGTCGGCTTCTCGACCAGCGAGCGGCTGCCGCTGCCCGACGGCTTCGTCGGGCGCCGCTGCGTCGTGCGCGCCGCCTTCGCGGGGATCGGCACCGCGGTCGGGTTCCTGCGCGTCCAGTTCCCCGACCTCGACGCCACCGCGCAGTTCCTGGTCACCGACGCGACCGCCGCCGTCGCCTTCGACGCGAGCGGCACGATCACCTCCGTCCGTCGCGAGGGGACGTGAGCGCGACGCCGACCGGACGGCGGGCGACGAGCGTCCAGAGCGCGCGCGCGACGGACCGCTCGTCCCACCCGCCGACGCCGTTGTACCAGGCGAGGCCGATCGCCTGCGCGTGCGCGCTCGCGGCCGCGAGGCGGAACCAGAGGCGGCCCGTCCGGCCGTAGAAGAGCCGCGCGCCGAGCCCGAGGCGCCGGAGCTTCCGGCCGAGCACGCCGCGGGCGACGGCGCGGGCGTAGCGGTCGCACTCGAACCGGCCGCGGCGGTGCGCGTCGACCGCCGCTCGGGCGGCGAGCGCGCCGTACTCCAGCGCGAACGAGATGCCCTCCCCCATCAGCGGATCGCAGCCGGCGGCGTCGCCGACCAGGATCGCGTGGGGCGCGGCGACGACCGAGCGCGGCGTCCACGTGCGGATGGGGAACGCCTTCCACGTCGGCGCCGAGGCGCCGGCGTCGGCCAGCACCGTCGCCAGCTCGCGCTGCATGCGCGCGCCGTCGGCCGGCGGCAGCGCGTAGGCGCCGACGTTGGCGTGCGGGACGCCGTCGATGAGGCACGGGAAGAGCCAGCGGTAGCCGCGGAGGCCGCCGGCCGTGCAGCGGAAGTCGAAGTCGTAGCGGTGGCGGGCGAAGCCGTCCCAGCGCGTGTCGGAGACCGGCACGTCCGCCATGACGGCCCGCGCGACGACGCCGCCGTCGCCCGGGACGAGCGCCCGGCGGACGACGCTTCCGCTCCCGTCGGCGCCGATCACGAGCGGCGTCCAGTACGTCGTCCGCGACGTCTCGACCCGCACGCCGGCGCCGTCGCGCGCCAGGTGGACGACGCGCTCCTCCTCCCGCAGCTCGACGCCGCGGTCGCGCGCCGCCCAGGCGAGCCGGGCGTCGAGCTCGCGGCGGCGGACGACGCGGGCGAGCCCCGTGCCGGGGACGTCGACGACGGTGTGGGGAACCGAGACCCGCGCGCAGTCCACCCGGACCTGGGGGACGTCGAGGTCGACGCCCAGGCCCGCGAGGATCTCCGACGCCTTCGGGATGACGCCGCCGGCGCACGTCTTGTCGCGGGGGTGGCGCGCCTTGTCGAGGAGGAGCGTCCGGGAAGCGAGCGCCGGATCTTCCCGGACCAGGGCGAGCGCGGTCCCGGCGCCGGCCGGGCCCGCACCGACGATGATGACGTCCCTCCGCTCCACGCCGGCCTAGTAGCCGCCCCGGCGGACGGGCGCCACCGTGGGCTCGGCTTGCCAGGTGGCCGTGTCGAGGCTAGGGGTGGATCCGGTGACTCGCCGGATCGCACGCGTCCTCCTGGCCGTCCTGCTGGCCGCCGGCATCCACGTCGTCGCGCCGGCGCAGGCCACCGCCGAGTTCCGGGCGGCCACGGACTGCGCCTCGCACTGCGCGAAGAAGCGGGGCGACGACGGCTGCGTGCCGCGCTGCTGCCTGGTCGGGCCGGAGACGTCGTCGCTCGCGACGGTCGCGGCCGCGAAGCACGTCGAACGGCCGGCCGCCGCGCTGGCGGTACCGCTCGCAACGCCGGTGGCGGCCGGGCGCCTCGCGGCGGAACGCGTCGCGCGGCTCGACGTCCCCCACGGCGCCGGACCACCCGTCTGGCTCACCGTCTTGAATCTCCGACGGTAAGCCGGCATCCCGCCACCCCGGCGCTTCGGCGCCGGCCATGAGCCCCGCGCGACCGGGTTCGCGCGGAGCACGACGGCTTGCGTGCGCCCGTCCGGCGGACGCCACGCGAGCTAGGAGGTGCGCATGGCCGATCCCGGAGCCGTCCGGCGGACGGCCGCGCCCTTCGACGACGCTGCCGACGTCCGCGCGGCGCCGCCGAGAGCGCCGCCGTCCGCCGCGTCGGCGAAGCCGCTTCGGAAACACGAGACGGGCATGGCCGCGGCCGTGCCCCAGGAGGGAGCGAAATGACGAGAACCATCACGACCACCGTCCTCGCGGCCGCGTTGACGCTCGGCCTCGCGTCGGGCGCCCCGCGGCCCGCCACGGCGGCCGAGAAGGGCATGCAGCAGAAGGTGACGGCGGCGAAGACCGCCGCCGACCACACCGCGCTCGCGGCCGAGTACGACGAGCTGGCGAAGGAGGCGCAGGCGAAGGCCGAGGAGCACCGGGCGATGGCGGCGGCCTACCGGAAGGCGGGCGGCGCCGCCGCGAAGGCACAGCTTCCCGAGCACTGCGACGGTCTCGTGACGGTCTACGAGGGCGCGGCGAAGAACTACGCCGAAATGGCCCGCGCGCACCGCGAGCTCGCGCAAGGCTCGAAGTAGCGACCGACGGCCGTGGCGCGGGCGGGTGGTCCACCCGCGCCACCGGCCCGCAGGCAGGAGAACCGACCATGGCCCCGACGACTCTTGCACGGCGCCGCGCCCTGCTCGCCCTCGCCGCGGCCGTCGCCGGCGGCTGCACGCTCGCCCCGCGGGGCACGCGGGACGAGCGCCTGCGGCTCGCCGACGCCGGCCGTGCCTGGGACGCGCCGGTCGCGGCGCGCGTGCTCCCCGAGCTGCCCGCGGCGCCCGACTGGCGCGACTGCCTCCGCCGCGCGTTCCTCGCCAACGGCGACCTCGAGGCGGCGTGGCGCGCGTGGCAGGCGGCGGTGGCGCGGATCGACGTCGCCTCGGCGTACCCGAACACGAACCTGGCCGTCGGGTACGAGTACGCGTTCTCGGGCGGCAGCCTGAAGGCGTGGGACCGGAGCACGGTGAGCGTCGGCTTCGACCCGATGCAGAACCTCTCCTTCCCGACCAAGGTCCTGGCCGCCGGCCGCGTGGCGCTGGCGGAGGCACGCGCGGAGGGCGAGCGCTTCCTCGCGATGAAGTTCGACCTCCAGCGCCGGGTGCTCGACGCGTGGCTCGCGCACGCGCTCACGGCCGAGAAGCTCCGCCTCCAGCGCGAGACGCTCGCCCTCGCGCGGCTCGGCGCGCAGTCGGCCGCGGGCCGGGTCGAGGCCGGCGCGACGGGCCGCGAGCTGTTCGAGGCGGAGGTGGAGGCGGCGCTCGCCGAGGACGCGCTGGCGCGCCTCGAAGCCGAGCTCCGCGGCGAGCGGGCGGCGTTGAACGGGCTCCTGGGCCGCGCGCCGGAGGCTCCGCTCGCCCCGCCGGCGGCGCTGCCGGCGCCGCGGCCCCTTCCCGCCGACGACGCGCGCCTCCTCGCCACCGCCGCCGCCGCGAGCCCGGACCTGGCGGCCCTCGCCCACGCCGCCACCGCGCGCGAGCACGCGCTCGACTTCGCGAAGCAGCAGCTCATCCCGGACTTCAACCCGTTCGGCGGCTTCACCGGCTCGCTGGAGCAGGTGGCGGGCATCATGGCGTCGCTCCCGATCCGCGTGCCGATGATCCTCGGCGCCGTGCGCGAGTCGCGCGCGCTCCTCGCGCGCGCCGAGGCGACGGCCCGGCAGGCACGTCTCGACCGCGACGCCGCGTTCGTCGCGACCCTCGCGGCGCTCCGCGACGCCGAGCGGCAGGCGGCGCTCGTCCGGGACCGCGTCCTCCCCGCCGCCGAGCGGACGCTCGCCAGCGCGCGCGGCGCGTACACGGCCGGCGGGCTCGGCTACCCGGAGCTGGCCGCCGCCGAGCGGCTCATGCTGGAGCTTCGCGGGCTGCTCGCCGAGGCGCGCATCGCGCGCGAGCGGCGGCTCGCCGAGCTCGAGGCGCTGGCGGGCCTCGACGTGGAGACGCTGGCATGACGCGCGTCGCCCCCGTCCTCCTCGTCCTCGCGCTCGGCTGCGGCGGCGGCGCCCCGCCCGGGGACCACCGCCACGGCGCCGCGGCCCCCGCGCCGAAGCAGCTCTGGACCTGCGGCATGCACCCGCAGGTGATCCGCGACCGGCCCGGCAACTGTCCGATCTGCGGCATGGCGCTCGTCCCA
>Ga0073934_10010600_pt1 | contig 11408 bp, 9 predicted proteins | sample LarsenN4metaG_FD_76834 | JGI IMG/M metagenome (GOLD analysis project Ga0073934, IMG submission 76834) | Hot spring sediment bacterial and archeal communities from British Columbia, Canada, to study Microbial Dark Matter (Phase II) - Larsen... ...
ATCACCGTTTTTGCCGGAACCATCAGCCTCACTCCGGGCACCGTGTCCGCCGATGTTTCGTCCTGCGGCTCCACCCTGCTGGTCCACGCGCTCCATGCCCCCGATCCTGCGGCGGACATTGCGCGGGTCAAGCAACGTTACGAGGCCCGGCTCAAGAGGATCTTCGCATGACCGGCCCGGTCCTTACCGCGGCGCTCGGCTTCGGTTTCGTCGCGCTCGGCCTTGCGCTGGCGATGAACCTGTGGCGCCTGTTCAAAGGGCCGGACGTGGCCGATCGCATCCTCGCGCTCGATACCATGGTGATCAACGCCATCGGGCTCATCGTGCTCGGCGGGATCGCCAGCGGCGAGGGCACCGCGTTCGAGGCGGCGATGCTGCTGGCGATGGTCGGTTTCGTCGGCACGGTGGCCTATTGCAAATTCCTGCTGCGCGGGGACATCATCGAATGAGCGGCGCCGTTTCCCTGCCCGAATGGCTCGCCAGTGCGCTGATCGTGCTGGGCACGAGCTTTGCCCTCGTCGGCAGCTGGGGTCTGGTGCGCCTGCCCTCGCTGATGGAGCGGCTGCACGGGCCGACCAAGGCCTCGACCCTCGGGCTGGGCGGGATGCTGGTCGGCTCGATCGTCTGGTTCCAGCTGGTCAAGGGCGAGTGGACCACGCATGAACTGCTGGTGTCGCTGTTCCTGTTCGTCACCGCGCCGATTGCCGCCAACATGATCGCCAAGGTGCAGCTCCACCGGCTGCGGCTGGGACAGACGCCCGGCCCCGCCGGCCCGCCTCCCGCGGCTGGTCCCGACAGCGACTGGGCCACCTACGAGGCCCCGCACGAGGGCACGCCGGGCTGTTTCCGCGAGGAATGATGCGCCGCGCGGCTGGGCGGTAGCCGAGAAATTGTTAAATCCTGTGGTTCTATCATCGCCGGGTGAACCTTGGGGTGTTCGGCGATCATGCGTATCCTTTCCCACACGCCGCAGCGGCTGGTGATCGAACACAAGCCGCGCGTCGCATTCGCGATCATGGCCGGCCTCGGCCTTGCTGCCGTGGCCGGGACGCTCCATGGCCTGTTGATCTTGCGCGCTCCCCTCGATGCCGGTACCGTCGTCGGGCTGGTCATGGGCTTCGCCTGCCTGATCGGGCCGGCGCTGCTTTACCGCGAGACGACCACGACCCTCGATCGCGCCAGCGGCCGGGTAACATGGCGTCAGCGCGGGCTGACGAGCGTCAGGAGCGAGGCGGCAAAGCTGGAGCAGGTGCGCGACGTGGTGATCGCCAGGCACCACGATGGCGGTGCGTCGCGGGTGTGCCTCGTGTTCGACGATCGAACCCGGCCGCTGATGTTCGGGTTTCACGGCATGGGCGGCAATGACCGGATCCAAGCGGCGATCCGCGGCTTTATCCAGAGCCACTGACAGCGCCGCGCGATCCTCGCCCTCAGGTTCACCCTGATTGACGGCGCTGCCCTTGCCCGCCCATGCCTGTTGTGCCGCAATGCAAGCGGAACGAGGATTGCCGAGCCTGCCGGAGGGGCAAGACCGATTGCAATCGGAAGGCAAGGCGGAATCAGGGGGGGAGACGGGGAATGTTCACGAAAGCGGCGCGGCGGCTGTCCCTCGCAGTGGCAAGCCTCGCCCTCATCTTTCCGCATCTTGAGGCTGCCAGCCAGACGGCACCATCCGATAACACCCGCCCCACAACGCGGCCCTTCCCTCGGCCCACGCCAACGCAACCATCGACCCCGACGCCCTCGATCCCGCCCAAGCAGACCCGCCCGGTCAATCGCCCGGTCACCCTGCCTGCCTATCCCGAACGCCCCCGTCCGTCGCGACCGGTTCAGCCGACGTTACGGCCCTATTGGGGCTATCACTATCCTTCGGGAGGACGCTATTTCGCGGGGACGATCCGCTGCGAATCGTTCTCCGGACGGTTCCGCAACTGCTTCGTGCCCACCCAAGGCCGGGTGGTGCTCGAACGCCGTCACAACGGGCGCTGCCGCTATGGCCATGGCTGGGGCTACGATCGCAGCCGGATCTGGGTGAACCACAATTGCCGCGCGACCTTCGCCTACGGGATCGGCAGCTATGTCCCGCGCTATCGTTCCGACAACAACAACAACACGGCGCTGATTATCGGCGGGGTGGCGGTGGCGGCGGGGCTGGTTGCCGTCTTGGCGCGCAACGGCAGGAACGATTTCGCACAGCAAGGCCGCGTCACGGCCGATGTGCCGCCGCCCGCGCGGGTTGATGCCGATCTCGCCAAGGTCGAAGCGCGTGCGCGCGAGGGGCTGCGTGCCTGCCTTGACCGGGCGGCCGCCGATGTCGGGGCAACCGGAGGTAACCAGATCCGCCTCACCGGGGTGACGATCGACGCTATGGGGGGACGACCTACCGCTATGACGCCGACATCCGCGCGACCTACCCCAACCGGAGCTACAATCTGAGCTTTTCCTGCACCGCCACCGGCACGGATATCGAGGATTTCGACTTCATCACCGACGGTTAGGGCCGCAGCGGCGCCGCTCGATCCGGCGCGTCGAGGTTGCCCGGCGCGCCGACGCCGCATGGTCCGATGGCTTCCCGTTCGCACCGATCGGGCGCGCTGAACGCCAGCGCTTGCCAGACGGCCAAACGGGGCACCGAGCCAGGCTCGATGCCCCGTTCCCGACCGCGCGAAGGCTCCGATCAGTTGGCGGTGCTGACCGCCTTCACCTCGAGCCGGGCGACCTGGCTGGGCTTGCCGGCCCGCGCCAGCTGGATGACGGCATCGCGCCGGGGCGTGATGTCGGCCAGGGTTTCGGCCTTGCAGCGCTGCGTTGCCAGCGCTTCGGTGTAGCCGCCGCGCGGAACGCCGCCGCAGATCCGGCTGATGGCGCGACGCAGCCGGTCGTCCAGCGTTTCGACTCCGGCATCGCTGCGCAGGTCAAGGTCGCCGAACTCGACCTTCATCACGGGAACGTCCTTGGCAAGGACGGCGGTCGTGGGCAGGCTGGTTGCCAGCGCAAGGCCCATCATCACATATGCAAGCTTGGTCATGGTGTTCTCTCCTCCTTTGTGCCGGGCGTCGGAATGTGCGCTTCGGACAATTGGAGAATGCGACCGGACCACCGAACCGCGCCACCATGGCGACCCGATGGCACCTGATGTGTTCCTGATGGCAAGCTGATTTCACGGTGTTTTGCCGCTGGCGAGCGAAATTGTCACTACGGAAAGGCAAGCTTTCGGTGTAGTTTGCATTGCGGAAAGGGGGCTGAATCGTGGACATGCAGGCACGCGAAAAGGTTGTCGACCTTGCCCGCGAGGCCCCTTTCGTTCTCGGGCCGATCCAGGTCGAGCCGGCGCATCGCCGGATCTGCCGGGACGGCAAGGAACTGATCCTCGAGCCCAAGGTCATGCGGGTGCTGACGGCGCTCGGCCGAACGCCGGGCACGATCCTGTCGCGCGACGACCTCATCCAGTCCTGTTGGGACGGACGGATCGTGGGCGATGCCGCGATCGACCGGGCGATCTCGCTCCTGCGCACCGCGCTGCGTGAAATGGCCGGCGAGGCGGTGACGCTCGAGACCATCGCACGCGTCGGCTATCGCATCCATGCCGACGACGCCGAGCCGGCGGGGGCACCCCAATCGGCCGCGGCTGCGGATCGGTCCCGCAGCCGCGTTACGCGATGGATGCTTGCCGCGCTCGCCGTGCTTGTGCTGGCGTTGGGGGCGGGGACGGCGGCGTGGTTCACGCTGCGCCCGGGGCAGGACCCGGTCTCGATCGCGGTCATGCCGTTCCGCTCGCTCACTCCCGGGGAGGAGGGCTTCACCGCCGGATTGGGCCAGGAAATCGCGACCCAGCTTGCCGCCGAGCCGGACCTGCAGGTCGCGGGACGCAGCTCGACCGAACTGTTCGCGCGCAAAGGCACTGATGCCAAAGCGATCCGTACCGCTCTCGGGGTCGACTATCTGCTCGAAGGCAGCGTGAGGCGCGAGGGTTCGAGGGTGCGCATCGACGTCAGCCTGGTCGACACCCGTAACGGCATCACCGAATGGTCGCGCAGTTTCGACGGGGAGTTGGGCGACGTTCTGGTGATGCAGCGCGACATCGGACGGGCGGTGCTGGCCGGGCTGCACCGCAAGGTGGTCAATACCAAGCCCGAGCAGGCAGCGCTTTCCACCAGCGGCGAACTCTACCGCGAGTTTCTCGGGGCGCGGGCGCTGCTGCGCGAGCGCAACCGGCCCAAGATCCTGCAGGCCAAGCTGATGCTCGAAGAGATCACTCGTCTCGACCCCGGCTTCGCGCCGGCCTGGGCCGAGCGGGCCAAGGCGGAATCGCTGCAATTCATGTTCGATCCAGGGTGGAGCATGGCAAAGCAGGCCGAGGCAGAGCGACGGGGCGTCGACTTCGCATCGCGCGCGATCAAGATGGCGCCGGGGCTGGCGCAGGGCTTTGCCGCGCGCGCGATGTTGCAGCACCGCAATGGACCGGGCGCGATTGCCGACCTGAGGCGCGCGGTCGAACTCGATCCGAACGATGCCGAGGCGTGGTACTGGCTGGCCGGCGCGCTGCGGCAGGACATGCGCTTCGAGGAGGCCATGGAGGCCGATCGGATGTATGCCAAGCTCGATCCCTTCTGGGTTCGGGCGGAACCAGCCGCATCGAATCTGTGGGACATGGGCGAACACGAGGACGCGCAGCGGATCGATCGGCACATCGCGGAACAGGCGCCCGATCCTGCGTTCCGCGAGGCCGCCAAGGCGCGGATCGCCGCGAGACTGGGGGACTGGTCGGGCTTCGTTCTGCACCAGAATGAAGCCATGAAGCTCACCACGAACCATAGCCAGAAGCTGATCTGGGGGATCGGCCGCAACGGCAAGCTCGCGCGCCTCGGCATCCCGTTCAAGGTGGTGGCGCTGCCCCATCCCAGCATCGACGCGATCATCGAGGCCCTGGCCGGGAACCTGCCGCCGCTCGAAAGGATCGTGTCCTCGACCGATGGGGAGCGCCTATGGTGGGACAACCCGGTCCAGCCCTATATTTTCCCGCGGATGCTGATCAACGCCGGCAGGGAAGCGGATGTGGTCCATCTCTACGATGCGGGCTTGGGCTCGATCGAGGCGATGGAAAACGCGGTCGGGCCTCTTGGTCTCATCGAGCTTTCCCCCGACCTTTCCGTGGCCCTGCGCCGGGTCGGCCGCGGGGCCGAGGCCGACCGGCTGCTTGCACGGGCGGCCGATCACCTCGCGCGGGCGGCTTCCTTCGGGCGGCTTCCGGGCAGCCTCGAGGAGCGCGCCGCCCGGGTCTATTCCGCGCAAGGCAGGCGCGAGCGTGCCATCGCCAGCCTCAAGCGCGCTGTCGCACTCGGCTGGCCCAACAATCACTACGAAGACACGGGCCCGTGGCTGCTGCCGCCCGTCGACACCGATCCCGCCCTTGCGGCAATCGCCAAGGATCCCTGGGTCCGCCAGCTCGACCGGCGAATCCAGGCCAACCTTGCCAAGGAGCGCAAGGAGGCCCTCGGCATCGAGCTGTTCTACCCGTCCAGGCGGCCGTGATGCCTCGGCCATTGATACGCTTTACCGGGGCCATGATCGGGATCCTCGCCGCCACCGGACTGCGGGCGCAGGACGGTAACGCACCGCCCGCCGACGAAGCGGGCGCCATCGTGGTCACCGGCACCCGCATCGCCCGCCCCGGCGAGACCAGCGCCAGCCCGATCCAGACCGTGGAGGAGGCCGACTTCGTGCTGACCGGCGTGGTCAACGTCGAGCAGACGCTCAACCTGCTGCCGCAGATCCAGCCCAGCTTCACCAACACCTCGAACAATCCCGGCACCGGGGCGGCGACGCTCGACCTGCGCGGATTGGGCAGCGTGCGCACCCTGATCCTCGTCAACGGCCGGCGCTGGATCGCGAGCGATGCGGGCGAGGTACCCGAAGTCGATGTCAACACGATCCCCGCGGCGCTGATCGAGCGTGTCGACATCGTTACCGGCGGGGCCTCGGCGGTGTATGGTTCGGACGCGGTGACCGGGGTGATCAACTTCCGGTTGAAGAACGATTTCGAAGGTCTGCGGCTCGATGCCCGGCAGAACCTTGCCGAGCGCGGCGATGCGCGGGTCACCAGCGCCGATCTCACCTTCGGCACGCGGTTCGCCGGGGGACGCGGCAACCTCGTCGCCGCGCTCGGCTGGCTCGATCAGGCCCCGTTGCTGCAGGACGACCGTTTGCTCTCGCGCGAGGCGCTGGCCGATGGCTGCGCGGTGCCGGGCACGCGAGGGCCCACCGGGGCGAGCACGCCGGTCAATGATCCCGTCTGTGCCCCACCCAACGCGCCGGCGCTGATCGCCTCGGGTTCGACCGCCATCCCCGGTGCCCGCTTCGCGCAGCTGGCGGTCTTCCCGGTGCCCGGCGGCACCGCGCTCGTCGCCAATCCCCCCGGCCTGCGGTTTGACGCCGACGGTTCGCCGCAGCCCTTCATTCCGGCGTTCGATGCGTTCAACTTTGCTCCGGCCAACTACCTCCAGGTCGGGTTCGAGCGCTGGAGCGGCAACCTGCTTGCGTCGCTCGAACTGCCCGGCGGGATCGAGCCCTATGTCGAATTGTCGCTGATCCGCACCGTCAGCACCCAGCAGCTCGCGCCGCCGCCCTACGTCGACCGGGTGACCGTCGCGCTCGAGAATCCCTTTCTGACGCCCGAAGCGCGCCGGGTTCTGGAACTGAGCTACGGGCTGGATGCGGCCGGGCGGCGGGGCTTCGTCGGCTCACCGGCGACGGGTCTCAGAATCAACCCGGCCTTTACCGGCGATGCGGACGGACTGATCACCCCGTTCCTGTTCAGCCGGCTCGATCTCGGCCCGCGCCAGGCCCGCAATGAGCGCCTCGCCTGGCGGGCGCTGGGCGGGGTGCGCGGACCGCTGGGCGGCGACTGGACCTATGATGTCCACTTCAAGCATTCGCGCGTCGATCACGATGTGTTCTACGCCAACAGCGGCTCGATCGCCCGCTTCCGCCAGGCGCTCGACGCGCAGCGCGATGCAAGCGGCGCGATCGTGTGCCGCGATGCTTCCGGCGGTTGCGCGCCGATCGACATCTTCGGACCCGGCCGGATCAGCGCAGAGGCCGCCGCCTTCATCCGCGCCGATCCGCAGGATCTCACGATCGTCGAGGAGCAGGTCGCGGAAGGCTTTGTCACCGGTTCGCTGCCGTGGTTGCCGGCCGGTCCGCTCGGTCTGGCAACGGGTGCGAGCTGGCGGCGCAATGCCTATGATTTCCGCCCCGATCCGCTGCTGTTCACCGGGGATATCCTCGGCTTCATGCCCGGCACTCCGGCCGCGGGCAGCGTATCGCAGTGGGAGCTCTTCGCCGAAGGTCACATCCCGCTTCTCGCCGGCCGTCCTCTTGCGCATGAGCTGTCGTTCGACTTGGGGGTGCGGTATTCGGACTATGTCCGGATCGGCGGGGCCTGGACCTTCAAGGCGCTGGGGATCTGGGCTCCGTGGGAAGCGTTGCGGCTGCGCGGCGGCTACCAGCGTGCCGTGCGCGCGCCCAATGTCCGCGAGCTTTTCGCGGTGGCCGAAACGAACATCGGTATTGTCGCGGATCCCTGCTCGTCCGATTTTCCATCCACCGAGCCGCTGTTCGAAATCCCCGCCATTGCCGCCGCCTGCGTGCGCAACGGGGTTCCGGCCGACCTGGTGGGCACGCAGATCTTCTCTTCGCCGCTGATCACCACCAGCGGCAATCCGGCGCTCGATCCCGAGACGGCTCACACCTGGACGGCCGGAGCGATCCTCGCGCCTGCGCCGGGCCTGCGCCTCTCGGTCGATTACTACGATATCCGCATCGCCGATGCGATCGCGGTTCCCGAGCCGGTCGTTCTCGGCTGCATCGCCGGAGCCGGGGGCGATCCGGATGACTTCCTGTGCCGCTCCTTCGAGCGCGATTCCGACGGCGCGATCGCGTCGCTTTCGACCATGCCGATCAACTTCGGCGCGCTCCGGGCGCGGGGCATCGACTGGCAGGCGAGCTATGGCACATCGCTCGGCCTGCTCGCGCCCGACGACCGGATCGAACTGCTGCTGAGCGGCACGCATTTCTTCGAGAACAGCTACCGGACCAGCCCGGTCGCCGAGGAAGCGCGCTGCGCCGGCGCCTTCGGCCAGCCTTGCGGCAACACGATCAATGGCACCGCAACGCCGCGCTGGAAGCTGTTCAACCAGCTTTCCTACGCCTTCGACGAGGCGCGCATCAGCCTGCGCCATCGCTGGTTTTCGGCAACGCGTGACGCCCGCTTCTCGCAGGGGCAGACCTTCGACCTGCCGCCGCCGCGCCTGCCGGAAGAAGGCGAACGGCTCGAGGCCCGTCACTACCTTGATCTCGCGGTCAGCTTCTCGGTCGCGGAACAGGCTACGTTGACATTCGGGGTCAACAACCTGACCGATGCGAAGCCGGCCATCACCGGCAGCAACCAGGTTCAGGCCAATACCGATCCCTCGCTCTATGATGTCATCGGGCGGCGCTTCTTCATCAACCTGGTGTTCGAAGCGTTCTAGCCGATGCCGTCCCGGCCCTCGGAGCAAGGCACCGGGGGCATGGGGATAGGCTGGGATGGCCGCTCTTCGCTTGATCGAGGGATGCCGCTCAGTCCCGCACAATCTCGCGAACGCCGAGGCCCACGACCACGCCGGCCCGGCGTGCGGCGCGGCGACTGGCGGCGCGATCGTAGTAGTATTGCTCGCGGCAATAGCGATCATAGCGATCGTTGTACGAGTAATAGACCATGCATTCCTCGTAGTCCTCGCGCGCATTCTCGCGTGAAGCGGCACCGGCGATCCCGGCTGCGACGGAACCGGCAATCACCCCCGCGCGGCGTGCGTCGCGGCGATTGTCCCAGTCCTCCCAGCGGTCGTGATGGCGGTGACGGCGGTCGCGGTCGCGGTCCCAGCGGTCCTTGGCGAGCGCGTCGCCCGCGAAGGTGACAAAGCCCAGCGCGGCGAGCACTGCAACGGCGATGGCTTTCCCCGCCTTGATGATGCCACCACGTCCGAAAGGTTGGTTTCGGCCGGCTTTTCGGCCTTGGAACAGACATCGAAAACCTTCTTGGCGGTGGCCGCCATCCAGTCCTGATTGAGCGTCCCGACCTTGCCGCCGGTCTTGCCGTAGAGATAGCCGTGCAGCCAGGTCAGGCCATTGGCGAGCTCGTCCTGCGCGGCGAGCGCGGCATCGTCCGCCGGTTGGACAGAGGCGACCTTGGCGGTTTCGAGGAACTCGGCGCAAGTCACCTTGGTGAGCGGATCGTCCGAGGCGACCTGCGGCGTTTCAGCCGGAGCCTCGATCGCGGTTTCGGCGGCCGTTCCGGTCTCGGCGCCGCCTGCGGGCGCCTGCTGGCATCCCGCGGCGAGCAAGGTTGAATCGGCAAGGACGATTATCGACAGTTGCTTCATCATCATTCCCCTCTTTGGCAATCGTTCAGAAATGCAGCCCCAGCCTTGCGCCCAGGATGGTCGCCACGCCGAAATCGCCGCGGGCCGGATCGATGGCCTGTGCGTTCAACGTGAAATCGACGTTCCCCCCGATCGCGAGGGCATAATAGGCCTCCAGCCCGGCCTCGTCATTGAATTCGCCCAGCGGATCGGTCGCGTCCTGGAGGACATCGCTGAAGTTGTAGTAATAGACCCCGAGCCCGAAGCGGTCGCGGCTGCGCCCTTCGAATAGCCCGTGCCCGGCCAGCCCGCCGATGAAGGAAGCCTGGATGAGGTTGGGGTTGCCGTCGGCAATCGCGCTCTTGAAATAGACCCCGAGGTGGGTAGGCGCCTTGATGCTCCCCATGAGATCGTGGCCGAACTGCACCGCGATGTTGAAGCTGCCCTTCTTGGTGCCGCCTTCGAGACCCGGCGGTGCGAGGATGTCCTCGAAATCCGCGCCGGTCTTGGTTGATCCGGCGGCGGTGAAGGTGAGGCTGGTTGCGCGTCCGCCCCAATCCCCGTTCCAGCCGAGGCTGACCGAGGCGTTGACCCCGGTTTCGAACAATCCGTCGATCCAGTAGTCGCCTGTGCGGTCTTCGGGATCATAGACCATCACGGTGATCCCGATGTCGCCGGCCTGGGGCAGCAGTATCCCGCCCATCAAAACGGGCGGCACCACCCCGCTCGGCAGGGCGACGAAGGTGAAGTTCTGGAACCGCTTGATCCCGCGCCCGCCGAAGAAGGGATCGCCTTCGAGCAAGTCGAGCGCATTGATCTTGCCGATCAGCAGATTGGTCTTGGGGCCGAGGCGCTGGGCGATGTGCAGCGAGGTCAGTTCGATCCCCTGACCGGTCAGCGGCAGCGCCGCCGCGACGTTCTGCGGCCACAAGGCGCCACCCACGCCCAGCGCGTTGGTGTCATTGTAGCGCAGCTCGGTATGCGTGCGCAGGACCGTTCCCTCCCACAACCCGAGCCCCTGGCTCGAGAAATCGACAAACAGGTCGGCGCGCCCGGTGAAGCGGACGCTCTCGTCGCCGTCGCCCGAGACCTTGCCCTGAACGAAGCCGGGGAATTCGAGCTGGGGCGTGATCCCCGGCACATCGAGCGCCTTGGCGAGCGAGAGCGGTTCGCTGTCAGCAGTCCCCGCAGCGGCCGATGCCTCTGTTTCGGCCGCTGCGGGAACATCTTGCACCGATGCGTCGGCAGGATCGTCAGCCGCCTGCAGCGGCGCGGCAAGCACGCTCGCCGCTGCCGCCAGGCCCGCTATCAACCTTCTCATTGCCCGCCTACCGCGCCGGTCATCATGCTGGCCAGAACCATCGCCGCCTCTCCCGGACATGCGCTGCCATCCTCGTGCTTGTGGCCGCCGCCAGCCGAGGCCAGTGCATGAAGCAAGGGGGCGATATTGGCCGGCGGAGCTTCGGCACGCTTGCCCTTGGGCATCTGGTAGATCGACTGCCCTTCCTTGATCGTTTCGGTCACCTTGATGGTATCAATGATCTCCGGATCAATGGCGGTCGGATCGGCCGAAAGGATTACGAAATCAGCGAGCTTGCCGACCTTGAGCGAACCCTTCTTGTCCTCCTCGAAGTGCTGGTAGGCGGGCCAGATCGTCATCGCCTTCAGGGCGGTGATCACAACGACCCGGTGCTGCGGGCCGACGATCTGCTGCTTGCCGCGGCTGCGGCGGGTTACGGTAGCATCGAGCACGCGCATCGAATCCGGGAAGGCGACAGGCGCATCATGGTGGCTGGTGAAGATCATCCCGCGTTCGCGCACCCAGCCGGTAGGCGAGATGTTCTGCCCGGCTTCCGGGCCGACGGTGTGTTCGAGATGCCAGTCTGAAGCGGCCCCCAAAATGACCGGACGGGACCTCACACTTATGTAAGAGTGAGGCATATGACCGACAGTAATCCCAGGAACTATGTGCATGCGGAGGTTCTCGGAGGGGTTCAGCGCCGTAGG
>Ga0073934_10010601_pt1 | contig 11408 bp, 6 predicted proteins | sample LarsenN4metaG_FD_76834 | JGI IMG/M metagenome (GOLD analysis project Ga0073934, IMG submission 76834) | Hot spring sediment bacterial and archeal communities from British Columbia, Canada, to study Microbial Dark Matter (Phase II) - Larsen... ...
ACCATTGCGTTGGCCGGCGCCGAATGGGCCGAAGCCGACGTCGACGAGAATTCGCCGTCCCCCGCATTGACCCCCGAGCCGCTGTCCGTCGATGCGGCGGACGGGTTGACTCTGGCCAACTGCTGTCTGGTGGCGCTGTTCGAGGAGCGCCGCTTCGTGGCCGGCCGTCCGGAGCACCCCATCGAGTACGACCGGCATCGCTTTCTGTTCTCGACCGCCGAAGCCGCGCAGAAGTTCGCCGCCGATCCGCAGCAGTATCTCCCGGCCGCCATGGGGCTGGACGTGGTCGCCGTGCGTCGCCAGGCCGCCGCCGTGAACGGTTCGCTGGAACACGCCACCTGGTTTCGCGGCCGGCTGTACCTGTTCGCGTCGGCCGGCAATCTGACCGCGTTCCAGGCGCATCCCTACCGGTACATCGAGTACCAATGAGTCCTCACCGCGAGCGGACCAGGGCCGTCGATGCGGTCGCCTCCGCCGAGTGATGCTGGTGATCGCCGTGATCGTGCGCCTCGGCCGTCGGCGGCCGCGAGCGGCGGCGGCTGAGCTGGGCCTCGGCAAACCGGAAGCAGACCCGGTCGGCCTGTTCCCATTCGCCGCGGCGGGCCAGGGCGATCAGCCACTCGAAATGTCCCAGCTCGCTGTCCGACATTTGGCCCTCCGCGTGCCGCTGCGTGACCGCAAGCGCCACCTTGTCGACCCATTCGGAATTCCGCGACGAGAGGGCGGTCGACAGCAGTTGAATGTACTTGAGGTTGTCGAACTCGACGGCCGGCGGGTACGTCCACCACCGGAACAAGCCCACCGCCGCCGCGACGACCGCCGCGGCGACCACGCCCCACTTCCTGACCTCGGACGACATGCTTCGACCCTTCGACAGGAACCGCTAAAACTCGCCGACGACTTCCCCCTTGCGGACGCTCGACAAGGCGGCCCACGTGGGTTGGTGGATGAACTGCGACACGAACCGCACGCTGCCATCCCCCAGCAGCACGTTCGCTCCGCCGGGATGTTCGGCGTACATCTGGCACACGTGGCAAAGGGGGCTGTTGGGGGGATGGATCGGTGCGAACCCGGTCACGGGGTCGATTTCCTTCGTCGCCGGTCCGCTGTGCACGCAGACCAGCGTCGCGGCGAGATCGCATTGCGTGATTGGAAACTTGCCGGGATCGTTGGTGCACACGGCCGCGCCGGGCACCACCCCCACCCACGTCTTGGAGCTGAGCACGGCGCTGTGTTCTCCCACAAACACCGTGTTGCTCAGCCCGTCGGTGACGTCCGCCGCCCGCGTCCGCGAGTTGCGATAGAACGGCCCGTCCGACACGCCGGCAAGATCGGTCTGCGTGAAGCCCCACGGCTCCTCCTGGCCCGCATTCACCACATAGGTGGTCCGACTGAACTCGGCCAGCGTCGTTCCCCCCGCATTCCGCACCGTGGTGAGCCCGTCGGTGTTGGTCGCCGTCGGACAGAGGAACACCGGCAATCGCGTGCGCGCCGGGGCCGCGTTCACCGGGTCCCAGCAGGGGCGTCCGAGATCGAACTGGTTGTAAAGCGGAGACTGGTCGAGGGCCGGCAGCAGCATCGTCCCCCAGGCGAAACCGTTCGGACCATCGAACGTGTTCGGATCGCGCGAGGCATCGCGAGTGTCAGCGAGGTACGCCGCCGGAAACACCCGATGCGCGTCGTGATAGTTGTGCAGCGCGAGCCCCAGCTGTTTGAGGTTGTTTGTGCACTGCGCCCGCCGGGCCGCTTCGCGGGCCTGCTGCACGGCGGGTAAGAGGAGGCTCACCAGGACGCCGATGATGGCGATCACCACTAGCAATTCAATCAGCGTGAACGCCGCCCGCCGCGATGCCGAAGGGGAGTAAGTGAATGGGGGTTGCATCTTTTCACCAGCCAGATCGAATAGTTTGATGAATCAAAACTTGAATCAAGCTATACGAGAAGTCTGTCTGTTTCAACCTCAAAAACCATGACGTCGGGGTAGACAAATTCCCCAGGCAGATCGGCGCATGGCCGCCCCAAGGAACGAGCACGACGCAAGCATCAGCCAGAGAATCGGTTGCAGCGATTCACCGGTCGTAGCTGCGGCCCAGGAATCGCCCCACGGATTGGCTGACCGAACGCGCCGCTCGGGCGAACGGGTTGGTCTTCACCACCCGGAATATCTCGCCGTCGAGGTCGACGATGTACAGATTTCCCTGGCCGTCCTCGCCGAACGAAGCCACGCCATTGATGGCCCCCACGTCCGGCTGAAACTGGCTGGTCCAGTCAGTGAGATCGACAAACGTATTGCCGCTCTTGGTCAGCGACCAGATCTTCTGGTTGACGTAGTCGCCGAAGAAATACTTTCCCTGCAACTCGGTGATCGGCCCGCGGTAGACGTAGCCGCCGGTGACCGAACGGCCCTGGAACTGACCGTTGCCGTGCTGATAGTCGTACAAGGGGTCCACATTGCCGGGCGGGGGGGCGCCGCCGACGCCGGGAGCGGGATTGGCGATCGAGCCTTCGCGAAGCCGCCAGCCGTAGTTCTCGCCGCCGGCGCTGGAGACCGGCTGAAAGTCGATTTCCTCGCGGGTGTCCTGGCCGACGTCGCCGATCCAGAAGTCGCGGGTCAGCCGATCGAAGCTGCATCGCCACGGATTGCGAAGTCCGTACGCCCAGATTTCATCGTCCCCGGGAATGCCGACGAACGGGTTCCCCAGCGGGATTACGTAGTTCTTGTCGGGGTCCAGGGGAAAGTCGTCTCCGGCCCCCAGCGGATTCACCCGCAGGATTTTTCCCAGGAGATTGTTGTCGATGTCCTGGGCATTCCCCACCGCGATGGTATGCCCCGTCCCGTCATCGTTGCTGCTGCCACCGTCTCCCAGGGCGATGTACAGGTTGTTGTCGACGCCGAAGCCCAACCAGCCGGCATTGTGATTGGTCTGCGGCTGGGGAACGCGGAGCACCAGCCGGGCGGACGCCGGATCGGCCGCGTTGGGGTTGCCCGGCTGCACCTTGTACTCGACGACGTGCGTGGCGCCGTCGGGCTGGGCGGTGTAGTTGACGTAGAAGCAGCCGTTGGTCACGTAATCGGGATGAAAGGCCAGACCAAGCAGCCCCTGCTCCGAGCCGGTCGACCGGACCAGCGCGGTGATGTCGAGGAAGGTGGACAGTCCGCCCCCGGTCAACGGCAGGATGCGGATGCGCCCCTCCTTCTCGAGGATGAACAACCGGTTGTTGTCGTGGGGAGAATGCGTGGCGAAAACCGGACTTTGCAGCCCGCTGATGACCCGCTGCGTGGTGATGCAACTGGGCAAGGCGGCCGGCACAACGGCGAGGACGCAGAACAACGGAACGGCGCGAAGCGATGCCACGGTTGATTCCCCAGGACAAGAAGGGACGCGTTCCCTGAAAGGGAAGCCAGCGGAGACCACGCCGCGGCCCGCAAAACGGAAGCAAATCTTCTAGACTACCTTAGCTCGACGGATCCGGTCACGCGAGAGGCGACCGGCGGGAATTCCCGCGGAATTCAAGCCTCCGCCGCCGTGAATTCCCCTCCCACGAACGCCAAGTCGGTTTCCGTCGGCCCCCGGGGCGGGTAGAATCGCCGGGCTTGACGGTCCTCCGGGGTCTTCGGGTCGCGACGGCGAACGTCCCGGCTCCAGCGCCCCCCGCCCCGGACCGCGGAGGCGTAGCTCAGTTGGTAGAGCAACGGACTTTTAATCCGTAGGTCTCGGGTTCGAGTCCCGACGCCTTCAATCAGTCGGTCTGCACCGCGCGGACGGGTCATTTCGGGGGGGTGGTCCGGCCGGCTGCCCCGTCCGCCCGCTGGGCCAGCAGGGTCTCCAATTCGCGCAGGTCGACGGGCTTGGTGAGGTGGGCGTCGAAACCGGCCGCATAGGCGGCCTGCCGGTCTTCGGCCTGACCGTAACCCGTCAGCGCAATCAGGAACGGGATCGGCCCGTCGAACTGCTGACGCAGCGCGCGGGCGACGGCATGCCCGTCGAGATCCGGCAGGCCGATGTCGACGATGGCCACATCCGGCCACGCGGAGCGGATGCGTTCCAGACCCGCGGCGCCGCTGTCAGCCGTCAGCACTTCGTAGCCGTCGTCCTCCAGCAGGAGTTGCAGCAACTCCCGTGCATCGCGGTTGTCTTCGATCAGGACAATCCGGCAGGGGGCCGGCCGCGCCCCCGCGGACGGAGGCTCGACGGACGGGAGCGCGGCCGGCTCGGCCAGCGGCAGCAGAACGATGAACTCGCTGCCGCGCCCGGATCCCCCGCTGCGGACCTCGATGCGGCCGCCATGCAGGCGGACGAGGGTATCAGCCACGGTCAGCCCCAGGCCGAGGCCTCCGCCCGTACTCTCCACCCGCCGGCCCAACTGTTCAAACGGCTCGAAGATCCGGCGGATCAGCTCGGGAGGAATGCCGTCTCCCTCGTCGATCACGCGGAGTTCGGCGTGGGAGTTCACGCGTTCGAGCTCCAGCCGCACGCGCGATTCGGGCGGGCTGTATTTCGCGGCGTTGGACAACAGGTTGGCGGCGACCTGCTGCAGTCGGACCGGATCGCCCAGCACAAACGCGGGCGATTCGGGGAGCGATTGCTCGACGGATTGCCGCCGGGCGTCGAACAGGTGCTGCACCGATTCGACCGCGGGGGACAACACCTGTCGCAGGTCGAGCAGCCGGCGGTTCAGGTCGATCTTTCCTTCGGTGATCCGGGCGACGTCGAGCAAGTCCTCCAGCAAGGACGCCATCTGCTCGGATTGCCGGGAGATCGCCTCGATCACCGGCGAGAGTTCGGTCGCCGGGTTGCGGCGCTGCAGGACGCGGCAGCCGTTGACCACGGCTCCCAGGGGGTTGCGCAGCTCGTGCGACAGCATGGCCAGGAAGCGGTCCCGCTGTTCGACCTGCCGCTCCTTCTCCTGCACCAGCACATGGTAATCCTCGATGTCCTGGATCGACCCGGACGCATGCATGGCCCGGCCGTTTCCGTCGTGCTCGACCGCGGCCCGGCCACGGAACCAGCGATAGGTTCCATCACGGCACTGCAGGCGATACTCGACGTCCATCGGCGTCCCATCGCGAAGCAGCGCCTGCTCGGCGGCGATCACCGCCGGCAGGTCGTCCGGATGAATCCGGCGGTCGATGTCGGATTTTGCGAACTCGTTGTGGGACGGATCAAACCCCAGCAGTTCGGCAAAGCGGGGGGAATAGAACACCCGGCCGGTCTCGATGTTCCAATCCCAGATGCCGTCGGTGGTCCCCCGGACGGCCCGGTCGAACCGCTGCTCGACCTCCTTCAAGGCGGTCACGACGTTCTTGCAGACGAAGAACCCGCGGACGGTCCGCGTGGAGTCGTCGTTGTCCGGGAGGTAGGTGACGATGGCCCAGAACCGGCGGCCGGCCGGGGGGTCGAACCAGTGCTCGAACTCCACGGACTCTCCGGCCAGCACGCGGTCGATCATCGGGCGGATTTTCTCGAACATGACCGGGCCGTGCAGGTCCGCCATGGTGCGGCCCAGGATGTCCGGCTCGGGCCGCCCGAAGAACTCGCAGTAGCGGCGGTTCACGTAGCGATAACGGAGATCGGCGTCCACGTAGCTGATGAGCGCCGGAACGTGATCGGCGATGGTGCGGAGTTCGAATTCCCGGCGGGCCAGTTCCTGTTGGGTGTGCTTGAGCGCACCGATGTCGATCAGCGTGAGCAGCACTCCCTCTGGCGCCTGCCGGGTCTGATAGGGGAGCAGCCGCATCAGGAACCATCCGCCCTGCGCGTCCTGCACTTCGGCTTCCAGCGGCTGACCGGTGAGCAGCACCTGCTGCAGGTCGCCTCCCAGCGCCTCCCGGCGAATGCGATGTGAGAAGCTCTCGAAGGCCCGGCCGACGTCGTGAGGCAGCAGCCCGAAAATCTCGGCCGCCACCGGCGTGAACTTGCGAATCCGCAGCCCGCGGTCGAGAAACACCGTGGGAAGCCGCGTGCTGGCCAGCAGATTGTCCATGTCGTCCGTCAACACCGTCAATTCCTGAATCTTGCGCTGATGCTCGGCGTTGACGGTGTACAGCTCTTCGTTGACCGAATGCAGCTCCTCGTTCGTGCTCTGCAGTTCCTCGTTCGAGGCCACCAGCTCCTCATTCGTGGCCTGCAGCTCTTCGTTGCTGGTCTCCAGCTCCTCGATGGTGGCCTGCAGGTTTTCGCGGGCGTATCGCAGTTCCGATTCCAGGGCCTCCATCTGGCCAGCCGACACCCCGCTGAAGTCTCCCGGACCATCGTCGTCCGATGGAGTCGGGGGGTCGCTGACAACCGGCTCCATCGACTCCAGCACAATCAACAGATCGGGCGTCTGCGAACGCGGCGTGTTCACGGGCCGGACCGTCATCAGCAGGCGCTCCGGGCCGGATTCGGTCTGCACGTTGATGCCGCGGTAGGTCACCGACGGCTTCCGCTTGTTATGCACCTGCTGCATCGCCCCCGCGACGGCCGGCCGCAGCGTGGGATCGAGCAGATCCAGCACATCCTTGCCGACCCGCCCCGCCCGATGGCGGAGAAACCGCCCGGCGGTTCCAAAGACGTGCAGCAGCTCGTGCTGGGCCGTGACCAGCAGCGCGGGGGGCATGTACTCGGCCAGGAGCGATTCGTAGGTGGCCAGCAGTCCCAGATCGGCGGTCCGCGTGACGGTCTCGCGGAGGTCCGGCAGACCGGATGCCCGAACCGCCAGGCCGCCTGAGGGGATCGGCGTCCGCAGCTCGATGGGCAGCCGCACATCGCGGCGTTTGCGGTAGATCTTCCAATGCGGATCGAGCGGCTCAAACTCCCCCTCCAGATTGCCGGGACTCTCGCTGGGACCCAGGAACAGGATGCCTTCGGTCCGCAGCCCGAAGTGGAGCAGCGACAGCGCCTTCTTTTGTGCCGGGGGCTGCAGATAGATCAGCAGGTTGCGGCAGGTGATCAGGTCCATGCGGGTAAAGGGGGCGTCCTTGATGATGTTGTGCGGGGCGAAGACCACGGTGTGCCGAATCGCTTCATTGACCGTGTAGCCGCTCTCCGAGGGGGTGAAGTATTCGGCGAGCAGCTCGGGAGCGACGTCGGCGAGGCTGTCTTCCCGGTACAGACCGGCGCCGGCGGCCGTCAGCGACCGCTGGTGCACGTCGGTGGCAAAGACCCGAATCCCGACGGGGTGTCCCAGGGCGCGGACCCGCTCGTGCAGCAGGATGGCGAGGGAATAGGCCTCCTCCCCGGTCGCGCAACCGGCGACCCAGGCCCGAAACTCGCTGTGGGGCTCTTTCCGGATCAGCAGGTGGTCGATGACCTTGCCCAATTCCCGGTACGCCTCCGCATCGCGGAAGAAACGGGTCACTCCCACCAGCAGATCGCGGTACAGGGCGTCCAACTCGTCCGCGTCCGCGGCCAGCCGGCGGGCGTACTCGTGCACCGTGTCGATCCGCGCCAGTTGCATCCGCCGCTCGGTCCGACGAACCACGGTGTTCAACTTGTAGTGCGAGAAGTCGATCCCGAACCGCTCCCGCAGCGGCCGAAAAATCGCCGACATCCCCTCATCCTCCGGATGGTCGGCGCCGAACTCTTCGGCGAGGGTGGCGACGTCGGCCCCGTCGGCATACCGCGACAGGGCCGGGCCGATGTCTTCCGGATCCAGCGAGATGTCCACCAGGCCGGTTTCCCGGGCGGCGTGCGGCATGCCGTCGAACTTCGCCGTCTGTTCCGATTGGGCGATCACGAGACCGCCGGCCCGCTTGATGTCCTCGATGCCGCGCGAGCCGTCGCTTCCCGTGCCGGACAGGATCACGGCGATGGCCGTGTCGGCCCGTTCGCGGGCCAGCGACTTGAGGAACAGATCGATGGGCAGGGACAGCCCCTGTTCGGGATCCTTGTCTTCCAGGAGCAGGCGGCCGTCGGCGATGACCATCTCCTTTTTGGGCGGGATCAGGTAGATCGCATTGGGTTCGACGCGCAGGCCGTGCGTGACGCGGTGGATCGGCATGCGCGTCCAGCGGGCCAGCAGCTCGTCCATCAGGCTGCGGAAGTCGGGGGAGAGGTGCTGGACGACGACGAACGCCATCCCGGTGTCGGGCGGAGCGTTCTCGAACATCCGCTCCAGGGCTTCCAGTCCGCCGGCCGAGGCGCCAATGCCCACCACATGGGTCGGCCGAGCGGTTGATACGGCGGCAGCGTCCTGCAGGCTGATTTCGGGCATGGTCGTCCTCCTCTCAGCAGGGAGGGCCTCGCCGGGGCATCCTTTCGCACCGCAACGCCCGCAACGCCCGCAACGCCACCGGCGAGCGGTGAGCGGCGGAGGTCTCGTGTCGGCTCGCCTATCCCCTCTTGGGGGGAGCCGTTGGGCCGAGGGCCCGGAATCTCGCCGCGGTCGTCCAGCACGTCGGTGGAAAACTCCTCTTGCAATCGTGCTTACGTCACGGAATGATACGGGCGTTGGGCTTGTAGGCAATGAGGTCTCCCCGGTCGGCAGTGACGCCGGCTTGCCCAACATGAGTCGCCGCAACCTCTTGCGGCTGACCGACTCACCAGGGATGGGACGGGCTTTCGCGCCGGTCTGGACGGGTGCGATTCGCCCCCAGAGGAAAGGAGACCGCACATGCTTGTCCTCTCTCGCCGCGTGGATGAAGAGCTCGTCTTCCCCCAGTTGGACATCCGCGTCAAGGTGCTCCGGACGCAGGGCAATCGCGTCCGCATCGGCATTGACGCCCCCGAGTTCATCGAGATTCAGCGCGGCGACGTCCCGCCGGCCGACCCGCTGTCCGCCACCGCCTCACGCCACGCGGTCCTCAATGAACTCAATGCCGTCCGACTGGCCCTCGAGCTCTACGACCGGCATCTGGCGCGGGGCGACCTCGACGCGGCCAATCGCGCCTTTCTGCGGCTGGTGACGCAGTTGCGTCAGGCCGAGGAAAGCCTCGCTCCCCCCCGCGAGGCGGACCGTCAACCCACAACCGGACCCAAAGTCCTGGTGGTCGACGACGACGACAACGAGTGCCAGCTCCTCGCCGGGCTGCTGCAAATGGACGGCTGCGAGGTGGACACCGCCCCGGATGGCCTCGCCGCGCTCGCGCTGCTCGATCGACCTCAGCAGGAGATTCCAAAGGTCGTCCTGCTCGACATGCAGATGCCCCGCCTGGGAGGCAAGGAAACCCTGGCCGCCATCCGCCGGCACAACCACCTCCGCGATCTGCTGGTGTTTGGCGTCAGCGCCAGCACGCCGGAGGAGCAGGGCATTGCCGTCGGCGCGCAGGATGGGGTCGACGACTGGTTTGAGAAGCCGCTCAACCCCTGCCAACTGGTGGCCCGGATGAGGCAGCGTCTGGCGGCGGACACCACCGTTTCGGCTTGAGCGTTCGACGCCACGGCCGTCAGGTCACAATCTGGGCCTCGCGCACGAACTGCGGGTCGATGGTCACGCCAAACCCCGTTCCGGCGGGGCAGCGGACCTGTCCGTTCTCGCACTTCAGCGACGACGTGTCGCACAAGACCGGCAGCGTGGCGTTCCCCTTGAACTCCATGAACGGGCCGATGTTCGGCGTGAACGACGCAAACTGCACGACGTCCAGATACCCCAGCCCGCCCCCCGACATGTGCGGGACGACGGTCATCCCCGCGGCCGCCGCCATCCGGGCCACCTGCGTCGCCCGCAGGAACCCGCCGCCGTAATGCAGATCGGGCTGCACGATGTCCACCGCCCGATTGGCGATCATCCACTTCCAGCGATGCAGGCTGAACTCCTGCTCGCCCCCGGCGACGGGCATCGTCAGCGCGTCGGCAACCTCCTTCGTGCCCCACAAATCGTCGAACTCGCACGGCTCCTCATAGAAGCCGTAGCCGTGCTGCTCCATGATCCGGCCGATCCGCGTCCCCTCCCGCGCGTCGTAGGAGCTGTTGGCGTCGGCGTACAGCGTCATCCCGTCGCCGAACGTCTGGCGGACCAGCGGGATCAGCGCTTCGCTCCGGCCGGGAAGCGAATCGGCGTTGCGGCTCATCCGGCCACCCAGACGGAACTTGAGCGCCCGCACGCCGGACCCCGCGACCAGCTTCTGCAGGTGGTCGATCTCCGCCGCCGGCGTGTTCCCCCGGTTGCCGCTCGCGTAATACACCGGAATGTCCCGCCGCAACGTGCCCCCGAAGAGATCGGCGAGCGGCCTGCGGGCGGTTTGCGCCAGCAGTTCCAGCACCGCCATTTCCATCGCGGCCACGCTGACCCACAGGGCCAGCCCCTGCAGCTTGTAATTGCTGTTGTGCCGATAAACGTCCCACAGCAACCGCTCCAGTTGGCGGGCGTCCTGCTTCAGAAACACCGGCCGCACGTTGTTCAGAAAGATCGGATGGACCAGCCTCATCCGGTCGGGATTGGGAACGGTGACGACCTCCAGACCGTCCTGCGACCGGGTCCGCAACAGAAACACGTGGCCGTTGCGCAACAGCTCCACCGAGGCAATCACGACCGGATCGGGCAGGAATTCGGTCCGCAGCACCGGCTGGGCAAGGATGCGGTCCAGATCGGCAACGGTGATGCGCGGCCCGTCCTCGGCGGCTTGAGCGGCGACCGCCGTTCCGGCGAAAGTGGCAGCGGTCGCAAGAAACCCGCGACGGTTGAGCATGGGAGACGCTCCAGAAAGGTTCGCGAGATGATACCGCGCCACCCGCCAAAGTCTCCCGCTCCCAGGGCCCCAGTCACCGCGACCACGGTCCCCCAAAGACGCCACGCGGCACAGAGACCGCCGTCGGCAACCGTGCCGCCAACCGCCCGGCGTCGCCGGGCGGAGCGTAACCCGTGGAAGACAGAGGCAGAAAACTCGCCGTCCCGAAGGGCCGGCGGAAGCGCTCATCGCCAACGCGACGTGGAGTGCTTCCGTTGCCCCTACCGGGGCAAACGGAGTGTTTTCACCACGATTCCCACGGGTTCCGCGTCGGGCGGCTTCGCCGCCGCGCCGCTCCACCCGGTGGCTACAGTCCGGTCGCCCCTGCCGGGGCTGCCAAGCGGGCGGTCCTACCTGTTCGTAGACCACCAATTAGCGAACACTACCGGTCTGGGAGATGCCGGGCCGAGTTCGTTCAATGAGGCATCAACCGATGCTATTATGAATGCCGGCCACGGTGACACGGCCTGTTTCCTACCTTCCCGGACTTCCGGAGCGACACGCGATGCGGGCGTTCTTGTCAATCGTGGTTCTGGTCCTGTCGGCTGGCGCAACGCTCGCTGCGGAACGCTGGGGGCAACTCCAGGGAGACGCCCGGCGGTCGGGCAATGCCCCGGCGGCAGCGATCCAGACTCCGCTCGGGCTCCTGGCGGCGATCCCCTTGACCGATGGCGTCTTTGCGGCGCCGGTGGTCAGCGACGGCCGCGCGTTTGTGGTCGATGGTTCGGGAAACGTGTTCGCCATCGACACGACCACCTTC
>Ga0073934_10010602_pt1 | contig 11408 bp, 7 predicted proteins | sample LarsenN4metaG_FD_76834 | JGI IMG/M metagenome (GOLD analysis project Ga0073934, IMG submission 76834) | Hot spring sediment bacterial and archeal communities from British Columbia, Canada, to study Microbial Dark Matter (Phase II) - Larsen... ...
TGCTCGCCGTCAGGCGAGCGGAAACACTGGGCGGGATTTCTGCCCATTAGGGCAGAAATTGTTGCTCAAAAAAGGTTCGCACTTCGTTCAGTAATTGCGACGAGCTTAAAGAGCCGGAGACAGAAAATGTTTTCGGCTCTTTTTATTAAAAAAAAGAGTGGTGAGAAAAAATTTTAAAAAACTATATAAAAATGGAAATGCAAGAGGATAACAAATATATATTTTGGGTTTAAGTTGAAGAAGATAACAATAAAATTTACAGGATTGTTACATTAGATGATAAACTAACTATTTACTCAAGACTTCCTTTCTTTTATTTCTTTAATAATGTATTTTGCAGAAAATCAAATCTGCATTATATGACCTCAAGACGCGACTTCTTAAAAAAATCCACATTAGCAGTTTCAATCCTCCCTTTTTTAAAGCCTTCAAAAACATTTTCCGGAGATTTCACAAAAACAGTAAAACCAATCGTAATTTCAACTTGGCATTTTGGTGTCCCAGCCAATGATGAAGCCTGGAAAGTTTTATCTGAAGGGGGCAGAGCTTTAGATGCTGTGGAAGCAGGGGTTCAGATTCCCGAAGGAGATCCAAAAGTAAACTCAGTTGGTTATGGAGGGCTTCCAGACAGGGAAGGCAGGGTAACACTTGATTCGTGTATAATGGATGAAAATGCAAACTGCGGTTCAGTTGCATTTCTTGAAGAAATTATGCATCCTGTATGTGTGGCAAGAAAAGTAATGGAAAGTACTAACCATATTATGCTTGTCGGCTCAGGAGCACAAAAATTTGCACTTGAGCATGGTTTCAGAAAAGAAAATCTTCTTACACCTGAATCCAAAAAGGAATGGCTTAAGTGGCTGAGAAATTCAAATTATAAACCTGAACCAAACATATATCACGATACAATAGGAATGCTTGCTCTTGACATAAATGGAAATCTATCCGGCGCATGTACAACAAGCGGGCTTCGTTATAAAATGCATGGCCGTGTTGGTGATTCTCCAATAATTGGTGCTGGATTATTTGTTGATAATGAAGTAGGTGCGGCAACTGCAACAGGAACAGGCGAGGAAGTAATAAGAGTATCTGGTAGTCATACGGTTGTAGAATATATGAGGCAGGGATATTCACCAATGGATGCCTGCAGGGAAACTATAAAAAGAGTAAAATCAAAAATGAAGAGTAAGGAATCAGATACACAGGTTGCATTCCTTGCGTTAAACAAAGAAGGTACTTATGGAGCTTACGCATTAATAAACGGTTTCGAATATGCAGTTTACAGTACGGAAGAGAATAATATTTTAAAAAAGTCAGATTATTTAAAATAATTGATTATGAAAATATTAATTACATTATTTATTATTCTTATTTTATCATCTAACGCAATATCGCAGGTAAATCCGAAGGAAAATTTTGATGAAGGTATAAGAGCATTTTATGATATGAAATATAATGATGCAATTAATTATTTCAATATCTATATTCAGGGGATGCCTAATGATTATCAGGGATATATGTTTAAGGGTTTATGTTATATGGGACTAAAACTCTATCAGGATGCACAGGACCAGTTTGATTTGGCGGTCAGACTTCAACCATTTAATTCAGAATTACTGACTTACCGCGCATATTTATTTTTATTCAGAGATATGCCTGAACGCTGTGATAAAGATTTTACAGATGCTATTAACTCTGATATTAATAATATACATGCATATATGGGTAAAGCAATAAACGATTTCAATGAGGACAGATATCAAATGGCTTTGAGATTCTTTGATGCGGCTGAATCACTTCAGGTAACTTCATACTGGCTTTATTTTATGAGAGGTATTTGTTACCTGTATCTTGATGATAGTACAAAGGCATATTCAGACTTAGAAAAATCAATAACACTCGATCCATCAAATTCGCTTGTAAATACTTCATACAGCAGACAAATGGATAGAAATTTAATTCTGATTTATTATACAATAATTCTTAATGTACTCGATAATTTCAACAAGGATATTGAAAAATCACCAAATAATTTCATCGGCTACCTTGGAAGAGCATTCATATATTTAGATCTGAGGAAATATGACCTTGCAGAAGACGATATTCGGATTGTTCATAGACTATATAAAGGAAACAATCCGGAGCTCGAATCACTTATTGCAAAAATCCGTGATAATATTAAAAGATATAAATAGATTTATTTATTTCTGTCAGAGACCTCTCTTTTTTAATAGTGGCTCAATAGATGGCTCTGCACCTCTGAATTTTTTATAAAGAGTCATCGCTTCTTCTGTGCCGCCTCTTTCAAGAATATTTTTTCTGAATGAATCTGCAGTTGCCTTATCAAAAATTCCGTTTTGTTTGAAATAAGCATAGGCATCAGCGTCAAGTACTTCAGCCCATATATAGCTGTAATATCCTGCAGAGTATCCTGAATTAAAAATATGATTGAAATATGTTGCTTTGTATCTTGAAATTATTTCGGGAATTAATCCGTATTTTTCGTTTAAGATTTTTTCTTCAAATTCAATCGGAGATATTGTAAGCTCAGATGTCAATGTATGAAATTCCATATCAAGCAAAGAAGCTGCAAGATATTCCGTAGTGGCAAAGCCCTGTCCGTATTTTGAACTGTTTTCAAGTTTTTCAACTAATTCTTTCGGAATTACTTCTCCTGTTTTATAATGCTTTGCATAGACTTCAAGCATTTCCGGTTCATCAACCCAGTTTTCCATAATCTGTGACGGGAGTTCGACAAAATCCCTTGCAACATTAGTACCTGAAATACTTTTGTAAGTGCATTTAGAAAGGAAGCCGTGCAGGGCATGTCCGAATTCGTGGAAGAAAGTTTCTACTTCATCAAAGGTCAGTAAAGCCGGTTCATTAGCTGTAGGTCTTGAAAAGTTACAGACAATCGTAATAACAGGTGGTACCGGTTTACCATCTTTTGAAATAAACTGTTCTCTGTAATTATTCATCCATGCTCCGCCTCTTTTGCTTGCTCTCGGATGAAAATCCATATAAAATATTCCGACATGCTCGCCGTTGGATTCGAGTACTTCATATACCTGAACCTCATCGTTATAAACAGGCATATTATCGAGCTTTTTAAAATTCAGACCATATAATCTGTTTGCAAGATAGAAAATTCCTTTCTTCACATTTTCAAGTTCAAAGTATGGTTTAAGCATCTCTTCATCTAAACTATATTTTTCTTTCCTGACTTTTTCGGCATAATATCTCCAATCCCAGGGCTGAAGTTTAAAGTTGCCGCCCTCTTTGTCAATTAATGCCTGAAGTTCAGCCGCTTCTTTTTTTGCAGTATTCAAAGCAGGAGTCCAGAGCTTATTTAATAAATCAAATAAATTGGCAGGGGTTTTAGCCATACAATCATCAAGTATAAAATCTGCAGTGGTATTAAAGCCCATTAACCTTGCTTTTTCAAGTTTAAGGTTTAATATTTTTTTAATTACTTCCTTATTATCATTTTCATTATTATTATTTCCCCGTGAACTATATGCACGCCATATTTTCTTTCTGAGAGCTCTGTTATCTGCGTACTGTAAAAATGGAATCAGACTCGGATTGTGTAAAGTGAAAACCCATTTACCGTCAAGATTATTTTTCTTTGCAGTTTCAGCGGCGGCATCAATGAGAGATTGCGACAAGCCCGATAAATCTTTTTTATCTTCAATTATCAGCTTAAAGTTATTAGTTTCAGCAAGAAGATTTTCTGCAAACTTCAAACTGAGCAATGATAAATCTTTATTGATTTCTCTGAGTCTTGCTTTTTTTGTCTCATCTAAATCTGAACCGCTTCTGACAAACCTTTTGTAAATTTCTTCAACAAGCTTTACTTGTTCAGGGTTTGTTAAGTTTGCTCTTTGTTTATAGACTGCTTTAACTTTTCCGAACAATTTGTCATTCAGGTAAATATTATCATTATGTGCAGAAAGTTCAGGGGCAATTTCCGAAGCGATTTTCTGAATCTCGGGACTTGTATTAGCGGAAAGCAAATTATAAAAGACACCTCCGACTTCGCTTATTCTGTAATCGCTGTATTCAAGAGCGAGAATAGTATTTTCGAATGTAGGCGCATCCGGGTTGTTGACAATAGATTCGATAATTTCTCTTTGCTGTTTAATACCTTCCCTGAAAGCAGGCAGGAAATGTTCGTTTCTGATTTTCTCAAACGGCGGAACATTAAAAGGAGTGCCGTATTCCTCAAGCAAAGGATTAACCTGCGAATATAAATTTGATGCTGTCAAAATAGTAACAAGAATTAGAATTAATTTTTTCATAAATGTAAGGTTAAATTTTTATTCAAAATTAACTTATTAATTTATGTAAATAAATATATTAATTTTTAAACATTGTTGTTATGATAGAATAATATTAATTTTGAAATATAATATATTATAAAAAAAATTTGAATCCGACACGAGCAGAGATAGATCTTAAAAAACTTGAATATAATTTTAATTCGATAAAGTCGCATATTCATAAGGACAATCCGAAGAAGAAAATTAAAATTTGCGGCGTGATTAAAGCTAATGCTTACGGGCATGGTATTCAGGAAATCAGTAAAAAGTTGATTACTCTTGGTGCCGATTTTCTGGGAGTTGCTAATTACGATGAGGCGATTAAACTCCGCACTGTGGTGCCTGATGCTAATATTCTTGTTTTCGGGACTTTAATTCATTCCAAACTTAAACCTGCCGCTTACGTTTCAAAACTTTTTAAATATAATCTTGTTGCTACTGTTGCTTCGCTGGAAACCGCAAGGTTTCTTGATTTCTATAGCGGGGAACTCGGGAGAAAATTCAAAGTGCATATTAAGGTTGATACGGGTATGAGGAGAATCGGCTTTGATGTAAAAATGGCTTTTAAAAATATTCAGCAGGTTTTTAAAAACAGAAATCTAATTATTGAAGGCATATATACTCATTTCGCTACTTCTGAAAGTAAAGATAAATCTTTTGCAAATCTTCAGTTAAATAAATTTAAAGAGCTTTTGCATCTGCTCAGAAAAGCCGGTTATGAATTCCCGATAGTGCATAGTGCCAATAGCGGTGCAATTCTTGATTTAAAAGATTCTTATTTTGATATGGTAAGACCCGGTTTGCTTTTATATGGCTACTATCCTTCTGATGAGGTAAGGAATAAAATTGATCTAAAGCCGGTTATGAACCTCAAGTCGAAAGTAACTTATATTAAACGGCTTGAACCAAATATAAGTATTTCTTATGGAAGAACATATTATACAAAAAAAAGAACTTTTATAGGTTCTATTCCCGTCGGATATGGTGATGGATATTGGAGGGCACTTTCAAATAAAGGGAAAGTACTTATAAATGGTAAATATTATCCGATTATCGGAAATATCACAATGGATTGGCTTATGGTTAATCTCGGAGAGAAAACTAATGTAAGAGTTGGTGACGACGTTTTGCTTATTGGAAATGAAAACGGTAAATATACAGGTGCAGATAAAATTGCCGCTATGGTAAAATCTATTCCGTATGAGATAATCTGCTCAATTGCAGATAGAGTGCAGAGAATTTATTTCTAATCCAATACAGTTTCTTTTCTTTTTATTCTTGAAAACAGAGTATAAACAGGTGATGTAATGAATCTGAATATCACCATTGACCATGATTTGTGAGAATACAGATTTTCGTAATAATCAGGAGCAATCTTTTTTACTTTCGGTAATCTTGAGAAAGGGACGCTCGGAAAGTCGTGATGCTCATTATGATAACCTACATTGAATGCAAGCTTATTGAGAGGTCCGTAATAAGAGTAAGTTTCCTGACCTTCCCTGAATACATAATGCTCTGTTATAAAGTGACCAGCGAGAGGATGTATGCTACCGGCGATAAAATTACAAAGAAGTAAATATAAAATTCCTTCCCACCATCCGAACAGCGGAATATAGATTGCCATTGCGATGACCTGAAATATAATGTTTATTATCTGCCATTTACCGATTTTGATTTTATAAATCATCATTGGTCTGAAAGCATAAAAGAATATCTGAGTAAATGCCCAGATGAATTTCTCGAAACTACCTTTAAAAGTTTTCGCTTCGTTGAATGTTGGTATATCAACATCAATTCCATCAACGCCCTGAGAGCGGTGGTGCATTGTATGATAAACCTTGAATGACATTGCATAAGGGAAAACTATAGGAATATTTGCAAATATTGCAAGCCAGTTATTAGGAGCTTGCTTTTTGAATGCAAGGTTGTGAGTAATTTCGTGAATTGCTAAAAATAATGCGTGCGTTACAGTTGCTCCTATAAAATAGGTGTACAAAATAAATACCCATACATTCATATGTTTTACTAAGTATGTGGCTGAAAACATCTGGAATGATACAAGAAATACTGTTATGATTGCAAGTTTTATATCAGGTCCGAATAGTTTCTTGATTTCAGGGTATTTTTCCAGAATTTCCTTTCTCCTTTGGTTATGAGGATGGGCGTTCTCTGACCAGTAAAAATCTTTTTCTCTTTCTTCGGGCATTGTTTATGTTTTAATTAATATAAATGTAACAATTATACTAAGAATAAAATTTATTTTTATTTCTGAATTAATCATTCCGGAGACTGAAATTGTATTAAATTACCTCAGTTGTTTTACCTCCTGGTATAATAACTGAAAATGTGCTTCCCTTTCCCGGTTCACTGATTACTTCTACACTTCCTCCCATCTTTTCCGCAAGGTCTCTGCAAAGTAGTAAACCAAGGCCTGTGCTTGGTTCCCCCTCGGTTCCGGGTGAAAATACTTTTTCGTTTATTTTAAATAATTTTTCAATATTTTCTTTGCTTATTCCGGTTCCTTCATCTTTAACTGATACAATAATTTCTCCATTTTCGTTTTGAGTTGTATTTACAGTAATATTTCCTTTCCTGTATGAAAACTTTATTGCGTTAGTAAGAAAGTTCCTTATTATTGTGTTGAACATATCAACATCAATATCAGCGCGGATATTTTTCGGCGTATGATTGAATATTTTAATTTCTTTCCTGTTTGCTGTTTCTTTCAGTAAGTCAATATTCTGCTCAAGTAGGGTATGTAAAATAACATTTACCGGGGTAAATTTAACCAAGCCAATCTGAACTCTCGACCACTGAAGAAGATTGTCAAGCAGTTTGCTTAGTTTGTCTGCTGATTCCCTTATACTGCTTAATAAATCCATAGCTTCTTCCTGAGGTAGTTTTGGCAGTTCGTTGCAGAGAATTTCAGATAAACCTACCAAGCCCGATAAAGGTCCTCTGAGGTCGTGTGCAATTATAGAGAAAAATTTATCTTTCTGGCTGTTAAGCATTTTAAGCTCCTCATTTTTCTGTATAAGCATTTTTTCCGACGCCTTAAGTCTGAGGTGTGTAGATATTCTGACAAGGATTTCATCCTTATTAAACGGCTTAATTATATAATCAACAGCTCCGAGTTTAAAGCCCTTTACAATATCTTCTGATTCGTGCTTTGCAGTTAAAAATATTATAGGTATGTCCTTTGTTGCGGGGTCTTTTTTTAATTCTTCACATACTTCGTATCCGGATATTTCAGGCATCATAACATCAAGTAGTATCAAATCCGGTAATTTACTCTTGGCAATTGAGATTGCCTTATGACCATTATCTGTTACTGAAAGCTGATAATAGGGCCTGAGCAAAGTACCTATTAATTGAATATTTTGTGGCTGGTCATCTACTATTAAGATATAAGATTTATCTTTTTGGTTATTTTCCTGGCTATTTTCCATAGTTATTCTGAATATTTATTTTTCAAAAGTTTTATTAATTCAGGCAAATTTTTTAAGTGTGTTTCGAATCCTTTAATATCAAAGTTATTAAAATATCTATGCAATTCCGCAAGGTAACTATTGAAATGAACAATTTCATTTGCTTCGCAGAAATCTGTAAATTCATTTATGAAAATTTCTGCCTCTTCCATATCCATAATTTGCAAAAGTAATTCTGCTTTCGGAACAAATCTTAAAGTAATGTGTTCGAGTTTCTTAAGAAATTCTGCAATTTCTTCTTTTTCCAGATGAATATCTTCGCTAAGGGTAATACTTTTTTCAGATTCGGTTAATTCTGATTTTACAGTATATGGAATGAATTTTACAATTTCATTTATAACATTATTTCTTTGTGCGGGTTTCCAGATGTGTGAATCAAATATTTCTTTTATTCTCTTTAAGTCTGATTTCATTGAAGAAGCGGTAAAAGCAATAATTGGAATTCCCTTACAGTCCGGGTCGGATTTGATGTTAGTGGCAGTCTCAAAGCCATCAATCTGAGGCATTCTTAAATCCATAAGAATTAAATCGGGTTTGAATTCTTTTACAAATTCAACTGCCTTAATTCCGCTGTTTAGTTCACCGATCAATAGTCCGGTATTATCAAGGTATGCTTTTATAATATCAATATTGTGCTGGATATCATCAATGATAAGGAGTCTTCTGTTTTCAAAAGAAATTGACTTTTTGCTCCAATCTGATTCATCACTGCTCTTTAAAACTCCCTCTGCCGGCGATATTCCTTTCAGATGTACGGTAAAAATGCTTCCCTTCCCAGGCTCGCTTTCAACTGTAATTGTGCCATTCATCATTTCAGTTAATTTTTTTGAGATCGCAAGTCCTAATCCGGTTCCTCCGAAATGCTTAGTACTCACAAGACTTGATTGCCTGAAAGAATCAAAAATCTGTTCCTGCTCATCGTAAGGAATACCAATTCCTGTATCCTGTACCGAAATCAGAATATCATAAAGTTTATTGTCAGGATCAAACCTCTCGATTTTTAAAGATAATTTTACAAATCCTTTGGAGGTAAATTTTACTGCATTGCCAACAAGGTTTAATAAGACCTGTCTTATTCTAATTTCATCAAGGATAATAAATTTCGGGAAATCGTCAGGGAATTCAATCTCAAAGCCAATTCCTTTTTCTGTTACTTTTTGTGAAAAGATACTTTGTATATCAATAAAAATTTCTTTCAGACTAAAAGGTTCAAACTGAATTTCCAGCTTTCCTGCTTCTATTTTTGATAAATCAAGTATGTCATTTATTAATGAAAGCAGTGTATTTCCGCTTTTAAGTATAGTTCTTAAATATCCTTTTGATAAATCATCATTTGAGGAGTTATAGAGAATTTCAGAAAACCCGAGAATTGCGTTCATAGGAGTTCTGATTTCGTGACTCATATTAGCTATGAATTCACTCTTGGCTCTGTTTGCAGAATCAGCGATTTTTCTTTGCTTTATAAGTTCTTTTTCATACTTGAAGCGGAAGATTGTTCCGGCAATAATTTCGCCGGTTAGTTTTAAAAATGCGACTGATTCCTCATCCCAGGTTTTTTTCTCTTTAACAGAATCAAAACCGATGAATCCGATAAACTCACCACTATAAAATAACGGCAAAGCAATAAGTGAAATAATATCCTGTGCTTCAAGAATTTCTCTTTCATTTCTGAATTCATCAGCTATTTCAGATACCAAAGGAATGTAAACCACTTCATTATTCATAAATTTTTCAACCCACCTCGAAATTAAGGACATAGGAACTTCCTGCAGGTTATCCTTTTGAGGAATAATACCTTCATTACACCATTCGTATCTATTGCTAAATGTAGAGTTCCCTTTATCAAATTCGAATATATAAATCCTGTCAACTGATGAGAATTGTCCAAATTTTTCAATAGCTTTATTTATTGCTGCGTTTAAATCTTCTAATGTTGCTTTAATTAATTCTGTAGAAATTTCATTAATCAGCGAATGAAGTCTGTTCAGATATTCGAGTTTGTTTCTTGCCTGTACTTCAAAAGTCATATCTCTTGTAACGACCATCACCTGATCATTGCTTAATTCTCTAATCCTTGCTTCAAAATGTGTTAACCCATTATTTACAGGAATTTCATAATTAAAAGTCTGTAACTCGTGAGTTTCAAGTGCTTTCCTTATAGATTCTACAAATTTTGAAGAAAATTCCTGAGGGAAAACTTCAGTTACTTTCTTATTCATAAAAGTCTCTGGCGGAAAAAGTAGCTGCCCCGGATTGGAAGTGTGGTAATCAAGAAATACACCATCGGAATCCATTCTGAAAACCAAATCAGGCGAGGCATCAAGTAATGCCTGGATTCTGTCCTTATTTTCTTTTATTTCTTCTTCAGCTTTCTTTCTGTCGGTAATATCTACAAAACTTTCAAGCAGATAAGTTTTACCTTTTAAATTTACCTGACTTACAGTTTTTAAAATCTGTAATTCAGTTTTATCTGCCCTTAGCATAATTCTTTCTGCTCTTTCAACTTTCTGTTTTAAATCCGTTATCGGGCATTTGCCTCTATCGGCAGGGCAAACGAATTTAAAACATTCTGTCCCGATTATCTCTTCCTTGCTCAGTCCTACCATTTCTGCCGCTAAAGGATTTATATCTTCAATTATATGTGTCTCGGGGTCAACTAACATAATGCCAGCGTGAACATTTTCAAGCATTATCCTCATATAGTCCTGATTTTCCTTTAAAGCGTTTTCAATATTTTTACGTTCTGTTATGTCTCTGAATACACCGAAAGTACCTTTGAATTTTCCCTCGCGGTTATATTGAGGAGTTGCCGTTACAAGGATATATCCATACGTACCATCGCAACGTCTAATCCTGAGCTCATAAGAACTCTTGCTGCCTTTTTTCCTTTCATCTGTTTTTTTTACAATTTCCTTGAAGTCGTTTTCATCTACAAATTCTTTTAAATTCCTGCCGACTAATGAGTTTCCTTTTTTAATTTTGAAAATTGCATTAGCTGCTGGACTTGCAAATAAGAATGTCTCGTTTTGGTCAACAACTCCGATTCCTTCCCCTAAATTATCAATTAGTAATCTATAACTTTCCCTGCTTTCGTTAAGCAGTTGGGCTGAATGTTTATGTTCTTCAATTTCTTTCCGCAGATTTTCGTTTGCGATTGAAAGTTCTTCTGTTTTTTTTCTGATGAGTTCGTTTAAAACAATATTTGCCTCAAATACTGAAAAATCATTACCAGTCATCTGAATGCTTTTTTCAACTTTAAGCATTAAGGCAGACTTAATCTTATTTGACTTTTCAAGTTCCTTTTCGAGCTCTGATATTCTTTTTTCGAGAAGAACTATTTCATCTGTTTTTTTTTCCATTTCTTAATATCCGAATGCCAAACCGGTTAGGGTCTGATTAACGTGTACGGAGTTACATTGCTCTCCATAAGTACTGAATCCTATAACATTAACTTTGGAGAATACTTCGTTCATATTATTTACCAGATTATTTTGTTCTACTTCGAGTCTTCTTAATATACAATCGAAAGCTATTATAACGCTTATTTCACCGAGTTGTTTCTTAAGCAGATCAAAAGTATTTTCAAGGTTTTTTGTAA
>Ga0073934_10010604_pt1 | contig 11406 bp, 10 predicted proteins | sample LarsenN4metaG_FD_76834 | JGI IMG/M metagenome (GOLD analysis project Ga0073934, IMG submission 76834) | Hot spring sediment bacterial and archeal communities from British Columbia, Canada, to study Microbial Dark Matter (Phase II) - Larsen... ...
CTGGAGGCGTTGGCCTGTGAGACTCCGGTCGTGGCCTCGCCGGCCGCCCTCAGGGGACTGCATCCCGCACTGACGGATGAAGCCCTCTCGGCCGACACTGCAGCCGACTGGATCGGCGCGGTCGTGCAGTTGCTGCAGGATGACGCCGCCTGCCAGCGAATGGCTCGCTCAGGTCGCCAATACGTCGAGCAGCACTGCCGCTGGGAACAGCGTCTCGCCCCATTAGGTCAACTGCTGACGAGCATGGTTCCTGAACGGCGCGGGACGATTCCTCATAATCTCCCGGTGGCCGTCATCCCTGCCTGACTCTCCCAGAATGACTGCTGAGATCGCTCTCTCCGCCGCCCCGGATCAGTTGAACGACAGCCCGGGAGCAACCTGCACGCCGATTCGGGTCGGTTTCGTGATGCACGTCATGCAGGTGGCGGGGGCAGAGGTCCTGGTCGCCCGCATCATCCAAGAGTTGGGGTCTCGAATCGAGCCGGTGATCTTCTGCCTGGATCGGATTGGAGAGCTAGGCGAACGATTGCAATCCGAAGGTGTGGAGATCGTCTGCCTCCATCGCAAGCCGGGACGCGACTGGAGCGTTGTGGGAAGGCTGGCCGGGGAGATCCAGCGGCGCCGGATTGACGTGTTGCATGCGCACCAGTACACGCCGTTCTTTTACTCGGCCCTGGCACGCGTCTGGGGCGGTCGGCAGGCGCGGCTGATGCTCACAGAGCACGGGCGACACTATCCCGATGAGGTTTCATGGCTGAGGTACTGGGCCAATCGGCTGGTGTTCTCAAGGATGGCCGACCGGATCAATGCCTGCTGTCAGTTCAGTGCCCGCTCTTTGAGGGAGATTGATGGCTTTTGCGGCCAACCGGTCGAGGTCATCTACAACGGCATCGACCTGGAGGCCTTTACTCCGACGGAAGACCGGACGCGGCTGCGGGCGCGACTCGGCCTGCAACCCGATCGCCGATACATGGCCACCGTCGCCCGCTTTCATCCCGTCAAGGATCACGCCACCCTGCTATCCGCATTTGCGATGTTGGCCAGCCAGCATGGCGATGTCGACTTGCTGCTGGTCGGCGATGGTCCATTACGGCCCGATTTGGAGGCGCAGGCAGCAGCCTTGGGGATTGCTGATCGCGTCAGGTTCTGGGGTGTCCGGCAAGATGTTGCCCGGATTCTGCAGGCGATTGACCTGTTCGTGCTTCCCTCGGTCAGTGAGGCGGCCTCGCTCACGCTGCTGGAAGCCATGGCGAGTGAATGCCCCGTGGTGGTTACCGAGGTCGGCGGCAATCCCGAGATTGTCCGGCAGGGTCAAGACGGCCTGCTCGTCCCGCGGCAGAATCCCAAAGAGCTGGCAGACGCATGCGGTCGATTGCTGGACGATCCCGAATACGCCAAATCACTGGGCGTATCCGCTCGGCTGCGTGTCCTGGCCATGTTCCAGCAGCGCGACACCGTCCGCAGGTTTGCGGAACTCTACGAGGCTCTAGCGAAACGAGGCTCTTCGGACTGATGAAGCCGCTACTCAAATCCTGTGCACGCGGCCTGGCGATGTTGGTCGTCCTGCCGGTCGTGTTGACATTTCACCTGCGAGCACTGGTGATCGGGCGAGACCGCGCCCTCGAAGGGACCAGCCAGTGGATGAGCCTCCTGCCTGGCTTGTGGGGCTCGTACCTGCGGACCGCCTTCCTCCGGTTTGCACTCGACGAATGTCATCCGACCGCGCGGGTGGAATTCGGCACGCTCCTCTCCAAGGCGGGCGCGCGGCTCGGTTCGCACTGTTACATCGGCCCGCATTGCCATCTGGGTCTGGTGACTGTTGAGTCGGACGCCCTGATCGCAGCCGGCGTGCACATCCCCAGCGGGGCGCATCCTCACGGGACCGACGACCTCGAGCGCCCGATCCGCGAGCAACCGGGCCGACTGACGGCGGTTCGCATCGGCGCCGGGAGTTGGATTGGCGCTGCTGCAGTCGTCATGGCAGATGTCGGCGCAGGCACGATTGTCGGTGCGGGTTCCGTTGTCACCCGCCCACTTCCAGATCGACTGGTCGCCGTCGGAGTCCCCGCCAGGACGATTCGTTCGCGTGAGTTCTCCGCCCTTGACGATCCGGAATCCTGTCTTACAGAAACCACCGGGACGCGCTTAGCATCGATGCACCAGTCGATTTAGTCCTCAAGCATGTCAGCCCTGACCGTTCCCGCCGATCAAATGACGCCCCGCACTGGAATGGAGTCCATCTCCGTCTCGTGCGAGGCCAAGCTCGAACGTTCCGCGTCAGCGGGATTGACGGGTCATCCTTCCTATGATCTCCGCTGGCTTCCGGTGCTGGAGCGGGGGCTGTCACATCCCACTTATCTGCTGACCGCCAGTTCTGCACACGGCCAGGTTGTCGGTCGGCTGCCGCTCGCACTGGTGGCCAGCCGGTTGTTCGGACGGTTCCTTGTCAGTTTGCCCTACGTCAATGCCGCCGGCGTACAGACAAGTGACCCCACGATCGCGCGACGGCTGATCGACGAGGCTGTATTGCTCGCCGCGGAACTCGACTGCCGCTATCTGGAGCTGCGACAGGAGTTCGCGGTCGAGCATCCCGCACTGACGGCCGCCCGAACCGACAAGTGCCTAATGCGGATGCCGCTGCCGTCAACCGTGGATGCGCTCTGGGACGGACTCAAGGCCAAGGTTCGCAGCCAGGTCCGCAAGGGGCAGCGGCCTGGCTACGACGTCCGCTGGGGCCGGCACGACCAGCTCGATCCCTTTTACGCCGTGTTCGCCCACAACATGCGCGACCTGGGCACCCCGGTCTTTGGCCGCCGGCTGTTCGCTGCCATTCTGGACCACTTCGGGGCCGATGCCGAACTGTGCGTGGTCCGCGACGGCCAGCGTCCGATCGCCGCAGCTCTGCTGGTGCATGGCCGCGAAGTGACAGAAGTCCCCAGCGCCAGCGCCCTGGCTGCGTATCGCCCCACCAACGTCAACATGCTGATGTACTGGCATCTACTGGCCCGCGCCGTCGAACGGGGTTCGCAGGTCTTCGACTTCGGCCGCTCCACCCGCGACGGCAACACGTTCCAGTTCAAGAAACAATGGGGCGCCGAACCGCACCCGTCGGTCTGGCAATACCACATCCGCCACGGCTCGATGGACGCCATGCGCCCCGACCACGCCGGCAACCGCCGGCTGATCGAACTCTGGAAGCGCCTCCCCGTCTGGCTCACCCGCGTGGTCGGGCCCTCAATCGTCAGGGGGATTCCATGAGCACGGCGGCAATGTGTCCTGTCGATCGCGCAACACTTCCGCTGGCCGAGTCTGCGACGACGCTTCTGGTGTTCTCGGATGACTGGGGGCGTCACCCGTCAAGCTGCCAGCACCTCGTCACGAGGTTGCTGAATCGGCACCGCGTGCTGTGGGTCAACACCATCGGCATGCGGCCGCCCCGACTGGATCTTCAGACACTGCGGCGCGGCGTCGGAAAAATCAGCCAGTGGATTTCTCCCCGACGGCCGACCGCTGAGCAAAGTACGGCCCCGGCACCGCGGGTGCTCAATCCGCGGATGTGGCCCTGGATGCAGACGCCCTGGCAGCAGGCGACCAATGCATCACTGCTGGAACGCCAACTGGCGCCCGTGCTGAACGAGCAGCGCACCCCGGTTTACGCCGTGACGACTGTTCCGGTTGTGGCGGACTTGATTGGACGCCTGCCCGTCGAACGCTGGACTTACTATTGTGTTGATGACTTCACCCAATGGCCGGGACTCGACGGCGATGCCATCCGTAGTCTGGAGGACCGGCTGTTTGAACGCTGCGACGCCGTCATCGCCGCCAGCGCAGTGCTGCAACGTCGTGCCGAAGAACGGGGTTGCCCGACATCCCTGCTGACTCACGGCGTGGACTTGGAGCACTGGTCAATGGGGGATCGCGTGGACTCCGCCACGACGGGAGCCGAACGCTCGCCCCAGGTTCTGTTCTTTGGACTGATCGACGAACGCCTCGACAGCGACTGGCTGAATCAACTCGACGCAAATGTCAGCACAGGATCGATCTCGCTGGTCGGTCCCTGCCAGACGCCGCCGCGGACGAAGGGCTGTCAACGGGTGACGTTGACCCCCGCAGTACCCTACGCGGATCTGCCTGCCGTCGCGGCTCGGGCAGACGTGCTCGTCATGCCCTACATCGACGCCGAAGTCACGCGGGCCATGCAACCGCTCAAGCTGCTGGAATATCTGGCCACCGGCAAGCCGGTCGTCGTTCGCGACCTGCCCGCCAACCGCGCCTGGGCCGATTGCCTTGATCTCGCGTCCACTGCGGAAGAGTTTGTGCGCCTCGTCCGGCTGCGGATCGGAACCGGGCTACCTCTCAGTCAGCGTACCGCTCGACAGCGGCTGCTGAACGAAAGCTGGGATGCCAAGGCCGAAGTCTTTCGCCGGGATCTGTTGGGGCTTCCGGCCGGCGTCTGACGCCCCATCACCATGACCACTCTCTTGGCTGATCCCGTTCCCCCCGTACCGATGCTGTCCTCGACGGCGTGCGTGCTCCACACGCGCGTCATCACCGAAACCGGTGGCGGGCCGGACAAGACGATCCTCAACTCGCCGCGATTCCTCGTGGGGACTGGGTACGACGCGCATTGTGCCTATCTGCATCCGCCGCGCGATCCGGGGTTCGACGCCATCCGCCGCCGGGCTGCCGCGGCTGACGCCCCGCTGCACGGCATTCCCGACCGCGGGGCGTGGGACGTCTCCGTCGCCTGGAAGCTGCTGGCCCTCTGCCGCCGGCTTCATGTCCGCATCTGGCATGGTCACGATTACAAGACCAACTTCCTCGGACTCTGGCTCCGCCGCTTTCACCGCATGCATCTGGTGACCACCATCCACGGCTGGAACCTGACCGATCGCAAGTCGCAGCTCTACTACTGGATCGACCGCCGCTGCCTGCCGCATTACGACCGGGTGATCTGCGTCTCCGAGGATCTGCAGCAGCGGGCGCTGGCCTGCGGCGTGCTGGCCGACCGCTGCGTGCTGATCGAGAACGCTATCGATACCGCCGCCTTCCGCCGCACCCTTACGCCACAACAAGCGCGACAGGCGCTCGGCCTGCCGGTCGATCGCCCGCTGATCGGCGCTGTCGGCCGGCTGTCGTATGAAAAGGGGTTCGACCTGCTCATCGACGCCGTCGGCCGGCTGCATCGGGATGGTCACGAAGTCCACCTGGCGATCGCCGGCGATGGCGACACCCGCGACGCTCTCGCCACCCAGATTGCCGCCCAGCCGCATCCCGAACGGTTCCACCTGCTCGGCTTTGTTCCCGACCCCAAAACACTGTTCCAGGCGATGGACGTTTACGCCCTCAGCAGCCGCAGCGAAGCCCTGCCCAACGTGCTGCTCGAGGCCATGAGCCTCGAGACCCCCGTCGTCGCCGCCGCGATTGCCGGAATTCCCCGGCTCGTTGCCGACGGCACAAACGGCCTGCTCGTCCCGCCGGAGGACGTCGCCGCGCTGCATCAGGCCCTTACAACAGTCCTCACGCAGCCGGATTTCCGCCGGCAGCTCGCTGCCGAGGGACGACAGACCATCGTCACCCGGTATGATTTCGCCGTCCGCATGGCCAAAGTCCGGGCCGTTTATGACAGTCTCTGCTAGCGACCCACTCCTCTCGACAGCCTCCGGAGCGCTGGTCCGGCCCATTCGGGTCGGACTCACGACCCGGCACGGGATGGCCGATGAAGCCGCACGCCAGCCGCCCGACGGCGTTGAGTACGAATTCCTGAATGTGACGCAGGGCCAGACAGGCTGGGTTCGCAGCCCCGTCAAGGCCGCCCTGCGACGTTATGACGACGAACATGTCGATGTCGTCGAATCAATCATGGGCGCCACCTACACCGATCGCCCCTGGATCTGCTCAATTGCCTGTTTTCAGGAGGCGATGGCCCTGTCGCTGCGTGGCTGGCCCTTGCCGAAGTTCGCGCGCCGCCGCTTTCTCGAACGGATGTTTCTCCGCGACAACTTCAAATCGCTGGTCTTCTGGAGCCACGCCGCCCGAGCCACGCTGGAGGACTACGGCGGCGTGGTGCATCCCGAGATCCTCCGCAAGGCTGTGGTCGTCTATCCAGCGGTGCGGGAGGTGCCCGAACACCTCGTCGCCCGTCCTGCGGGCGGCCTGCGGCTGCTGTTCAGCGGGGATTTCTTCCGCAAGGGGGGCGCGCACGTCGTCGATGCCTTCCAGGTCATCCAGCGGAACTTCCCCGAGGCCACCCTCCGGCTCTGCTGCGACGAGCGACTGGACTTCCACACGCCCGACCGCCAGCTCCGCGACGAATACCTGTCCAAGATCACGGCCAACCCGTCCATCACACTTGGCCGCGTCCCCCGCCAGGTCATGCTCGAAGAAATCCTTCCGCACACCGACATCTACCTGCTGCCCACCTACGACGAAGCCTTTGGGTTCGCCATCCTGGAGGCCATGTCCTACGGCATCCCGGTCATCGCTTCCAACGTCTTCGCCATCCCAGAAATCATCGAGTCTGAGAATTCCGGCATCCTCATCGACACTCATCCGCTGCGCCTTGACCGATACTGCCGCGGCTACGTCGTCCAGAATATACCTCAAGACATCCGCCACCAGATGAAAACGCTGCTAGTCGAGACCATCAACCGTTTGGCGGCGTCGCCGGAACTGCGCTGCCGCATTGGAGTAGCAGCCCGGACACGCGTTCGATCGCAGTTCTCCGTCGAACAAAAGAACCACTTTATGCGGCACATCTACCAAGACGCGATAGCAGAGTGACGTTAGTCTTCGCCCGCTGAAACACCCACAAATACACAATGGCACCCCGAGCACTCCAGACATCACATTTGCAGCCTCACAACACGGCACACGCCTGATTGATGATTGTCGACACACTACTGTCACACACAGCCATCAAACAAATACCACCATGAATTCCGAGTACACGCACAGGTTCTTTGAGGATATCTCCTCTGGCTCAATGCGATCAGCACAGATCATTGCGCCACTTGTGCATTCACTTGCTCCAGTCACATCCGTACTGGATGTAGGCTGCGGCACGGGAGCTTGGCTCCGTGCTTTTCAAGAGTGCGGCGTCACGGTTCTATCAGGCCTTGACGGCGAATATGTCGACAGAAGCCAGCTACTGATCGACCACCGGCTATTTACGCCATGCGACCTGCAGCGAGCGACTTCACTCCCAACTGGCTTCGATTTAGTTGTCTGCCTTGAGGTTCTTGAACATCTGCCTAACTCAGCCGGCCTACGGCTTGTATCTCTGATGACTCAGAGCGCGCCGCTGATACTATTCTCAGCAGCCATGCCGGGACAAGGTGGAACCCATCACATTAACGAGCGATGGCACGAACACTGGCACCTCGAGTTTTTGAAACACGGATATGCGACAATCGACTGTATCAGAGAGAAAGTATTTGCCGAGCGACAAGTCGCACCATGGTTCAGGCAGAACATCTTCCTCTACGCAGCCCCGGACGCCTACAATAAGTATCCTCATTTGCTAACTCTGCGCGAAGCAAAGGCGCCTGGAGTTGTACCAATTTGCCCGCATGTGCTTCGCCAGTTCACGTCAACCCGTGGGTTGGTGCGGGCCTTACTGCGACATCTCGTTCGACAGATTTGTGGTTAGTGATTTATAGCAGCGCAAGTATCCGATCGAGATGCGCGCACAGCCACTCTTGATTTCGCGATTGCGCGAGTTCTCCGTGTGGGATGAACAACTTGCATACAACGACAAGCTTGAAGCATGAGTATCAGCGGAACACACCTGACAGCATCAGTAATCATTGCCACTCGCAATCGCACGGACCTCCTGGCCAAAGCCGCCGAGTCGGTCGCCGAGCAGGATCTTTCGGATTTCGAAGTGTTGATTGTTGACGATGGATCATCCAGCGAGACGCTCGAACATCATCGGCAGCTTGTTGTGCGGCTCGGGACAAGGTTCCGACTGCTTGAGCCTGCCGCACCTGGTTGCCGAGGTAGTGGACCATCCGGTGCCCGCAACCGAGGCGCGCGGGCCGCCACCGGCGAGTTCCTGGCGTTCCTGGATGACGATGACTTCTGGTGCGACCGGAGCTATCTTCGCAACGCCTGCGAAGCACTCCGATCGCACTCCGCAGACTACCTGTTCGGAGACGTGGTCGCTGATCGGGACGGGGCGGTGATTCGCCCGAACTGGGCGCCCCCACCCGGCGAAACATTGAAAGGTTCCCATGAAACCGGCACACCCGGAATCCGCCAATTGACGCCGCGCTACTCTCAGTATCTGGCGAGGGCAAGAGTCATACACCCAGGCCACTCGGTGGTCAGGCGCACGCTGTTTGAAGCGGTTGGAGGCTTTTTTGAGGGGTTATGGTCAAACTCCGAAGATCGCGACTTGATGATCCGCGTTCTGGATTCTGCGGCGGGAGTCCTCTATTACCAGAACCCGATCCTCAACTATCGACTACCGACCGTCGGCTCCATCACCTGCTCTGAACAGACCTATCTGCATTCACTGCAACGGAATCTGTCGGGTCAGCACTGTCGCCTCCGCTGCACGAACGAGGAGTATCGCGCATCCGCAAGGGCCAGCGAGGCCTGGGCACTTCGGCAGTTAGCCGACTTGCAGGCCAGAAATGGAAGCATTGCCGACTCAATGTTCTTCGCTCTACAATCAGTGGCAGCCTACCCAAGCCTCGGAGGGCTTTTTTTTCTGGCAAAGCACAGCCTCAACTGCGTGGCTGCCGCGATGCACCGACAAAAGCCTTGATCTGCCACGGTAATATTGTGCGCAACCATCGTCACAGGTTGATAGCTTGGTGGCGAGCCTCCACTGTATCCAAAGGCCACCAGACGATCAATGACGTCGCATTCATCACAAAGCGCCACCGATCGCGATTTCGACCTGCATCACTGCGATCGATGATGTGGCAGACCATCGTCTCCCGGTACGATTTCACTCTCCGCATGGCCAAAGTCCGGGCCGTCTACGACAGCCTGACCTGACCGAGACCCCACCCTGTGTCCGTCGACGTTTTGACAACCCCTGCCCCTGCCGCCGAGCACGCCCCGACGGAATCGGTGCGCGACGAGCACATCACCATCATTCAGGCCACCTCCGCCTGGCGGCTAGTGGATTGGCGAGAGCTGTACGCCTACCGCGACCTGTTCCGCTTCCTCACCTGGCGGAGCATCAAGGTCCGCTACGCCCAGTCCGCCGTGGGCATTGGCTGGGCCGTCATTCAACCCCTGTTCCAGATGCTGATCTTCACCCTCGTCTTCGGCTGGCTCGCCGGGATGAAGTCCGACGGCGCCAGCTTTGCCCTGTTCAGCCTCATCGCCCTGGTTCCCTGGACCTACTTCTCCAACGCCCTGAACGACAGCGCCGATAGCCTGGTCGCCAACGCACAGATGCTGTCCAAAGTCTACTTCCCGCGGATGGTGCTCCCCCTCTCCGCGGTGGTCGCCAAGCTGTTCGACTTTGCCATCGCCATGATGATGGCCGTGATCCTGCTCATCATCGCCCGTCAGCCCCCCACCTGGGGCCTGCTGATGTTCCCCTACCTCGTGTTCCTGATGATGCTCTCCGCCCTCGGACTGGGTCTGTGGCTGACGACGCTCGCCATCCAGTTTCGCGACATCAAGCACGCGATGCCGTTCATCGTGCAGATCCTCATGTACGCCGCGCCGGTGGTGTACCCCGCCAGCCTGATCCCCGAAACCTATACGCTCCCCGGCGGCCTCACCGTCTGGCCGCAGTGGATCTACGCCGTGAACCCGATGGTCGGCGTCATCGAGGGCTTCCGCTCCGCCTTCCTCGGCACCCGCCCAATGCCCTTCGGCTGGATCGCCCTGGGCACCCTCACCGCCACCCTCCTCACCCTCACCGGCGCCCTCTACTTCCGCAGCCGCGAAAAACTGTTCGCGGATGTGGCGTGAGGAAAGTCGAGAGCTGAGAGCCAAGAATCGAGAGCCAGAAAAGACACCGCCCCCACCTACTCTTCTGCCCCCCCCCACTACCCACTACCCACCCTCTTCCATGTCCCACCCCGTGATCTCTGTCGAAAACCTCTCCAAGGCCTACCGCATTGGCCTCAAGGAGGAAGTGCCGGACACGCTCACGTCGGCCCTCATCGGCCTGGCGAAGGCGCCGCTGCGGAAGTTTCAGGAACTACGCAAGCTCGACACCTTCCGCCAGACCGGCGACGCCGAAGACATCGTCTGGGCCCTTAAGGACGTCTCGTTCGAGGTCCACGAGGGGGAGGTGCTCGGCGTCATCGGCCGCAACGGGGCCGGCAAAAGCACGCTCCTCAAAATCCTCAGCCGCATCACCGAACCCACCTCCGGCCGGGCCGTCATCCGCGGCCGCGTCTCCAGCCTGCTGGAGGTCGGCACCGGCTTCCATCCGGAACTGTCCGGCCGGGAAAACGTCTACCTGAACGGTACGATCCTCGGCATGACCAAGGCCGAGATCGACCGGAAGTTCGACGAGATCGTGGACTTCTCCGGCGTCGAGAAGTTTCTGGACACCCCCATCAAGCGGTATTCGAGCGGCATGAAAGTGCGGCTGGCGTTCGCCGTCGCCGCCCACCTGGAGCCGGAGATCCTGATCATCGACGAAGTCCTCGCCGTGGGAGACGCAGCATTTCAGCAGAAATGCATGCAGCGGATGCGTAATGTGGCAACACTGGGAACTGTTGTCCTATTCGTCAGCCACAATCTGGGGGCTGTGCGCGAACTCTGCTCGACGGGAATCGTGCTGATGCAGGGACAGAAGGTCGCAGATGGCAGTGCTGAAGCAGCAGTCGATGCTTATCTGAATGGTCTTATCGCATCATCTTCCCCAAACTTGGCAGCGCGTTCCGATCGTTCTGGTCGTGGAGCTGTACGCATCGCTGACGTTAATGTCGACTCCGAGGCTGGAATGGAGCACTGCATGACCGGGGCGCCGATGTCGATTGGACTGAAGCTCTCTCAGCCATCTCCTGGACTTGTCTGTGTTCTCTCCATTTTTGATGAGTTGGGACGACCGGTCCTGGACCTGCGCAGCCGTCCAGAAACGTCCGACGATGAACGGATCGACGCTCCGTTGATCCGCTGTCGGCTTCCGCAACTTCCACTTGTAGCCGGACAGTACCGCATCGATGTCGAGCTGTGGTCGCATGGGGTCCTGGAAGATGCGATTGAAGCCGCCGCTGTCTTCACAGTTACATCGGGAAGTTTTGACGGTCGGTTCGTGGAGACGCGAATTCGCCAAGCCAGCGCAACCACTGCCCAGTCGTGGACTCTTCCGGGTTGAACTGGTGGACTACACACTGCGTCAGGCAGCCACAGTGCGTGCTGCTGCCTCAGGATGGAAGTTTGTGTCCTTCATATACCAACATCAGCGTCTCTAAATACTCA
>Ga0073934_10010605_pt1 | contig 11406 bp, 10 predicted proteins | sample LarsenN4metaG_FD_76834 | JGI IMG/M metagenome (GOLD analysis project Ga0073934, IMG submission 76834) | Hot spring sediment bacterial and archeal communities from British Columbia, Canada, to study Microbial Dark Matter (Phase II) - Larsen... ...
AGACCCCGGGGGCCCCCTCCTGAATTACACAACCGGCACTGGCTAAAGTTCGGTCCTGAGATGGCCGATAGGGGCCCTTGTAGGCCTGTGTGTGGGCCGCATGAAGTGATATGAAAGATACCGTTGTCAGGACGGAAAAGCTCCACGTTGAATACCGCCCGGCACGTTGGGGCCAGCCCGGCAAGATCGCCCTCAAGAGCCTCGATCTGGCAGTGGCCCAGGGCGAGGTCTTCGGGTTCCTCGGACCCAACGGCGCGGGCAAAACCACCACCATGAACGTGCTCCTCGGGTTTGTGCCCCCCACCTCGGGAGCCGCCTACCTCTTCGGGACGAACGTTCGCGATCCCATCGCCCGCCAGCGCATCGGTTACCTCCCCGAACTCACCTATTACTATAAATTCCTCACCGCCGAGGAATTGCTCCGTTTCTACGCCCGCGTCTTCCGCGTGCCCAAAGCCGAGCGCGAGCGCCGGATTGACGCCGTGCTCAAACTCGTCGAACTCGAACACGCCCGCAAACGCCAGATCAAAACCTACTCCAAAGGCATGCAGCAGCGGGCCGGCCTCGCCCAGGCCCTGATCAACGACCCCGACCTCCTCATCCTCGACGAACCCACCAGCGGGCTCGACCCCCTCGGGCGCATGAAAGTCCGCGAAATCATCCAGCGCCTCAAGAACGAAGGCAAAACCGTCTTCTTCTCCTCCCACGAACTGGGCGAGGTCGAGACGGTCTGCGACCGTGTCGCCATCCTTTGCCAGGGCGAACTCAAAGCCCTCGGCTCCGTGAAAGAAATTGTCAGCCGCTACCAGTGCGACCTCGAACAGGCTTTCCTCCGTATCATTGGTTACACCCCCATGTCTCTCGCCGCATGAAACCCACCTCCTTGCGATTGATGATGGTTCGCCAGCTCTTTGCGCCCGGAGCCAGCGGCGCGCCTTCCGTGGTCAGCCTCGCCTCCAGACGCCGGGGCGCGGGACCGCTCGCCATTCGCTCCACCCGCTCCGGCCAGCCCCTGCGGTTTGCGCCACGCCTTCGCGGCCCGGCGGACACCCAAGCCAACCTGGAAGGAGGCGCCCTATGAACATTGTCTGGGCCATCGCCATGGTCGTGCTGCTGGAGATGATCCGGCGCAAGGACTTCTACGTCCTCTTCGTGCTCACCGCCCTGATCACCCTCGTCATGGGCTCGGTCACCTTTTTTAACGACGACAAGATCGTCCGTTACCTCAAGGAGATCTGCCTCGTCCTCATCTGGCTTTCCTCCCTCGTCATCGCCATCACCTCCGCCGCCCGGCAAATCCCCGGCGAGCGCGAGGCCCGCACCATTTTCCCGCTCCTGGCCAAACCCGTCACCCGCGCCCAGGTCGTCCTCGGCAAGTTCCTCGGCTGCTGGCTGGCCTGCGGCCTGGCCCTGGTCATGTTTTACCTCTTCTTCGGGGCGGTGGCAGCCTCCCGCGAACATGCCTGGCCTGTCCCCAATTACTTCCAGGCCGCCATGCTCCACTGGGCCGCCCTGGGCGTGATCATCGCCCTCACCCTCGCCGGCTCAATGGTCTTCGCCGCGCCTTCTTCCACCGTGACCATCACCTTTGTCCTGGTCGTGGGCATTCTCCTCCTCGGACGCCACCTCGACAAAGTCGCCTTGCAATGGGGCGGCGCTGGCGGCGCCTTTCTCCATGCGCTCTACTACGCCATCCCTCATCTCGAGTTCTTTGCCGACGTGCGCGACTTGATCATCCACAACTGGCCCCTCGTGCCCTGGCTGCCCTGGTCGGGCGCCCTGCTTTACGCCGCGCTCTATACCGCCGTCTTCCTGCTCTGCGGCTGGATGCTCTTCCGCCGCAAAGCCCTGAACTGACAACCCCTCGACCGCCATGCGCGTCCTCTCGCTCATCGCCCTGCTCACCGGAGCCTTCGCCCTGAGCGCCAGCCTCGAAGACGCCTTCCGCCAATGGTCGCGTCGCGGCGCCCGCGCCCAAAGCGCCCTCGAAGCCATCCTCGGCGACAGCCGCCGCCTCTTCGCCAACCATTTCTTCGTCCAGTCCGACGTCTATATGCACGGCGGCTACTACCCCAGCATCTTCGACCTTGCCGCCGCCTCTCCCAATCAGCAGACCCCGCACGACGAAGACCACCAATGCGGGCCGGACTGCCATCACGACCAGGAACAACAAACCCCCTCCCCTGCCGCCCGGCCCGCCCCTCACCAGCACCAGGACCATAGCGAATGCACCCATGACTTTCTCGGCCAGCCGCGCAACTGGATTGACGCCTTCGGCCGCCATTTCTTCCCCTCCCGCCATACGCACCTCGATGAAACCGAGCCCGCCGCCGCGCGTGAAATTCTCCCGCTGCTCCGGCTCTCGGCCGAGCTCGACCCCCAGCGCGTCGAAACCTACACCGTCGCCGCCTACTGGCTGCGCCTCATGGGCAAGAACGACGAGGCCATCCAGTTCCTCCGCGAGGGGCTTCGCGCCAACCCTGACAGCCACGAAATCCTCTTTGAACTCGGCGCCTCCTACGAACTCAAGGCCGACACCGATCGCGCTCGCAACCTCTGGGAACTGGCCCTCAAACGCTGGGAAGAAAGGCAGGAGCGCGGCGAAGAGCCCGACCGCCTCGTCGGCGCCCAGATTCTCACCCGTCTGGCTCGCCTCGAATCGCGCGCCGGCCACCCGGACCAGACCGTGGCCTACCTCGAGAAGCTCAAGCGCATTTCGCCCTCCCCGCAAAGCGTGGAGCAGCGCATCGCCGAAGTGAAGGCCGGCCAGCCCTTCGACACCGGCGCGGTCAACTAGCGGCCTCTGCCGCCTGCCCCACGCAACCCCGGTAGTGCGTGCAGTCCCCTGCGCGCCGCATTTCCTCGCCCCCTCAGGGGAGAGGACCAAGGTGAAGGGGGACCACCCCTCTTGCCCTCCGCCGCCAGGCGGCTAACTAATTTCTGCTTTCTGCCCCGACCAGTCGGCTCCCGAGCTCTCGGGGCTTTATGCTTTTCCCCGGGTAGGGCGCGCAGTCCTCTGCGCGCCGCAGGTAGGACCCGCACTCTGTTGCGGGCCGCCTCTCTGTCCCTCAACCCGCAACCATCAACTAGGCCGGTAGGGCGTGGCACTCCGTGCCCGCTGCCCCTCTTGGTCTATGACCTCTCAACTCTCAACTACCTCGTCCCCTGCGTCATTGGCGCCTGACGAATCCGTAACAATTCCGTTGCGGAGTAGGGCCACTGTCTGGGAGTGGTTGTGTTGATGTAAAAAGGCCAAACGCGAATCCACACGCATTTTGCTCACCAAACCGTGACCGACACGATTAAGCTCCGAATCGGGAAAAAATCCATCCAGATCGGCTTCACCGACCAGCGGGTCAGTCCGTTGGCAGGGATGCTCAGTTGGGCCGGCTATCTGTTCCAGGCGTTGGTAACAAGCTTGGCCCCGGCGGTGCACCCGTTGGAGGTGTGGCGCACGTATCACGGCCGAGCGGGCATCGAGCCCGTAATCCGCGAACTGCGTTACGGCTGCGGTTTGCAGCAGTTCTGTGGTCAGGATTTTTGGGCGACCGAAGCGGTGCTCTCCATGGTCATCATGGCGCACAACCTGGTCGTGCTCTTTGAACGGTTGCTGGGTTGGATGGACCGCTAGGCGGTTCAGAGCTTGCGTTTTCATCTCTTCACCGCCGCGTGAATCATCAGCCGCACCGGTGGCCTGACCACGATCAAACTGGCCGCCCCGCCGGCTCGAAGATCCCGGTGGATGCGTCTTTGGGAAAGGATCGCCAGCCCGTTTCCCGACTGCCATGCAGTTGAACCGCTGCTCCCATGGCCGATCAAGCTCTGCGGAAGATGCGCTCAGAAACCAGAGCCCCACGGCATGGATACAGCTTAACCCGGCTTCGCGGTTTGGACTTTACATCAGGCTGCCCCTGGGCCATGTTACTGTTAAGTATAATGGCTGAGCATCTGCAGAGCACCCCGATGCCGGCCTCGAGTCGGAGGCTTGTCACGCCTTGTGCGCCGGGTGAACCGGTCCCGATCGAGATGGTGCATCTCCGGACCCGCAGCCATTCGGTAGTCCCCACGCCCGAATCTGTGACGAAATCGCCGCCCATATTGCGATGGGGTCGGGCGTGTCTGGGAACGCTTCTGCTCACCCTGGCCACGCTCTGCGCGTCTGCCGCGTCCCCCAAGCGCGTTTTGCTCATTCACTCGTTCACGCGCGACTTTGCCCCGTTCAATACCTTCTCGGCAATCCTCCGCACCGAACTGGTCAGCCAGTCGCCCGAGCCGGTGGATGTCTTCGAGGTCTCCCTCGAGTCCGCCCGCTCTGACGACCCGGTCCTGGAAAGGCCGTTAGTGGACTATCTGCTTGCCCTGCTCTCTGGGCACCGGTTGGACTTGGTGGTGCCGATAGGTGGGCCGGCGGCCCGGTTCGCTCAGCGTCATCGGCAAGCGCTCTTCGCGGACACTCCAATGCTCATTGCTGCTACCGACCAGCGCCATATCCAGCAGGCCACCCTTACGACGAACGACGCCGTGGTGGCGGCACGGAATGAGCCATCCCGCGTGCTGCAGACGATCTTGGAGTTGCTCCCTCAAACCACGAATGTCGTGGTGGTCATTGGCGCCAGCCCGCTGGAGAAATTCTGGCTCCGGGAGATCCGCGAGGCGTGTCAAGGGTTCCCCAGTCAAGTGGGCTTCCAGTGGCTCAACGAGATCTCCTTCGCGGAAATGCTCAAACGCTGCGCCGCGCTCCCCCCCGGCTCCGCCGTGTTCTACGCACTTCTGGCCGTGGATGTCGAGGGTGTCCCACACTGGGAGGAGGGTTCCCTGACCCGCCTGCACGAAACCGCCAATGCGCCTCTCTTCGGTCTGCATGACACCCAACTGGGTCGGGGGATCGTGGGCGGCCCGCTCATGGGGATCGAGGAGTTGAGCCGCAACACGGCCCGGGTGGCGCTGCGCATCCTTGCGGGAGAACGCCCGAGCGATCTCCGCCCCCCTCCGCAGGGGCCCGGAACCCCCAGATTCGACTGGAGGGAACTCCAGCGTTGGGGCATTAGCGAGACGCGACTGCCGGCGGGCAGCCTGGTTCTGTTCCGACAACCGGGCTTCTGGGATCTCTACCGGGGACGGATCATCGCGATCATCGCCCTCTGCTTTGGCGGGGGGGCCCTGATCGTTCTGCTGGTGGCAACCTCGCTCAAGGCGCGAGGATCCGAGCGGTCGCTGCGCGAAAGCGAGGATCGGATGAGCCTGGCGGCGGCGGCGGCGGGAGTTGGGGTATGGATGTGGGACATCGCGCGCAACCAGATTTGGGCTACGGAAAATTGGCGCCGAATGTTCGGGTTCCCGGCCGAGGTCCCTATCCGTTATGAGACGTTCCTTGAGCGGGTCCATCCCGAAGACCGCCCGGCGGTGGACCGGGCGGTGCAGCGCGCCCTTGAGGACCGGGCTGATTACGTGAGCGAACATCGGGTCGTGCTGCCCGACGGTACCGAGCGCTGGATCGCGGCCCGCGGCCGGGTGCATCTCGGCGCGGCCGCGCAGCCGCAGGGAATGCTAGGAGCCTCAGTTGATATCAGCGATCGCAAGCGGGCCGAGGAAGCCGCCCGCACCTTCGGTGGGCTCCTCATTTCCGCGCAGGAGGAGGAGCGCGCGCCTGGCCAAGGAGCTTCACGACGGGCTGAGCCAGAATCTGGCGCTTCTCTCTGTCGAAATGGAGATGCGGGGCCAGAGATTGCCGGAAGCCCCGGACCAGGTTCGTGCCAGCCTGCGGAAATACTCCGGGCAGGCCAGGGAGCTTTCAGCGGAAGTGCACCGCATCTCGCACGCGCTGCATCCCGCCAAGCTGACTCAACTCGGTTTGGCGGTGGCGCTGAGGAGCTTTTGCCGGGAAGTCGAGACGGCCCACGGGATTTCGGTGCTGCTTGAGGTGGGCGAAGTGCCGCGCATGGTGCCGGACGACGTGGCGCTGTGCCTCTACCGGGTCGCGCAGGAGGCGATCCATAACGTCGTCAAACACAGTCGGGCGCGGAACGCAACTCTGGCATTGAGGATGGCGGGCGACGCGCTCGAGTTGAGGATCACGGACGACGGCAATGGCTTCGTGGTGGGGGCCGCGCGCGCTAACGGTTCGCTCGGACTGATCAGCATGCAGGAACGAGTCCGGCTGGTGCAGGGCGCCATCACCGTCGAGTCCAAGCCGGGTGAGGGCACACGCGTCGAAGTGCGAGTGCCGCTGCCGAAGGAGACGAAGACATGAATCCCCGCCCGCGCATCCTGCTAGCCGACGACCACGCCATGCTGCTCGCGGCCTTCCGGCAACTGCTGTCGCCCGCCTATGATGTGGTGGGCGCGATGACTGACGGTCATGCGCTCCTCCAAGCGGCCTCCGAACTGAGACCTGATGTTGTAGTTCTGGACATCTCGATGCCCCTTCTCAACGGCATGGACGCTTGCCGAAGACTTCAGCCCAAGCTGCCTGATACTCGATGGGTGTTTCTCACCGTAAATGCGGATCCGGACCTTGCGGTGGAAGCGCTCCGACTGGGCGCCTCCGGGTTCGTGCTGAAAAGTTCGGCGGCCTCGGAACTGTTTTCCGCCATTCAAGCCGCAATGGAAGGCCGGTGCTACGTCACCCCGCTGCTGACCAAGGGCCAGCCTTTGGGCGTGTTTCTCAACCGCGCCCTAAAGCCGCACGAAGACAATCTCACGGGCCGGCAGCGGGAGGTCCTGCAACTGCTGGCCGAAGGCCGGCCGATGAAGGAGGTCGGGGATATCCTCGGTGTGACACCGCGGACGGTGGCTTTTCACAAGTACACCATCATGGGGCAGCTTGGCATAAAGACATCCGCGGAACTTGTCCAATACGCCGTCAAGCGTGGTCTCGTGCGGCCGTAGTTCTGCCGCGAGACTTATCCCTGCATTCGCCCGCGAGAGAGGGCGGGAAGGATCGCCTTGGCCGGAGGGGAGGGAGTGGTTCTTTTGCCGCATCAAGAACCACTTTCCGAGCGTAGCGTAGAGGCTGGCAGGCCGGAAACGCTCTCTCCAAAGGTCCAGTTTCCCGACTGTCAGTTTTGACAGTATCCGGCTCCGGACGATTTCGGTTAAAAGCTCCACTGATAACGCGAGCTGTCTTCATGCCTGCTGCGACAAAAACGCGAGTCCTGTTGGCGGATGACCATCCGGCCCTGTTGGCCGAAACGGCGCGGCTTTTGGAACACGAACATGAGGTCATTGGCGTCGTGGCCGATGGGCTGGAATTGTTGGAGGCTGCGCAGCGGCTCGATCCCGATCTGATCGTGCTGGATATCGGCATGCCCGGTCTGGATGGCTTCGAAGCGGCCCGCCGGCTCAAACGAGCCGGTTGCCGCAGCCGCATCATCTTTCTGACCGTGCAGGAGGATGCGGACTATGCCAAGGAAGCCCTGGCCCTGGGCGCGGACGGATATGTGGTGAAATCTCAAATCGTCTCGGATCTGATGCTGGCGATTAAGGACGCCCTGGCGGGCCGCAGATTCGTATCGCCCACGCTCACCTTATCACCGTAGACCATGAAGCAATTGCCAGGATCCGTGCGCGGCCGCAGTTTCGCTCCTGACCACAAGAGTCCCCCGCCCGCGTCGTCCGCGCAGTCACGGCCCAGACACCTGCCCAAGACACCCCAAGACACCCAAACAGGAAGCAATGCATTGAACAGTATGAATATGAAGACAAACGAAGACGAACCTCGCAATCAAGATCTCGCCCCCATCTTTGCGGCGGCGGTCAACCGCACGGACCAATGGCGAGAACTGCATGCCTTAAGCCGCGCATGGGCGACTGCGCAGGGTGCCCACGCGGAAAGCCAACGGGTGGCAGCCGCCCGTTTGTTGCAGACCATCGCCCGGCTCGAACAATGCTGGGCTTATCCGGGTTCCCGGCTGTTGGCCGCCATGGGCGAGGCCATGGCGCAGCGGGACGCCTCGACGTTTGCCCGTCTGGTGCAGAAGGTCTCAGGCGCGCTGCTCTCGGGCAATTACCGGCGGAGCGAGGACGCCTGGGATCCTGCGGCTGAAACCGGCCCGCGGCCGCTGGAGTCAGCCCTGCCTCCGGACGTGGATTCGGGGGAGACGCTGAAGCCAAGTTTCGAGGTGCTGATCGTCACGCCAGCCGACCCCACCACCTGGGAGGGGGCGCGAGCAGACATGAAGCGCATGCGTCGTGCGGAAGATCCGTTTCAGTATGAAGTGGTTCAGGCCGGCAGTTTCGAGGACGCCGCGCTCACGGTGTTGGTTAATGACAACCTGCAGGCTGTGGTGATCATTGACGGGTTCCAGTACGGATCACGCCTGGAAATGCCGGATTTGCAGTCGTTCCTTGCGCGTTACCTGCCGGTGGACCGAACGAGCATCGAGCCAGGTGCTCTCGGCACGGTGCTGGCCAAGGCCATCAAGAAATGCCGGCCGGAGCTCGACCTCTATTTGCTTTCGGATCGGACCGCCGAAGCCCTGGCCGGCAGCGATGCCCTCGCGCCCGTCCGGCGGGTGTTTCATCACGTCGAGGAACCGATGGAGATTCACTTGTCCATCCTCGACGGCGTCAAGGACCGCTTCGAGACCCCCTACTTCGACAACCTGAAGAAGTACGCGCAGCGTCCCATCGGCACCTTTCACGCACTGCCAATCGCCCGCGGGAAATCGGTGTTCCGATCCAACTGGATCCGGGACTTCGGCCAGTTCTACGGCACCAACATCTTCTTCGCCGAGTCCTCGGCCACAACCGGGGGCCTGGACAGCCTGCTCGAACCTACCGGGAACATCAGAAAGGCCCAGGACATGGCCGCGCGCGCTTTCGGAGCAAAGCGTGCCTACTTTGGAACGAACGGCACCTCGACCTCGAACAAGATCGTGGTGCAGGCGGTGTGCAAGCCCGGGGACATCGTGATCGTGGACCGCAACTGCCACAAATCGCACCACTACGGGATGGTGCTGAGCGGGGCCCAGCCCTACTACGTCGAGGCGTTTCCGCTCACGCAGTATTCAATGTACGGTGGCGTCCCCTTGCGCACGATCAAGAAGGCGCTCTTCGACTGCATGGCCGAGGGTAAGCTCGACCGGGTCAAGGTCATTGACATGACGAATTGCACTTTCGACGGGCACATGTACAACCCGCGCCGGCTGATGGAAGAATGCCTGGCCATCAAGCCCGACCTGATCTTCTTGTGGGACGAGGCCTGGTTCGGCTTCGCCCGCTTCAATCCGTTCCACCGCCGCCGCACTGGAATGGGGGCGGCGGCCGCCCTGACAGAGCGGTATCGGAGTCCGGCTTATCGCGAGGAATACATGGCGTGGGCGGCCAAGGTGGGCAAGCTCAACCCCAAGAACCTGAAGTTGCTGGACATGCACCTGCTGCCCGACCCGGACAAGGTCCGCATCCGGGTGTACCAGACCAACTCCACCCACAAGTCCATGTCGGCCTTCCGGCAGGGCTCGATGATACTGGTATGGGATGATGATTTCCACCAGGTCGAAGGTCCGTTCGAGGAGGCATTCTTCGCTCACACGTCCACCTCCCCGAATCTGCAACTGATCGCCTCGCTGGACGTGGCGCGCCGCCAGATGGAGCTGGAAGGCTATGGGCTCACTCTGCGCATGACGGACATCGCCTTTCGCATCCGGCGGGCGGTCAACACCCATCCGCTCATCTCGAAGTACTTCCGGGTGGCCACGCCGGAGGACATGATCCCAGCCGAATTCCGCTCCTCAGGGTTGAAGGACTACGGCCCGCCCCATTCCACCTGGACGGATGTGGTCAAAGCCTGGGACGAGGACGAGTTTGCGCTCGATCCGACGCGCCTGACGTTGATCTGCGGCGCGGCCGGCTTCGACGGCACGCAGTTCAAGGGCCTGTTGGCGGAGCGGTTCGACATTCAAATCAACAAAACCTCGCGCAACAGCGTCCTGGTCCAAACCAACATTAACAACACGCACAGCGACGCCGCCCTGCTGATCAAAGCGTTGGTGGACCTCTCGCGCGAGATTGAGCAGAAGCTGGCCCAGGGCAACAGAGCCGCGTTCGATGCGAGGGTCAAATCGCTGATGACGGACGTGCCCGACCTGCCGAACTTCAGCCGGTTCCACGACGCATTCCGGGACAACCCCAAGGCGGCGAGCAACGAAGGCCACATGCGCCCCGCGTTCTTCATGGCCTACGACGAGGCCAATTGTGAGTTCGTCAAGCTGGCCAGCAAGGAAGTGGACGATCGTCTCAAGAAAGGGCCAGAAATGGTGTCGGCCAACTTCGTCATCCCGTATCCGCCCGGCTTCCCGATCATGGTGCCCGGCCAGGTGATCACCGAGGACACCATCACGTTCATGCGCAAGCTCGACGTGAAGGAGATTCACGGCTACCACGCCGCCCAGGGCTTGAAACTAATCAAGCCCGACAAGCTGCGCCACCCCAAGAAGTCGGTCAGGTAAACCAGCCAAACGCCCCCTTAACCCAGAAAGCCCCCTCTCATGCAAGCGTTCTTCGAGTTCCTGAAAGCGAACCCTTACATCCTCCTTTTCTTCACGATCGGGATGGCGGTGTATGTGGGCAAGTTCAACGTCAAGGGCTACGGCCTGGGCATGGTCGCTGCGGCGGTTGTGGTCGGTTGCGGGCTCGCGACGTGGGCTTCGATCTATGGTGTGAAGCTCGAGTTGAACGCGTTCGCCAAGTCGCTGTTCTACTACCTGTTCATGTATGGGGTGGGCCTGCGCGTCGGCCCATCCTTCTTCAACAGCCTCAAGAAAGACGGGCTCAAGTTCACCATCCTGGCCGTGTTTTGCAGCGTTGTCGGTCTGGTGCTGGTCGTGCTAGGCGCAAGGGTGTTCGGGCTGCCGCCGGGCGCGGCCGGGGGCATCCTGGCCGGCTCGCAAACCATGTCGGCCGCCATCGGCACAGCCGAGATGGCGGTGTCGCAAGGAGCGTTCAAGGTGCCGGAGGGCAGCACGGCCGAGACGATTTCGGCCATGATCGCGCTCAGTTATGGGGTCACCTACATCTGGGGCACCGTCGGGATCATTCTCATCTGCAAGTACCTCCCCCGGTGGTGGGGCCTTGACGCGCGAAACGCGGCCAAGGAGTATGAAAAAGCGCACGGCGTCGCCAACGTGGACGATTCCGGCCTCACAGGCTACCGTCCCGCCGGTCTCCGTGCCTACAAGCTCGAGAACAAATCCACGGCGCGCCAGACCATCGCCCAGTTCCGCCAGAAGAATCCGCAATACCGGGTCGTCAACGTGGTCCGCAATGGCGAAGCCATCGGCGCCAGCCCGGAACTGACGCTGGAAGAAGGCGACGTCGTCGCGCTCGGCGGCCGGATTGAAGATCTCACCTCGAACATGGGCTTGATCGGGCCCGAAGTGGCCGACCCCAAGGCGTTGAACATTCCGC
>Ga0073934_10010607_pt1 | contig 11402 bp, 11 predicted proteins | sample LarsenN4metaG_FD_76834 | JGI IMG/M metagenome (GOLD analysis project Ga0073934, IMG submission 76834) | Hot spring sediment bacterial and archeal communities from British Columbia, Canada, to study Microbial Dark Matter (Phase II) - Larsen... ...
CATCACGGATCGCCTCGCTCCACTCCTCCACGCCTCGCAGGGAGCGGATGCTGCCGGCCGGGAAGCCGAAGCGCCGGAAATCCGGTTCGGCCGGAGGCTCAGCAGGGTCGATCCGACAGTAGTGACCTGGCGGAACCTTCCATGCCCGTTGAAACGGCGTGCCGGGAGACGGAATGAATCGGTACACCAGAAACTCGGCGAGAGCGGCCTGCCGAATGGCCCCCGGTACCAGTCCCGCCTGCCGCGCGGGGAGCAGCTCGCTGCTGAACCACCAGGCCGCCTGGGCCGCGCCCAAGTACAGTGGCTTGACCCCCGCCGGATCGCGCGCGAGCCACAGGTCCCGGGTCCGGCCATCGTATAGGGCGAACGCATAGATGCCGTTCATCCGAGGGAGGACTCCCGTCCCCCACTCTTCCCAGCCGTGAACGATCGCCTCGGTGTCGGATCGGGTCCGGAACCGGTGCCCTCGCGCCTCGAGTTCCCGCCGCAGATCGAGATGGTTGTACAACTCGCCGTTGAACACGATCCACACCGTCTCGTCTTCGTTAGCCATCGGCTGGGCCCCCGATTCGAGGTCCACGATGCTCAGCCGCCGATGGCCGAACCCCCAGGCCCGTTCCCGAAAGTAGCGGTAACCCACGCCATCCGGCCCCCGGTGAACCAGGAGATTGGTGAGGTTCTCCAGGCAGACGGAAACGTCCGCGTCGAGACGAGATGAGAAGATGCCAGCAATGCCGCACATATTCGGCCTAGCGACCGGCGCCGCGTGGCGCCACGGCCTGCGGCGCGCAGCGGTTCGGCCGGGCCGCGCCGATCAACGGTAGAACGCCCGAATCGCGTCGGCGACCCGCGCCACCTGCGCCTCCGTGAGTTCCGGAAACATGGGCAGGCTCAAGCCCATGTTGGCCGAGCGTTCGGTCACGGGGAACGCCCCGGCCCTGTAGCCGTGCTGGGCGTACGCTTGTTGAAGGTGGAGCGGGAGCGGGTAGTGCAGGCCGACGCCGATCTGCGCCTTCTCGAGGTGTCGCCGCAGGCCATCGCGGTTCGGTACGCGCACCACGTATAGGTGATAGACGTGCTTGGCATAGGAGACCTTCGTCGGGCGGTGCACCTCGGGGATGTCTGCGAGGGCCGCGTCGTACCAGCGCGCTACTCGCCGCCTCCGCTCGGTCCAGTCATCGAGGTGCCGCAACTTCACGCGCAGAAACGCAGCCTGGATAGCGTCCAGGCGCGCGGTGTAGCCTTCTTCGTCGTGATAGTACTTTCGCGCTTGTCCGTGCTCGCGCAGCCGCCGCACTCGCGCTGCATGGCCCGCCTCGCGGGCGGTCACGGCCCCCGCGTCGCCCAGCGCGCCCAGGTTCTTGCCAGGGTAGAAGCTGAAGGCACCCATAGTGCCGATGCCGCCCACCGAGCGGTCGCGGTACCGCGCGCCGTGCGCCTGGCAGGCGTCCTCCAGCACCCAGAGGCCGTGCTGCCGCGCCACCTCAAGGATCGGATCCATGTCGGCTGGCTGCCCGTACAGGTGCACCGGTAGGATTCCCACGACGCGCGGCGAGATGGCCGCGCCGAGCGCCTGGGGGTTCATCGTCAAGGTCGCCTCGTCCACGTCAACGAATCGAACCGTGCCTCCGGCCTGAGAGATCGCCTCGGTGGTTGCAATGAAGGTATTCGGCACCGTGATGACCTCATCACCTGGCCGCAGGTCGAGCGCGTGCAACGCCAGCCGCAGCGCGTCCGTGCCGCTGGACACTCCCACGCAATGTGGCGTGCCGCAGAAGGCGGCGAATTCGGCCTCGAACGCCTCGACCTCGCCGCCGCCGATGAACGCCCCCGCCCGCACTGCGCGCCGGAAGGCAGCCGTGAGCTCGGGCTCCAGCTGCCGGTGCGGCGTTATCAGATCTAGGAATGGAATACGCTCCGTGCCGGCGCCGCGCGGCGCCGTGGCCTGCTCGGTAGTTGCCATATTTGAGCGTGCCATGTGTTCTCCTCGCATGCAAGGGCGTCGCCCCTTACGGCACCGGATCAATCCCCGCAGAGTCCCTCAAGGACTTCAAGGTAATGCCGCAGCTCATCCTGCCAATGCCATTGGAACGCGACAGCCGCCGCCCGCCGACCCAGGGAAGCCCGTTCCGCGTCGGTAAGCCCCGCTAGACGAGCAAGAGACTGCGCCAGTGAATCCACGTCGCCAGCGCGGAAATACAGCGCGGCATCCGGGCCCAAATAGCGGCGGTACGACGGAAGGTCGGCTGCGACCACGGGCAGGCCCACCCAAAGCATCTCCCAGAGCTTGTTGGAGAGCGACAGGTCCGACAGTGGCCCAGGCCGAGTCGCAATGAGGCCTGCCCCCGCGGTCCGCAGGATGCCTGGGATCTCGCCGTGCGGCACCAGCCCGTGAAACACCACTCGGTCGGCCACGCCCGACTCCGCCGCCTGTGCGACCAGTGCGCGCATCTCCTCCCCATCCCCGTACAGATCCAGGCGAAACGGCCAGCGCTCTCGCGTCATGGCGAGCGCGCGGATGGCGAGGTCAACGCCGTAAAGTGACGTCATGGTCCCATGGTACACCAACCGGTACCGGTCTTCCGGGCCCTTCCCGTCCAGGTAGGCGCTCGCACCGTGCGGGAAGGCGTCTCCATCCGGGGCGTTCATGACGACGGTCATGCGCGACGCATCGGCCCCCCGCTCGATGAACCGCTCCCGGAGGGGTTCACTCACCGTCACTGCACGATCCGCGAAGCGGATGCTCGCCCGCTCAACGGCGCGTAGGGCGCGGATCGCGACGTGCCCGACGGAGGCACCGTATTTTTGCTGAAAGAACTCGGGCATGATCTCGTGAAGATCCAGGAGGATGCGCGCGCCGCGTAGCCGGGCGGGGAGCGCCGCGAACACGAGGAAGTCGGGGGGGGTGTGCACGTGCACCACATCCGGCCGCCGGCGCCGGACCAAGAGCCGCCAACAGGCCGCCGCGGTAAAGACCCCGTACTCTAGGGCGTATCGACCCAAAGATCCCCGGCGGCGCCTTATCGCGGTTCGCACCACGCGGATGCTACCGATCACCTCCTCCCCCAATTGGCCATCGTTCCGAAGGCAATGGACTTCGACCTCCCAGCCCGCACGCCGCAGTCCCACGGCGTAGCGCCATACGCGGACGTCCGAAGGGCAGTACGAATGCACCACCAGCGCGATCGTCCGGCCCACCGACTTTGCTGGACGGTTCACGAGCGTAACAACACCGCCACGGCGTCCGCGACGCGCTCTGCCGCTCCCCCTGCCCCGTACGCGTCTCGATCCCACGCGCGAGGAGAGTCCACTGCCTCGCGGACGGCACCGGCGAGCTGGTCGTGCGCTTCCGGGGGGACCACGCGATTGGCCCCTGCCTCAACGGTCTCCAACCACTCGGTCTCCCGGCGCAGCGTCAGGCAGGGCACCCCTAGCCAGTAGGCCTCGCGCTGCACCCCTCCGGAGTCGGTGATCACTGCGCTGGCACGCCCAATGAGCGCCAAACTCTCCATGTACCCGACGGCACGCCGGAGCTGCAACCCACTGCCGAAACGGTGCATGCGATCTATCCCCCCCAAGCGTGCCGCGGTGCGCGGGTGCACCGCGAGCACCACCGGCATGGCCAGGCTGGCGAGCGTCACAAGCACTGCCTCCAGAAGCGGTACGTCATCGGTTAGCTCGGCGCGATGCAGCGTCGCGTAGATGTACGGCCTTGCAGGCATCTCCACCGACCCCGGCACTGTCCGGAGCGCCGCCAATAGTACGTCCCGCGCCACGTCGCCTGTCTCGACCACCACGGCATCCGCACGCTCGCGCCGCACGCGGGCGGTGGCCGATGCACACGGGGTGCAAAGCACCCGCGCGCAAGAGTCTACGATGCGACGGTTCAACTCTTCCGCCATGAGGGCATCCGCCGCCCGCAGTCCGGCTTCGACATGAACCACCGGAACCCGGCACTTGGCCGCCGCGAGTGCAGCAGCCAGTGTAGAATTGGTGTCTCCGATCACGACGACCGCCGCGGGCTTGGTTTCCGCAATCAGCCGTTCCGTCCGGACTAGGATGGACGCTGTCTGTTCGGCGTGGGACCCCGACCCAACCTCTAAGTAGTGGTCCGGCGGGGGCACGTCCAGCTGCCGATAGAGCAGTCCATTCAGCTCGTAGTCGTAGTGCTGGCCGCTATCTACTGCGAGCACCTCGAACCGGCGTTCCAGCGCACGACGGATGACGCTGGCTTTGATGACCTGGGGGCGGGTTCCATAACAGAGCATGACCGGCGCACCTGAGGGCGGTCGCTGACTCACGCAGTGCTCCGTCCGCCGTTGCCGCATAGAACGGATCCGATTCGCTCACCGGCCCGTCCGTCCCAACCCTCGATCGCCGTTTGCTTCCGAGCGGCCGCCTGGGCCAGCGCGGCGGCTGCAAGCCGGCGCGGGCCAGTCAGCAACCTGTTGGTCCCCCGGGTCAACGTGCCCGGCCGTTCGGTGTTGGGACGCACTGTGAAACACGGCACGCGCAGAAAGGCGGGCTCCTCCTGCAGTCCGCCGGAATCGGTGATCACGAGTCTCGCGCTATCCACCGGGCTCAACATCTCCAGATAGGACACCGGGGCCAGCAACCGCACTTCGCCGACCCGGTCCGTGAGGCCGAACGCCTCCAGACGCTTCCGCGAACGCGGTTGCAGGGGAAAAACGACCGGCATTTCCCGAGCGATCGTAGCCAGGGCGTCGGCCAACGCTCCTAGCGTCGCCGGGTCGTAGACCCTTCGACCGCCGATGTAGAGTCACCCCCGTATATTCCCCGGTCTCCAGCTCCTTGCCGCGTGAGTGGCTTTGGCGGCGGGAAGGGCAGCGACCAGCGTGTTAATCATGACGTTGCCGACGAACGCCACCCGCTCCGCTGCGTTCGCGGAGCAAGTTGTCCACTGCATCCCGCGAAGGGGCAAACAGCAGGTCAGCCAGTTGGTCGGTCACCACGCGTTTGTGGTCCTCCGTCATCCGGCGGTGGCGGCTGCGCAGGCCGATCACCCCCGTCAGGCGGGGGCACGACGGATGACGCGGGCTGGGTTGCCAACCACGACAGCACCGTCAGGGACGTCTTCGACGACTACCGCTCCCGCTCCCACCATCGCCCCTTCACCGATGGTGATGCCGGGCAGCAGCACTGCGCCGGTGCCGATGGCCGCACGGCGCTTGACGAGCGTGGTCTCAAGCCGCCAGTCCCGGTCACTCTTCAGCCGGCCGTCGTCCGTCGTGGCGGCAGGATAGCGATCGTTCAGAAAGTTGACATTGTGACCTACAAAAACCTCATCCTCGATCATCACGCCTTCGCAGATGAACGTGTGACTCTGTATCTTGCAGCGCGCTCCGATTTTCACTCCTGTCTGAATTTCCACGAACGTTCCGATTGACGTCTCGTCGCCAATCTCGCACCCGTAGAGGTTCACAAAAGCGTACAGGCGCACATTGCGACCTAACTTCACATCCGGTGCAATGCGACGCAGGAGCGCATCTCGTTGTTCAGGAGAAAAATCCGAGGTCACGACCCCACTGGGAGGCTGCCGCCAGCGACCGGCACCATCTGACCGCCCCGCTCCATGGAGCTCTGTGCGGCCTCCAGGATCCGGACCACGCGCCACCCGGCGTGTCCGTCCGCCACCAGCGGCTCCTGCCCCCCGACCGCGTTCACGATGTTTTCCACCTCGACCGCCAGGGCCTCCTTGGTGTCGAGTCTCGGCGCGCGCATATCTCCTGAGCGATAAGAGACCATGAACTGATAGTCGCTCTCTCCCACGCCGCTGGCGTTGACAGAGAAACCTTTGTCGTAGACACGCAGCTTCTCGCTCGGCTCCACATCGTCGTAGATCATCATGCGCCTCGAGCCGCCGACGATCGTGCGGCGCACCTTCGCCGGCGCCAACCAGTTCACATGGATATGCCCCAAGAGCGACCCCTCATACCGCACGGTCACATAGGCGATGTTCTCCGTCCGGCTATCCCCGTGGGCCGCTCCTATCGCCGCCACCGACACGGGATCGAGCCCCAACAGAAAATCCATGATGGACACATCGTGCGGAGCCAAGTCCCACACGACGTTTACGTCCGGTTGAAAGAGTCCCAGATTGATCCGCACCGAATCGAAGTAGTAGGGCTGGCCGATCTCGCCAGCCGCGATCAACTCCTTCATTTTCCGGACCGCACCAGTGAAGACGAACGTATGGTCCACCGCCAACAGGACGCCCTGGCGTTGCGCGATGGCACACAGCTCCTCCGCGTGATCGCTTCGCGTGGTCAACGGCTTCATGACCAGCACGTGCTTTCCCGCCTCCAAGGCCTGACGCGCCAGATCGAAGTGAGTGAAACACGGAGTCGCGATCACCACGAGGTCCAGATCCGGGGCCCGGAGCACCTCCTCAGCCCGATCCGTCACCGTCGCTACGCGATACTCGGCCCCCACCCGCGTCGCCCGCTCGTACCGTACATCGCACACGCTCTCGACCTGAGCATGGGGATGGCGGGCGAAGTTCCGAACCAGGTTCGGTCCCCAGTACCCACACCCAATCACACCAACCCGCACGTTCCGCAAGCGCCCTCCCCCTTCGTGTTCCAGTCTGTGGTTAGGCCGCGCGCCCGGAGTTCAGCAACACCACAGGGACCGTCTTCAGGAGAATCTTGAAGTCCAGCCACAGGGACCACTGCCGCACATATTCGAGGTCGAGCTCGCACATCTGCCGGTAGCTAAGACGATTCCGCCCCGAGACCTGCCACAAACCCGTGATCCCAGGTTTCACCCGCAGCCGGTCGAACTGCCAGTGGTCGTATTGCTCCAACTCGTAAGGCAGGGGAGGCCTCGGACCTACCAGGCTCATGTCGCCCCGCAGCACGTTCACGAGCTGCGGCAGCTCGTCCAGCGACATCCGACGAAGCCACCGGCCCACGGGCGTAACGCGATCGTCGTTGACCAGCTTGTAGACGGTGCTCCCGTCCGCCCCTCGCCTGCCCGCGGAATCGTTGTCGTCCCGAAGCATTCGAGTCACGAATTCCTTGTGGGCAGCCTCGGAAGCACCATGCCACATGGTCCGGAACTTGAGCACCCGGAACCGCCGCCCGCCCTCAGCAACGCGCTCCTGATGGAAGAATACCGGCCCAGAAGAACCAAGCTTGATGGCCACAGCAACCACCAGCATCAACGGCGACACGAGGATGAGCCCCAACCCTGACATGACCAGATCCACAAGGCGCTTGACCAAGAGCTGCTGCGCCCGGAGCGAGGGAACGGTAAGCTCCACCAGCGGCAACCCGCGCTCCCACACCAACCCGGGCCGCACCTCGGCCAGCCCCTCGTAGCGCGGCACCGCCAGAAGCCGGCAGCCCGCGGCGATCGAGGCGCTGACTACGGCCTCGAATTCATCGTCCGCCAGGTGGCCACAGAGAACCACGGTGTCCGGGGCATGCCTCTGAACCAAGTCCCAGAAGTCCGTCACGTGGCCCAGTAGTCCTGCGTGGGACGTCCCGTTGGTGGAAACCCAGCCCAGGGATACCATCCCGCCGCGGCGCGGCGCCAGGTGCTGTTCCACTCGTGCCCCGCCCCGGTCGCTCGGCTCACCCACGAAGACCACGCGCTCGGCCTGCTGCTCCCCCGGCACGAACCGGAGAACCAGCCAGTCCAGCGCCCGGCGCTCGAGCACCAACGCGATCCACATGCCAAGCGTCGTGGCTGCAAACTGAATCGCCACCGCTTCCGCACCTGACTGCCACAACGCGCCCCACGCCGACAACCCGGTCCCCAGCGCCACACCGGCGAACAGCGCGGCGGAATCCCGCCGGCGGTCGCCTCGACCGTAGTTGCCGGTCACCGCCAGACCAAGTAGCAGCGCCGCGGCGAGTTGCCACCCGCCCAGCGACCCCAAAGGGACACCGATCTGGAGAACTTGGGCGATCCCAGAACCCAGCAGCTCCCGGTCGCGAATCGCCCGGATGGCGGCGCGCGCCACGAGGTAGCCGCCCAAATCCGCAGCCAGCAGCGTCGTGACGCGGGCAACGGAGCGAACCAGATGCCGCCGCATCGTCACCCGAGAGCGACGCTGCAGCGAAACACGCGGTGGAGTGACCCAACCCCCCCGTGGAGACGGCCGCGCCTTGCCAGCCGATTCGGGGGATGTGGCGAGCGTCATGCGACTTCTGAACCTCCCGAAGACACCAACCGGAAACACCAGAAAAGCCAGCGGGAAAAGTGTCCCGCTAAACCCACACCCGTCAAGGGGATGGCTAAGGACAATCGTAGGGACCCACCCACGCCCCAAGGCGCGCAGGCGGGGATGCTAGCTCACCTCACCGCGCGCCGCTGTGACGGGGGTCACGCGGCGCATCCAATCCAGCCCTCGCCCCGCTGTCCCTGTAACAGACCCTGAAACACCGCAGGCCTGTAACGCTCCCAACGCGGCGCCGCGAGGGCGGCGGGCTGAACCCGCCATGCCACCGTCCTCGCTCTCCCTCCACTGGACATTTGCACGCCAGCAGGTAAATTGTGCTGACCTGGAAGCGGATCGTCTACCGGAAGCACGCCGTGCTGCGGCTTCGGCAGCGGCACATCACTCGCCATCAGGTGCGGCAGCTCCTCGTGACCGGCACACGGCGGCGACAGGGCAGCAGCAGATGGCTGGTGGACGGTGCCCTCGAGCGGTGGCCAGCCCGCCTCGTCCTCCAGGAGAGCGCGGATACGATCACGGTCATCACGGTGATGTGGACAGAATAGGACCCGAAGGGCTACGATGGCGCCTCGTGCGCGATTCGAGATCACCTACGATGCCGATGCCGATGTCCTGGGCATCTGGTGCCCGGGAGCGTCAAGCAGCGCGCGAACGCACGAGCTTGCTCCGGGGGTCCATGTGGATCTGACCCCGGATGGGCGGCTGACGTCCGTGGAGGTCCTCGACGCCAGCTCGCGATACCCAGTGGAGAGCCTGCGCACCCTCCAGAGTCCGGCCGATTGGATGAGCCTGGTGGAAGCCGCTGGAGAGTCCGGCCTCAAGCCCGCGACGCTGCGGCGACAGGTACTCAACGGCCGCCTCGCGGCCCGCAAGCGGGGTCGCGACTGGTTGGTGTCGGCCGCCGCGCTCTGGACCTATCTCGAGAACCGCGCGCCGAGTGGGCGTCCACCGGTCAGCCGGAAGGGACGGCACGTGCGGCGGCAAACGCGCACCCCCGCGTAGGAACGCTCCGCGCCGCAACACTCCGATGACGGCGCCCATCGGCTCCGGCCCTATCCTGAGCCATGCCGGGCACTTGCCTTTCGCGCCGAGGAGGACCGCGCGCCGCTGTGGCGGGGGTCACGCGCGCCGCGCTCTTGGCTCGCGCAAGCAACCGGCGGGGATTCATCATCGCGGGTTTCGGGGCAGTCTACCTCCTCGCGGTCATCGGCGTGGTAGTGTGGTTCTTGGCGTCTCCCAAGAACGGGACACGTGCGCCTCCCGCCTTCCCCGGTAGGCAAGCCCGCGATACCCTACAGGTTGACGCCGTGTTGACCGCGGGACCCCAGAATCCGCCGCATGAACGCGGCACCGGGTCGCCCGCAACACGAGCACGGAGGGTCCCCATGTCGGCTCCGGTCACGACGTACCGCTTCACCGTGGACGAGTACCATCGGATGGCGGAAGCTGGGGTGTTCCACGAGGATGACCGCGTGGAGCTCATCGCCGGGCAGGTCGTGGCGATGACGCCGATCGGCGTCGCGCATGCGGGCTGCGTCAACCGCCTCACTACGCTGTTTGCGCCGGTGGCGGGCTCCCGGGCGACGCTCAGCGTGCAGAACCCGGTCATCCTGGGTGAACACGAGGAACCTCAGCCCGACTTCGCTGTGCTGCGGTACCGCGCGGACGGGTACGGAGCCCGCCACCCACGCGCGGAGGACGTGCTGTTGGTGATTGAGGTAGCGGATACGTCGGTCGCGTACGACCGGCACACCAAGATGCCCCTCTACGCTCGGGCCGGCATTCCCGAGTCATGGCTGGTGAACCTGCCGGACAGCGTCATCGAAGTCTACGGCGAGCCCGGCCCCGACGGCTATCGCGCCATCCGGCGTGTCGGGCGAGGGGAGAAGCTGCGGCCGATGATACTTCCGGACGTAGAGATCACCGCCGGCGACATCCTCGGCTGACCCGAGTCACGCGTTCAGTGGATACCGGTGACACCTACACGTCGGTACCCCGCGACCGCCTGGAGCGCCAGGCGGTCACCCCGCTTCGCCACCTCGTGCCTGACGCCGCAGAGCCTCCAACTCGGCCCGGAGCGGCGCCCAATACGCTCGGTCTGCCGCTCGTTCCGCGGCTTCCTCCCGCGCCAGACCCCCGGTGACCTCGTCCTCCCTCCCTGCGAGCGCGTCCGCCAGCAGCGGGCGCCGCGCCGCGAGTTCCCGAGCACGTCCACTATGCCGAGCCGCGGCCTCGATCAGCAGCGCCGGCGTCCGTAACTCCAGCAGCCACAACTCCACCCGCGCGTCCGTCGCCTCGCCCCGAAACGTCAGGTAACTCACCTCCACCAGGCGGCGGAGCATCGGCCAGTCTTGGTCGCGTTGGGTTTTCTTGGACTGGGCAAGGTCGGGCAAAGAGAGAACCTCCACATCCCCGACTCCCTCCAGCGTCAGGGTCGTCCGGCGAGCTGGCCGATTGGGCCAATCCCTGGACGGAGCCCGAAGGCCTACTGCTCCAGCAGGCAGCGCTCGCCCGGCTGTGGGAGGATCCCGCCCTGGACGTCTACAATCGTGACTGACGCCCGGCGCGGTGACGTCGTGCTCTCCCGCCCAAGACCATGCGCCGGATTGACGAGGCGTTGAGAGACGCCTTGGGGATCGCCTGACCCATCCACGCCTCGCGGCTCCCGCCAACCCTGAAAGCTCATCCGGTCCGCGTACGCCGTCGAAGAAGCGCGCCGGAACCTGGCATCTCCGGCGCAACGGCAGCGGCTGGAGGGCCTGCTCGCTCCCGTTCGCATCCTGCCTGAAGCGGCGCACCAAGGACGCGTAACGGCATGGCGCCCACCTGCGCGTCAGAGGACGAGCTAGCGCCCGGCGCCGCAGCCGAGCCAGATCCCGCCCAATCGACTCCTTCGCAAACCGGATGGCGTCCCGCCCGCGCGCTGACGGGCTCGAGGTGGCTACCGGGCAGGTGCTCGCCCGCCATACGCGCCGGCGCCGGCGCGTCGAGTTCTTGGCCCTCATGAACCGCCTCGTGGCGGCGTATCCGGACCGCGAGCTCCACGTCATCCTCGACAACCTGAACACCCACAAGCCCAAGCACGACCGGTGGCTCGCGCGGCGCTCCGCGGGGCGAGCTTCACGGCGATCCGGCAGTTGCGCGAAGCCGTCGACCGCTTCATCGCGGCCTGGAAACCCCCCCCCCCCCCCCCCCC
>Ga0073934_10010608_pt1 | contig 11401 bp, 6 predicted proteins | sample LarsenN4metaG_FD_76834 | JGI IMG/M metagenome (GOLD analysis project Ga0073934, IMG submission 76834) | Hot spring sediment bacterial and archeal communities from British Columbia, Canada, to study Microbial Dark Matter (Phase II) - Larsen... ...
CTCAGCAACCACTTTGCCGTGGTCCTTCACGCGCAGCATTCCATCGCCAGTGACTTTGCCGATTTCCGCCGCATCCAGTCCCCACTTGCGGAAAACGGCGAATACCTCGTGCTCGCGGCCCTTCTCCGCGACCAGCAACATGCGCTCCTGCGATTCAGAGAGCATGATCTCGTAGGGAGTCATGCCGTGTTCCCGTTGCGGAACATGCATCAGGTCGATTTCAATGCCGGTTCCGGCGCGGCTGCCCATCTCGCAGGTGGAGCACGTCAGGCCGGCAGCGCCCATATCCTGGATGCCGACAATCGCGCCCGTCTGCATCGCCTCCAGACATGCTTCGAGCAGCAGTTTCTCCATGAACGGATCGCCGACCTGAACGTTGGGCCGCTTCTGTTTCGATTCCTCAGTGAACTCGGCTGAGGCCATTGACGCGCCATGAATGCCATCGCGGCCCGTCTTCGCGCCGACGTAAATCACCGGATTCCCCACACCGGAAGCGCGTCCGTAGAAGATCTGGTCCTTGCGAAATACCCCGAGAGCGAACACGTTCACCAGCGGATTGCCGTTATAACTAGGCTCAAAAACGCATTCGCCGCCAACGGTGGGGACGCCAAAGCAATTCCCGTAGTGAGCAATCCCGCCGACCACGCCTTCCAGAATGCGGCGGTTGCGCGCACCGGACTTGGGGTCGTTCAGCGGTCCGAAACGAAGCGCATCCATCACCGCGATGGGGCGCGCGCCCATCGTGAAGATGTCGCGCAAGATACCGCCTACACCGGTGGCGGCGCCCTGAAATGGCTCGATGAAGCTGGGATGGTTGTGGGATTCGATCTTGAACGCGATCGCCCAGCCATCGCCGATGTCAAGGATGCCGGCGTTTTCGCCTGGCCCTTGCACAACCAGCTTGCTACGCGTCGGCAGCTTCTTGAGATGAATCCGCGAACTCTTGTAGGAGCAGTGCTCGCTCCACATCACACTGAAGATGCCCAATTCGGTGATGTTCGGTTCGCGGCCGCCGAGAATGGAAACAATCCGGCCGTATTCGTCCGCGGTGAGTTGGTGCGCCGCGACGATTTCTGGTGTCATCGTGCTCATCGGTTATCGTACGGGAGTCAGCGCCGCGACCATCGATTGCAGTACGCCCAGGCCGTCCACGGAGCCCATTAGTGGATCGCAGGCCCGTTCCGGATGCGGCATCATGCCCATGACATTCCGGCCTGAGTTCAGAATCCCAGCGATGTCGCGCATGGATCCGTTGGGATTATCTACGTAACGAAAGGCGACCCTATCCTCCGCTTCCAGCTCGTCCAGGATTCTATCCTCAGCGATGTAGCAGCCCTCTCCATGGGCGATTGGAAAGGTGACGACCGCATCACGGCGTAAGGCATTTGTGAACGGCGAGTCGAGCGTGCCTGGCCGGAGCCGGACTGGACGGCATATGAACCGCCGGTCGCGGTTGCGAACTAACGCTCCTGGAAGCAGTCCGCTTTCCGCCAGAATTTGGAAGCCGTTACAGACCCCCAGCACAAGCCCGCCCGCGGCGGCGAACTTCTTAACGGCGCCCATGATAGGCGAAAACTTGGCAATCGCACCACAACGCAAGTAGTCGCCGTAGGAGAACCCGCCGGGAAGGATCACCGCGTCGACGCCACGCAGATCGTTCCAATCGTGCCATAGGAATTCGGCCTGCTGGCCGAGATTGGAGGAGACGGCATACCAGGCGTCGTGATCGCAGTTGCTGCCGGGAAAAACAACAACACCGAATTTCATGGAGGGAACTCCAGTTTAACAGACTGGTGACAGAGCGGATACAAAAAGCCGGGCCCGAAAGCCCGGCTCATTTTGTGAGAACGTTCTGCTACTCCGTCGCGGCGGGAGCTGGTGCGGCAACCTTCTTCTTGGCGCGGGAGGCGCGCTTCTCCGAAGGCGGCTGACGGTCGATTTTGCGGATTGACGGGAGGGCGATCGAGCAGAGGAATTTCTTCTCGCCGAGCTCGTCGAACTTAATTACGATATGCTCTTCATTGCAGGACATGACCGTGCCCGGACCGAATTTGGAATGCTCTACCTGGGCGCCGGTGGCAAATGCCGGTTTTGTTGCCATTCTGGGTTTAAGGACCCTCCGCCCTTCAGGATATCACGCGGACCGTAGCTTTGCCTAGAACCCTCTGATTCTGTGGCATTTTCCCCTCTCCCAAAGGATCTTCGCCGAGCCCTCGAGGAACTCTCCGGGACCGTGCAACCCTCCGAACTCGCCCGGGCTACAACCTCGCTTTCCGCCGACTACCGCGGGGCTGGCAGTCCCGTGAAACTGACGCGCAACCAGGCTGTCGCGTATGCGGTGACTCGCATGCCGGCTACCTTTGCTGCGCTCTCGGCAGTTCTGCGCGAGCTTCCGATTCGGCCCCGTTCGGTGCTCGACCTCGGCTCCGGAACAGGCGCCGCGGCGTGGGCCGTTGGGACGGTCGACCGTGTGACGTTGGTGGAGCGCGATCGCGAAATGCTCCGCGTAGCCCAAGAGTTAGAGCCTCCCGGAATGCCCCGCTGGAGGGAGCACGATGTGACTCAGGTGCTGGCCTGGGACCCCCACGATCTGGTGATCGTGAGCTATCTTCTGGGCGAACTGGGTGAGGGAGAGGGCGCGCGCCTGGTCCGGTCGGCCTGGGAGGCGGCCACTCAATTCGTCCTTATCATCGAGCCGGGGACTCCCGCGGGGTACGCCCGAGTTCTCGGCGCCCGTTCCCAATTGCTCGAGTTAGGAGCGTCCATCGCCGCACCGTGCCCCCACGGCGGCGAGTGCCCGCTGGTCTCCCTTTCCGGAGACTGGTGTCACTTCAGCGAGCGATTGGAACGAACGCGCGCCCACCGGTTCGCCAAGAAGGCCGATCTTGGCTATGAAGACGAGAAGTTTTCCTATGTTCTCGCCGGGCGTCCGGGTCTTAAGCCGGACGAGGAACGGCCTTTTCGGCGCGTCTTACGGCATCCGCGGTTCGAGAAGGGGCTGGTGAAACTGCGTCTTTGCGCCCCTTCGGGCATCGCTGAGCAAACGATTTCGAAGGGCGACCAGGAACACTACCGCCGCGCCCGCAAAGTTCACTGGGGCGACCGGTTCTGAAGCAAAGAACGCAGTATGATCGTAGGAATCATGCAGCGCAAGACCCGTAAGACCTCCCTGGCTTTAGCTGTCCTGGCCGCTCTGTTTCTTGCAGGACCGGCGCCGTCGCAAGGCGTGCGGAAAGTCACCACGCCGAAAGAGCACTTCGGCTTCAACATCGGCGACGACTACCAGGTGGCGAACTACACGCAACTGGAGGAGTACTGGAAGAAGCTGGCGGCGGAGTCAGACCGCATGAAGTTGCAGAGCATCGGCCTGACCGCGGAGGGCCGCCCGCAGTACATGGCGATCATCTCCTCGCCGGACAACCTGAAGAAACTGGACCGGTACCGCGACATCGCGCGCAGGCTTGCGTTGGCTGAAGGTCTGACGGACGATCAGGCGCGCGCGCTGGCTCAGGAGGGCAAAGCCGTCGTCTGGATCGACGGCGGGCTGCACGCCACCGAGACTGTAGGCGCCCAGCAGTTGATCGAATGGGTCTACCAGATGAACAGCCGCACCGATCCGGAGACGCTGCGGTTCCTCAATGACGTGATCGTGCTGAATGTGCACGCCAACCCGGATGGGATGGAACTGGTCTCCAACTGGTACATGCGCGAACCGGACCCATTGAAGCGTTCGCTCACCGGGCTGCCGCGGCTGTACGAGAAGTACGCCGGTCACGATAACAACCGCGACTTCTACATGTCGAACCTGCCGGAAACGGCGAACATGAACAGGATCCTGTACCAGGAATGGTTGCCGCAGATCATGTACAACCATCACCAGACGGGTCCGCGCGGCGCGGTCATCTTCGTGCCGCCGTTCCGCGATCCGTTCAATTACAATTTCGATCCGCTGGTTCCGATCATGATTGAGCAGGTGGGGACAGCGATGCACGGCCGCATGATCGCCGAGGGCAAGTTCGGCTCGGCCATGCGCGGCGCGGCGAGTTATTCCACCTGGTACAACGGCGGTCTGCGCACCACTACCTACTTCCACAACATGATTGGAATCCTGACCGAAATCATCGGCAGCCCGACGCCGATGGAGATTCCACTGGTGCCGGAACGGCAGTTGCCTTCGGGCGACGAGCCTGCTCCGATTCCGCCGCGCAAGTGGCACTATCGCGAGTCGATCGAGTATTCCATGACAGCCAACCGCGCCATTCTGGATTACGCGTCGCGCTGGCGGGAAACGCTGCTGTTCAACATCTACAAGATGGGCAAGAACTCGATTGAGCGCGGCAGCAAGGATACCTGGACGGTGACACCGAAGCGCATCGAAGCGCTCCGGGCTGAGGCCGCGAAGGTGTCGGGCGGAGGGCGTCGCGGTGGGGGTGCGGCAGCCGGAACGGAGGGTCCGCCGGCTGGCGATTCGCCGGAAGCCGGGCCGCCGCGGGGCGGGGCATCGATGCCCACCGAGTTGTACCAGAAAGTACTGCAGGACCCCGCCAAACGCGACCCGCGCGGCTATATTCTTCCATCGGACCAGCCGGATTTCCCGACCGCGGTGAAGTTCGCCAACATCCTGATCAAGACGGGCATCACGGTGCACCGGGCGCCGCGTGCATTCCAGGTGGCGGGAAAGAGTTATCCTGCCGGGTCGATTGTCATCAAATCGGCGCAGGCGTTCCGGCCGCATGTAATTGACATGTTCGAGCCGCAGGACCATCCGAATGACCTGCGCTATCCGGGCGGTCCGCCGATTCCACCGTACGATAACGCCGGGTGGACTCTGGCGTTCCAGATGGGTGTGCAGTTCGATCGCATCCTGGATGGATTCGATGGACCGTTCGAGAAAGTGAACGGATTGATTCCGGCTCCGGTGGGGACCATCAGCGGTCCGTCGGCGGCTCCGGCGGGTTACCTGATCAGCCACAGCATCAACGATGCATTCATCCTGACGAACCGGCTGCTGAAGGAAAAAGCAGACGTGTACTGGATGAAGGGCGAAACTGCCGCGGGAGACCGGACCCTGGCGCCGGGCGCGATTTGGGTGCCGCATACCAAATCCGCCCGGGCCGTTCTGGAGCAGAGCGCGAAACAACTCGGCGTGAACGTGACCGCGGTAGCCAGGCCGCCGTCAGGCGAGGCGTTCAAGCTGAAGCCCGTGCGCATCGGGTTGATCGATCAATACGGCGGCTCGATGCCGTCGGGGTGGACTCGCTACATCTTCGAGAATTTCGAATTCCCATATGAGGTGGTGTTTCCGGCGGCATTGGATGCAGGCGATCTCCGGGCGAAGTTCGATGTCCTTGTGTTTGTGAATGCGCCGGTGGGGCGCGCCGGCGCCGGCGGCGGCTTTGGCGGTGGAGGTGGCGGCCAGGGACAGTTGAATCCCGAACGCGTACCGGCAGAATACCGCCATATGTTGGGCCGCATCACCGAAGACAGGACAATTCCGCAGTTGAGGAAGTTCGTCGAATCGGGCGGCGCGATTGTCGCGATCGGCAGATCATCGCAAGGTCTGGCGGACTTGCTGAACGTTCCGGCGAAGAACCCGTTAGTCGACAAGACCGCCGATGGCCGCGAGCGCCCGTTGAGCCGGGATAAGTTTTACATTCCAGGCTCGGTACTGGCGATCAAGATCGACAATACGCATCCACTCGCGTACGGGCTGGGGAATACGGTTGACGTGTTCTACGAGAACAGCCCGGTATTCCAACTCGCCGACGATGCAAAAGCGAAAGGCGTGACGCCGGTGGGTTGGTTCGATTCCAAAGAGCCGCTCCGCAGCGGCTGGGCGCTCGGACAGGAACGGCTGGAAGGAACCGTCGGCATGGCAGAAGCAAAGGTCGGTGAAGGAAAGCTGTTCCTGCTGGGTCCGGAAGTAACATTCCGGGCGCAGCCGCACGGCACGTTCAAGTTCCTGTTCAACGGGATTTACTACGGTACAGCGACAGCGGCAAAGGTGGGCCCGACGGACTGAAGCCTTGGCCGGCTGCAGGTTTCCCGGGCTGCGGCAATCCGTGGCAGCGGGCTCAGTTTAATGGTAACGGTACGCTACTTAAGCAAGTCCGCGAACTCCACACTCGCGAGCATTTCACTGAACAGCGTCGAGACCGGCGTATTCGATGGCGGGCTAAGCCGCATGACCGCATTCGCGAACTCCGTCGGGGTTGCGTCGCGCAGCAGCAGACAAGCTTGTAGAACAAAGGTGGTCAGCCGCGGGCCCGTGCCGAGCCGGAATTCTAGGCTTTGCAGAAAGTTGGTGGCAAATTGGACTCTGGACAAGCCGCCTGCCAGCGCGGCTTCCATAAAGTCGAGCTCCGCGGAGGCGCCTTCACGCAGCAGGATCTGGCGGTACATGAGCGCAGCGAATTGACGGTTGGTAAGCGATGGGTTGTTCAGTTTGAACTCGGCGGAATCAAGAAAGTTATTCACCAGCGACGTGTATTGAACAGCACCACTGGTTAAAGCATTGCGATTGAACAACCAGCCGCCGTACTCCGCGTTGCGGTTCAGAATACCGACATATAACCCAGCTATGAAGCGGCCGGCGAGGTTGAACTCAGCTGAGTTGAAGAAGTTCAACACGAGGCTAGTACGGGTGACAATGCCTGCGCTGATGGCGTTAACGTTGAACTCGACCTCGGCTTCGCTGGGGAGGCGCCCGAAGAAGTTGAAGTACATTTGGCGGACAAAGCGCCGCATCTCGAACTCCGTACTGCCGGGCTGAGTGACCGTGAATGGCTGGCCAGCGATGCTGAGGAGCGCCGTACGAGACCGCGTCGTGAAATTGGGCAGGACTGTGTATTCGACAGGGCGTGAGCCGGTCCAACTGATCGGGAAGACCTGTGCCCACGGCTGGTCGGAGGCCGCAAGCCAGGCGCAGGCGTCGCCGGTGGTCAGGTTGACGGAACTCTTCACGCCAGTTTGTGGCGCAGCCAGCGAACTGGAAGCGAGAGTCGCGGTGCAGGAGCCGGGGAGAACGCTCGGCTGCAGCGTCGGAATGTTGTTGCCGGCGATGCTGACAGAGCTCGCACGCACGTAGCCAGTCGTGTTAAGTGCTGCGGTGACATTTACCGTAGCCGAGCCGGTACCGGATGACTGGCTCACGCTCAGCCCTGCCGCGGCCGCCGCCGGCGAGACGCCCGCAGTCCAGGCGCAACCGGCTGGGGTAGCCGTGAAGGTGACCGGAACGCTGCCTCCGGCTGCCGGCAGTGCCAGCGCGGGCTCGGTTGAGACAACCGTAAAGCTACAAGGTTCGACAACGAAGACGTAGGCGGCGCCGGCATTCGGGCCAGACTCGTTCGGCGTGCTGTTTACTCCGGTACTGAAACTGTCTTCATACCACGCTCCCACAACGATCGTGTCCCCACTGATGGCGACCGAGCGCCCGAAATTGTCAAACGCCTGAAGAGTGCCGACCGCCGCCGGTTTGAAATAGTCCTGCTGAATCCAGGCGCCGAAAGTCCGCGTGAAGACGTAGGCGGCGCCGGCCTCGGTGGCAGACTCGTTCGGCGTGCTGTTCACCCCGGTCGTAGAACTGTCTTCTCCCCAGGCGCCCACTACAATCGTGTCCCCGCTGATGGCGACTGAGGCCCCGAAAAAGTCCAAGCTCTGAGTAGCTCCGACGGCCGCCGGTTTGAGAAAGGCCTGCTGGCGCCAGATGCCGCCACTCCGCGTGAATACGTAGGCTGCGCCTGCATCTGTGGCAGATTCGTTCGGCGTGTCGTTCACCCCGGTCGTGGAACTGTCCTCGTACGGCGCTCCCACTACGATCGTGTCCGCGCTGATGGCGACCGAGAACCCGAAATTGTCAGCCGACTGACTGGAACCCACCGCAGCCGGTTTAAGAAAAGCCTGCTGACTCCAGACGTCGCTAGTCCGCATAAATACGTAGGCGGCGCCGGCGCCTATGGAAGACTCGTCCGGCGTGCTATTCACCCCAGTCGTGGAACTCTTCTCTCTCCACGCGCCCACCACGAGCGTGTCCCCGCTGATAGCCACCGAGTACCCGAACCCGTCCCCGCTCTGGTCAACACCGACGGCCGCAGGTTTGAGGTAGGCCTGCTGGCTCCACACGCCGCCACTCCGCGCAAACACGTAGGCAGCGCCCGAAACAGGGGCAGACTCGTTCGGCGTAGAGTTCACCCCAGTCGTAGAACTGTCTTCGAAGAATGCGCCCACCACAATGGTGTCCCCGCTAATGGCGACTGAGGACCCGAAGTTGTCAGCGGCTTGGGTCGCTCCGACCGCCGCCGGTTTGAGGTAGGCCTGCTGTGTCCACACGCCGCCACTCCGCGTAAACACGTAGGCGGCGCCGGCGCCTGAAGCAAGCTCGTTGGGCGTGTTGTTCACACCGGTCGCGGAACTGTCTTCATTCGGCGCACCGATCACGATCGTGTCACCGCTGATGGCGACCGAGGCCCCGAACCAGTCCTCGACCTGGGTCGTTCCGACTCCCGACGGCTTCAGGTAGGCCTGCTGGCTCCAGACGCCGCCACTTCGCGTAAACACGTAGGCCGCGCCGGCATTTGAAGCTAACTCGTCCGGCGTGCTGTTCACTCCGGTGGTGGAACTGTCTTCAAACGGCGCCCCCACCACAACGGTGTCGCCGCTGATAGCCACCGACCATCCGAAGGAATCTGCGACATGTGTCAATCCGACTGCGGCAGGCTTAAGATACGCCTGTTGCGCGACCGGATCGACAGTGAGCGGATACTGAGCCTCGGTCTCCGTGACTTCCAACCGCAGCCCGTCGCCGTCTTGCATAAACCGCGCCGGCAATTCCCGGCCTTGCGCATCCGTCACTTTCAATCCGGCGTAGTTCAGTAACGTCACACCGCCGCCATCGGTGAATGCCACAGTGCGGCCCTCATCGCGGACCCGCGACAGCAGCGTGCCGCGCACGCTTAGCCGAAAAAGCAGAGGTCCGCTGTCGCCTTTCGGCCGCCGCACTAAAGTGAAGCCGTGCTCCAAACCGCGCCGATCGTTGATGAACCACTCGGTCAGGTTTGCGTCCCACTGGTAGGTGAAGCGCCCGCCAGCAGCTTTTGGCTGCGCCTGAACAACCCGCTTCTCTGCTCCGGCGAACCCGAAACTAACCAGCGCCAACCCCCAGCGCCACGCCGCGCTGTCGGGGGTTACTTCGAATCCTCGTCCGTCAAACCGAGTCACCCATCGCTGACCCAGATTCCGCGCTTGGAATCCCTCGCCTTCTGCGTAGACTGCCTGCTTGTGCCTTTCATACGCGCTCCGAATGCCGGCCCAATCTGCGGGCGTCACATTCTTCGGTGCAGCAGAGAGCGCGGCGAAACTGTATAAGACTGCTGCGCCGGTGCGGATGATCGTGTGCTTTAGCGACATGCCGTGCTCAGGCGAGCCTAACACTCTCCATGCCATTCCACAACGTCTTTCGGACGCTGCTGCAAAAATTCAGTTCGCCGCGGGCTACAGGAATAGGCCGGCGAATTCGCTACTGGCGAGGATCTCGCTGATGAGCGTAGTTACCGGTGTGTTCGCCGGCGGGCTAAGCCGCGTAACGGCGTTGGTGAATTCCGTGTTCATCGCATCCCTCAGCAACAGGCAGGCGTAGAGCACGAAAGTCGTCAGCCGAGGTCCAGTGCCGAGCCTGAATTCGGTGCTCTGCAGGAAGTTGGTTGCGAACTGAACGCGCGACAACCCTCCGGCGAGCGCGCTCTCCATAAAGTCGAGTTCAGCGCTGGTGCCTTCACGAAGCAGGATCTGCCGGTACATTAGCGCGGCAAACTGACGGTTGGTCAGCGATGGGTTGCTCAGCTTGAACTCGGCTGATTCCAGGAAGTTGTGCACCAGATCGGTATACTGAACGGCCCCGGTGGTGAGCGCGTTGCGGATGAAGAGCCAGCCTCCGTATTCCGCGTTGCGGTTCAGGATGGCCCCCGGCTTGAGATAGGCCTGCTGCGTCCACACGCCACCACCCCGCGTAAACACGTAGGCGGCGCCGGCTTGTGACGCAGACTCGTTCGGCGTGCTGTTCACACCAGTCGAGGAACTGTCTTCCCCGGAGGCTCCCACCACCACCGTGTCACCGCTAATTGCCACAGAGGTTCCGAAAAAGTCATTCACCTAAGTGGAACCCACCGCTGCCGGCTTCAAATACGCCTGCTGCGCCCATATGCCGCCACTCTGCGTAAATACGTAGGCGGCGCCGGCATATGAGGCAGACTCGTTGGGCGTGCTGTTCACCCCCGTCGTGGAACTGCCTTCTCCCAAGGCGCCCACGACGACCGTGTCGCCGCTGATTGCCACAGATCCGCCGAAAGAGTCATTCGCCTGAGTCGAACCCACCGCCGTTGGCTTCAGATAGGCCTGCTGCGTCCATATGCCGCCACTCCGCGTAAATACGTAAGCGGCACCGGCATCTGAGGCAGACTCGTTGGGCGTGCTGTTCACCTCCGTCGTGGAGCTGTCCTCGCTATCGGCTCCCACCACGACCGTGTCGCCACTGATCGCCACCGATCGTCCGAAGCGGTCACCTGCCTGAGTGGAACCAACCGCCTGCGGCTTGAGGTAGGCCTGCTGCGTCCACACGCCGCCACTCCGCGTAAACACGTAGGCGGCGCCGGCATCTGAGGCAGACTCGTCGGGCGTGCTGTTCACCCCCATCGTGGAACTGTCTTCCCTGATGGCTCCCACCACGACCGTATCGCCGCTAATCGCCACCGAAAATCCAAAATTGTCGAGCGCCTGAGCCGAACCAACCGCCGCCGGCTTCAGATACGCCTGCTGCGTCCACACGCCGCTATTCCGCGTAAACACGTACGCGGCGCCGGCATCTGAAGCAGACTCGTTGGGCGTGCTGTTCACACCGGTCGAGGAACTGTCTTCCCCGCTGGCTCCCACCACCACCGTGTCGCCGCTAATCGCCACCGAATTTCCGAACCCGTCACCCACCTGAGTGGCACCAACCGCCGCGGGTTTAAGGTACGCCTGCTGCGCGATCGGATCAATTGTCAGCGGATAAGTGGCCCCGGTCTCTTCCACTTCGAGCCGCAACTCAAGCCCACCCTGCACGAACCGCGCCGGCAGTTCCCGACCACGCGTATCCGTCACCTTCAATCCGGCGTAGTTCACCACGGCAACCTTGCTTTCGGTGAAGGCCACCGTGCGACCTGCATCGCGTACCCAAGGTTGCAGCGTGCCGCGAACAGCCAGGCGAAACAGCAGCGGCCCCTTGCCGCCGTGCGGCCGGCGCGCCAGCGTGAAGCCATGTTCCAATCCACGCTGATCGTTGATGAACCACTCGGTCAGATTGGCGTCCCACTGGTAAGAAAGGCGACCGCCAGCGGCTTTTGAAATCGCCTGTCCGACCTGCTTCTCC
>Ga0073934_10010609_pt1 | contig 11400 bp, 11 predicted proteins | sample LarsenN4metaG_FD_76834 | JGI IMG/M metagenome (GOLD analysis project Ga0073934, IMG submission 76834) | Hot spring sediment bacterial and archeal communities from British Columbia, Canada, to study Microbial Dark Matter (Phase II) - Larsen... ...
CTAGACGCCGTTGCTTGAATGGCCGTTTGCCTGGAGCAGGTAACCGCGCGCACGGACGGTCCTGATCTCGAGGCCGACCGTTGCGATGCGCCGCCGGAGCCGGAGCACGTGGACGTCGAGGGCGTTGCGGGTCGGAAGCCCCGACGGCCACGCGCGCTGCGCGAGCGCGTCGCGCGGTACCACCGTCCCGTACCGGTCGAGCAGGGCACGCGCGAGGTGCTGCTCGACAGGAGACAGCGACACCCAACCGTCGCGATGGCGGAGCAGGCCGTCGTCGTCCAGCACGGGCCTCGTGGCGTGGTGTGCGGCACGCAGGAGTAGTGCAGCCCGGCGCGCGGCGACTTCGTCGGGCGAGGCATGCGCGCCGACCCAGTCCTCGAGGCAATCGGGCGCGAGGGGCGGTGCGGCACCCGGTTCGACGACCAGCAGCCGGGGAATGCCCTGGTCACGGAGGTCGCCGAGGCGCACACGGTCCCCGGGCCACTGGAGCAGCGCCACGTCCACGCTGTGACGGTACGGGCGAAGTGTTTCGCGCGCGTTACCCCGCCATGACGGTCAGCCGTCCGGCCGCGGCGACCACTGCGGCCGCGAAGCGCAGTCCGGGACGGGCGCCCATGCGGTCGGCGGGGCCGCTGACGCTGATCGCGGCAACGACCTCGCCGCCGGGGTCCCGGACGGGCGCGCTCACGCTCGCGACACCGGCTTCGCGCTCGCTCAGACTCTCGGCCCACCCCCGCCGCCGCACCTGGGCGAGCACCGAGGGTGCGATGTCGAAGGCACCGGCATCGGGCGCCCACGCGAGCAGCACCTTGCCTCCGGACCCCTTGGTGAGCGGCATCACCGCGCCCAGGGGCACCGTGTCGCGCAACCCGCTGCGCCGTTCCGACGTCGCGACGCACACCCGGTGATCGCCTTCGCGCACGTAGAGCTGCGCGCTCTCTCCCGTCGCGTCGACGAGTTCGGACAGCACGGGAGCCGCACGATCGACGAGCGCCAGCGCGCGCCCCGCCTGCGCCCCCCACCCGACGAGGCGCGCGCCCAACCGGAAGCGCTGGTCCCGGTCGCGCGCGAGCAAGCCGTGCTGTTCGCAGGCGACCGCGAGGCGGTGCGCGGTCGGCCGCGCGAGACCCGTGATCCTCACCAGGTCGGCCAGCGAACACGGCCCTTCGCGGGCGACCGCGTCGACGACCGTGACCGCGCGATCGAGCGTCTGGACCGCGGTCGCTACACTGTCCACGAACTGATACTAACGTCTCGCTATGTGAGACATCGACGCGCAGGAGACGGCGATGACCCAGACGCTGTCGGAGAAGGTGTGGGAGCGGCACGTCGTCCGGCGCGCCGAGGGAGAACCAGACCTCCTGTTCATCGACTTGCACCTCGTGCACGAGGTGACGTCGCCCCAGGCGTTCGACGGCCTGCGGCTCGCGGGCCGCACCGTGCGGCGGCCTGATCTCACCGTCGCGACCATGGACCACAACGTCCCGACCGAGGGCGTCGACCGGCCCCTCACCGACCCGATCTCGGCGAAGCAGATGGAGGTGCTCGCGAACAACTGCGCCGAGTTCGGCATCCGCTGCTACGCGATGCGCGACCCGGGCCAGGGCATCGTGCATGTGATCGGGCCCGAGCAAGGGTTCACACAGCCCGGCATGACGATCGTGTGTGGCGACAGCCATACGTCGACGCACGGCGCGTTCGGAGCGCTCGCGTTCGGGATCGGCACGAGCGAGGTCGAGCACGTGCTCGCGACGCAGACACTGCCCCAGATGAAGCCGGGGACGATGGCAATCACGGTCGACGGCGACACCCCCGCAGGCGTGACGGCCAAGGACATCGTCCTCGCGATCATCGCCCGCATCGGGACGGGCGGCGGGATCGGTTCGGTGATCGAGTACCGCGGGTCGGCGATCCGGGCGCTCTCGATGGAAGGGCGCATGACGGTCTGCAACATGTCGATCGAGGCAGGCGCGCGCGCCGGCCTCGTCGCGCCCGACGACACGACCTTCGCATACCTCGAAGGCCGCCCGTTCGCACCGAACGGCGCGCAGTGGGAGCGTGCGCTCGACGAGTGGCGAACGCTCGTCACCGACGCGGGCGCGCAGTTCGACAAGGAGGTGACGATCGACGCGTCGACCCTGCGCCCCCACGTCTCGTGGGGGACCAACCCGGCGCAGACCATCACGATCGACGACACGGTCCCGGACCCCGACACCTTCGCCGACGAGTCGGCTCGCGAGTCGGCGCGGCGCGCCCTCGCGTACATGGGCCTCACGCCGGGTACGCCGATGCGCGAGGTCGCCGTCGACACCGTGTTCATCGGCTCGTGCACCAACTCGCGGATCGAGGACCTGCGGGCGGCCGCCGACGTCGCTCGTGGACGGAAGGTCAAGCCGGGGATGCGCACGCTGGTCGTTCCCGGTTCCGCAGCCGTCAAGGCGCAGGCCGAGGCAGAGGGGCTCGACCAGATCTTCCGCGCCGCCGGCTTCGACTGGCGCGAGCCGGGCTGCTCGATGTGCCTCGCGATGAATCCCGACAAGCTCGCGCCGGGCGAACGCTGCGCGTCGACGTCGAACCGGAACTTCGAAGGGCGCCAGGGCAAGGGTGGCCGCACGCACCTCGTGTCCCCCGCGGTCGCCGCCGCGACCGCGATCGCCGGCCACTTCGCCACCCCCGACGACCTGAACTGATGAGCTGGGAGAAGCCATGGAGAACGTGCGCGTGATCACCGGTCGGGCGGTGCCGCTCGTGCGGTCCGACGTCGACACCGACCAGATCATCCCGAGCGATTGGCTGAAGCGCGTCGAGCGTACGGGCTTCGGCGAGGGATTGTTCTCGGAGTGGCGGGAGAACTCCGACTTCGTGCTCAACCAGGAGCGTTACCAGGGCGCGAACATCCTCGTCGCCGGACCGAACTTCGGCACGGGTTCGTCGCGTGAGCACGCCGTGTGGGCGCTCATGGACTACGGCTTCGCGGCGGTGCTGTCGTCGCGCTTCGCGGATATCTTCCGCAACAACTGCGGGAAGATGGGCCTGGTTGCCGCGACCGTGGCGCACGACGTCGTCACGCGGCTCTGGGAGGCGATCGAGGAGGACCCGACGCTCGAGATCGTCGTCGACGTGGAACACCGCCGTGTCGCCGCGCCGAAGATCGGCATCGACGAGCCGTTCGACCTCGACGACTTCACGCAGTACCGGCTCGTCAACGGGCTCGACGACATCGGCCTCACACTCCGGCACGAGGATGCGATCGCGTCATACGAGGCGACCCGGCCTTCCTGGATGCCTGCGAGCTGACGGCGGCGCTACACGCGGAAGTACGGGATCACCTGCTCGCCCCAATGGCGGATGGTCTCCATGCACGCCGCGTGCGGGACAGGGCCCATCTGGATGAGGCACATGATCTCGTCGGCGCCGGCGTCGGCGAGACGCTCCACGTAGCCGATCGCCTGGTTCGCATCCCCGTACGCATGCTCGACGTTGAAGATCGCGGTCGTCTGCGGGCCGAGCGGGATCTTGGCCTCGTGCAGGTACGCGACGAGGCGTTCCTCCGACCGCTTGATCTCCGTGACGTTGTCGTCGTCGGCCGTGTCGGTGGCCGGGGGCGGGCCACCCCCGTACCAATGGGTGATCGCCTCGGCGAAGAATCGCTGGCCGCGTGAGCCGACGCGCAGCGCGTCGTCGGGATCGTCGAGCACGACCGTCGGGCACAGCGCGCTGAAGTGGTCGTTCGTACGGTCGCTCACGAGGCGCGAATTGTCACGCGTGGCGATCGCATCCTCGTACGTCTTGTGCATGTCGGCGACGTCGTCGGGCCCCGCGAACCCGAGCACGAGCGCACCGACGCCGAGCTCGGCCGCGAGCGTCACCGTGTCGCGCTTGGTGCACGCGATGAACAACGGCGGGTGCGGCTGTTGCACGGGCCGCGGGAGGATCGGGTGCGGCGTGACGTCGAGCAGGTCGGTGTGCCATTCGAAGATCTCGTCGCGCCACACGTGTGCCAGCACACGCAGCGTCTCCTCCATCTGCGGGTACGTGTCGTCGGGATCGACACCGAACAGCGACATCTCCTGACGCGTCGCTCCCCGCCCACCCGCGACGTCGAGCCGCCCGTCGGAGAGGATGTCGAGCATCGCCACCCGCTCTGCCACTCGGATCGGCGGATTGAACCGGAACGGCATGAGGACGCACCCGTGCCCGAGCCTGATGCGCGACGTGCGCGCCGCCACGTAGGTCAGGAAGATCTCCGGCGCGGTCATGTGTGCGTACCACTTGAGCGAGTGGTGCTCGACTGCCCAGACCGCGTCGAATCCCATCGCCTCTGCGTAGACGGCCTGCTCGACGCAGTCGCGGATGACCTGCCGTTCATTGGCCACCGACGTGTCGGTCATCTGCGCTTCGAAGATCATCGAGAACTTCACGCTTGCCTCCTCGGGCGCGGGCGCCTTGACAGCCTCGCGCGGAACGCGGAAACGTCGCACCATGGGACGGCTCGACGGCAAGGTCGCGATCATCACGGGTGCGGCACGCGGGCAGGGCGAGGCGGAGGCGCGCCTGTTCGCCGCGGAGGGTGCACGCGTGCTCCTCACCGACGTGCTCGACGACGTGGGCGAGAAGGTCGCAAACGACATCGGCGACACCGCGGCGTACCGTCACCTCGACGTGCGCGATCCCGCCGAGTGGTCGGCAGCCGTCTCGGACGCGGCAAAGCGATTCGGCGGGGTCGACGTGCTCGTCAACAACGCCGGCATCTTGAAGCTGGGTCTGATCGAACATCAACCGCTCGACGAGTACCTCGACGTCGTCATGGTCAACCAGGTCGGCTGCTTCCTCGGGATGCAGGCCGTCGTCCCGGTCATGAAGGCGCGCGGCGGCGGCTCCATCGTCAACATCTCCTCGACGGCCGGCCTGGCGGGGACCGCCGGTCTCGCGGCGTACACCGCGAGCAAGTTCGCGATCCGGGGCATGACCAAGACGGCCGCGCTCGAGCTCGGGCACGCCGGGATCCGCGTCAACTCGGTACACCCTGGCGGCATCGACACCGACATGGTCAAGATTCCCGAGCTCGCACACCTCGACAGCGATGCGACCTACCGCCGCATGCCGATCCCGCGCATCGGCGAGGCGATCGAGGTGGCGCGCCTCGTCCTGTTCCTCGCGTCCGACGAGTCTTCGTTCTCGACGGGCGCCGAGTTCGTCATCGACGGCGGCTACCTCGCCGGACCGCCGGTCGAAGGGATGTGAACGGCGTGCCCGTGGCGATCGTGACGGGCGCGTCGAGCGGGATAGGGCGCGCGATCGCAATCGCCTTCGGCGGGGAGGGTTGGGACGTCGCGATCGGTGGCCGGCGCGCCGATCGTCTCACTGAGGTGGCGGGCGCCGTCGAAGCGGCCGGAGGCAAACCGTTCGTCCGAGAGCTCGACGTGCGCGACGCCGCGTCGATCGACGCGTTCTTCGACGCGGTGGAGGCCGACGTGGGAGTCGCGAACGCCGTCGTCGCGAACGCCGGCATGTCGACCCCGGGCGCCGTGCACGAGATCCCGATCGACCGGCTCCGCACCGAGGTCGAGACCAATCTGCTCGGCGCGATCCTGACTGCTCGCCGCGCCGTCGTTCCGATGCTTGTGAACGACGTCAGGGGCGATCTCGTGTTCGTCACCTCGGATGCAGTGCGCAACGCGCGGCCGCGGATGGCGACGTACGCGGCGACCAAGGCGGGAGTCGAAGCGTTCGCCCGCTCGCTCGGAATGGAGCTCGAAGGCACCGGAGTTCGTTGCACGGAGGTCCGCGTCGGGCCGACGCTGAGCGAGTTCGGCGCCGGTTGGGACCTGGCGTACGTCGTGCGCCTGCTGCCCTATTGGCAGCGGTTCGGCCTGCAGCGCCACGGCGGGATCCTGCAACCTGCCGACGTCGCAAGCGCCGTCGTGACCGCAGTGCTCGCGCCGCGCGGGGTGCACATCCCGGTCATCGAGGTGCAGCCCGAGTGCCCGCCCGGCGAGATCGCACCTGTCACGCCCGCAGGCGAACAGGACTAGCGCTACTTCGTCGCGGTCGGCGCGAGGGCGCCGCCCACCGCACCCGTGATCGGCAGTGGTGTCGCGGCGAGCAGGAACTCGTACACGCCGTCGGCCGCGCAGTCGGACGCGAGCTCGTCGAGGTACCAGAGCTGACCCTGTACGAGCCCCTGGTCACGCAGGTTGAGCATGTGCACCGGGAGCAGTGCAGCGGGGTCCTCGCACGGCCACACCTCGAACACCAGGGTGTCCGTGGCGACCGCGGCGACCTGGGTATCGTGCAACCACTCGATCGATCCGACACCGAGGCCCGGGCTCGGGTTGTTGAAGCGTTCCTTGTCGCCTCGCCGGAGCCAGTGCATGTGGCCCGTCCGCACGAGCACGATGTCGCCCGGCTCGACGTGGACACCGGCCTTGGCGGCCGCCTGCTCGAGATCGTCGCTGCCGATGGCATATCCGTCGTCGAAGAAGTCGACACCGTGCAGGCGCGCGACGTCGAGCAGGATCCCACGCGTCACGATCGCACCGAAGTGCTCGATCCCGAGCTTCGCAGCGCCGGACTCGGTGATCACCGAGTCCGGGATGCCGTTGTACAGCAGCCCGTCGTAGCCCACGTGCGCCAGCGCGTCCCAGTGCGTCGCGGCCTGTATCCCCATCTCGACCCGGTCGTCGCTCGTCGTGAAGTCGCTCGGGTCGCCGGTGTAGGCCGCGTTGCAGGCGAGCATCGCGTGTTGCGGGTTGATGCGCCCGGGAATGGAACCGGTCTGCGGCCCGTCGGCGTGATACGGGATGGCCAGCAGGAACGACTCGCCGCGGCGCACGGAGGCCACCCCGCGCCGCACCGCGTCGGGCGTGATGTAGTTGAGCGTCCCGCGCTGGTCGTCGGCTCCCCAGCGACCCCAGTTGGAGACGCGCTTCGCAAGATCCTGGAGTTCCTTCGGCAGCGCCACGGGTCCCTCCTCGCCGAGCCTGCGCGTTTGTACCAGACCGACCCGAGCCGCGTCTGTCGAGCGACAATACGCACGTGGGAGTCGTCATCCCCGCGAACCTCGTCGCCGCCTGCGAGCGCGACGGTCGAGACGACTGGCTCTCGGCCCTTCCGGTCGCGATCCGCACGGTCGCGCGCCGTTGGTCGCTCGCGCTCGGGCCGCCGTTCGAACCGGGTGGCGAAACTGCGTGGGTCGCACCCGCGCGGACTCCGGAGGGCCACGACGTCGTCGTGAAGGTCGCTTGGCGCCACTTCGAAGCGGAACACGAAGCGGTCGCGCTGCGCGTCTGGGACGGCAACGGCGCGGTGCGGGTGTTCGGCGACGACATCGTCGACGAGCGAACGAGCGCGCTCCTCCTCGAACGGTGCCGGCCGGGCACGACGCTCGCGGCGCGTCCCGCTGCGGTACAGGACGACGTCGTCGCGCGGCTGCTCCCCCGCCTGTGGCATGCACCGCGCGACGGCGTGACCTTCCGCCCACTGCAGACGATGTGCGACGCCTGGGCCGACGAGTTCGAGGAGAAGGTCGCGTCGGGGCGCTTCACCGGCGACGCCGGGATCGCGCGCGACGGCGCCGCGCTGTTCCGCGCGCTCCCCGCGAGCGCGCCCGACGAGGTGCTGCTGTGCACCGACCTGCACGCGGGCAACGTGCTCGCCGCCCGGCGCGAGCCGTGGCTGGCGATCGACCCGAAGCCGTACGCCGGTGATCCGACCTACGACGCGCTTCAGCACATGCTCAACAGTCGCACGAGGTTGGACGACGACCCGGTGGCGTTCACGACGCACGTCGCGGATCTGCTCGCCCTCGACGAGACGCGCCTGCGTCGGTGGCTGTTCGCCCGTTGCGTGATCGAATCGGCAACTTGGCCTGCGTTGGTCGACGTCGCCCGCCGCCTCGTGACCGCGTTGTGACGGCGGGATCAGCCTCCGCCGGACCGCAGCCGGGGAAGCACCTCGCTCGCGAACAGCTCGAGCGACTCCCAGCCGAGCTCGATCGGCATGCCGCCCATGAGCGGATGGAACAGCAACGTTCCGCCGTCACCGATGTCGTTGGCCAACGCGACGCATTCCTCCGGCGTCACGATCCGGTACACGCCGCTGGCTCGCACACCGTCGGGATCAGGTGCCTCGACGTGCACGGCCGAGCGCTGGTCGCCGCGCTGCCACGACATGTACGTCTGCGCGTCGTAAACCGCGTGGGCTGCGATGCGCGCCCAAGCCGCGTCGGGGTCCGTCGTCACGTGCACCATCCCGAAGCCCGACGGCAGGCTGCAGAACCCTTCGGCAAAACCCACCGCGCGAGCTTCGTCGTCGTAGGCAGCGGCCAGCGCGGGGTCGCCGATCGCGGGGAAGAAGCCGCACCGCAGCCGGGCGGCGCGGCGCGCCGCGAGCTCGGTCGAGCCGCCGATCATGAGCACCGGATGCGGCTGCGTGAGCGGCCGCGGCGTCACTCGCACCGACCGGCCCCGCCACTCGAACGGCTCGCCCGTCCACGCGCGGCGCATGACTTCGACGTACTCCTCGAGCAGCCGTCCCCTGGCGCGCGGGTCGACGCCCGCCATCTCCATCTCCTCGGCGCGGTACCCGAGCCCGGCGACCACCGTCACGCGACCACCGCTCGCGAGGTCGAGCACTGCGAGCTGCTCCGCGAGCCGGACGGGATCGTGCAGCGGGACGAGCACCGCGGCGATGTTGACACCGATGCGGCTCGTACGCCCCGCGATCGCGGCCGCGAGGGTGACGGGCGCGGGCAGGTACCCGTCGTCGACCCCGTGGTGCTCCGAGAGCACGACCACGTCGAAGCCGCGCTCGTCGGCCCAGGCGCACTGCTCGAGGCACGCTGCGTACATCTCCGCGTGCGAGTGGGGACCCCACACGGGCGCCCGCAGGTCGTAGCGAACAGCGATCGCCGGCATGGTCATCGGCCCCCGACGCTCGCCGCAGCAGCGTCGCGGTACCGCGTCGTACTGTGCACGTCGTCGGTGTCGAACCGCGGGATGACCTCGTCGCCGAACAGGCGCAGGCAGCTCCGCGCGTCGTCCCATGCCATGTCGATCGGCGTGCCGAACACGAGCTGGTCGCAGCCGATCTCCGCGTACCCGCGCAGCTGTTCCGCGCACTCGTCGGGGTCGCCGCAGATCAGGTATCCCTCGCCGATCCGCCAGTCGATGTCGTCCATCGTCGGTTCGGGGATGAGCGCCGGCCAATCGGGAACCTCGGCGGGCTTCGGGAACGTGTCGAGCTTGTGGAACACGAGGCTCTGCAGGTAGCCGAGCCCCATGTCGCACGCGATCTCGCGCGCCCGTCGACCGTCCTCGTGACACACGAGCGTGCCGGTGATCATCACGTTGTCGTTCACGAAGTCGCCGACCGGGTCCGCGCTCCGGACCGCCGCCTTGTACGCGTCGACGTGGGGCTGGAGCTGCAGCACCGAACCGACGTTGAAGCCGAGCACGCCCATCCCGAGGCTTCCGGCACGTTCGTACGTCGACGGGCTGCCCGCGGCGACCCACATCGCGGGGTGCGGCTTCCGATAGGGCTTCGGCAGCACGTTCCGAGGCGGCATCGAGAAGAAGCGCCCGGAGAAGGAGTACTCCGTCGAACGCCACATCTTCGCGAACTCCCGGATGACCTCGTCGTACATCTCACGGGTCACGTCGTGCGTCGGGATGCCGAACCCCAGCTGCTCCGTGCTCGACGAGCCGCGGCCGGTCCCGAACTCGAAGCGCCCCTCCGTGACATGGTCGAACATCGCGACGCGCTCCGCAACGCGCGCCGGGTGGTTCACCGGAGGCGTGACGTTGAAGATGCCCGACCCGAAGTGGATGCGCTCGGTCAGAGCCGCGGCGTACGCCATGAACACCTCGTTCGCCGAGACGTGCGAGTACTCGGTGAGGAAGTGATGCTCGGTGACCCAGACGTACTTCCAGTTGTGCCGATCCGCCTCCTGGACGAGCCCGAGCTCGCCGATGATCGCGTCGTGCTCCGCATCCGGGCCGATACGTTCGGCGCGCCGGCGCGGCAAGTGACCCTGGACGAAGATGCCGAATTCCACCGGCGCATTCTGCCCGCGGACCGTCCCGCCCGTCAGGCCGCGCGCCCACCCTGCGTCGAAAACGCACATGGCGTGCGCATACTCAACGCAAGTTAGGGACCTACCGCCGTCTCGCGGGTTTCGCCGCGCTCGGCGAGCCGGACGATCTTGTTGACCGCGTTGAGGTACGCACGTGCCGAAGCCTCGACCACGTCGGTCGCGACACCGCGGCCGGTGACCTTCAGACCGTTCGACTCGACCGTGATCGCGACGGACCCGAGCGCATCCGAACCGCCCGTGACGGACGACACCACGAAGTTCGCGAGCGTGCCGTGCACGCCGGTCGCTTGCATGATCGCGGCGATCGCCGCATCGATCATGCCGTCGCCGGTCCCGGTCGCCTCGACCTTGCCGTCGTCGGACACGAGCACCACGCGCGCGGTCGGCTTCGACGCCGTGCCGCCGTGCATCTCGAGCTCGTGCACCGCGTAGCGATGCACCACGTCGGTCCCCAGCTCCTCGGCGACGATCGCCTCGAGGTCCGCTTCGGTGATCTCCACCTTGCGGTCGGCGAGCTCCTTGAACCGTATGAATGCCGCGTTGAGCGCGTCGCCCTGGACGTGCAGGCCCATCTTCGTGAGCGTGTCGGCGAAGGCGTGCCGGCCCGAGTGCTTGCCGAGCACGATCTGGGCGGCCTCCTGCCCGACCGTCGACGCGTCGATGATCTCGTAGGTCTCCCGGTCCGAGAGGACCCCGTGCTGGTGGATCCCCGACTCGTGCGCGAACGCGTTCCGGCCGACGACTGCCTTGTTGTACTGCACCGCGTAGCCGGTCAGGCGGGAGACGATGCGCGACGTGCGCGCGAGCTCCTCCGTCCGCACGTTGACTCCCAGCCCGCCGAAGTAGTCGCTGCGCGTCTTGATCGCCATGACGACTTCCTCGAGCGCCGCGTTGCCGGCCCGCTCGCCGAGCCCGTTCACGGCGCACTCGACTTGGCGCGCGCCGTTCGCCACGCCGGCGAGCGAGTTGGCGACTGCCAGGCCCAGGTCGTCGTGGCAGTGCGTCGACACGACGTAGTCGCCCTTGACGTTGTCGATGACGAAACGGATGAGCTTCCCGTAGTCCTCCGGGACGGCGAAGCCGACGGTGTCGGGGATGTTGAGCGTCGTCGCGCCGTTGTCGACCGCGATCTGGCACACCTCACACATGAACTCGGGGTCCGAGCGGTAGCCGTCCTCGGGCGAGAACTCGACGTCGTCGCAGTACGAGCGCGCCCGGGCCACGCCGGCCGCCGCCTCCGCCTTCACCTGCTCCGGCGTCATGCGGAGCTTCTTCTCCATGTGGATCTTCGACGTCGCGATGAA
>Ga0073934_10010610_pt1 | contig 11399 bp, 6 predicted proteins | sample LarsenN4metaG_FD_76834 | JGI IMG/M metagenome (GOLD analysis project Ga0073934, IMG submission 76834) | Hot spring sediment bacterial and archeal communities from British Columbia, Canada, to study Microbial Dark Matter (Phase II) - Larsen... ...
AAGACGCGCTCCATCGCTCGACGGGCCCGGCGGGTGATCCGCCGGTACTCGTCGAGGAACGTCTGCCGCGGGTACTCCTCGTACCCCAGTCGGCGGGCCAGCGCGAGCTGCTCCTCCCGCGTCGGCGGGATCGCCTCGGCGTGGACCCGCCGGTCGACCTCGAGCGCGTTCTTCACGTCGGTCAGGAACACGAACGCCTCCCCCAGCGCGAGCGCCGCCGTGTCCTCGATCAGCCGGGCCTCCGCGAGCCGCTCGATCGCCTCCAGGGTGCGGCGGGTCCGAACCCCCGGGTGCCGTCCGCCGAACCGCATCAACGCGAGCTCCACGGCGAACTGCACGTCGGCGAGCGACCCGTGCCCGAGCTTGAAGTGGAAGGCCGCCGCCTCCGGCGGCCGCACGCGCTCGCGTTCCATGCGCTCGCGCATCCGGCGGATCTCGCCCACGCGTTCGACCGGGAGGTACTCTGGGTAGGCGAAGTCCGACGCGAACGAGCAGAACCGCCGCCCCAGCGCCTCGTCGCCGGCCACATGCCTCGCGCGCAGCAACGCCTGGAACTCCCACGTCTCGGCGTAGCGCTCCCAGTACTCGAGGTAGGCCGCGAACGACTTCGCGAGCGGTCCGCTCCTGCCCTCCGGGCGCAGGTCGGCGTCCGGCTCCCAGCCGGCCTCATGGATCCCCGCCATCACCCGCTCGGCGACCTCGATCCCCCGGCGGAACTCCTCGGGCCCCTCCCCCTCGTAGACGAACACGACGTCCAGGTCCGAGGCGAAGTTCAGCTCCTGTGCGCCGAGCTTGCCGAGGCCGATCACCGCGAACGGCAGGTCCGGTTCGGCCGCCTCGAGCGCCTCCCGGACCACCCGGTCGGCGATCTGGGAGAGCTCGAGCCCGGTCTCCTTCGGCAGCAGCTCGCGGGCCGCGTACCGGGCGACCACGCGGACGAGCGCCGCCTGGGCGTCCGCCGGCTCGGCGCCGGCCTCGAGCGCGAGGATCCGCTCGGGCTCGCCGACCACCAGGTCGGTGGCGAAGGAGCTCGCCGACACCAGGTGCGCGAGCCGCCGCGCCGCCCCGGGATCGCTCGCGAGGGCGTCGGCGACCGAGCGCTCGGCGCCGACGGCCGCCGCCACCCGCTCGAGCCGCACGAGTCCGGCGTCGGGGTTCGCGGCGAGCGCGAGCGCCGGCGCCATCACCGGGAACACGTGGGCGAGCACCTTCCCCAGGCGCGTGCCGGGGTCCACGAGCCGGTCCAGGACCTCGTAGGCGCCCTCCGGGTGCCGGAACCCGAGCCCGGCGAGCAGCTCCTGGGTCGCCTCGCGCTCCACGCCGGGGCGCGGCGCGCGCCGGCCCGCGAACGCCTCGAGCAGCGGCCGGTAGAACAGCCGCTCGTGGAGCCCGCGGACGAGCGCGGTCTGGCGCTCGTACTCGGCCTGCAGCGCCTCCGGGCCGTCGAGCCCGAGCGAGCGGGCGAGCGTGTTCCGCGCCGATGGGTCGGCGGGGAGCTCGTGGGTCTGCAGGTCCCGGACGATCTGGAGCCGGTGCTCGAGCGTGCGGAGGAACCGGTACGCGCCGGCCAGCGCCTCCGCGTCCGGCTCGGCGACGTAGCCCTCCTCGGCGAGCGCCGCGAGGGCGCGCAGGGTGTTCGGCTCGCGGAGCCGTTCGTCGCGGCGCCCGTGGACGATCTGCAGCAGCTGGATCGCGAACTCCACGTCCCGGATGCCGCCCCAGCCGCGCTTCACCTCGGTCGCCGCCTTCCCTCGAGCGCGCACGTACTCCTCGAGCCGCACCTTCACCTGCCGGACCTCGTCGATCGCCTGCGGGGCGAGCTCCTCCGGGTAGACGAACGGGACCACCATCTCGACGAACGCCGACCCGAGCTCGGGGTCGCCCGCCACGGCGCGGGCCTTGATCAGAGCCTGGCGCTCCCAGGTCGCGGCCTCGTTCGCGTAGTAGGCCCGCATCGCCTCAAGCGAGCGGGACAGCGCCCCCGCGCGACCGCCGGGCCGGAGCGTGGGGTCCACCCGCAGCGCGATGCCCTCCTGGGTGGGCTCGGACAGCAGCCGGATCAGGGCGGCGCACGAGCGTTCGGCCTCCTCCCACGACCCGCCGTGCACGAACAGGACGTCGACGTCGCTCGCGTAGTTCAGCTCGGCCCCGCCGAGCTTCCCGAGGCCGACCACCGCCAGGTCCCGCGGCCCCGTGTGCCGGTGGGCACGGGCCAGGCAGGCCTCCGCGATCGCGGAGATCTCGGCGACGATCTCCTCCAGCCTCCCGCCCGCCAGGTCCCGCGCGGCCACGCGGAGCATCGCCCGGCGGCGGAACCACCGGAGCCCGTCGGCCGGCCCGAGCCGCTCGACCTCCCTGGCCAGCTCGGCATCGAGCGCCTCGCGCGAGCGAGCGCGCACGTCCGCCAGGACGTCGAGCTCCTCCGGATGCGCCACGAAGAAGTCGGCGGCCGCGGTGGAGAACCCGAGCAGGCGGGCGGCGACCGGCAGCACGTCGTCCCACGCGAGGACCTCCCGAGCCCCCGGGTCCTCGCCCACGCGGGAGAGGGCCACGCGCGCGAGCTCGGGATCCGGCGCCTCGGCGAGGGTCCGGCCGAGCGTCTCGGGCGTCAGCACGCGCCGGACCCCATCGACGTCGGGACCGCCCGGAGCCTCATCGGCGCAGCCGGCCCTCCAGCCACGAGAGCGCCGCGAACACCGGTGCCGCGACCGCGAGCAGGAAGGGCGCGCTCCACGCCGCGCTCCGGAGGGCTCGCGTGTCACCCAGCAGCCAGACGCTGAACACCAGCACGACGAGCAGCACCACCGCGTAGCCGCCGACGCCGAGCAGGGCCAGGTACGCCAGCATGGATCCGAGCCGCTGCCCGGTGAGCCTGGGCGGTCGAGGCGGACGGGGCGCAGGGTGGCTCGCCCCGTAGACGACGATCGTCGCCACGAGCGCGAAGGCGGCCGCGCACGGAGCGATCGCGTCCCAGGGCATCATCCCGACCCCGGGGGCGGTCACAGGCGGCTCCGCAGGAAGAAGTCCCAGCCACGGATGAAGACATGCCATCCGAGCCAGAGCCACATGCCGAAGAGCACGACCCGACCGGGTACCGGCCGGGAGAACGCCCGGATCATGTCCGACATCGTGGGCCACCCGTCGTCCCGGGCCAGGCCGATGCCCTGCCACGTGAACAGCGCCGCGAAGATGACGACCCATCCGACCACCGCGACCGTGCGCATCCCGGAACCTCCTGACCGACCCGTCGTGGGCAGCGTACCCTCACCGCCCGGGCCGCCAGGAGAGTTAACGGGCGCGTAACGGCTCGCGACCGTTCCTCGGCTACGCTGCCGGCCATGGCGCTCTCCGCCGAGGCCGAGTACGTCCTCCGGACGATCGAGGAACGCGGGATCCGGTTCATCCGGCTGTGGTTCACGGACGTGCTCGGGTTCCTGAAGTCGTTCACGATCACCTCCCAGGAGCTCGAAGGCGCGTTCACCGAGGGCATGGGGTTCGACGGATCCTCGATCGACGGCTTCAGCCGGATCCAGGAGTCCGACATGGTCGCGGTCCCGGACCCGGCCACGTTCCAGATGATCCCGTGGAAGACCGAGGCGCAGGTCGCGCGGATGTTCTGCGACGTCCTGAACCCCGACGGCACGCCGTTCGACGGCGACCCCCGCTACGTCCTCAAGCGCCAGCTCGCGCGCGCGGCCGAGCTCGGCTTCACCTTCTACGTGGGGCCGGAGCTCGAGTACTTCTACTTCACGAGCCCGGAGGACCCGCGGTTCCTCGACAAGGCGAGCTACTTCGACGAGACGCCGCTCGACGTCGCGACCGACTGGCGCAAGCGCACCGTCACCTACCTCGAGTCGATGGGCATCCCGGTGGAGTACGTCCACCACGAGGTCGCGCCGAGCCAGCACGAGATCGACCTGCGGTACGCGGACGCGCTCACGATGGCCGACAACGTGATGACCTACCGGCTGACCGTGAAGGAGGTCGCGCAGGAGTTCGGCATCTACGCCACGTTCATGCCGAAGCCGGTGCAGGGCGTGAACGGCAGCGGGATGCACACCCACCAGTCGCTGTTCTCCGGGGACCGCAACGCGTTCTTCGAGGAGAGCGACGAGTACCACCTGTCCCGGACCGCGAAGCGCTACATCGCCGGGATCTTGGGGTTCGCGCCCGAGATCACGCTCGTCACCAACCAGTGGGTGAACTCGTACAAGCGCCTCGTGCCCGGGTACGAGGCGCCGGTCTACGTCTGTTGGGCCAGGCGGAACCGCAGCGCCCTCGTTCGGGTGCCCCAGTACAAGCCGGGCAAGGAGGAGGCCACGCGGATCGAGTACCGCTCGCCCGACGCGGCCTGCAACCCGTACCTCGCGTTCGCGACCATGCTCGCGGCCGGGATCGCCGGGATCGAGCAGGAGCTGGAGCTCCCGCCGGAGGCCTCGAACAACATCTACGAGATGACCGAGGACGAGCGGCGGGCGGCCGGGATCCGGTCCCTGCCGGCCGATCTGCACGAGGCGATCGAGCTCGCGGGCGGGTCCAAGGTGCTCCGGGAGGCGCTCGGCGAGCACGTCCTGGAGTTCCTGATCCGCAACAAACGCGAGGAGTGGGACGCCTACCAGTCCCACGTCACGCCCTACGAGCTCGAGCGGTACCTTCCGATCCTGTAGGCACGGGCGGGCTGTCCCCCGTTCGGGCGACCTGTCCATCGGCTTGACGACCTACGTCGCTGGGCCGTACCGTTGAGCGTTCGTGCACCTCCCACACGAGAGGAGAGACCCGTGATCTCTCGAGCCCTCCGTACCCGCTCGGACCGGACCCGCAAGGCCACGGCGCTCATGGTCACGGGCCTCGTCGCCCTGACGGTCGCCGTGCTCGCCACCTTCGCGCCGCCCGGGGCCGCGCAGGGCCAGTCGGTGTCGACCAGCACCCTGCCGGACGCCGGCGTGCTCCGGCTGAGGACGGGAACGGAGAACCACTTCCGCCTCGAGCCGACCTCAGGGTCCGCCGTGACGCAGACCTGGACCAGTCCGGGATGCAAGGTGCAGCCCACCCAGCCGCCTGGTGCGACGCTCGTGGCCCTGTCCTCGACGCCGCACAACAGGTCCTACCCGGGGTTCTTCGGCGGGTCCCTCGGTGTCGGGTCCAGCAGCGAGGGCAACGGCCAGCCCTGTGGCCGGATCGACCCCAATCAGACGCTCACGCTGTCCCTCGTTCAGAGTGCCGGCTCCGCGCTCGCGGGCAGGTTCATCGACTACGCCGAGCTGGACATCGAAGGCAAGTTCGGCGCGACCTACAGGATCACCGGCTACGTGGGCTCCACCGAGATGCTGTCCCAGACCTACGCGACGACGGGCCCGGACTCCGGTCCGGACTCCGGGGACGGCGACAACTTCCGCATCCGCTTCCCGAAGACCGGGAAGACGGTCATGAACAAGCTCGTCATCAGCATCGTCGGGTCGAAGGGCGCCGTCTCGCTCGAGGGCGGGTCCGACGGCACCACCCCCTGCGACGGATCGGACGCGAACTCGGCCGGGTGCGCGGACTTCAGCCTCGGGCAGTCCCTGGACGGCGGCGAGGGCACGACGGACTCGCTCTTCCACCTGGTCGAGGTGGACGGGCTCCTTGACTGCGGCCAGACCGTCACCCAGGGGGGCAACGGGACCCCGTCGAGCAGCCTGGAGCGGCTGCCGAACGCCTCGGGCAGCTGCACCGCGATCCCGTACAACCTAGACTCGAGCGTCGTGAACTGCCCGCCCAACTCCCTCCAGTGCATCTTCCTCCAGAAGGACCTGCTGGGGCAGTTGGCTCGGTTCTACTGGACCGTCACGTGGACACCTGAGCCCGGCCAGTACCAAGAGAGCGAGACCGAGTTCGACTTCGGCGAGGGCTTCCGGCCTTTGCAGCAGTGCCTCAAGGACGCAGATGCCGACGGGTTCCCCGAGCTCCCGCCAACGGCGAGCACCACCGATCCGGCGGACGCCACCGATCCCTGGTGCGTCGTGTCCACGTCCGCCGCGCTCGACGTCGACACGGGCCTGACGACCGTCACCGAGAAGTACTTCGGGGTCGCGGACCCGACCGGCAGACGCTAGCCGACGGGGGTGGGTGCCGCCGGGACCGGCGGCACCCACTCGACACCCAGCCGCTCGAGGATCGCCTCCGCCTCTGCCTCGGCCTCCCGGTCGGGCGGCTCCCCGCGTAGCCTCCGGAGGGTCGCGGCCGCCTGGAGCGTGAGGGCCAGCTCGTAGTCGGCCCCGCGACCGCGGGCCTCCTCGAGGCTCCGCTCGAAGGCCGCCGCCGCCCCCTCGTGGTCACCGCAGAGCATGAGCGCCTCGCCGCGGACGCGATGGAGGAGCGGCCCATGACCGCCGGGCCCCCCCAGCGGCTCGGCACGCTCGAGCGCTCGGCGGATCGTCTCGAGCGCCGCCGACCCATCCCCCTGGAGCACCAGGTCCTCCCCCAACCGCGACAGGAGCGAGACCTCCTCCAGCTGGTCCCCACCGGCACGGACGAGCTCGAGCGCCTCGGCCATGTGGCGCCTCGCCTCCTCGTGCCTGCCCGTCCTCGAGGCGATCCGCCCGAGGTGTCCGAGCGTGAACGCGACCTGGAGGCGATAGTCCGCGCCACGGAACACGCGGAGCGCCTCACGCGTGAGGCGCTCGGCCTCGTCGAGCTTCCCCTGGTCGGTGAGGATCTCGGCGATGTTCACGGTGCCGATCGCGGCTCCCACGACGTCGCCGGCCTGCTGCTGCAGCTCTCGACCCCGCTCGTAGAGCCGGATGGCGTCGACCCACCTTCCCTCCCAGTACGCGAAGATCCCGAGCACGTTGTAGGCGTCGCCCTGGCGCCAGATGTCTCCGAGCTCGCCGTAGAGGCTGAGGACCTGGTCCATGTGCGTGGCGAGCTCCGGCCGACCCATCTCGACCTGCGCCCAGTCGGTGATGTAGAGGGCGTGCGCGAGCGCGTCCTTCTCGTCGGCGGCCGTCGCCTGCCGGATCGCCTCCTCGCTCCAACGCACGGCTTCCCGGTTCCTCCCCTGCGAGAAGCGGATCGCCCCGTACCACGCGAGCAGCTGCGCCCGCTGCTCGGCCGCCTCGGCCCCGTCGAGGCCGTCGAGGACCCGCATGGCACGCGAGAGCCACCGCAGACCGAGCGAGGACTTGCCCGTCGTGTCCTCGATCTTCGCCTGCTTCAGCATCAGCCGGGCCCGGCGGACCCGGTCGTCCCCGCAGTGCCGTTGTGCCTGCTCGTACGCGCGCCCCGCTTCCCGGTACAGGCCGGCGCGCTCCCGGACGTCGCCGAGCGTCTCGAACAGGGACGAGAGCTCGAGCGGCGAGACCTCTCCGACGCGACGCGCGGACTCGATCGCGCGCTCGTAGAACCGCGCGGCCTCGACGTTCGCGTACTTCGCGGCGGCGCGATCCCCCGCGATCCTCGAATGCCCCCAGGCCTCCCCGAACCGTCCGGCATAGAAGAAGTGCAGCGAGAGCCGCTCGGACTCATCCTGCGGGAACTCCACCGTGCGGAGGATCTCCTCACCGACCCTCCCGTGCAGCTCCATGCGCCGACGGTAAGGGAGCCCTTCGTACGCGACGTCTCGGACAAGCGTCTGGCGGAACCGGATCGTCCCACCGTCCTCGAGCGCGAGGAACTCGCCCAGTCGCTGCCACGTGGGGTCCTCGTTGGCCGGGGTGGAACCGTCGAGCACCGTCGCGAGCAGCTGCATCGAGAATGCCGTCCCGAGAACGGACGCATGTCGCAGCAACGTGCGATCCCCGGGAGACAGGCGGTCGATGCGCGCCGTCATCAGGGCCTCGACGCTGTCGGGCAGGGTCTCGATCTCTCCCGCCCCGCGCACGGCTACGAGCAGCTCCCGCAGGAACAACGGGTTGCCCTCGGATCGCGCTGCCAGCGCCTGGACGAGGTGATGGGCGAGCGGGGCGTCCTCGGTCGCCACCTGCACGAGGTCGACCGCCGCCTCCAGGGGCAACGCGCCCAGGCCGAGGACGCGGACGCCGACGCCCTCCGGCAGCGCGAGGTCGCCGCTCCCTTCTCGACGCGTGATGATCACCACCCACGGGTGGACCGTCGCCCCTGCAACCAGGGAGCGCAACAGGTCCCGCGACGCCTCGTCCATCCACTGGACGTCCTCGAACACGAACGCCGTCGGCGTGGGGAGGATCCAGCCGAGGAACTCGAGCAGCACCTCGTGCACCCGGTCCCGGACGAAGCGGTCGTCCAGGGCCAGGGTCTCCGGGGTGTTCGGGATCTCCAGGTCCAGCGGGATCCCCAACAGCGGCAGCCAGGGGACCAGGTGGGGGGCATTCGCCTGGACCCGCTCGCGGAGCCGTCGGGCGGCGTCCGTGTCAGACGTGCCATCGGCGATGCCGAGCAGGTCGCGGAGGATCCGGCGGAAGGGGGCATAGGGCGTGGAGGAGGTGTACAGCTCGGAGGTCGCCGCCAGCACGGCGAGGTCCCCGGCTCCCGCGAGGGCCTCGTGGACCAAGCGCGACTTGCCGATCCCGGGCGCCCCGACGACCTCGATGGCCGAACCTCGGCGTCCACGGCACGCCTGGAGGGCCTCCGCGATCTGGGCCAGCTCGTCGTCCCGACCGATGAGCGGGAGCTCGTGGGTCTCGCCGTCGGGACCGCCCGCGACGACGTGGCGAACGTCGAGGGCCTCGACGGGCTTGGCCTTCCCCTTGACGTGGAACGGGGGAACCGGGAGGGCTTCGAAGCGCGTCCGCGTCCCCTCGAGGACCTCCCTCGTTGCCAGGATCCTCCCAGGCTCCGCGGCCGCCATCAGCCTGGCGGCCAGGTTCACCGGATCACCCATCACCGTGTACGTGCGCCGGTACGGGGGCCCGACGTCGCCGGCGAACACCGCTCCACGGTTCGCGCCGACCCGCACCGGCAGGCGGCGCTCCGCCTCGACGATCCGCCGGAGCGCGAGCAGCATCCGCTCCTCGTCCTCGCCGAGCACGCGGGGCGCCCCGGCGGTGAGGATGATCTTGCCCCCGTCGGCGTCCACGTCCGAGGCGAGGAAGCACACCCCGTGGTCGTCGACCGCGCGCTGCACGTCCCGGACCAGCTCGTCGAGCGCGACGGCCGCCGCCTCCGGGCCCTCGTCGCGGATCAGCTCGTCCGTCCCGTCGTAGTGCACGAAGGCGACGGTCACCGGTCGGTGCTCGGAGCCGATTGCGCCCGAGCCGACGTGCTCCCGGAGGGCCACCGGGAGGCCCACCAGGATGTCCTCGTCGGGGACCTCGACGTCCGGTTCGTAGGGCGCCGGACAGATCGGCGGCTCGCGCTGCAGGAGCACGCCGGGTCCCTTCGCGGCTCCCAGCGCCCTCGCGGGCAGGAGCGAGGCCGTCTCGGGGCTCACGACGATCTCGCCGGCCTCCGCCGTCTGCTCCATCAGCACCGTCGTGGTCGCCGCCGGCCCCGTCACGAGGAGCTCCCGGTGCGAGCCCCCGACCAGGAAGAAGTGGAACCGGCCCGAGTTGATGCCGACCGACATCCGCAGCGTGACCTTCGCCCCGGGGAGCTCGATCCTCCCCACGTCCCGCAGCATCCGTCGCATCAGGACGGCGGCCCGACACGCGCGGGCCGCATGCAGCTCGCCCCAGAAGAGCAGCAGCAGTGCGTCGCCTCCGAACTTCAGGAGGCTGCCGCCGTTCGCGTAGGCGACGGCGAGCAGCTCCGCGAAGCACCCGCCGATCGTGTCCGTGACCTGCTCGGCGCCCTCCTTGCCTCGACGCGCCAGTCGCTCGGAGAGCTTCGTGAACCCGGAGATGTCGACGAAGACCACGCTGCCGTCCAGCTCGAGGAAGGTGCGGTCGGGATGCTCGGCCAGCCACTGCAGCTGGACGCGGGGCACGTACGGGCGTAGCGTCGAGCCTCGGTCTCCGCCCTGGTCGTCCATCGGCGCCTCGCGGTCGGTCGTCCGGCCGAGTGTATCCGGGCCGGTCGGCGGTCGATGGCCCTGGCGGGGCCGGCGCCGGGCGTCTACAGTTGCGACCGCCGTGACCGAGCAGGAGGAGCCCCTCAGCGACGCGTTCGCCGAGGCCCGACGCAGGCGGGCCGACCTCCATCACGCCCTCGTCGGCGTCGAGGAGGCCATCTCCGGCCCGGCGCTCGGGCGAGAGACCGCATGGGCCGCCGAGGTGGCCCTGGCGCTGAAAGAGCTCCGCCGCACGATCGACGAGCACATCGAGGTGACGGAGCGGCCCCTCGGGCTCTACGACGAGATCACCGCTCGGGCACCTCGCCTCTCGAGCAAGATCGAGCGGCTGAAGGAGGAGCACCCGCTCATGCGGGACCGGGCGACCGAGCTGATCGCCAGGCTCGAGACGACGCCGATCGGCGAGGCGTGGCCGCTCGACGACGCCCGGGACGACCTGCAGCGTCTGCTCGGCCGCATCGTGCGGCACCGCCAGCTGGGCGCGGACCTGGTCTGGGAGGCCTACAACCTGGACATCGGCGGTCCCGAGTAGCCGCCTCCGGCTACGCTCTGCCCCGATGATCCGCATCGCCCTCGGGCAGGTGGACACGACCGTCGGGGACCTCGACGGGAACGTGGAGCTGTTGACCGCGTGGGCCTCGCGGGCCACCGAGGCCGGCGCCGACGTCGTGGCCTTCCCGGAGCTCGCCGTGACCGGCTACCCGCCGGAGGACCTGGTGCTGCGGGGCTCGTTCGTCGACGACAACCTCGAGGCGCTCGAGCGCCTGGCGGCGCGGACCAAGGGCGGCTGCGCGATCGTGACGGGGTTCGTCGACCGGACCGAGCGCGGGATCCACAACGCCGCCGCCCTGGTCTCGAACGGCGAGGTCGTCGCCCGGTACCACAAGGTCAAGCTGCCGAACTACGGGGTGTTCGACGAGCGTCGCACGTTCGTCCCCGGCGAGGCGGCGTGCCCCGTCCGCGTGGCCGGCTCGGAGCTCGGCCTGTCGGTGTGCGAGGACGCGTGGATGCCCGGCGCGCCGTTCGACACCTACGCCGAGCGCCGCACCCCCGTCGTCCTGAACATCAACGGCTCGCCGTACCACCGCGGCAAGGCCGGCGAGCGCCTGGGGATCTGCCGGGACCGGGCGCTCGAGACCGGCGCCTGCATCGTCTACGTGAACGCCGTCGGCGGTCAGGACGAGCTGGTGTTCGATGGCGGGAGCCTGGTGGTGGGGCCCGACGGGGAGCTCCGCCACCGCGCGGCGGCCTTCGAGGAGGACCTGCTGATCGTCGACCTCGAGGGCGAACGCTCGATCGCCGAGGAACGGCCGCCGTGGCCGCAGGAGCCCGAGGACGTCTACCGGGCGCTCGTCCTCGGCCTGCGCGACTACGTGCGGAAGAACGGCTTCCGGGACGTCGTGCTCGGGCTCTCGGGCGGCGTCGACTCGGCGCT
>Ga0073934_10010611_pt1 | contig 11399 bp, 7 predicted proteins | sample LarsenN4metaG_FD_76834 | JGI IMG/M metagenome (GOLD analysis project Ga0073934, IMG submission 76834) | Hot spring sediment bacterial and archeal communities from British Columbia, Canada, to study Microbial Dark Matter (Phase II) - Larsen... ...
AGAAGCTGGCCGAGGAGCTGAAGGAGTCCTGCTCCGCGGCGGTGCTCGACGGCGCCGACATCGTCTACGTGCTGCGCGTGCCGACGCACAAGATCATGAGCATCAACCTCGGCATCGGCAGCCGCCTGCCGGCGGCCTGCACCTCGATGGGCCGCACGCTGCTGGCCGAACTCGACGAGACGGCCGTGGATGCGCTGCTGGCCAGCCATCCGCCGGCGGCGCACACCGATCGCACGATCACCGATCCCACCCGGCTGAAGGCCGAGCTGGCGCGCGTGCGCCGCCAGGGCTGGTGCGTGGTCGACCAGGAGCTCGAGGAAGGGCTGGTGTCGCTCTCGGTGCCGATCCGCGACCGTGCCGGCCGCGCCATCGCGGCGATGAACGTCAGCGGCCAGGCCGCACGCACGCCGGCGCCGCGCATGGTCGAGTTGTTCCTGCCCCGGCTTCAGGCGGCCGCGGCACAGATCTCGCAGATGCTGCAGGTGAAGGCCTGAGGGGCCGACCGGAGACGACTTGATCCATCTGCTCAATCTGCTCGCCGCCATCGCCCTGCTGGTGTGGAGCACGCACCTCGTGCGCACCGGCATGCTGCGCGTGGCCGGCGAGAACCTGCGCGGCATCCTCGGGCGCAGCTTCAGCAACCGGCTCACCGCGCTGGCCGCCGGCTGGGGGGTGACCAGCCTGGTGCAGTCGGCCACGGCCACCTGCCTGATCGTCGCCAGCTTCGTCGGCAAGGGGCTGGTCGCCGCCGGGCCGGCGCTGGCGGTGATGCTCGGCGCCGACGTCGGCAGCGCGATGATGGCGGTGGTCTTCTCCTTCGACCTGTCGTGGCTGTCGCCGCTGCTGATCTTCGCCGGCGTGGTGATGTTCACCACGCGCCAGAACAGCGGCATCGGCCGCGTCGGCCGGGTGCTCATCGGACTGGGCCTGATCACGCTCGCGCTGCAGTTGATCGTGGAGGCGACCAAGCCGCTGACCGAGTCGCCCGCGGTGCGCGCGCTGCTCGCCTCGCTGCCCAACGAGGTGATCCTCGACATCGTGGTGGGCGCGGTGCTCACCGTGCTGTCCTACTCCAGCCTGGCGATCGTGCTGCTCACCGCCACGCTGGCCGCCTCGGGCATCGTGCCGGCCAACGTGGCGCTGGGCCTGGTGATCGGCGCGAACCTGGGCAGCGGCTTCCTCGCGCTGCTGGCGACCGGAGGCGCCTCGCCGCAGGTGCGCCGCCTGCCGCTGGGCAACCTGATCTTCAAGGGCCTGGGCGCGGCCATCGCGGTTCCGCTGCTGCCGCAGGCGCACGTGTGGCTGCAGCTCACCGGTGCCGCGGTGCACGAGCAGGTGGTGTGGTTCCACCTCGGCTTCAACGTGATGCTGGCACTGCTGTTCATCAGCTTCACCGGCGCCGTGGGCCGGCTGGTCGAACGGGTGCTGCCCGAACCGCGGCTCGGCGCCGGGGCGGACCGGCCGCGCCACCTCGACCCTTCGGCGCTGCAGACGCCCTCGCTGGCCATCAGCTGCGCGGCGCGCGAGGCGCTGCACCAGGCCGACGTGGTGGAGACGATGATGCGCGGCATCCTGCCGGTGATCCGCCACAACGACCTCGAGCTGGCAGAGCAGCTGCGCAAGATGGACGACACCGTCGACGAGCTGTACTCGGCGATCAAGTTCTACCTCACGCAGATCTCGCGCGAGGCGCTGTCCGAGCGCGAGAGCCGGCGCTGGACCGACATCCTCTCCTTCACCATCAACATGGAGCAGATCGGCGACGTGATCGAGCGCGTGCTGCAGGACGTGGAGGACAAGAAGATCCGCAAGAACCGCAGCTTCTCGGAGGCCGGCCTGGCCGAGATCAGCCACCTGCACGAGCGGCTGCTGGCCAACCTGCGGCTGGGCATGAGCGTGTTCCTCGACGGCCACGTGCGCGACGCCAAGAAGCTGCTGGAGGAGAAGGCGCGCTTCCGCGACCTGGAGCGCGAGTACGCCGCCAGCCACATCGCCCGGCTGCAGGACAACACCGCCCAGAGCATCGAGACCAGTTCGCTGCACCTGGACCTGATCAGCGACCTCAAGCGCATCAACTCGCACATCTGCTCGATCGCCTACCCCATCCTCGACTCGGCCGGCGTGCTCTCGCAGACGCGCCTGCGCCACTCCAAGCTGGCCGAACTGCCGCTGGAAGAGGACAAGCGCTGAGCGGTGGGCGCGCTCACCGCCCCGGTGCTCGCCGCCGTGCTGTTCGGCGCGCTGCTGCACGCGTCGTGGAATGCGCTCATCAAGAGCGGCCGCGACAAGCCGCTGGACACCGCACTCATCCACGGCCTGGGCATCGTCGTCGCGCTGCCGGTGCTGGCGCGGGTCGGGCTGCCCGCGCCCGCCGCCTGGCCCTTCCTGGCCGCTTCGGTGCTCGTGCACCTGGGCTACTACGTCGCGCTGGTCGGCGCCTACCGGCACGGCGACCTCGGGCTGACCTACCCGGTGATGCGCGGCCTCGCGCCGCTGCTGGTGGCGCTGGCCAGCGCCGCGGTGATCGCAGAGCCCCTGGGCGTCGCCGCCTGGGCCGGCGTGCTGGCGGTGAGCGCGGGCGTGATGGCGATCGGGCTGTCGCGCGGCGCGGTCGGCGGCCATCCGGCCAAGGCGCTGCGCTATGCGCTCGCCAACGCGGCCATCATCGCGCTGTACACGGTGATCGACGGCCTGGGCGCGCGCGCGGCGGGCGACGCGCTCGCCTACGTCGCCACGCTGTTCGTCTTCGAGGGCCTGCCCTACCTCGCGCTGGTGCTGTGGCGTCGGCGCGACCGGATGCCCTCCACGCTCGCGCACGTGCGCGCACGCTGGCCGATCGCGCTGCTGGGCACGCTGGCCTCGTTCGGCTCCTACGCGATCGCGCTGTGGGCCATGACCCGCGCGCCGGTCGCGCTGGTGGCCGCGCTGCGCGAGACCTCGGTGCTGTTCGCGGCGCTGCTGGGCGCGCTGTGGCTGAAGGAAGGCTTCGGCCCGCTGCGCGTGCTGGGCACGCTGCTGGTGGTGGCGGGCGTGATCGGTCTGCGCCTGGCCTGAGCCTCAGCGCGGCCGGTCCAGCGCCAGCGCGTGGGCGTGGATCAGCGCCGCCTCCAGCGTGTGGCGGCCGGCCGCGAGGTCGGCCTCCAGGGTCGCCGCGTCGATGCAGGCGAACGCGGCCACCTCGCCGTCGCGGTTCTCCGGCATCAGGCGGCGCGGCACCACGGCCTGGAACAGCACGGCGCGTTCGACCAGGTAGCCCTCGGCCACCGGCCGGCGGATCTGCAGCTGTCCGATCGGGTGCAGCGCCTCGAGCGAGTCCAGCCGCAGGCCGGCCTCCTCCCAGGTCTCGCGCTCCAGGGTGAGCGGCACGCTCTCGCCGGCCGCCATCAGCCCGCCGACCAGCGTGTCCCACTGGCCCGGATCGGTGGCCTTGTCGTGCGCGCGCTGCTGCACCCAGAAGCGCCCGTCGGGATGGCGCCCGACCAGGTGCACCGCGTGCGTGGTGATGCCCAGCGGCCGCACCGCGGCGCGCTCGATCGCGCCGTGCTCGCGCCCTTGCGCGTCGATCACCGGCAGGCGCTCGTCGCGCCAGCGGCCGGCCAGCCCCTGCGCGTGCAGCCAGGCAGCGAGCTCGGCCAGCGCCTCGTCGTCGCGCGCGGTCACGTGCCAGACGCCCGGCTCCCGCCGCAAGGACAGGCCGTCGGCCACCATGCGCTCCCCCATCGCCGGCTCGATCGAGCCGACCTCGGCCGTGCCAAAGCGCAGCGGCTCGCGCACATGCAGCGGCGGCTGCGCGGCGCGCCGCCGCAGCTCGGCCAGCCAGTCGGGCTCGCCGATCACGCGGCGCCCCCGTCCAGCAGCGCGCGCAGGCCGGCCTCGTCGAGCACCGGCACGCCCAGTTCGCGCGCCTTGTCGAGCTTGCCGCCGGCCTCGTCGCCGGCGATGACGAAGTGCGTCTTCTTCGACACCGAGCCGCTCACCTTGCCGCCGGCCGCCTCGATCAGGTCCTTCGCCTCGTCGCGCGAGAGCGTGGGCAGCGTGCCGGTCAGCACCAGCGTCTTGCCCGCCAGCGGGAGGGCGGCAGCGTCGGGCCGGTGGCCGTCGTGCTCGTCCCAGTGCACGCCCACCGCGCGCAGCTGCTCGACCACCTCGCGGTTGTGCGGCTGGTCGAAGAAGGTGCGGATGCTTTGCGCCACCACCGGGCCGACGTCGTTCACCTCGAGCAGCTGCTCGACGCTGGCGTCCATGACGCGCTCGATGCCGCCGAAGTGCCTGGCCAGGTCCTTGGCCGTCGTCTCGCCCACGTGGCGGATGCCCAGGCCGTAGAGGAAGCGCGCCAGCGTGGTGCGCTTGCTCTTCTCCAGCCCCGCGAGCAGGTTGGCGGCGCTCTTCTCGCCCATGCGGTCGAGCGCGGCCAGCTTGGCCAGCCCCAGCGTGTACAGCTCGGGCAGGGTGCGCACGATGCCGGCGTCGACGAGCTGGTCGACCAGCTTGTCGCCCAGGCCCTCGATGTCCAGCGCGCGGCGCTGCGCGAAGTGCAGGATGGCCTGCTTGCGCTGGGCCGGGCAGAACAGGCCGCCGCTGCAGCGCCAGTCGACCTCGCCTTCCTCGCGCGTGATGGCGCTGCCGCACACCGGGCACCGGCCACCCAGCCGCCGGTACAGATCGAAGGGCTCGCCGACGTCGGCCGGCCGGCGTTCCAGCACCACGCCGACGACCTCCGGGATGACGTCGCCCGCGCGGCGCACGATCACCGTGTCGCCGATGCGCACGTCCTTGCGGCGCGTCTCGTCCTCGTTGTGCAGGGTCGCGTTGCTCACCGTCGTGCCGCCCACGAACACCGGCTCCAGCTTGGCCACCGGCGTGAGCTTGCCGGTGCGGCCGACCTGGATGTCGATGTCGCGCAGCACGGTCATCTGCTCCTGCGCCGGGTACTTGTGCGCCACCGCCCAGCGCGGTTCGCGGGAGACGAAGCCCAGGCGCTTCTGCAGCGCGATCTCGTTGACCTTGTAGACCACGCCGTCGATGTCGAAGGGCAGCGCGTCGCGCTTCTCGCCCATCGCGCGGTGGAAGGCCACCAGACCCTGCGCGCCGTGCACCACCGCGCGGTCGGCGCACACCGGCACGCCCATGGCCTGCAGCGCGTCGAGCAGCGCCGCGTGCGTGGCCGGCACCTCCCAGCCGCGCACCTCGCCCAGCCCGTAGGCGAAGAAGCTCAGCGGCCGCGACGCCGTGACGGCCGGGTCGAGCTGGCGCACCGCCCCCGCGGCGGTGTTGCGCGGGTTCACGTAAGTCTTCTCGCCACGCGCGCGCTGCGCCGCGTTGAGCGCCTCGAAGTCGTCGCGGCGCATGTAGACCTCGCCGCGCACCTCCAGCACCGCCGCCGCGATGCCGCTCAGGCGCAGCGGGATCTGGCCGATGGTGCGGATGTTCTGCGTGACGTCCTCGCCCGTCTCGCCGTCGCCGCGCGTGGCCGCCTGCACCAGCACGCCGTGCTCGTAGCGCAGGTTGATGGCCAGCCCGTCGAACTTCAGCTCGGCGGCGTACGCGACCGGCGGGTCACCCTCGCCCAGCCCGAGCTCGCGCCGCACCCGCGCGTCGAACGCCACCGCGCCCGAGGCCTCGGTGTCCGTCTCGGTGCGGATAGACAGCATCGGCACGGCGTGCCGCACCGGCTGGAAACCTTCCAGCACCTTGCCGAGCACGCGCTGCGTCGGCGAGTCGGCCGTCAGCAGCTCGGGATGCGCGGCCTCGATCGCCTGCAGCTCGCGGAACAGCCGGTCGTACTCGGCGTCCGGGATCTCCGGCGCGTCGAGCACGTAGTAGAGGTGGGCGTGGCGGTTGAGCAGCGCGCGCAGTTCGGCGGCACGCGCGGCGGGGTCCTGGGCACTCATGCCACGATTGTCGGCGACGCCGCGCCGCGGCGCCGGCGCGGCCGCCTCAGCTGAACAGGCGGCGCGCCGCCGGCGAGCCCGCCGGCAGGCCGCGACGCTCGAGCGCCTCGTACAGCGTGGTCAGCTCGGCGCCGATGTGGGCGAAGCCTTCGGGCGAGAGCGGCTGGCCGTTGTCGTCGACGATCGCCGCGTCCATGCCCAGCGACAGCGCCTGGGCGCTGGCCTGCCAGGCGATGAAGGGCTCGCCCGCCGGATCGGTCTGCGGCACGTCGAAGCTGAGCGTGATGTCGCGCAGCGCCGACTGGTTCGGATCTTCCGCCAGCGCCGCCTGCGAATCGAACGAGAGCGTCAGCACGGGCGGCGCGCCCTCCTCGGTGCCGGGCAGCACCAGCCGGCCGGGCACCATGCCCGGCACGAAACCGTGGCGCGCGGCGTGCTGCTGGACGAAGCCCACGCTCCAGGCCACCGAGCGCGAGCGCAGGTGCACTGCCAGCTGGGCGTCGTGCTCGCCGGCGAACGCGTCGAGCTCGCGCGCACGCGCGACGACCTCCAGCATGTCGGGGAAGTCGGCCATCGCGCCGATGGCTTCGGCGAAGGCTTCGACCTTCTGCACGAACTCGGAGTACTCGATCTCGTTGAGCGCGCCGCCGCGGTTGGCCAGCTGCACGCCGGCCTGGAACTCGCTGTAGCGCTGGCCGGCGACCGGCGCTTCCCACTCCTTGGCGAACACGTTGTAGCCCTCGATGAAGAAGGGCTTGCTGCCGGCGCGCCGCGTCGGCGGCAGGTGCGACACGGCCATCTCGCCGCTGATCTGCACCTCGACGGACAGCGTGGCGATCGCGTCGATCAGCGCATCCAGCCGGGGCTGGCTGCGCCGCGCCGGGCGCAGTTCGGCCGCCGGGGCGGTGCCCTCCGCGCCTTCGGCAGCAGCCTCGAAGCTCGGCTCCACGCTGCCGTCCGCCAGGCTCGGCTCGCGCGGCTGCGCCGGCTTGGGCGGCAGCACGCGGCGCGGCTGGGCGCGCCGCGTCTGCCACCACAGGTGGCCGGCCATGGCCGCCAGCACCGCCGCACCGAACAGGGCCAGGGCGACGGTCAGGCTCATGGGGGCGTCCTCAGGCCGCCTCGGCCATGCTGACCGCGGCTTCCATGTCCACCGCGACGATGCGCGAGACGCCCTGCTCCTGCATGGTCACGCCGATCAGCTGCTCGGCCATCTCCATCGCGATCTTGTTGTGGCTGATGAACAGGAACTGCGTGCCCGCCGCCATCTCCTTGACCAGCTTGGCGTAGCGCTCGGTGTTGGCGTCGTCCAGCGGTGCGTCCACCTCGTCGAGCAGACAGAACGGCGCGGGGTTGAGCTGGAAGATCGCGAACACCAGCGCGATCGCGGTGAGCGCCTTCTCGCCGCCGGACAGCAGGTGGATGGTGGAGTTCTTCTTGCCCGGCGGCTGCGCCATCACCTGCACGCCGGCGTCGAGGATCTCGTCGCCGGTCATCACCAGCTTCGCCTGGCCACCGCCGAACAGGCTGGGGAACATGCGGCCGAAATGCTCGTTGACCTGGTTGAAGGTGTGGCCCAGCAGCTCGCGCGTTTCCAGGTCGATCTTGTGGATCGCATCCTCCAGCGTCTTGATCGCGTCGCTCAGGTCGGCGTTCTGCGCGTCCAGGAAGGTCTTGCGCTCGCGCGCGGCGCTCAGCTCGTCGAGCGCGGCGAGGTTGACCGCGCCCAGCGCGTTGATCTCGCGGTTGATGCGGTCGATCTCGCCTTGCAGGCCGTAGAGCTTGACGCCGTTCTCCTCGATGGACTTCGCCAGCGCCTCCAGGTCGACCTGCGCGGCCGTGAGCTGTTCCAGGTACTGCGCGCCGCCGAGCTGCGCGGCCTGCTCCTCCAGCTGCAGCTTGGTGATGCGCTCGCGCAGCGGCTGCAGGCTCTGCTCGTGCCAGAGGCGCTGCTCCTGGGCGCGGCGCATGCGCAGCGTCAGGTCGTCGTACTCGCTGCGCTTGGCGCCCAGCGCCGCCTCGCGCTCCAGCTTCAAGGCGAGCGCGGTCTGCAGGCCGGCCTGCGCGGCGGCGTCGGTGAGCCGCCCCAGTTCCTCGTGCAACTGCTGTGCGGACGCCTCGTTGACCGCCACCTGCTGCAGCGCCGTCTCGATGCCGCGCTGCAGCTCGCCGCGCCGCGCCGCCAGCGAGCGCGCATGGAACTGCGCCTCCTGGCTCTGCCGCTCCAGCGCACGCAGCTGCTCGCGCGCCTCAGCGAGCCTGCGCTCGGCGGTGATCACCGCCTCGTCCAACTCCGCGTGGCGCTCCTGCGTGGTGGCCAGCTGCATGTCGAGCTCCTCGAACTTCGCCTCGCCGGTGGCGCGGCGCTCGTCGAGCTCCTCGAGCTGGGCATCGAGTTCGGCGAGCTCCTCGTCGAGCTGCGCGCGCCGCGTGCTCGTCTGCTCGGCCAGCTGCGACAGGCGCAGCAGCTCCACCTGCAGCTGGTGGGCGCGCGTCTGCGCCTCGGCGGCTTCACGCCGCGCCGTGGCCAGACGCTGCGACGCCTCGGTGTAGGCCGCCTCGCCGCGCACCAGCGCGCTGCGGGCCTCCTCGGCGATCAGCGACTGCGCGCGCAGCTGGCGCTCGAGGTTCTCGATCTCCTGGGCGCGCGCCAGCATGCCGGCCTGCTCGGAATCGGGCGCGTAGAAGGCCACCGCGAACTGGCTGACCTGGTGGCCCTCGCGCGTCATGATCACTTCGCCGTGGGTGAGCTTGCCGCGGTTGGCCAGCGCTTCGTCGATGCTGGCGGCGGTGTAGACGCCCTCCAGCCAGTCGTTGAGCAGCGCCTTCAAGCCCGCATCGCCGAGGCGCAGCAGGTCGGACAGGCGCGGCAGCGTCTGGTGCGTGTTCGCGATGGCCGCGCTGGGCGGCGTGTAGAAGGCCAGCTTGGCCGGCGGCGCGTCGTCGGCGAAGGCGCGCACCGTCTCGACGCGGCCCACCTCCAGCGCGTTGAGCCGCTCGCGCAGCGCCGATTCCAGCGCGGTTTCCCAGCCGGCCTCGATGTGCACCTTGGTCCACAGGCCTTGCAGTCCGTCCAGGCCATGCCTGGCCAGCCAGGGCTTGAGCTTGCCCTCGGTCTGCACCTTCTCCTGCAGCGCGCGCAACGCCTCGAGCCGCGCGGACAGGTCGGCCTGCTTGGCCGCCTCGGCGTTGACTTGCTCCTGCTTGACGCGGCGCTCCTCGTCGAGCGCCGGCACCTGCTCCTGCAGCTCGTGCAGGCGCGCGTCGGCCACGCCCTGCGCCTCCTCGGCGGCGGCGTAGGTCGCCTTCAGTTCGGCCAGGCGCGCGGTGTCGGGCGCGGCGAGCTGCTGCTTCTCGCCGGCCAGGCGCTCGCGCCGGGCGTTGAACTGGCGGCGCTGCTCGTCGATGTTGCGGCTCTCGGCGGCCAGCAGCTGGATCTGCTGCTGCACCTGGGCGACGACGTTGCGCTGCTCGTTGCTCTTCGCCTGCGCGGCGCGCACCGCCTCCTCGAGGCCGGGCAGGTTGCCCGCCTGCTCCTCGGCCTGGGCGGCGAGCACCTCGCTGTGCTCCTCGGCCGCCGCGATCTGCTCGGCGATCTGGCCGAGTTCGTCCTCCGCCTGCTGGCGGCGCTCGTTCCACTGCTCGCTGCCGGCCTTCAGCTCGGCCAGGCGCTGCTCGACGCGCGCACGCCCTTCCACCACATAGCGGATGCGCTCCTCCAGCCGGCTGACCTCCAGCGCGGCCTCGGCCAGCAATCCCTGGGCGGTGTGCAGCTCGTCGCTGGCGGCGTAGTGCGCCTGGCGGATCGTCTCCAGCTCGGCCTCGCCGTGGCGCAGCTCGGCCAGGCGCGCCTCCAGGGCATTGGTGGCCTCCAGCACCGCCTTCTTGACGCGTTCCTCCTCGCTGGCCGCATCGCGGTGCTTGAGGAACCACAGCTGGTGCAGCTTGAGCTCGCCGCTGTGCTGCAGCGCGCGGTACTGCGTCGCCACTTCGGCCTGCTTCTCCAGCTTGTCGAGGTTGGCGGTCAGCTCGCGCAGGATGTCCTCGACGCGGGTGAGGTTCTCGCGCGTGTCCTTGAGGCGGTTCTCGGTCTCGCGGCGGCGCTCCTTGTACTTCGAGACGCCGGCGGCTTCCTCGAGGAACAGGCGCAGTTCCTCGGGCTTGGACTCGATGATGCGGCTGATCGTGCCCTGGCCGATGATGGCGTAGGCGCGCGGGCCCAGGCCGGTGCCGAGGAACACGTCCTGCACGTCGCGGCGGCGCACCGGCTGGTTGTTGATGTAGTAGCTGCTGGTGCCGTCGCGCGTCAGCACGCGCTTCACCGCGATCTCGGCGAACTGGTTCCACTGTCCGCCGGCGCGGGCATCGCTGTTGTCGAACACGAGCTCGACGCTCGCGCGGCTGGCCGGCTTGCGGTTGCCCGAGCCGTTGAAGATCACGTCCTGCATGGACTCGCCGCGCAGCTCGCTGGCCTTGCTCTCGCCCAGCACCCAGCGCACCGCGTCCATGATGTTGGACTTGCCGCAGCCGTTGGGTCCCACCACGCCCACCAGCTGCCCCGGCAGCTGGAAGTTGGTGGGCTCGGCGAACGACTTGAAGCCGGAGAGCTTGATCGAGTTCAGGCGCATGGGAGAGCGGGGAGATGCCCGGCGTCGAGGTGCGTCGACCTTTCGCCAAGTCCTTGATTCATATGAGAAAACCCGCGCTGACGCGGGTCCTCTGCGGGGCGGGATGATAGCATCGCGCCCCTGCCGAATCCCTCTCCAGTCGTGTCCGCCATGGCCAAGAAGACCCCTGCCCAGCCGCCGCTCAAGCAGCGCCCGATGCCCCCCAACCCGCCCAGCGCGCCGAGCAAGGAACTGCACGTCTTCCCCAACCCCGCGCCGCAGCGCGACTACGTCATCCAGTTCCAGGTGCCCGAGTTCACCTGCCACTGCCCGCTCACCGGCCAGCCCGACTTCGCGCACTTCACGATCGACATGATCGCGGACAAGCTGTGCGTGGAGCTCAAGAGCCTGAAGATGTACTTCTGGAGCTACCGCAACGAGGGCGCGTTCCACGAGAAGGTGACCAACACCATCCTCGACGACATCGTGAAGGCGACGGCGCCGCGCTTCATCCGCATCACCGCCAAGTGGTACGTGCGCGGCGGCATCTACACCAATGTGGTGGCCGAGCACCGCAAGAAGGGCTGGAAGCCGCAGCCGCGCGTGGACCTGCCGGCCCACGCCGCCGAGACCGGGCTGCTATGAACCCGCTGCTGACGCGCCTGCACCCCTATCCGTTCGAGCGCCTGCGCGAGCTGACGCGCGGCATCGCGCCCAACCCGGCCCATCGGCCGATCAGCCTGGGCATCGGCGAGCCCAAGCACGCCACGCCGGAGCTGATCAAGCGCGCGCTGACGGACAACCTCGCCGGCCTGGCCAGCTACCCCGCCACCGCCGGCGAGCCGAAGCTGCGCGAAGCCTGCGCCGCCTGGGTGCAGCGCCGCTACGGCGTGACGCTCGA
>Ga0073934_10010613_pt1 | contig 11397 bp, 11 predicted proteins | sample LarsenN4metaG_FD_76834 | JGI IMG/M metagenome (GOLD analysis project Ga0073934, IMG submission 76834) | Hot spring sediment bacterial and archeal communities from British Columbia, Canada, to study Microbial Dark Matter (Phase II) - Larsen... ...
CAGCGATCGGTCACGCTGATCCGCAGGTAGTCGATCACCCGGTTGTAGGAGTCGATGAGGGGCATGGCGCGCGGCCGGAGTATGGAAAGGGCCGCACACGGAGGGTGCGGCCGTCTCTAGCAGTGTGCCCAGGAGAGGACTCGAACCTCCAAGCCCTTGCGGGCACTAGACCCTGAACCTAGCGTGTTTGCCAATTTCACCACCTGGGCACGGGGTGTTTCGATTGCTCTATTATAGCCGCGCTGGTATAATCTGTCAACCGCACCAGCGGGCCGGAATCCGGGGTCAGGCCGGTTGCTGCTCACGATCACGCCCAACGCCGCGGTGGACATCACCTACCGGGTGGATGGGTTCCAGCTGAACAGGGTCCATCGGCCCGCGGAGACGCGGACCCTGGCGGGCGGCAAGGGCATCAACGTGGCGCGCGTCTACCGGGAGCTGGGCGGCCAGGCATTCGCATCCGGGTTCCTGGGCGGGCGCAACGGCCGGCTGGTGGCCCGGTCCCTGCAGCGCCAGGGAATCCCCGGACGGTTCGCCCGCACCGCGGGGGAGTCACGCACCTGCATTTGCATTGTGGATCCCCTGGCCCGGACCCAGACGGAGGTGAACGAGCCGGGCCCGGAGGTTTCCGCCCATGAGGTGGAGCGGCTGTGCGCTCTGGTCAGGCGCCTGCTGGGACGGGGAGGCTGGTCGTGGCTGGTCCTCTGTGGAAGCCTGCCGCCGGGGGCGCCCCCCTGGCTCTATGCCCATCTCATAGAGACCGCGCGGCGCGCCGGAGTGCCGGCGGCGCTGGATGCCAGCGGCGAGGCTCTTCGGGAGGGACTCGCGGCGCGGCCGGCCCTGGCGAAGCCCAATCTCGTGGAGCTTGGGCACGCGGCGGGGCGCGCGCTGGCCACGCTGCCCGACGCCCTGGAGGCCGCACGGCGTCTGCGGGGAACGGGCATCGAGCGGGTAGTCGTAACCTTAGGTGGAGATGGCGCGTTCTGCGTCGGTCCCCGGGGCGAGTGGCGCTGTGGGGCTCCGGCCATTCGGTTTGTGAGCGCGGTGGGCTCGGGCGACTCGTTCCTGGCGGCCTACCTCTGGGCGCTGGACAAGGGGCAGGGCGACCGTGAAGCGCTGGTCTTGGGAGTGGGTGCCGGTGCCGCCAATGCCGAGGTGTACGGGGCGGGCCTCTGCTCACGCGAGCGGATACTGGGGCTCGCAGATCAGGCAAGACCGGCCGAAATCCGGCCGGGGGCGAGGTGACAAGACGTGGTCGAATCTCTGGCACTCTTTGATCTGAATCCGGTCCACATCGGCTTCGTGCTGATGCTGGCCCTCATCTTGTTCGGGCCCCAGAAGCTGCCTGAGATCGGCAAGCAGCTGGGCAACGCACTGCGCGAGCTGAAGAAGGCGGGCCGGGAGGTGGCCAGCAGCTTCAGCACGGACCACGAGCCGGAATACCGGCCCTATTCGGACTACGGCGCGTACCCGAACTACTCGTCCGGCTACGAGGCACCGGCCTACACCGCACCGCGCTCCCTGGAGCCTCCGCTGGATCTGACGGACTACACACTCGCCGGCCAGACCCCGGCCCATTCGCAGGGGACAGCCGCGCCGAACCCGGCCGTGGACGACAGCGGCCTCGCGAGCGCCTACGACAACTGGCTCAGCTCCCCGAGAGAGCCCGTGGGTGCCCCCTCCGCGTCGGAAGGAGACAAGAATGCTTGACACAATCGCGTACGCCACCAACCCCACGGCGTGGATCATCATCCTGGTGATCGTGGTGCTGCTCTTCGGTGCCAACCGCATCCCGGAGATGATGCGGGGCCTGGGCTCAGGCATGAAGGAGTTCAAGAAGGGTCTCCGCGAGGAGGACGAGGACGACAAGGGCGGCGCCAGCGACGACAAGAAGCCGGCGGCCCAGTAGGCCCGCCGCCAGGGAGCGACACGATTGAGCACAGTTCACACGCTGCTGAGCGTTGTGCAGATCCTGCTGGGCATCGGGCTGATCTTCATCGTCGCCATCCAGCAGAGCAAGAGCGAGGGGCTGGGGGGTGCCATCGCGGGCAGGCCCACCTCCTCATTCAAGGGCAAGCCCGGATTCGAGGACCGGCTGAACGAGATCACCCGGTATCTGGGCGCGGGGTTCTTCGTCGTCAGCATCCTGGTCGCAGTGACCATGAACCGGTAGGCATGCAGGGGTGGAAATCAGACGGACGGGTCTCCACGCCCGTCCGTTTTGTCGTCCCCGGCTCGAGCTTCCGCATCGGCGAAGCGGGCGGCCCGCCAGTGTGCACGGATCCGCCGCGCGTAGGGGCCGTCAGGCTGTGAGGACGACAGGCATCCTCGGCGGCCCTGGGGTCGGGGACCGTGGCTGCCTTTCTGGGCTCCGAGCACTTCGGCACAGAACCGGCGCCATGACCGGGACTCTCCACAGTGAGGTTCCGGCTGCCCCAGGGGACTTCCCGGTGCACGGCGCTCGTGCGCACGCCGGTCGAGGGAAGCGCGCGGGCGGGCCGGAATTGGGGCGGCAGGGCAGTGGAATCTGCGGGCATTCGGGGGCCGGGCGGCGAGGCCGCGCGGGTCCTCATGGCAGGGCGCAGCGAACCGCGCCGGGAGCAAGCGCATGATCCGAGTCGGAGTGCTGGACCATCATCTCAACAACTACCATGCGGACAAGTTCCTCTCGCTTCTGCGTGGCCCCCTGGCCTCGGAAGGCGTGGAGATCGCGGCCGCCTGGGAATCCCATCCCACGGGGGACGACTGGTGCGCCCGCCAGGGCGTGCCCCGGGCCGGGTCGCCCGACGAGGCCATCCGGGGGATGGACGCCATCCTGATCCTTGCGCCCGACAATGTGGAGGCGCACCTGGAGATGGCGCGCATGGCCCTCCCCGCCGGCAAGCCCACGTTCATCGACAAGTTCCTGGCGTCCACAGGGGAGGAGGCCCGCCGGATCGTGGACCTGGCGGAGAAGAGCGGCGCGCCCCTGTTCTCCGCCTCGTCCCTGCGATATGCCGTGGAGCTTGAGGACGCACTGCCCGCGCTGGGGGCCTCGGTCCCGGAGTGCCACGCCCGCGGTCTGGGATCCTGGGCTGGCTACGGCGTACATACACTGTCCATGGCCCTGCGGCTGATGGGATCCACTCCCAGGCGGCTCATTGACACAGGGACGCCCAGCGGCCGCGTGGTGACGCTGGACTATGGCGGCGGGAGGCGCGCGGTGGCGGAGGTGCGCACCGCGTCAAACGAGTGGGACGTGCTGGGATGGGCGTTCGGCGGCCGCGCGGGGGACGCCTGGGTGGCTGCGACGGTTCGCGACTACGACGGATTCTACGCCAACCTCATGCGGCGAGTCGCGGCCTTCTTCCGCACGGGCGTGAGCGACATGGCCCCGCGGGAGGCGCTGATGGTCGTGGACGTCCTGGAATCCGCCGACCGATCGCTCTCGGCGGGCGGCGAATGGGTGCCGCTCAGCGCATGACAGCCCGGCCTCGTGTAGGGTGCGGGTGGCTCCGCCCGCGATGGGCACAAGGAGGACCTTCGGCATGTTGAGATCATCCCATCGGGTCGCTCTGCCGCTGGCGCTTGCTGCCCTCCTGGCTTCCCTGCTTGCCGGAGGCGCCTCCCTGGGTGCCCAGACGAGGACGGCCAGGCGCGCGCCCGCTCTGACGGCGGCGGATCCGCGCGCCGTCGGCGTCTCTGCGGAGCGTCTCGCCAGAATCGACGCCATGTGCGCGGATGCGGTGCGCTCCGGGAGCATCCCCGGTGTGGTGGCCCTGGTGGCTCGGAACGGCAGGATCGTCTATCACAAGGCCCACGGCTTGGCCGACAGCGCCGCGGGCCGGCCGCTCAAGGCGGACGACATCTTCCGCATCGCATCCCAAACGAAGGCAATCACCGCCACGGCGGTGATGATCCTCTGGGAAGAGGGGCGGTTTCGGCTGGATGATCCCATATCTAGATTTCTTCCGGAGTTTCGAAATCCCCAGGTGCTGAAGAGCTTCAACGACCAGGACGGCACATGGACGGGCGAGCCCGCGCGCCGGGAGATCACAATTCGGGACCTGCTGACGCACACTTCCGGGCTGGGATATGGCGCCATCGACCCCGACGAGCGCTTCCGCAAGCTCTACGCCAAGGCAGGCGTCATAGAAGCGTTCACAACAGAGCCCGTCACCCTGGCCGAGAACATCCGCCGACTGGCGAAGCTGCCCCTGCATCACCACCCCGGGGAGCGCTTCACCTATTCCATGGGCCTGGACGTGGCGGGGCGGTTAGTGGAGGTGGTCTCCAGGATGCCCTTCGACCAGTTCCTGCAGGCGCGTCTCTTCGAGCCGCTTGGCATGAAGGACACCAGCTTCTATGTCCCAACAGAGAAGGCCGACCGTGTGGTTCCCGTCCAGAGGCCGGAGGGCAACCGGTGGGTTCGCCTTGGTCCTTCGTTCTACGACCCGGACTACCCCATCAAGGGCGCGCGGGCGCTCTTCTCCGGCGGCGGAGGGCTCTGCAGCACGGCGCGCGACTACGCCGCCTTCCTCCAGATGCACCTCAACGGCGGTGTGCTCAACGGCACGCGTGTGCTCAGCCGGCCCACGGCCCTCCTCATGCGGGCGCCGCAGCTTCCGCCCGAGCTCACGGGGCCTGACAGCCAGATCAGCCTGGGCTTCGGGATCGTCACGGAAAGGGGCCAGAACCGGGGAGGGAACGGAAGCGCGGGCACCTTCGAGTGGGGAGGCTACTTCAACACCCAGTACTTCGCCGACCCGAAGGAGGGCCTCATCGGCGTCCTGATGAAGCAGACCCAGGGCGGAAATGACGAGACCGGCTGGAAGTTCAAGCAGCTTGTCGGTCAGATAGTGGACGACTGAAGGGCGTGCCGCGCTCCGCATCCGCCCCGCTGTCGGGCGATGCCGCGGACCGCGTCCTCGTCGGGAAAGTCGGTTGATGGGTCGAGGCCGCGAAGCGTGGGTGCTTGTGGTTCTGCTGGTGGTGTTCGTGGCAGGTGCCGCCGCCATCCAGCGGCACAGCGTTCAGGAGGACGAGCAGCGCCGTCCCTCCGCCTACGCCTACGGCCGCACGGGCCTGCGGGCCGCCTACGAGCTGGTGCGGCGCCAAGGGGTGCGGGTGATGCGCCACGAGGCGCCGCTGACACGCCTTCCCGATTCCACCGGCCTGCTTGTGGTGGCCGAGCCCATGGTCCGGGAGATGGGGCATCAGGAGACCCGGCACGTCTGGTCGTGGGTGGAGCGTGGCGGCACGCTCCTGGTCCTGGTCAGCGGCGACCTTCTGGTCCGCGAGCCTGGCGGCTTGGTGGCGGACCGGGTGCGCGTGGACCGCAGTCCGGGTCCAGCAACTGAGGTCCGCGCGGACGAATCGGTCTCGCCCTTGTTGAGGGATGTGCGGTTGCTGTGTGTCGACGGGCCGGCGCGTCTGGAGCCGCGGCAACCCGGCGGCCGGGTCGTCGTGCGCGATTCCCGGGGTGGCCTGCTGGTCGCCTGGCGCGCTGGGAAGGGCATGGCGCTCTTCGCGTCGGACGCCCTGGGCCTCCACAATGCGGCGCTGGGCCGCGGCGATGCCCCGGTGCTCCTGGCCAACATCGCTGCGGCCGGAACCTCACGCTCCCGCGCTGCGGCGTTCGACGAATACCACCAGGGCCATGGGCGGCAGGAGGCGGCAGCACGCTCCCTGTGGGTGGCTATCGGGATGCCGGGCCGGGCGCTGGCGTGGCATGGCTTGGCGCTGTTTGCGCTGCTGGTCTTCGCGGCGAATCGGCCCCTGGGAAGGCGCCAGCCGTTGCCGCGGGCCAAGCACCGCCCAATCACGGAGCACGTCGTCGCCATGGCGGGTCTTTACCGGCGCGCGGGAGCGGGTGGTGCCGCCCTGGAGATCCTCCTCCGCGCATTCCTGCGGGACCTTGCCCGGAGGCTCGACTGCCCCGACTCCAGCCCGGCGGTGCTTGCGTGGGAGGCGGCACGGCGACTCGGGTGGCACGAGGCCGCCACAGCGGACCTCCTGGCGCGCTGCCAAGAGGCAGCCGCCCGCCATCCGCTGGACCCCGCCGAACTCCTCCGGCTGGGAAGGGAGCTCGACACTTTGCGAACGAAGGCTGACCTTGGCCGATCCCACTGAAATCGGCGCAGGAACCGCACCGGAGGAGGACGTGGCAGCCGCCGCGGAGCGGATCCTTCGGGAGATGCGCAAGGCCATCGTGGGCCAGGACGAGCTCCTGGAGATGCTTCTCGTCGCCCTGCTGGCCGGTGGGCACGTCCTGCTGGAGGGAGTGCCCGGCACCGCGAAAACCCTTGCGGTCCGGGCCTTCGCGCGGGCCTGCAACGTCTCCTTCGCCCGCATCCAGTTCACTCCGGACCTCATGCCCTCGGACATTCTGGGCACCAGCGTCTTCGACACCCCCGCGTCCAGCTTCACCTTCAAGCCCGGTCCCATCTTCGCCGGGCTGGTGCTGGCGGACGAGGTGAACCGCACGCCTCCCAAGACCCAGGCCGCCCTGCTTGAGGCCATGGAGGAGCGGCAGGTCACCGTGGACGGCGTCTCCCACAGGTTGCCCGAGCCCTTCATGGTCTGCGCCACCCAGAATCCCATCGAGTACGAGGGAACCTACCCGTTGCCCGAGGCCCAGTTGGACCGGTTCCTGGCCAAGGTGTTGGTGGGCTACCCCGACGCGGAGCAGGAGGCGGAGATTCTGGCCCGCTGGCAGGCCGGATTCCGCGCCACCGATCTGGACACGGCGGGGGGCCGGCCGGTGGTGGACGGCACGGAGATCGCGAGGCTGCGGGCCCAGGTGGAGCGCGTGGAGGCGGGGCCGCAGGTGCGCCAGTACATCGTGGCTATCGCCCGTGCGGGCCGTGGCAGCCGCCGCCTGCTGCTGGGACCGTCCCCGCGGGCCGCCATCGCGCTTATGCTGGCCGCCCGGGCGCTCGCCGCCGTCCGCGGGCGCGGATTCGTGACCCCGGACGATGTGAAGGAACTGGCCCGGCCGGTGCTGCGGCACCGGATCCTCGTGCGGCCGGAAAGCGAGATCGAGGGGTTCACGGCGGACAGTGTGCTCGAGTCGGTGCTGGACTCGGTGGAGGTGCCGCGCTAGCCATGGCCCCGCCAGGCGGTGCCGTGCTCCAGGTCGTGCGCCCGGCTGCCGGGGGAATCCGCCGGCATGTGATCCAGCTCGCGGCTGGCCTCCCGGAGCGCGGTTGGACGGTGGAGGTGGCGGCCCCTCCGGGGTTTGCGCTGGAAGATGCTGCCCTGCCGCACCCGCCGCCTGTCCACCTGATTCCGATCGGATCCCGCCTCAATCCTGGGGAGGACCTGCGTGCTGCATCGATCCTCCGACGCTTGGGCGGCCGGTGCGACGTGGGGCACGCCCACGGGCTTCGGGCCGCCTGGGTGGCCTCGCTGGCTTTCGGCCGGCGGAAGCCCTGGCTCTTCACGGCCCACAATCTGGCTCCTCCAGCGGGCCTGGCGGCACGGATCGCCGTGCGGACGGCGCTTGGCAGGGCCGCAGCGGTCGTAGCCGTCTCCCGGGCAGCCGCGCTATCGCTCGCGCCCCTGGGCATGCCACCCTCCCGGGTGCACGTGATCCCCAACGGAGTGGACGTGCGCCGATTCGCCCGCGGGCCGGACCGCCGGGAGGCGTGCCGGGCTCTCGGCGTTCCCGAGTCAGCGCCCTTGGTGGCCGCACTGGGGCGGCTGTCGTGGGAAAAAGGATTCGACGTGCTCATCGCCGCGGCGCCGCGGATCCTGCGCGCATGTCCGGATGCCCGAATCGTGGTGGCCGGCACCGGTCCAGCGGAGGCGGAGTTGCGAGCGGCGGCGGCCACAGCGGACGCTGCAGGCCGCATTCTGCTCCCAGGATGGCTGCCCGACGCCAGCGTGCTTCTGGCATCCGCTGACGTGGCGGTGGTGCCTTCGCGGGAGGAAGGTCAGGGGATCGCGGCGCTGGAAGCCATGGGCGCGGGCGCGCCCGTCGTGGCGAGCCGCACGGGAGGGCTGCCCGAGACAGTGGTGGACGGAGAGACGGGATTCCTGGTCAAGCCGGGCGACCCCGCGGCTCTGGCCGATGCAGTGCTTCGCGTTCTGTCTGATGAGGCGCTGGGAGCACGCATGGGCCAGGCCGGCCGGAGGCGCGCCGAGTCCGAGTTCAATCTGGACCTCATGCTGGACTCCCTCGCCGCCCTCTATTCGCGGCTCGCTCCCTCCACAACCGCGTGAGTTGGGGCTGCAGCCGACCTCCCTGGGCGTTCCCTTCGGGGCGGCAGCCCCGCCCCCGGCACTCACAGACAGGGCTGCAGCCGACCTCCCTGGGCGTTCACTTGCCAGCCACTGCAACGCGCGAGCGGCCGCGGGCAGCACAGCGCGCCCGCAGGACGCTCTGGGCGAGGGCGATGCGGACGCCGTGCTGATCCGTCCTGCCTGCCCGTCCGCGAGGCACCCGGCCGCAGGCCCCCAAGCCGGGACCGGTCCTCGTCCCGACTCGCCTCGGGCGCGTCCCCTCAGCTCCAGAGCCGGTCCCAGGAGCGCTCGTCATTCCAGTGGTCCGTGGGTTCGAACCAGCCCGGCATCTTCAGGTGCGCCCGGGCCGTCTCCTCGTTGAGGGTCACCCCCAGGCCCGGCGTGTCGGGTACAGGGATGAAGCCGTCCTGGATGATGGGCTTAGGAACCCCCTCCACCAGGTCGTCCCACCAGGGCACATCCAGCGAGTGATTCTCCAGCGCCAGAAAGTTCTCCGTGGCGGCTGCGCAGTGGACGTTGGCCATGCAGGAGATGGGCGTGCCGGCGAAGTGCATGGCCATCACCACTCCATGCTCCTGCGCCATGTCGCCGATCTTCTTGGTCTCCAGGATTCCCCCCGAGGTAGCCAGGTCCGGGTGAATCACATCCACGGCGTGGGTCCGGCACAGCTCGGCGAACCCCTCCTTCAGGTAGATGTCCTCGCCCGTGCACGTGGGGATGCTCACCGCCTCCGTAATCCGCCTCCAGAGGTCCGTGTACTGCCAGGGAATCATGTCCTCCAGCCACGCCAGGTTGTAGGGCTCGAGGGCCCGGCCCAGCCGGATGCATGAGTTCACCCCCACATGGCCGAAGTGGTCGGCCGCCAGGGGGACGTCCATTCCGATGACGCTTCGCACGTGGTCCACGTACTCGCAGAGCATCTCGATGCCCTTCTGGGTGATCTCGATGCCCGTGAACATGTGCTGGGTGAAGTGCACGTCCTTGAGGGTGAGTCCGGCGGGAATGCTGAGCATGCCCGGTGTGCCGGCCAGCAGGCGGATGCCCAGATCCATCTTGAGGAAGGTGATTCCCTGGTCCATCCGCTTCTTGAGCTTCTGGGCGGTGGCCTCCGGATCACGCTCCATGGGCGTGTCCGCGTAGATGCGGACGCGGTCGCGGAACTGGCCGCCCAGGAGCTGGTACACGGGCACTCCGTAGTACTTCCCCGTGATGTCCCACAGGGCCATCTCGATTCCGCAGACGCCTCCGCCCTGCCTGCCGTGGTGGCCGAACTGCTTGATCTTGCGGAACAGGCGGTCCACGTCCAGGGGGTTCTCTCCCAGCAGGCGGCTCTTAAGCATCAGGGCATAGGTGGCGCTCCCCGCGTCGCGCACCTCACCCAGCCCGTAGAGCCCCTCCTGGTTCGTGTCGATGCGCAGGATGGGGCAGGTCATGGGGGCGCCGGCGATGACCGCGAAGCGCATGTCGGTGATCTTGAGGCTGTGTCGCATGTCTCTCCCTGCGCCTAGTCGTACAGCAGATGGGCGCGGCGCGCCCGCCGAAACGCTCCCAGTTCGTCTTGCCAGAGGGACTCCAGTGCGCCCGGGGCGGCACCCGCGACGAAAGCCTCGAACACGCGCCGGTCCGCCAACAGACGGTCGTAGCGGGCGGGGTTCCAGTCGCCGGGGAACAGGTCGCGGAGGGCGGCGGCGATGTGGAGGCCCATCCGCACGGGGCGCAGGCGGTCCCGGTTGAGAACGAGCAGGTTCACTCCGCCGCAGGGTGTTCCCGCGTAGACGCTGGCCCGCGGCGTGAATCGAACCGGGACGAACTTCGCGCCGACCAGCCCCTGGTCGTTGAGATGAGCGGCGAGCCTGCGGCCGTCCAGCCATGGCGCGCCGATCAACTCGAAGGGCGTGTCTGTGCCGCGACCTACCGAGAGATTCGTGAACTCCAGCAGCCCCACCCCGGGGTAGAGCGTGGCCTGTGTCAGGCTGCGCATGTTCGGGGACGGGTTGGTCCACGTGAGTCCCGTGGCATCGAACCACTCGCTGCGGCGCCAGCCCTCGCAACGCACCACAGTCAGGCGGGCCCCGATCTTGCGCTCGGTGTTGAAGAGCCGCGCCAGCTCGCCCACCGTCATGCCGTGGCGGACCGGGATCGAGTGCCACGCGGTGAAGGATCGGAGGTCCGGGTCGGAGACCGGCCCTTCGATGTCGATGCCGTTGATGGGGTTCGGCCTGTCCAACACGGCCAGGAAGATGCCAGCCGCCGCCGCTGCCTCCATGGCGTGCCCGAGCGTGCTGATGTAGGTGTAGAAACGGCATCCGATGTCCTGGATGTCGAAGACGAGAGTGTCCAGCCCCTGGAGGTGCTGGGGCCGGGGGTGGTAGGACTCGCCATACAGGCTGTGGACCGGCAGCCCTGTGCGCTGATCACGGGAATCGGCCACCTTCTCGTCCACGTCCCCTCGGCTGCCGTGCTCCGGCGCGAACAGTGCGCGCAGCTCCACTTCAGGCGCCTGGTGCAGGATGTCGATCGTGGAGCGGCCGTCGGCCGTGAGGCCCGTGTGGTTGGTGATCAGCCCGATGCGGTGGCCCCGCAGGGGGGCCATCTTGTCGCGGACAAGGATGTCGATGCCTGTGAGTGTGGACATGTTGTGCTGTGGCCCGGGCCGGCGCTGGCCTTTGGCGCGCATTCTGCCTAGAGTGGATTCAGGTGCGCATGGGGTCCCGGCGCGTCCGCGGCGAGCGTTGCACCGTCAGCCCCTTCGCGCAGGACGGGGACCAGCGCGCGGGGCAATGTTCGCCACCCGTGGGGGCGGTCCCCTCCGTGAATGCCGCGTGGAGCACCGCCGCGTGGTAGAATCGCCAGGAGGAAGCCGGCCAGGGATTCCGAAAATGAGGGTGCAGCCGTCTGGAATCCCGGTCGTCTGAGCTTGTGCGCGCCCCCGCGCGGCTATCCCGCATTCCCCGGCGGCCCGGTGTGCGCCTCGGTGCTCCCGCACCGGGCGCCGCGCAACAACGCCCGATGTGGAAAGGAGGACACGCGTAGTGCGCAAGACCGGCCTCGCGTCTCTTCTCACCCTCCTCGTCCTCGGCCCCGCCGCCCTGGCCGATGAGACGATCACTCTCAGCCTCCCTCCTTCGGCCGACGCCGCGCCACCATCGGTTGCCGAAAGGCCGCCCGCCC
>Ga0073934_10010615_pt1 | contig 11393 bp, 9 predicted proteins | sample LarsenN4metaG_FD_76834 | JGI IMG/M metagenome (GOLD analysis project Ga0073934, IMG submission 76834) | Hot spring sediment bacterial and archeal communities from British Columbia, Canada, to study Microbial Dark Matter (Phase II) - Larsen... ...
AGATGCCGCCGAACTCCTGTCCGGAGATGCGGAGCAGACCGTTCTGGACGGTGAAGACCTTGAGCGGGTCGTTGTACTTGTTCTTCTCCAGGTAGGTGTAGAAACCGGTGAGATCGCGCCCGTTGAAGAGTTTGATTTTCCGGTCCGGCGCGATGGGAGTGGGGTCAGCGGAAAAGACGCTGGGCGCGAGGATCGCGCTGAGAGCCAGAGCGGCAAGGAAACGCATCGAGACTAGGGTACACGGACTTGGATGAGCCCGGTGAACTGGCGCTCGGCGTTGAACGTGGCGGCGGTGACTGTGTTGGTTTGCGGATCGGCGAGTTGGATCTGGATCGCGGCGGGGGCTTGACCGCCGCCCGGCTGCCCGCCACCAGGTTGCCCTCCGCCCGGCTGTCCGCCTCCGGGTTGCCCGCCGCCGCCAACGGCCGTGGGAGCGGCGCCGACGTATGCGACACCTTCCGGATTTGGGACGAGGGTGAGGTCACGGGTTTCGAGATCGTAGATCAGGTATTGGGTGCCAGTGGCGCCGGTCTTGGTGCCACGGGCGACGATCTTGCGCGAACCCTGGACAACAGTGACGAACTGCACGCTGGCGAAGCCTTCCGGGGTGGGCAGCAGGAAGGATTGTTCGTTTTGAAGGTTAAAGACGACGATCCCCGCGCTCCCGGGCGCCTGTTGCGGAAGCGAGCCGAGCGCAAGCACAGCGCTGAGCGAAGGCACCGGGAAGGCGCCGTTAAAGCTGGCCACCTCGGCCGGCGCATTGATGGCGAATGCCGCCGCGGCGACGCCATCCAGAACGTAAAGCGTGTCGGCGCCGGCGGTGGAGGCCGGGTCGGTGTTGTTGCCGTAGAGATAGTCGTTGATTTCGCCGGCGGCGTTGCCGGCGTTGACTTGGCCGACGCCAGGGAGTGGGATCTCGGTGACATTTCCTGAGGGAAGGTCGAGCATGAGAAAGCCGCGTGAACCGCAGACCTGGGCGACGGCCTTCTCCGGCTTGGCGCTGGCGAACAGGATGAGGCGGCGGGCGAGTTCGATGGAATAAAAGTTGAGGTTGGCGGTGCAAGAGGCGGCGAACCAGCCGGAAGGGAAGGGTGTCGTCTTCTGCTCGAGTTCGGGGCCGGTGAAGGCGATGAGACCGTCGGCGGAGTCGTCTGTCTTGCGGGCCAGGATGTAGAGGGAGCGCGTGGCGTTGTCGAAGGAGAGCACGGCCCGGCTGACGGGTGTCACTGGAGGCGGCGCGCCACCGGGCGGCGTCTGGATGACCGGCACGGGAGGCATCAACGGGAGCCAGCCTTCGGGGAGGTCGCGGGTGCCGGTGACTTCATTCTGCGGGTTGAGGAGGGCGAGTTTGGCGGTGGTGGGGGCGTTGGCCTTATCGCCGACCAGGACGGCGCGCACGTTGTTGCCCAGGCCGAGGACGGGGCTGAGGACGACATTCAGGCCACCGCCAAGATCGACCGTGAGCCCGCCGGGGAGGGCGGCCCCACCTGGGGCTGCGGCGCCGCCGGGGATACCCGGGAGCCCGCCCTGGACCTGGAACTCAGCCACTTCTCCGGTGGCGGTGTCGATGGTGACGGCGCTGGGGGGCGTGGTGGGCATCACGGCGAGGAGCGCTCCGTTGGGTCCACCGGCGAGCACGCTCGCGGCACGGGGGAGTTGAACCAGCATGGGCTGTTCGGCGCCCGCCTTGAAGACAGCCACGCGCGTGGTGAGTCCTTCCTGCGCCGTGCCTTCAGCCGGACCGACGAAGGCCGCCAACGCGTCGGAGCCCGCCATGGTGATGATGGGCGAAGCGGCGTTCTGAGCGGCGGCAATGAGGCAGGGTTCCACCTGGGTGGCTTTCATGGCTGTGTAGTCGAACAGCCAGGATGGGTAACAGCCATCTTCTCGGCGAGGAGCGTTGGCAAGGACGAGGCGAGGTTGTACGTCAGCGGTGCGGACTTGGCGCACAGCACGCGCGGCGTCGGGCAATGCCATGTGGGAGGACCGCAGCGTGGGTTTTCCCACGGTTGGCCTATTGACGGCCGGATTATTGGCGGCCAGCAGGGTGACGATGCCGCCATCGGCCGCGCCGCGAGGAACCTCAAGTTCGATTTCGATTTCGCCCACGCGTTCTCCCGAAAGCGTGGCCTTGGTCTTGGCGGGAAGGCCATCCACGAAGGCGCGCACGGCGCCCGGCCATTCGGCGGCGGACGCTTTACCGTTCGCCGGTCGCTGATCAGGCGGCAGGTTGCCAAGGCCCGTCGCGGAGAGTTTCAGTGCCGGGCTTGTTCCGGTGGTGAAGGCCTCCCCGATGCCCGCGTCACCTTTCGCGCGGAGGGCGGGACTGGCAGGCACCACACGCACGAAGGCCGGGCGGCTGCGCACTTCACCCTTCACGACGACAACCTGGACGATGTTCCCCGCGCCAGCCCCCGCGGCGGTCTCCCACGGGATCTGGATGACAATCCGTGACGGCGTGGCCGACCCGATCGGGGCCGGGCGGCCATTGACCATCACTTGCAGTGCCGGCTCGCCAACGCTGGTGGGCCAGTCGCCCGGGGGCGCGGCGAACCCGTCGACGGGGCCAAGGTTGATGCCGTTCACCCAGAGGAGGCCGCCGGGGGTCACCGCGGACGGAGCGGGTTGTTGGGAGAAGGCGTTGATGAGTCCACGCGGGTTGATCACCGGGGTTTGCGCCCACAGCGGGAGCGCGACGGCGATGCAGGCCGGCAGACAGGCAAATCTCATAGCCCTTATTACACACGAGTCGACGGAGGAAGTTGCGGTGGGCGCGCGGACGGCCACACGAGGCCCGAAGAGACATGAACGGTACAATACGAGAGTTTCCCGTGGCCGCTTCCCTGTACGTTGATCTTGCCTTGCCGACGCCGGTGGACCGCCTCTTCACGTATTCGGTTCCGGCGGGGATGGAAGCACGGGCGGCGCGGGGGGCGAGGGCGACCGTACCGTTTGGCACGCGGCGGCTGACGGGATTGATCCTGCGGGTGCACGGCGAGGCTCCGCCGGCGGAGTTCGCGGTGAAGGATCTGTACCGGATCCTAGATGATGCGCCGGTGCTTGAGGAGAACATGCTTGAGTTGGCGCAGTGGATCGCCGGCTATTACTGCTCGCCGATCGGCGAGGTGCTGCGGGCGATGACGCCGCTGACGGGGGAGATCCGGCGGTCGCGATACTTCGCACTGACGGAGGCGGGGCGGGACGCGGTGCGGCAGTTGTTGCTGGGGACTTCGGATGAGGAGCCGTCGGTGCGCGTGATGCGGCTGCTGGAGTCGCGTCCGTTGTCGGGGGGCTACATTGAGCAGAAGGTGAAGGGTGTGAAACCGGTGCTGGCGGCGCTGGTGCGGAAAGGGCTGGTGGAGGTGGAGGACACCGATGCCGACCGTGACCCGCTGCGGGCATCGGCGGCGCGGCTGCGAGTGGAGTTTCAGGCGCGGACGGAGTTGAAGCTGCCGAAAGCGGAGCGGGAACTGCTGTCGTATCTGGAATTGCACCCTGGGTCGCACAATCTGGCGGTGCTGGAAGAGTCGGTCAAGAACGCCTCGGCCGCGGCGCGGTCGTTGGCGCGTCGGTCGCTGGTTGTCATCCGGCCCGAGGCGCCGTCCATGTTAGCCGCGCCTGCGCGGCCGCCGCACGAATTGAACCCACGCCAGCGGGCTGCCTATGAGGCGGTGCGGGGGGCGATGCAGGCGGCGAGGTTTGAGGCGTTTCTGTTGCATGGAGTGACGGGATCAGGCAAGACCGAGGTCTACATGCGGCTGATCGACGCGGCGTTGGAGATGGGGCGCGGGACGCTGCTGCTGGTGCCGGAGATCGGACTGACGCCAGCGGTGGCAGGGCAGTTCTTCCACCGGTTTGGGGATCGTGTGGCGATTCTCCATTCGGCGTTCACCGATGCCGAGAGGGCCGAGCAATGGCGGAGGATTCGGCGAGGGGATGCCCCGGTGGTGGTGGCGACGCGGTCGGGGGTGTTCGCGCCGGTGGCGAAGCTGGGGCTGATCCTGGTGGACGAAGAGCACGACGGGAGCTACAAGCAGGAGGAAACGCCGCGCTATCACGGCCGCGATGTGGCGGTGGTGCGCGCGAAGGCGGATGGGGCGGTGGTTGTGCTGGGCTCGGCGACACCGTCGCTGGAGAGCCGGTACAACGCGGAGAAGGGGAAGTACAGCTACCTGGAGTTGCCGGAGCGTGTGGAGTCGAGGCCGATGCCGGCGGTGGATCTGGTGGACATGCGGCAGGAGTTTTTGGAGACAAAGAAGAACCACCTGCTGTCACGGGCGCTGGTGGAGGCGTTGCGGGAACGGCTGGCGGCGGGCGAGCAGTCGATGATTCTGATGAACCGGCGCGGGTTCTCGAGCTTCGTGAATTGCCGTTCGTGCGGGCAATCGATTCTGTGTGCCAATTGCGCGGTGACCTTGACGTGGCACCGCAAGGACCGGCGGCTGCTGTGCCACTACTGCGGGTATGCCGAGCGCGTTCCGGAGGTGTGTCCGAACTGTTCGAGCGAGCATTTGTACTTCTTGGGGGCGGGCTCGGAGAAGCTGGAGGATGAGCTGAAGGCCGCGTTCCCCGAAGCGCGGATCGGACGGATGGACCGCGACACGGTGAGCGGACGGCGCGACTACGAGAAGTTCCTGTATGCCATGCGATCGGGCGAGATCGACATTCTGGCCGGGACGCAAATGATCGCCAAGGGACATGACATCCCGAACGTGACGCTGGTGGGGATTGTGAATGCCGATATCGGACTGGCGATGCCGGATTTCCGGGCCGCTGAGCGCATCTTCCAGTTGCTAACGCAAGCGGCAGGACGAGCGGGGCGGGGGGCGACGCCGGGACGGGTGTTGATTCAGACGCTGAATCCGGAGCATTACGCGGTGCGGTTCGCGGCAGCGCAGGACTATGCGGGTTTTTACCGGAAAGAGATTGAGTTCCGTTCCCTGATGCGGTATCCGCCGTTTGCGGCGCTGGCGAATGTGTTGTTCCGCGCGCCGCAGCAGGAAGATGCACTGCGCTTGTCGACGGAGGCGGCGCGGTTCTTCACGCCACCGCCGGAGGGAGTGAAGGTGCTGGGTCCGGCCGAGGCTCCGGTGCCGAAGCTGAAGCAGGAGTACCGCTACCAGATGCTCTTGAAGACGCCGCACCGGGCGAAGTTGAACGAGTTGCTTCGGGCGCTGCGGAAGCACGCCGAGGAGCAGAGGTGGCCGGCGGCGTCGCTGGTGATCGACGTCGATCCGCATTCGTTGATGTGAGGGGGGCGGGCCTAAACCGGCCGGTCGGCGATGAAGACCTCGCGGTCCCAGGGGTCGTGGTGGATGCGGGTGTCCAGGCCCAGTTCGGCGAACCAGCGCAGCCAATCCGCGCGAGGGAAAATGCCGAACAGGTGGCGGTCCAGTTCCGTGTGGATCTCGCCGTCGGGTTTCCTGAGCACGAGGGTGAAGATCATCTCGCCGGTGGTGTCGGAAGGATCGGGATCCCAGGTCCACTCGAGGTAGCGGAGGGCACGGCCGTCTCCACCGTCGTGGCCGCCGTGATCGGTGGCGGGCTCGTAGGTTTCGCGAACGAAGTCGGGCATCACAATGATGCGGCCGCCGGGACGGCAATGGCGGTGGGCGGTGGCGAGGGCGGCACGGACGGACGACTCGTCAGTGGCGTACATGATGGCGTCGTGGATGAGGACACGGTCGAAGGTGCGGGCAAGAGCGAATGTGCGCATGTCGCCCTGAAGGTGTTCGCATTCGGGGTTGAGGCCCCGGCTGACCTCAAGCATGGCGGGGGACAGATCGGTGAGGGTGAGAGTGAAGTGGGTTTTGAGGTGAGAGGCGAGGCTGCCGCCTCCGGAACCGAGTTCGAGAAGGGTGAGCGCGGGGGCCGGATTCAGCAAGGGCAGCAGATCGGCAGCCTCCTCTTCGTATTCGGACGGAGGGGAGAGCAGCGGCCACCAGCCGGCAAGGTCATCATAGAGTCGATATAGCGGTGCGGGCATAGCGTCAGGATCGCGCAGTCACCGCGTGGGCCGTAACGCGGTGCGCATCGACGACGTCGATCATGAGGCCTCGATAGCGGCGGATGACTCCCGTGACGACGGTGAAACCATGACGCCTTGCCGTGGCGGCGATCAACAGGCTGCGCATGTCGACCTTGCGCGGCAAGGCGGCTTCGGCGAGCCGGGCAGCCATCAGGGCGGTGAGCGGGTCGATGGGGAGCATGCGGTCAGCGAATCCGGCCATGAGTTGTTCGAGCATGGCGTCGAGGCGGTCGGCGCGGCGCGTGCGGCGGTCGCGGCGCATGGTGAGGATGCAGGCCTCGATCTCCTCAAGGGTCATGGCACTCAAGAATAACTTGTCCTCGTTTTGTTCCATCCAGGACTCCAGCGTGGGGCCGCACTTGTGGCGGCGCGGATGAAGTAGCGGGATGACGGAGGTGTCGAGTACATACATGGTCAGTCCTCCTTGTGAAGGCCGCCGGCGAGCGAAAAGGCCTTCAAGGCAGCGGTGAGTGTGGGACGGCCGCGAGTTTTGCCCAGCCAGTCGGATTCGCGGACCACGACGACAGCGGGTTTGCCGCGCTTGATGACGCGTTGGGGTTCACCGTCCAGGGCGCGATCGACGAGGCGCGAGAAGTTGGCGCGGGCTTCATGGAGAGTGTAGTCGGGCATGGTGACCTCCTCTAAAGTGTACAAATCGCAGGAGTAGTTGTACAACTGGGTTGTGTTGATTGCCCCACCCAGGGGGGCGAACTTCACCCTGTGTGCCCCCAGGGGACTGAAACCGGCCTTTCGGACCCCGTGTGGAAGCTCCACAATGCACGGGGAATCCCTCCGGGAGTGGGGAAGTTCCAGACGATTGCGGGGAAGACTGCCGGATGGCACATCAACTGCACGGGTTGTGACCGGAGTCACAACCCCAACACTGGGTGGAGCTTGACATGGAAACTTACGGTTGGCTGCTCGATCCGAAGAAGTGCATCGAATGCCGCGCCTGCGAGACTGCGTGTAAGCAGTGGAACGGGGTGGAGGTCGGCGTCGGTGTGCGGTACCGCCAGGTCCGCGTTCGCGAGGCTGGCGTCTTTCCCAACGTCACGATGCAGGCGCTCTCCGGGGCCTGCAATCACTGTGAGAACCCGTACTGCATGAAGGTCTGCCTGGGTAAGGCGATCTGGCGGCGGGATGAAGACGGCACGATTCAGATTGACCGTTCGAAGTGCGTGGCCTGCCGGCAATGCCAGGCGTTCTGCCCGTATGGCGCGCCGCAGTTCAACACGCGCACGAACACGATGGAGAAGTGCACGGGTTGCTTTGATCGCGTGGAAGCGGGTAATCAACCGGCGTGCGCGACTCTGTGTCCTACCGGCGCGCTGCAGTGGGGCAAGTGGAGCGAGATTTCGGCCAAGGGATCAGCGGCGACGGCGAACTTCGCCAATCCGGCCGGGACGCGCCCGCGAATCCGGTTCGTGAATGATCCGTTTCCGGTGATCAAGTAAGGAGGAAGGAACATGGCATTCTCACGTCGCAACTTATTCCGGTTGTCGGGCGCCGCGGGCGCCGGGCTCCTCGCCTCCTCGCCCCTGAAGGCGTTTGAGGATTACTTCCGGGTGGCGCCGGTGAAAGCGGCCACTGTGCAGAAGATCACGACCTGTTGCGGCATCTGTTCGCCGGCCTGCGGGTTGCAGGCAACGGTGGAAGATGGCGTGGTGAAGTTCATCGAAGGGCTGCCGGGCGACGCGCATGGCGGCGGCCACCTCTGCGGCAAGGGCGCGGCGAGCGCAGGCTTCCTGTACGATCCCGACCGGCTGAAATATCCGATGAAGCGGACGAACCCGCGCAAGGGGTTCGACGAGGATCCGGGCTGGGTGAGGATCACCTGGCAGGAAGCGCTGGACACGATCGCGGCCAAGATGAAGACGGCGGTCGATACCTACGGGACGGAGTCGCTGTTGTTTGTGACATTGCCTTCCCCCGACCTCTGGGCGCGGTTCATGAACGCGATGGGCGTGGTGAACCGCGTGGATCATCGTGATGAGTGCTTCCAGACGGACATGGTGATCCAGAAGTACACGACGGGCGGCAAGACGTGGTGCAACGACTTCGAGAACTCGAAGTACATCCTGCTGTTCGGCTGGGACATCGTGGCGAAGAACAAGATCGTCTATGCCAACGGCGTGGTGAAGGCGCGGTCGGCGGGGGCCAAGGTGGTGCACTTCTCGCCGACCTACACGACGACCTCGCGCGTTTCGAGCGAATACGTGAACATCAAGCCGGGCACGGACCTGGCCGTTGCGCTGGCGATGATCCACGTCATCCTCACCGAGAACTCCTATAACAAGGAGTTCGTGGACACCTATACCAACTTCGCCGAACACGAGCAGGCGATCCGGACGCACTTCGCGCAGTACCCGCCCGAGTGGGCCGAGGGGGTTTCCGGTGTTCCCGCGGCCACGATCCGGCGCATCGCGCAGGAGTTCGCCGCCTCAGGCGCCTCGATCGCGCCGGCGCACAAAAAGACATTGTGTGCCAACTATCGAAACGGTACTCAGTTGGTGCATGCGATTTCGATTCTGAACATCCTGGCGGGCACGGTCGATCGGCCGGGCGGGCGCTACTTCCCGCGCATGCATTCGATTCCGGGCGTGGACGCTGTGTATCCGCCTCCACCCTATCCGCCCAAGCGCGGACGCCGCGTGGACGGGCAGGACAAACTGCCCTTCGTGGCTGAACAGGGCTCGGGGATGTTCTCAACGCTGGCCGACGGCATGTTGAACAAATTCCCCGGAGTCATCAAGTTCGCGTTCTGGAATGCGTACACGATTCTCGCATTCCCCAATCCGAAGAAGATGGAAGAGGCGATGAAGACGGTGGAGTTCACGGTGGTGATGGACTTCTTGCCGACGGATACGGTCTCGATGGCCGATATCGTGTTGCCCTCGGCGATGTACCTGGAAACCAACGACGCCGTGGCGCGCGACTACAACGCGAAGTACCCGCAGTCGATCGCGCGTGTGGCGGTCGCCGCGCCGATCTTCGAGACGCGTTCGGCGGGCTACGTGGCGATTGAACTGGGCAAGCGGCTTTGTCCGGATTACTTCAAGCTCGCCGACGGCTCGTTCATCAACGCCAACACACTACTCGACGAGAAGGTGAAGCGGGCCGGGTTGGGTGAAAACTTCGCCGAGTTCCGCGCCAAGGGCATTGTCGAGCGGAAAGCGGACTTTGTGCCCCGGACCTCGTTCGCCACGGGTCATCCGAACAACAAGTGCCAGATTTACGTGCCGCAGTTCGCGGCCAAGAATGTGGACCCGCTGCCGAAGTACTACGGTAAGCGCGATGAGCCGAATCCGGAGTACCCATACTACTATCTGACATTCATTCCAGGCATCCACAAGCGCAACACCACGCAGAACAACCAGGTGCTGAACGAGATCATGCCAACCAACTCGGCCATCCTGAATCCGGTGCTGGCCGGCAAGCTCGGCATCAAGGAAGGGCAGATGGTCCGGCTGCGCTCGCGTGTGGGCGAGATCCGGCTGCCCGCGCATCTCAGCGAAACCGTGCGGCCCGACGCAGTGAGCGTCGCGCATGGCTTCGGCCATCGTTCGCGGGCGTTGACCGCCGCTGGCCTGAAAGGGGTGCGGGACGGCGACCTGGTGCCGGATGCAGCGATCGAGGACTTCGTCGATAGCGGCAACTTCGGCGGCTCGTCCTGTATCATGGACGCGGTTTGTGCGATTGATCCCCTGTGATGCCCGATATCGTCGACATTGCCGCCTATTATGCAGGGTTGGGGCAGGCGTTGCTTGCCCCGCCCGCTGATGACGAGGCCGCTCAACGCGAGCACGTACGCCTGTTTCTTTCACCGCAGGGAGCGGTATGTCCACCCTGGCAGTCGGTGTACATGGCGGCCGAAGGCGAGCCGCCCCGATTGATGGGAGCGGCTCATCATTCGGCGTTGGGCTGGTTCCGGCGCCACGGGTTTGAACCGGCTGGCGAGGGCGAGGCGGCAGACCATGCGGGCCTGCTGCTGCTGTTCTTCGCGCGGTTGCTCGATGCGGACGAGCCACGGGCGACACTCGAGGCATTCCGCGAAGAGCACCTTTCGTGGTTGCCGCGCTTCGCGTCGAAGCTCGCAGCCGAGGCGAGGCATGAGCGGTACCGGGCGCTGGGCGAGGCCCTGCTCGAACCGATTGCAATCGATTAGGCGAACGCTTTGCGCAGCACGTCGTAGCTCTTGCGGACGGCCGAGGGGGCGGCTTCGTTGCCTTCCATCTCGAGCGAGACCAAACCTTTAAAGCCTGCGCCACGCAGGATCTTGGCGATGCGCGGGTAGTCGAGATCGAGCGAATACCAGACGCCGCCGCCGTAGTAGGTCTTGGCCTGGACGATGGTGGCCACTGAAGCGAGCTTGGCAAGTCCTTCGTACGGATCGCCCGGATAGTTGCCCGTATCGACATTCACTCCCAGCCAAGGCGAATTCACGGCCTTGTGAATCGCGAGGACATTCTCAACTTTCGTTGTGAGCCCCCAGTGATTCTCCAGGCACAGCATCACGCCTTCGCGTTCGCACGTGGGCAGGCACTTGCCGATGGATTCGACGCACCAGTTGATGGCGTCCTGTTCGACGAAACCGGGCAAGGGAGGTTCGTTGCCCTTCACCTTCATAAGATCGTCGAATGAGGGCACGGTCTTCCAGCGGCCGGAATTGAGGCGCACGGCGGGGATGCCCATGCGCGCGGCCATTTCCACGCAGCGGACGGTGTGGGCGATGTGCTTGGCGCGTTCGTCGGGGCTGGGGAAAACGAAGTCCTGATGGATGGACAGCATGGGGAGCGACAATCCACGCTCAAAGGCCAGGCGCTTGAGCTTGGTGAGGTAGGCCGGAGACTCCTCCGGCATCTGGCGGTGGAGGATCTCGACGCCGTCGAAACCGATGACGGCGGCCTCCTCGATCACCTTTTCGATGGGGAACTTCTCGCCGCGGAGATGCCAGTAGGAGTAAGTGGACACGGCCAGGGGGAGGCGCGCCGCGCTGGCCTGTGCATGCACGGCCGGCTGCACAATGGCCGCTCCGACAGCCGCGGCCGTGGCTCCGGCCCAACCGCGCCGGCTCATCTCACTTGTGTGCGAACAACCAATAGTCTTTTTCATCCAATCCCACCTTCGGACACTTATGGCTGCCGCGTTGAATCAACGCGGAGGCCTTCATCTCTTGGCCACGAACGAGCAAGCCCTGCGCCGCCGTGCCGCATTCGCCCTTCAACTCACCGACGATGACGTACACGTGAACACCGCCGTCATCGTCGTAGCGGTAGCTTTGCGCGTTCCCTTTATGATCGCGCATGATGGCGCAGGGGCCGGCGATCTGGAGTTTCACGGGAGCACCTTGTTCGCCCAGGCGCGC
>Ga0073934_10010616_pt1 | contig 11392 bp, 16 predicted proteins | sample LarsenN4metaG_FD_76834 | JGI IMG/M metagenome (GOLD analysis project Ga0073934, IMG submission 76834) | Hot spring sediment bacterial and archeal communities from British Columbia, Canada, to study Microbial Dark Matter (Phase II) - Larsen... ...
CGAAACCTTCGTCGCCAGCGAGGCCGAGGCGGAAAAGGGCATGGCGGAGATGAGCGCGAGGTTCCGCGAGGTCGGCAACCAGCTTTATGTGGGGGCAGGGGACCGCGAGCACGACTGAGGCCCGCAAAGCCCCTTCCTCCACTTGCGGGAAAGGGCCGGGAAGGGGTGGGGAGGGCCGGGCGCGCCCTTTCCGCCGTCAGCTGTTCTTCATGTTCTCCAGCCCCTTGATCCCGCCAGGCTTGAGGCTCGGCGGGCTGGCGTTTGGCTTGGGTCCCTTGTCCTTCTTGGGCTTGCGGGCTTCACGGCTCCTCTTTCATAGGATGTTCCAATCGGGCGGAATGCCCGATCGGATCGGGGGCGTCTGTGAAAATGAATTCAATCATTAATAAATAATAATCGGGAAACGTCGATTGTAGGGATTGTATAGGTGCATGTAAGCACCATATAAGTATCGCTACCAGTCAAACATGGATTTTACCGATCAACAAAAGTTGACGGCCTATTCAAGAGCGACTTTTGGCCCCGAGCGCAAGTCATCAATCTGCTGGCCCGTGCGGACACAAAAGGAAGCATCATCATGACCCATTATGGCAAGATCCAGTCCTACGACGCCACCAAGGGCGCCGGGAAGATCGCTCCGGAAAAGGGCGGCGATGCCCTGTCGTTCAACAAGTCTGACCTGCAGCAGCAGGCCCAGGAACCCCGTGTCGACCAGCGTTACGGCTACGACACAAGGCAGATCGACGGCGGCAAGGTCCACGCGACCAACCTGCAGATGGAGCAGGGCGGCAGCAACCGCAGCACCGGCCAGCAGGGCTGACAGCGGTCCGACTTCACGCACGGCGGGGGCTTCCGGCAATTCCGGGAGCCCCCTCGGGTGTGCGGCCCCGCTCCGCCTGCCACCAGACGAAAGGCACGACCGATGGACATGAACCAGCTGCTCCGCGCCCACCAGATTGCGTTGATGGACCAGGCCCGCGCCGCCAACCGCGCGCGCCGGGCCGAGCATGACGACACGCTCGAACGGCTCGCCGGGCGCATCCACGATTTGCGCGTCGAGAGCGGCGCGAACACCCGCGACGCATGGTTCCTCATCGGCGATCCGGTGCCCGAATACCGCGACAGGTGATCATGCCGGCAAGAGGTGCCTGATCCGCGCCCGCTGGCATCGGCGGACCCTATCGCCCCCTCGCGCAGGGAAAGCGCAAGCGCGCCGCTCGCGCGGGCTTGCGCCAGATCAATGCGGACGCGCGCGCCCGGCCTTGGCGCCTGCGTCTCGCCGCCGCAGGGCCTTACCCCGGCGGCCCGGGCCGAGGCGCCGCGCTTTGATCCCTTTACCTTCTTTCTCGGTCCCAGCGACGGCACCGGGACACTTGCCAAGGCCTTTTCCCAGGACACCCCGATCCGGGTCGAAAGCCGCGGACGGATTGTGCTCGAGACCTCGCGCGAGGCCGCCTGGGCCACGCCGCCGCAGCGCGTGCTGGTGCTCGATCAGGTGGTCTACGAGGGCGACAAGCTTCCGCGCACACGCCAATGGCGCCTGGTCGAGATCGCCCCGGGCCGCTACGAGGGCACGCTCACCGACGCGATCGGGCCGGTCATCGGCCGCAGCGAGGGCAACCTGCTGGTGCTCGAATATGCCATCAAGGGCAGCTTCAGGGTGCGGCAGGAACTGACCCTATCACCCGATGGCCGGCGCGCGGCCAACATCTTGACTGTAAGCAAGCTCGGCGCGCGCGTGGCGGTGCTGATCGAGGAAATCGTGCGCGGGTGAGGGGCGGCGCGCGCCGCCCCTTCCGGCCCGCGCATCCCCCTATTCGGCGATCGTCACCTCGACCCGGCGGGCTTCCTCGGCGGTCACGTCGGTGCGGGTGGTCTCGTCGGGCTTGACCAGATCGGTGCGCGCCTCGACCAGGCCCAGATCGATCAGCCCGGCCTGCACGCTCTGCGCGCGGTCCTTGGACAATTCGGCATTGAGCGCGGCATTGCCGGTGGGATCGTTGTAGCCCGAGATCCGCACGGTGGCCCCCGGATTGGCCTCGAGATAGGCCATCATCGGCCCCGCCGCGGCGGCGAAATCGGGGTGAAGATCGGCCTTGCCGACGTCGAAATAGACCGTCAGCATCGGCTTTTCCGCTTGCGTCGAGGCGATCACGCCCGCGCCTTCAGGGATCGCCGGGGCCGCGGGCGCGGCGACGGTGGCCGCGGGCGCGGGAGGCGGAGCGGCTTCGGGTGTCGGCTGATCGGCCCACAGCGCCACGATCGCGGCGATGATCACCGCGCCGAAGACGACCAGCGCGGTGATGCAGCCGGTAGCAAAGAAGCCGTCGTCCCCGCGCTCGGCGGGCTTGGCCTTTTCCGCCGTGCCCGCACCGCCGGCGCCGACGAGGCCGAGCGGCGCAACCGGCTCTACCGGAGCGGCAGCGGCGGGGGCGGCGGCTGCGGCGGCGGCCATGCCGGCGATCCCTGCGGCGCCTGCCGCCAGCCCGGCGGCGGCGCGCTTGGCTCCGCCGAACAGGTCGAACAGGTCAAAATGCTCGGTGAGGAGGTAATAGACTGTGACCCGGTTCTTGGTGCGATCGTCCTTCATCCGCTCGCCCACCGCGGCAATCGCGGAATCGAGCACGGCGTCATCGAGCGTCAGGCCGAGCTTCTTCTTCAGAAAGCTCTCGCGCACCCGGTCGGTTTCGGCCGGATCGGTGAAGGACACCAGCGAGGCATCGCGGCTCTGCAGCGCGATCCCGCAATGCCGCACGATCGCGGCCACCACATTCTCATCGGCATCGGGCGCATATCTGCGCACATCGGCCAGCCAGTCTTCCGCCATTCAATTACCCCCGTTCGAATTCCCGCGCGGCTGTGCTGGCCGACGATAGAGACTCGATCCCGGGCGGGAACTTACCTCATTTGGCGCAATGCACAAAGCGCCGCGACGTTCGCCAGGCGGGGCAGGATTAGGCGATCGGGCCAAAGCGTGCTAAAGCGGCCCCGCTGACGTCGAAATTTGCGACGGACTTCGAACTTTGCGCTCCGCCGCCTGGGCCCTGGCCCCCCGGCGTAAACCAGACGACGACTTCCTTTCATCGGACGATTTGACGCACTTCCCTGCCGCATGTCGCGGCCGGGCAACGAAACGTTCTTGAAAGGAACACCCATGAGCAAGACCGGAACCGTGAAGTTCTTCAACACCGACAAGGGCTACGGCTTCATCCAGCCCGACGATGGTTCGTCGGACAGCTTCGTGCACATCACCGCCGTCCAGGCGGCGGGCATGCAGTCGCTCGATAAGGACCAGCGCCTCAACTACGAACTGGAGCGCGGTCGCAACGGCAAGGAAAGCGCCGTCAACCTTTCGGCTGCCGACTGACACGCGACCGGGGCCGGGGGCGCAGCCGCGCTTCCCGGCCCTTACTGCCTTTCCCCCTCTCCCGGCAGGACACCCCCATGGCCCAGACCTACGAATTCTACTGCGAGCGCGCGGACGAGGCGGCGGCGCTTGCCGAAGCGGCGACGCTCGAAAACGTGCGTGAGCGCGAGCTGCGTTCGGAAAAGACGTGGCGCGGCCTCGCCGAACAGGCCCGCAAGACCGCGGTGCAGCGCGCCAAGACCGAGCGCGAGCGCGCCGAACGGATCGCCGCCGAATCCGGCGAAACGGCCCACCCCGACGCCTGAGCCTTTCCCCGCAACGCTCTGGAAACCGCGCCCCGCGCTCCCCATATCGGTTTGGCAACAGAACCATAACCAGCAGGAGGAGAGGCCCATGGCCATGCAGTTCCAGTTCAACACCGATAGTTCGGTGATGGGGACGCAAAACGTCGCCGAGCGGATCGAGAGCCAGGTGCGCCACCGGCTCGCGCGATTCGCCGATCGTCTCACCCGGGTCGAAGTTCACGTCAGCGACGTCAATGGGCGCAAGGCCGGGGGCGACGACAAGCATTGCACCATCGAGGCGCGTCCGCGCGGCGGCCGCCCCATAGGGGTGACGGGCAAGGCCGCCGATGTCGATGCGGCGGCGCGGATCGCGGCCAACACCCTGGCCGAGCGGCTCGAACGCATGTTCGGCAAGGCCGAGCGCCACAAGCACGATCCCTCGCCCGACAAGCAGATCTAGCCGCCTCCAATGCCGCATTCCCCGAGCAGCTGGTCGATCTGCTTGGCCACTCCGAAGAACCCCGCCTTGGCGTGCGGCCAGGTGGCGCGGCTGAGCGGGGCAAGCAGCGTGATCACGCGGCCCTCGCGTTCGAGCGCAGCCAGCCCCGGCGCGAGCGCGTCGTGGGTCCATCCGGTAGGCAGCCACGGCACGGCAATGCGTTCCACGGCTGCGGCGGCCAACAGCGGCTCGAGGGGCTCGCCCGCGCGCCATTCGGCCGTCGGGCAGCCGAAGGTTTCCGCCGCCTCGGCCATGCTGCTCTCCATAGCGCCTTGCGTGAAACGCAGCGCCGGTGCGCCCACCGCGCCCGGAGAGCGAGCGTCCGGGCGGCTCGCGCCGATCACCAGCGCGGGCGCGGCAGGCAGAGCCAGCGCGGCGTGATGCGCTGCCTCGTCGTGCAGCAGCAGCGCGAAGGGCTGGGCGAGATCCTGCGCCGCAACCGGCGGCGGAAGATCGGGCAGGCGGCGTGGATGCTCCTCGGCCTCGGTTAGCGGGGCGGCGTCCTCGACAAGGCCTGTGACGGCCAGCGGGCCGCCTGCGCGCCCCGCGGTGAAGCGCGCGATATTGTCCGCTCGCGCAAGGTAGTGCTTGCCCCGCGTATGCAGCCCCGCGACCCAGCGCCATGACAGCGTGTTCGAGGCCGCATCACCATCCACGAGGTGGCGCAGGAAAAAGTCGGCGCCAAGCTGCCAGTCGAGCCTGAGTGTGAAAATCCAGATGCTCGCAAACCACATCCGCGCGTGATTGTGGAGATAGCCCGTCTCCACCAGTTCGCGCGCCCAGACGTCGAAGGCCTCGATCCCGGTGCGGCCCTCGGTGGCCTTGGCATAGGCGGTGTGCAGGCCCGCATTGCCCTCCAGCGCCGCCAGCGCCGCGTCGCGCCCCGCGCCATAGCTCGCCCACAAATCGGGGCGCTGTTCGAGGTAGCCCTTGAAATAGAGGCGCCAGAACACCTCGGCGATGAATTTCTCCGCCGCGCGCGGTGAGTGCTGGGCCAGCACCGCGGCAATCACTTCGGCCTCGTCCAGCAGGCCCGCATGGAGCCACGGCGACAGCTGGGAGACGTTGCTGCGCCCGCCCTCGGCAGGCCCGTTGTCGTGGTTGCGCTCCTCGGAATAGCGGCGGCCGGCGGCGGGGAGAAATTCTGCAAGCCGCGCAAGGCCGTGCGTGCGGGTCGGGGCAAAGTCCATGCGCGCCCAACCCCTTGGCCGGTGCATGGTTCCGGCCTATCCTCGCCACTGAGGAGAGACACATGCCCCGACCCCTTCCGGCGCTCGCCGCGCTGCTTTTCACCGCTGCCTGTACCCCCGCCCAGACCGACGGCATCGATCCCGAGGGCAAGACGTTCGATCAGGTCGATCCGCAAGATATCGTCACTCTAACCGGCACAGAACCGTTCTGGAACGTCACCATCACCGGGACGCGTGCGCGATACAGCAATCCCGAACACCCCGAAGGCTTCGATTTCGCCGTTTCCCGTTTCACCGGAAATGGTGGGCTGGGCTTTTCGGGAACGTTGTTCGACGAACCCTTCACCGCGACGCTCACCCCCGGCGCTTGCAGCGACGGGATGAGCGATCGGACCTTCCCCTTTGTCGCGACTATCGCTTTGGGCGGGGAGACATTGGCGGGCTGCGGCTATACTGATCGGCAGCCGTTCACCGGCGATCCGGCGCCTTGATCCGGCGCGGCATGGGGGAGAGAGACGATGACCATCACCGGGGGCTGTCTGTGCGGCAAGGTGCGCTACACCTGCTCGTCCGATCCGCTGCTGTGCGTCACCTTCCATTGCAAGAACTGTCAGCGGCAGGCGGGCAGCAGCCTTTCGGTCATCATCGGCGTCCCCGAGGACGCGGTCGCCCATGAAGGCGAGCTCACCACCTATAACGACACCGGCGACAGCGGCGCCACCGTGCGGCGGCAGTTCTGCGGGACCTGCGGATCGCCGGTCTTCACCCGGGTCGAAAGCCCGCCGGGGATGATGTTCATCAAGGCCGGGACGCTCGACGATACCAGCATCTTGAGGCCCGCCTTCCACTGCTACACCAAAAGCAAGCAGGACTGGGTCGATCTCGGCGATATTCCCGGCTTCGATACTGTGCCCCAAGGGCTCTAGAACAGCCCCGGGATCTCGAATTGTGCTGGTGTCGGCCGGTGCGGTCGCAGCGCGGTGCGTTCGGGCAGGTCGAGCCCGGCGCGCTGGCGCTGGGCGGCGTCGACAGCGGCGGCGGTGTCCTTGCCGCTCCCTGCGATCGGGGTGCACGAACGCCCGGCGAGAAAATCGAGCGCGGTGCGGATCGAGGCTTCGGCCGGATCGCCGAGCGGGCGCGCAATGTCGTCCCCGGCGCGGCAGGTGTTGGGCACCACGCTGGCGAGCCCGGTATAATACTCGCCCTGGTTCGCGGCGTTGACCGTCTGGAAGGTGACCGCGCGCACGCGCAGGTCGCAGGCCGCCAGATCGAAGCCGAACTGGCCGACCGGCTTGCCGAAGGTGTTGCCGCCCACCAGTGCCATGTTGCTGCCGAGGTATGGGATCATGGCGTTGGTCACCAGCTCGCTCGCCGAGGCGGTGGCATCGGTGGCGATGAAAGCGATGCGGGTGGGGGCGATGGCATTGGCCTCGCTGCGGAACAGGCGGGTCTCGTTCTCGCTGGCCTTGGAGGGGCGCAGCACGGTGCGGCTGAACACCTGCCCGGTGCGGCCCGCGCCGAGCAGATCGCCCATCACCTCGGCCACATCGACCAGCCCGCCGCCATTGTAGCGCAGGTCGATGATCACCTCGGTTACGCCCTGCGCGGCGAACTGGCCGAAGGCAGTCCGCAGCTGGGCCGAGGCATCGGCGATGATGAAGGTGCGCAGGTTGATGTAACCGACCCGCTTGCCGCCATCATCGAGGATCACCGCGCCGTAGCGATCGGACAGGGGATCGAGCGCGAAGTCGGTCTTGGTGATGCTGCGCTCGAGGGTGGCGCCGCCGGGCTGGACGAAGCGGAGCACCCTGGTGGTGCCCGCGGTCGAGGGGCCGAGCGCGTCGACCACCGCCTGCGGCCCGCCGCTTGCCATCAGGCTGGACACGCTCTGCAGGGTGTTGCTGGCGGTGCCGATTGCGGTGATCTCGCTGCCGCGGTCGAGCCCCGCGGCGAGCCCGTTGGCGCCTTCGAAGGCCTCGGTCACGAAGACGCGGTTGGCCATGGTGTCATAGAACAGGCGGATGCCGAAGCCCGCGCTCGAACCCGAATTGATCAGCGCGTCCTCCTCGGCGATCGAGGTGGCGAAGGTGAAAAAGCGGTCGCGGTTCTGCGCGCGCGCCGGGGCGACGCGCGCGTCGAGATAGGACTGCAGATCGCTGAAGCTTGACGGGTTGGCGGTGGCGAGCAGGCTCGGGAACAGGTACCACTCGTTGAGCACGCTGTCGGCGAAGTCCTGCTGCGCACGCAGGCTGCAGGCGGCGCTTGTCGGGGTGGGCGTCGGGCTCGGTCCGCCCCCTGTCGGCGGCGGGGTCGATCCACCGCCACCGCAGCTGACCAGGGCAAGGGCGAGAAGGGTGGTAAGCGCGGTACGGGCGGGCTTCACGGCGGCTGCGACTCCGGCGTAGAACGAAGGGCGGGGGCTGGCCGGACCTGGGGGATCGGCCTGGCGCATGGATGCAGCGTCTTGGGCCTCAAGGCAATAAGCAGGACTGCGGGCGCCCGAAAAAGACCGAATCTGTGCTGTTTTTGCCTGCTTTTGCTGGGTTTTCCTCAGAATCCGGCGAAAACTGCCTGCCTGAGTCTCGTTTATCGCCGGCGAAGCGACTAGCACCAAGGCGATGCAACGACAGAATCATGACTGAATTTCCCGCTTGGCTTGCACCCCAAGTGCCCGCGCCCGCGCGCCATCCCCGCCTTGCCGTGGCCGCGCTGGGATCGGCGCAGGCGCTCGGGCGCGGCGGGTTTGCGTTGACGAGCCCGGCCTTCCGTGCAGGCGAGGAGCTCGATGCCAGTTTCACCGCCGGGGAAGAAGATGCTGTCGCCCCGCCGCTCGAATGGAGCGCGCCCCCGCCCGGATCGCAGGAACTGGTGATCGTGGTCGAGGAAGCCAGCGCGAAGGCGGCCGATCCGGCCTGCCACTGGCTGGTGTGGGGCCTTCCCGCCCAGCGCGGCAAGCTGCTCGAAGGCGAGGTTCCGCCGCGCACCGGCAAGAACGCTTTCGGCAATTCCGAATGGCTGCTGCCCGATCCGCCCGAAGGCGAGACGCGCCATTACCTGTTCCAGATTTTCGCCACCGATCTGCCGCTGGTCATCATGCCGGGGGCGGCCCGGGCGGAACTGCTCGCATCATTGCAAGGGACGATTACGGCCTGCGCGGTGCTCCATGCCACCTTCACCGGCGGTGCGGAGGACGATGCGGCGTGGGAAGACGACGATTTTTGATTAACCTGCCACTGAAGACAAGGGAGTAGAAGATGGCTGGCACGACCAACGCACTGCAGAAGCCGGTGCAGCTTTCCGGTGAACTCGAAGCGGTAATCGGCAAGGGCCCGATGACCCGCGCCGAAGTGACCTCGAAGGTGTGGGACTACATCAAGGCCAACGGCCTGCAGGACACCAAGGACAAGCGTCAGATCAATCCCGACGCCAAGCTCGGCGCGGTGATCGGCAAGGACCAGATCTCGATGTTCAAGATGACCGCTGCGGTCTCGAAGCACCTGAGCTGATCGGCCCGGCGCCCTTGCGGCGTCATGCCTCCGGCACACATTGGCGGCGCGCGATCCGGTAGGGTCCGCGCCGCTTTTGCATCGGCCGCCCCTTCCATGACAGAGAGATGACGCCATCATCGAGCATGAGATCGACTGCGGCGTGAACCCTGTCCATGACAGCCCGCCAGTCACCATCGGGTCCGGCAAGGCGCCGCGCCGCCTCGCTCGGGCAGATGCTTGCCCCCTCGGCCCGCTCCGCCAGCAGCGCGAGGATCGCCGCCGCGGCCGGGTTCAACCGCCCGGTTCCCAGCCCGGCGCCGCGAGCGTGAAGCCGGCGTATTCGAACCCCGGCACCACCACGCAGGAAACGAGGCTGTAGCCGAAGCGCGGCGCACCGTGGCAGCGTGCTGCCTGCCATTCGTGTGGGGCGACAAGCCCCTGCAACGCCTGACCCGCACCGACATCGCTGCCGAGAATGATCGAGCGGACCGGCCCGGCATCGCTCGCGGCGAGCCGCAGCTCGAGCGGATCACCCGCCTGCCACAGCCACAGTTCGGTCGCATCGACCCGGTGCCAGTGCGAGGCCTCGCCGGCGCGCAGCAGGAAGATGATCGCAGTCCCGCCCGCGCGGCCGTCCGGACCGGGTTCTCCGCGCCAGGTTTCGCGATACCACCCGCCTTCGGGATGGGCGGCGAGGCCCAATTGTTCGATCAGTTCCGCCGCGCTATCACCCATGGTTCATGTCCTTGCCTGCCTCGCGGGCGCTCTAGCTTCGGGAGCCTCATCCATGCAACTCTCCGCCCTTTCGCGCCTCGCGTTTGCCGCCGGGCTGCTGCTGGCCGGCCCGCTTGCCGCGCAGGAGACGGCGCCGGTCGATGCGGCGACCGCCACCGCCAACGCTGCGCTCGAGGCCGCGCCGGTGTTCGACGGCCACAACGACATCCCGAACCAGCTACGCGACCGGCTCGCCAACCAGATCAACGCCTTCGATTTCGAAGACACCACCGACACCGGTCCGAGCGACCCCGATGGGCGTGCGCTGCACACTGATCTGGCGCGGCTCAAGCAGGGCAAGGTCGGGGCGCAGTTCTGGTCGGTCTATGTCCCGTCCAACCCCGACGAGGCCGAGGCGGTGCAGCAGGTGATCGAGCAGATCGACGTCACCAAGCGGCTGATCGCGCGCTATCCCCAGGCCCTGCGCTTCGCCACCACCGCCGACGAGGTCGAGCGGGCGATGGCGGAAGGGCAGATCGCCTCGCTGCTGGGCATGGAGGGCGGGCATTCGATCGGATCGAGCCTTGCCGTGCTGCGCCAGCTCCACGCACTGGGCGCGCGCTACATGACGCTCACCCACAATGCCAACATCCCCTGGGCCGACGCCGCGACCGACACCCCCAAGCATGACGGGCTGTCGCCTTTCGGCATGGACGTGGTGCGCGAGATGAACCGGATCGGCATGCTGGTCGATCTTTCCCATGTCAGCGAGGCGACGATGATGGACGCGCTCGATGTCGCGCGTGCGCCGGTCATCTTCAGCCATTCGGGCGCGCGGGCGGTCAATGACCATGCGCGCAACGTGCCCGATTCGGTGCTGGCGCGGCTGCCCGAGAATGGCGGGGTGGTGATGGTGGTCGCGTTGCCGCGCTTCATCGACGAAGACCTGCGCCAGTGGGGCGCGCGGCGAGCGGGCGAGGAGGCGCGGCTGAAGGCGCTGTGGCTCGGCCAGTCTCCCAAGGTTGCCGAGGGACTTGCGGTTTGGGACAAGGCCAACCCCGAGCCCAAGGCTACCATCAAGCACATGGCCGATCATATCGAGCACATCCGCAAGGTAGCAGGGGTGGAGCACATCGGTATCGGCGGAGACTTCGACGGGATGCCGTCGGGCCCGGTCGGGTTTGAGGACGTGCACGGTTATCCTCTGCTTTTCGCCGAACTGGCGCGGCGCGGTTTCTCTCAGGCCGAACTGGAGATGATCGCCAGCCGCAACGTGCTGCGCGTGATGCGCGCGGCCGAAGCCTATGCCGCAAGCGTGGCGGGCGAACCGCCGATCGAAACGCTGATCGCGCCCCCTCCGGCGGCCGCCGAATGATCAGCGTGTCAGCGCCGGGATGATCCACACGAGGCTCATCGCGATCACCGCAAAGGCAAGGCTGAAGCCCAGCACATAGCGCAGGCCAGTGTTGCTCACCGCACCGCGCGCGGCATCGTCATTGATGCGGATTGCTTCGTTCTGATCGGCCATGCGGCACACTCCCCGTTATAGTTGACGTTAGGGAAACACTTTCCGTAACGTCAATCAACCCCGAATGCGGCGAATGGTTCCGCAGCCGCCCGTGTCAGTCGCGCAGCAGCTCGTTGATCCCGGTCTTGGAGCGGGTCTGCGCGTCCACCGTCTTGACGATCACCGCACAGTAGAGGCTTGGGCCGGGCGAGCCGTCGGGCAGGGGCTTGCCGGGCATCGAACCGGGCACGACCACCGCATAGGGAGGCACTTGCCCCATATGCACCTCGCCCGTCGCCCGGTCGACGATCTTGGTCGAGGCGCCGAGATAGACCCCCATCGA
>Ga0073934_10010617_pt1 | contig 11391 bp, 7 predicted proteins | sample LarsenN4metaG_FD_76834 | JGI IMG/M metagenome (GOLD analysis project Ga0073934, IMG submission 76834) | Hot spring sediment bacterial and archeal communities from British Columbia, Canada, to study Microbial Dark Matter (Phase II) - Larsen... ...
AAGGTGTCTAGCGGCATCATCCAGCGTCAGCCACTCTTTCAGGCTGAATAGTTTGCTTGGCTTTGGTGGAGTCTGCTTGGCCATGCCCGGCAACTATTGCTGAATAGTGACAAGACATGCCTTTGCTGGATCGTAGGCCATGCTGGCAATCGAACCGTCCTTGATCCGCTCAACCGCTTCATCGATTGCTTGCAAGGGCACTACAAACCATTCGCGAGGTTGAACTGGATTCCCGAAGCGATCCTTGATGGTCAGGTCCAGCTGTGCCGCGGCAAAGATGCGATGGAAGAGGTTCTCCATCTTGGAGCGGTTAATGTTGTGGAGTTTGTAGGTAGCCACAATGTCCACCCCCGCCAACAGGTACGTCGCGTCCTTCTCTGCAGCGGCAATCCGGGTTTCGACCTTGCCGCCGGTGACACCAATCTTGTGGATCAGCTCCCGGTGTTCCGCAACAAAGGGGTTCTCTGAGCGACTACGCAGCACATAGATGGTGCCCGTCTCGATGTCGTCAGGCTCGGCCGTGTCGCCAAACAGCGGCCCTTGGTTAACTTTGATGATCCGGCTTCCGGCGCGGCCCTCGCTGTCCTTGTAGAGTGCCCGCTGCAGGGAGCGCAACAGCAGGTCACTTTCGGTTCCGTTGGAATAAATGACTCGCAGGCGCCCGTTGGTTTCCGCGTTCGGCGTCCGGTAGGTTTCCCTCACTTCGGCGACGTAGACCACCAACCCACTCAAGACAAAGAAATCCCCTGCTTCAATACTGGCGTTCTTCCCGAAGGGCTTGGTTACCCAGGTCTTCTGCTTTAGACCAAGTTCCACCTCAGAAAACAGGGGCTGGAATTGCTCAAAATCCTTGCAGGGCGTGCGGTCGGCAATTTCTTCCGCAACCTTGATCGCTGCGGCAGACCGCACGTGCCGAAGCACGGTGATGTCGTCCTCAGCGGCCTTCGTAGTCACACCCAGCTCAGCCAGCAGGGCATCCTCGTCCAGCTCATCCAGGTTTTCGATGACTGCGGGAGCGCCTGCGAGAAGGCCCGGCGTATCCAGCGCAGCCAGCAGGGTGCGGGCCTCCGGCAGCTTGCGAATCTGGTCCAGACGCACGGCATACAGGCGCTCGAAGATGTCGCGGTCCTCGCCATGCTCTGGGGCGCGGCCGTGGGCTTGATAGAAACGCACGATGTCCTCAAAGCCCGCGATGATGCGTTCTTCGGTTGGCGTGTGGGTGCTGGCCTTGGGTGCCTCGACTTCGACGCCGAGCGCTGCCAGCAGCTCGTCATCATCCATTTCAGCCATTGTCGGTGGCCTCTCGTGCCTTGGCCTGTGCACGGTAACGCGCGAGTGCAGCGACGCCCTCGGCCATGCGTTTTTCCCAAGCATCCGCCGCATTAATGTCCGGCAAACGCCCTCGCTCGGCCTTGAACTGCAAGGCACGCTTGGCAAGGTCGCGGGCCTCTTCCTCGGAAATGTTCACTTTCTTAGCGGCAATCGCGGCCTGCACCTGCCGAAGCGATTTCTCGTCCATGGCTTTTGCCAATACGGCGTAGGCGGCCTCGAAGGGATTGATACGGTCAATCAGGTCGATGTCCAGATCCCGCACGCTGATGAACTTGCGCACGCCGTCGAGCAACGAGGTGTTTCTGGTTTCAGTCGGCGGATCTTCGGCAACACCCGTAGCGGTACGGTTGCCCGTGTCACCCGTATCGCCAACGGCGTAGCCCGTGCCCAGCTCCAGCTTGGCCTGCTGTGTGATGTTCATGACCGCAATGGCGTGCTGGCGCACCGCCTCTTGGTCGGCGTCGCTCAGTTCCGGGTAGCGGTCGCGGACGATCTTGCCCAGACGCTGGACGGTGAGCTCTTCGGGGATGGTGTTCTCCGCATCCAGCGTCCCGCGTTCCATAGCCTGCTTGTCTTGCAGGAAGTCGGCGATAACCTCGTTCAGGTCTTCCTTGCAGATGCGCTTGCCTTCCTTGCTCTTGGGCTTGGCAAGGCCGTTGATCTCGATGTGCATCTCGCCGGTTTCCTTGTTCACACCGACGTTCTTGCCGTCCGGGACGTAACCATCCGGGCCGTAGTCGAAGCCCTCCTGCGGGCCGACATTGCGCGGGGTGAACTCGTAGCGCGGGGCCAACACCTGCTCCATCAGGAGGCTGGCAGAAATGGCCTTGAGCATGTCGTTTACGGCTTCGGCCACTTCCGACTGGCCCGCGGTCGGTTCCGCGATCAGGTTGGTGAAGCGCGCCCGTTCCTTCCCTTCCGCATCACGGGTGGCACGGCCGATGATCTGCACGATTTCCGTCAGGCTGCTGCGATAGCCCACAGTGAGGGCATGCTCGCACCAGATCCAGTCGAAGCCCTCCTTCGCCATGCCCAGCGCAATGATGATGTCCACGTTGTCGCGGTTTTCTTTCTGCGCTGGGTCCTTGAGCGCGGAGAGCACTTTGGTGCGCTTGCTGGGATCACTGTCATCCACCAAGTCGGCCACTTTGAGTATTCGGCCATCCTTAGCCTGGATCAGGTGGAAGCCGGTCTTCTCGTCGATGCCTTTCCACTCGCCCAGCGCGTGCATGATCTCGTTCACCTCGCGCTCCTTGTCCTTAAGGCTCTCGCGCGAGTTGACACTGGGGATGTGAACGATGGTCTTTAGCTTTGGGGCCAGCACCTTGGATACGGCATCGACATAGCGGCCGGTGTAGAAGAAATAGCCAATGTCGAGCGACTTTAACCAGCGGTACCCGTTTAGCTGCTCGTAATAGGTGTAGGTGACGGTCTCGAACTTCGACTCGTCCCCCGGCGCCAGCACGGCTTCGCTGTCGCCGCGGAAATAGCTGCCGGTCATGGCGACCACATGTGCCTTGTCGCGGGCAATGAATGCACCCAACTGGCTGCCAAGCTTGTTGTCCGGGTTGGCGGATACATGGTGGAACTCGTCGATGGCGAGCAGACGGTCGTCAAATGCCGCAATGCCCAACTCTTCTACCGCGAAACGGAACGTGGCGTGGGTGCAGACCAGCACTTTTTCGTCACTGGCGAGGAACTCGCCCACCGCCTTGACCTTGCTTTTGGCAACCTTCAAATCGTCCGCGCCCGGCGCATTGCACAGGTTCCATTGCGGAGCGACCTTCCAATCCCAGTAGAAGCCTGACTGACTCAGCGGCTCGTCGGCAAAACTGCCGCCGATGGAGCGCTCCGGCACGACGATGATGACCTGCTTAAGGCCCTGGTTATGCAGCTTGTCCAGCGCAATGAACATCAGCGCCCGCGACTTGCCGGAGGCCGGCGGTGACTTGATGAGCAGGTACTGTTCGCCACGCTTGGCGTAGGCGCGTTCCTGCATGGTGCGCATGCCCAGCGCGTTGGCCTTACTGGAAGCACCGGTACGCTCAGTGGTGATGGACACTGAAGGCACGGTGTAGGCGTTGGTTGGGTTGGCTGATTGATCCGTCACTTCGCTTTCCCCTTTTCGGCTTTCTTCGCGGGAGCAGCTTTGGCTGCCTTTGCAGTCATTTCGGTGTAGAGACTGAACAGCTTTTCCAGTCGCTCGGTGTCGTTGCGGAACTTTCGGCCTATATAGATGCGCTCGATGACTTCGTCGTTGGCTTCATGGGCGCGACGCAGGTTTTCCGGCATGGTGTCCGGGTCGTAGAGGTCGGCGATGGTCTTGGGGAAGTGCGCTTCGCGCGCCAGCAGAATGTTCTCCGCGCAGCGGGTCAAATCCGCCTTCATCGTGTCGGTTAGAACAGGCACGGGGTAGGTATTCCAGACAAGTGTTCCCGAATAGCGATAGTCCGTTTTTATGCGGCCAGCCACTGCGTCCATCCAAACAAAGTGCAGCCTTGAGCTTAATACAGCAAAATCAACAAGGGTCGCGCCATAGATGACGGAGGCTGAGTCAGCAACGATTTGATTGGTGCCATCCAGTAATCCGACCGTTATATATTCCCTACTCTCCGAAAAATGTCGTGGTACAAGGATGCTCGTTTCGTCCTTGTGAGGCGAAAATACAAAGCGGTGCGGCGCGTCGATATTAGCTCGGGCCTGTTGCCCGCCACTTAGTCGGGCAGCCCTGACTTTATCTATGCGATCTGCGACTAGGGGTATTCTTTTTGCCTCTTCAAGCTGTTCGTTATTGATCCAGATGCAGTATCTAGGCAGACCTCGGATAAAGTCCTTTGAGCCAATAAAGGATTTTACGAATAGGGGGGCATTGGGGTGGCTGTTCCGAATTTGCTCAGCCTCCTCCGTTGTGAGAACTAGATGGCCACCGTCGTTTGGCATGTTGCCGCGGAACATCTTTCCGCGATCATCCGGGGCTACGCTAGCTGCCTTAACTGTAGTGTTTGATCCAGGTACAAGGTATGGCCCAATATTTTCAGTCAATTTGGCGTATTCAGTGCCGCTCTCGTCAGTTTCAAAGAGCCTTTTCCTTGGCATCGGTTTCGCAGAGAGCCCGATGATTACAACGGTCACGCCTGCTTTGTAGCTCGCTAGGTTTGACCACTTGAACGATCTATAGGCAAATGAAATTTGATTCCCAGATTCGAAGATGAGTGGCCATAGGATCGGGACTTGTTCGCCTTGGCATATAGAATTCGTTGAAACGAACGCGATGTCTGATGTTGCACGGGTGCCATATTCAACGGCTTTCATTAACCACCCTGCAACATAGTCAAGAGATTTCCAATCTTTGGTGTACCTGCTAAATACAAGCCTTAGATCAGATTTCTGATCCTCTGACTGAGACACCGACCCCAAATATGGGGGATTTCCGCAGATGTACGTTTCTCCGCCTTCATTTTCGAAGTCAATTTCCGTTGAGTTGTGCGGCACTTCAAATAGGTCTTCTGGCCGTAGAGTTACGCCTGTACCAGTAGGAGGGCATACACTCAGCCAATCCCACCTCAATGCATTTCCACAGACAATCCAGTTCTCGGCCGATAGCGGCAGGAACTCCGCCAGCGCTTCCTTCTGCCCGCGATACAAGACATCGCACTGGTACTCCGCAATGATCAGCGCCAACCGCGCAATCTCGGCCGCGAAATCGCGCAGCTCGATACCTCGGAAATTGGTCAGCGGAATCTCGCTCTTGTTGTTGATTTCACCACGACGGCGGTTAATTTCGGCCTCGATCTCCCGCATCTGCTTGTAAGCAATGACTAGGAAATTGCCGGAGCCACAGGCCGGGTCGAACACGCGGATGCGTGCCATACGCTTCCGCAGGTTCAGCAGCTTCGCCTTGTTGTCACCCGCTGCCTCAAGTTGCGCGCGCAGGTCGTCGAGGAAAAGCGGGTTCAGCACCTTCAGGATGTTAGGCACGCTGGTGTAGTGCATGCCCAGTGCCCCTCGCTCCTCGTCGTCGGCAACAGCCTGGATCATGCTGCCGAAGATGTCCGGGTTGATCTTCTTCCAGTTCAGGTTGCCGGCGTGCAACAGGTAAGTGCGCGCCATGCGGGTGAACCGGGGCACTTCGACGCTGCCGGAAAACAGGCTGCCGTTGACGTAAGGGAACTGGTTGGCCCAGTTCGGCAACTTCGCTGCCGCTCGATCCGCAATCTTCACGTCCATCGCCCGGAAGATTTCGGAGATCACCTCGTGCGTGTTGGTCGAGTCGCGGTCGCTGAAGGTTTCCACCGTGCGGGTGAACAGGCCGTCTCCATTGAAGATGTCTGTATCTTCCGCGAAAAAGCAGAAGATCAACCGCGCCATGAAGTGGTTCATGTCCGGGCGGCGCGCATCAGCGGCCCAGTTCGGGTTTTCCTTTAGCAATTCGATGTACAGCTTGTTCAGGCGCCCGGTGGCGCGCACATCGATGGGGTTTTCCTTGATCTCTTTGACGGTAGAGATCCCTGCCAGTGGCAGGAAGAAACCAAAGTGGTTTGGGAAGTCCGGGTAGGCGCTGGCGATGGTTTCACCGCTGGCCGTTTCCTCGGCTTCCAGCGTTGCGCCATCGGTGGCCAGGATGAACTTGACCTTTCCCTTGGCAGTAGCGGGGCTCGCACGCAGGGCGCTAAGTGTGACGCCGACTTGCCCCTGTTCGCAGACTGCCAGATGGATATTGTTGCGTTGGAGGACGCCACCCGGCACATCTGACGGGTTATTGTTGCCCGCACGCAGGCGCTTGAGGGTAGTTTCCTTGTTGCCGAAGGCAGCAAGAAAGGCAAACGGGAACTCGGCCGCATCGAACGGCTGAATGGCAAGATCAGAGATCGCTTGTTCGATTTCTACAGCATTCATGCTTATTGTTGTCTGGTTACGCTACGTGATTCGTTTTGCCAAACCGGCCGATGATGACGTTACGGCCATCCTCAATCTGTGCATCTACAAAGTCTGCCCACCACTGGAGCATTTCCCGCCGCTGGCTTAGGTATTCGGCGCGGTTGTAAACACCCCGGACCCCTTTCTGTTCATGTGCCAAGGCCTTTTCGACCCAATCCGTATTGAACCCTGCCTCATGTAGGTGGGTTGACGCGGTTCGGCGAAAGTCGTGGATCACAAACTCCCGCACGTCCAGATCCAATGCGCGGACGGCATGATTGAGCGTGGTGTGGCCAATGGGTTTGCGGAGGCTGCTTCGACTGGGAAGCACCCACTCCGACCCGCTGGACAGTGCCTGTAGTTCTTCGAACATTGCTACTGCCTGCTTGGAGAGTGGCACCAAGTGAGGCTTGTCTTTTTTCATTCGCTCACTAGGGATGCTCCACTCAGCATTCTTCAGGTCGAGCTCCTCCCATCGCGCCTCTGTTAGTTCCGACTTGCGAACCATGCAAAGGATCAGCAGGTGTAGTGCCAGCTTGTGCTGTCGCTTTGCAGAGGACTGGTAGATCCCGCGGAGCAGCCGACCAACTTCCTGAGATGACAAGGCCACGTCTCGGCTGCGGGCCGTAGCAATGAATTTGGCTTCTATGGCCGCGGCCGGGTTGAACTGGGTCTTGCCGCGGGCAATGGCATAGGCGAACAGGCGCTTCATCGCGTTCCGCGTCTGGAGAGCCATTTGGTCAGCTCCGCGGGCCTTGATGGCGTCGGTCACCTTGAGCACATCCTCAGTCCTGACCTGGGTGATTCGCATATCGCCCAGTGCTGGGAGTACGTCCTTGTCGAGCACCCTGCGCAAGTTGCGGGGAGCGCTGTTGGTCCGTTCCACCACGTCCGTGAACCATTGTTCGGCGAAGGCTCGTACTGTATCGGCTTCAGCTTCAGCTGCCGCCGCCTTTTCGGCCTTCTTCAGTTGGGCGGGGGATCGCCCATGTGCAATCTGGGTGCGGCACTCCTCCCGCCACTGACGGGCGCGCTGCAGTCCAAAGGCAGGGTATTCGCCAAGGGTGACGCGCTCTTTCTTGCTGCCACGGCCACCCAGGCGGTACTGCATACGCCAGACCTTCTTTCCGGTGGGGTGAACCTCAACGTAGAGCCCGCCACCATCCGCAACTTGATATGGGCGGTCTTTTGGCTGAAGCCGCTGCAGTTTTGTATCTGTCAGTGCCATACGTGCCCCCATAACTCACCGGTTGTGCCCCTATTGAACCACCGTCTTGGGTCATTAGGGGGCACCCATGGGGGCACAGTTTCACGGATTCGACAGGAAGCGGCTGGAAGCGGTGGGAGACATCTTTCTGTTTTTCAAGGATTCTTTTTGAGGTTGCCAGACTGACTCGGTACGCCTTGGCCCCGAAACTATTTGCCGATGCAGAAGCTGCTGAAGATGCGGCCGAGCAGGTCGTCCGCCGAAAAGGCGCCGGTGATTTCGCCGAGCGCAAGCTGCGCCTGGCGCAAATCCTCGGCGAGCAGTTCGCCGGCGCGGTTTTGCTCCAGTTGTGCGCGCCCGCTGGCGAGGTGGGCACGCGCACGGCGCAGCGCATCGAGGTGGCGGCGGCGGGCGACGAAGTCACTCTCGCCCTGCTCACCGGCACCGGCAATGCGGCGGATGCAGGCGCGCAGCGCGTCGATGCCGGCACCGGATTTCGCCGACAGCGAGATCACCGGTGTCGCCGCGGCAGACCATTCGCCGGCGGGCTCGCCGCTGAGGTCGCACTTGTTGCGAACCACGACCAGCGCCTGCGCGGGGGCCAGCGCCGACACGAACTCCGGCCACAGTTGTTGCGGGTCGCTGCCGGGTTGCTGCGTACCATCGATGAGCAGCAGCACGACATCCGCGTTGCGCACCTCCGACCAGGCCCGGCGGATGCCTTCCTGCTCCACCGGATCGTCACTGTCACGCAGGCCGGCGGTGTCGATCAGGTTCAGCGGGATGCCGTCGATGGCGCAGGACTCGCGCAGCAGGTCCCGGGTGGTGCCGGCAACGGGCGTGACGATGGCGGCATCACGGCCCACCAGGCAGTTGAGCAGCGACGACTTGCCCGCGTTCGGCCGGCCGGCGAGGACGACGCTGATGCCCTCGCGCAACAAGGCGGCGGCACGGGTGCGCGTCACCAGTTCGTCGAGGTCCGTTTCCAGCACCGACAACATCTGCGAGACCTGGCCATCAGCGAGGAAATCGACCTCCTCCTCGGGAAAATCGATGCTCGCCTCAACGTAGGTCCGCAGGTGGATGAGCGCCTCGACCAGCGCCGAAATGCAGTCCGAGAACACACCCTGCAGAGAGCGCACGGCGCCGCGCGCGGCGGCGGCCGAACGTGCATCGATGAGATCGGCGATGGCTTCGGCCTGCGCGAGATCGAGCTTGTCGTTCAGGAAGGCGCGTTCGCTGAATTCGCCGGGACGGGCAAGACGGGCGCCATGGGAAAGGCAGGCGGCGAGCAACAGGTCCATGACCACCGGACCCCCGTGGCCCTGCAGTTCGACGACATCCTCGCCGGTGAACGAGGCCGGCGCGCGAAACGGCAGCACCAGCCCTTCGTCGATGGCCTCGCCGTGGCGATTGCGGAAGGTTGCGTACTGCGCGAAACGCGGCTGCAGGCGGTCAGCGGGAATGCCGCTGATGGCGGCAGCGATCGCGCAGGCGTTGCTGCCGGACAGCCGCACGATGCCGATGCCACCGCGGCCGGGCGCGGTGGCCACGGCGGCGATGGTGTCGGGATCATGCTTCACGGGGTTTGCGCCGGGTGACAGCGACCGGGCATCAGGGCTTGGCGTGTTCGCGTTCGATCTGCCGCGTGATGTACCACTGCTGTGCAATCGACAGGATGTTGTTCACCAGCCAGTAGAGCACCAGGCCGGACGCGAAGAACAGGAAGAACACCGTGAACACCCACGGCAGCCACAGCAGCATCTTCGCCTGCATCGGGTCCGGCGGCGCCGGGTTCAGCTTGGTCTGGATCCACATCGAGATGCCCATGAGGATGGGCAGCACGAAGTAAGGATCCTTCACGGACAGGTCGGTGATCCAGAGCATGAACGGCGCCTGGCGCAACTCGACGGATTCGAGCAGCACCCAGTAAAGCGCGATGAACACCGGCATCTGCAACAGGATCGGCAAACAGCCGCCGAGCGGGTTGATCTTTTCCTTCTTGTACAGCGCCAGCATTTCCTGGGACTGCTTCTGGCGGTCGTTCTTGTATTCCTCGCGGATGCGCGTGAGTTCCGGCGTGATGCGGCGCATGTGCGCCATCGAGCGGTAACTCACCTGCGACGGGTAGTAGAACAGGATCTTCACCAGCACCGTCAGCAGGATGATGGCGACACCCCAGTTGCCAACCAGCAACTCGATATGCACCAGCAACCAGAGCAGCGGTTGCGAGATGAACCAGAACCAGCCGTAGTCGACGGTCAGGTCGAGGCCCTCGGAGATGTCGGCGAGGCGGCCCTGGTCTTTCGGGCCGGCGTAGAACGACGCTGCCACCTCGGCCCGGGTGCCGGCGGCCACGCTGACCTGCGGCGAGGTGAAACCGAACAGGTAGTGGCCATCCGCGTTCTGGCGGGTGAAGAAATGGTTGTCCTTGCCCTGGTCAGGAACCCAGGCGCTGACGAAGTAGTGCTGGATGAACGCGATCCAGCCGCCGGGGACATCTTCCTTGAGCGGTGTCTCGTTGACATCGCCGAAGGTCGTTTTGTTGTAGACCGCCTCGCGCGACTTGTAGGCGCCGCCAAGGTAGGTGGGCGAGGTGCTGAAGAAGCTGCCGCCGCCGGGATGCGACGGATCGCCGGAGCCGTCACGCTTCAACTGGCCGAAGAGGAATCCCGACCAGTTTTCGGCAGACGCGTTGTTGACGCGGTAGGTGACGCCGATGAGGTAGTCGCCGCGCGTGAAACGGTAAATCTTTTCGACGGTGACGCCGTTGTCACGGCTGCTGCGCAGCACGACGTCGACCGTGTCGCTGCCTTCGGCGAGCTGCACGTCAGTGCTGTCGGTGACATACACGGCGCGTTCGCCGCTCGGCAGGTCCGGGCCCGCGGCGCTGACCAGGCCGCTTTGCGCAACGAAGGTGACGCTGTCGGACGACATCAGGCGCACCGGCGTATCCGGCGTCTGCAGCGAGGCGGGGAACTTCGGCAGTTTCAGGTCGACGATGTCGCCGCCGCTGAGCGAAATCTGCAGGTCGAAGACATCGGTGCGCACGCGCACGTTGCCGGCGGTGGTGGTGGCGGCAACGGCAGGCACATCGGCCGCTGTCCGGTTGCCGGCAGGGGCCAGGCCGGCGAGGTCGCTGGCGGCTGCGTTGTCAGGCGCGGCGACGGCCTGGGCAGCGGCTGCCGGCGCGGATGGTTGTGCGGACGATGTTGCCGGCACGGCCGCCGGGTTGTGGTAGTCGTTCTGCCAGCTGATGAGCAGCAACACGGAAACGACGGCGAGGGCGACGATCAGGAAATTGCGCTGGAAATCCATGGCGGTGTCCGCGTGATGGCTGCGTCGGATGGAACGTCAAGAATTCAGGGTGTGGATTCTGCTGCCGGTGATGCCGGACGCTGACGTTTGCGGGCGATGTACTGGAACTGGTTTTCGATGGCGAGACGCAGGCCCGGGTTGTCGAGATCACCGAGGCCGTCGCGTGCCATGACAACGATGTCGAGGCCGGCCAGAAGTGACAGTTGGCCGCGGAAAACCTCGCGAATGATACGTTTGATGCGGTTTCTTGCAACCGCCAGCGGAACCCGCCGCCGCGGCAGCACGAAGCCGATGCGCGCGTGGTCTGTTTCGTTTTCGCTGACGAGCAGGAGCAGCTGCCGCTGTGAAGCCCGCCAGCGCGGGTTGTCCATCACCCGCTTGAAATCCTTGGGTGACAGCAGGCGATGGGCGCGGGTGAAGGCAGCGGATGCCATGTTCGGTCCAGAAACAAGAAAGCCACCGCAAGGGTGGCTTTCAGTGCCTGCTGACCAGGATCAGACCGTGGTCAGGCGCTTGCGGCCCTTGGCACGACGACGGTTGATCACGGCGCGGCCGTTCTTGGTGGCCATGCGCGCACGGAAGCCGTGCGTACGGGCGCGGTGCAGGTTGCTCGGCTG
>Ga0073934_10010618_pt1 | contig 11390 bp, 7 predicted proteins | sample LarsenN4metaG_FD_76834 | JGI IMG/M metagenome (GOLD analysis project Ga0073934, IMG submission 76834) | Hot spring sediment bacterial and archeal communities from British Columbia, Canada, to study Microbial Dark Matter (Phase II) - Larsen... ...
GACCAACTGCACCGAAATCTCCGGCGAACGGATGCCGATCGTCCGCTGCAAGTGGGTGGAAATGGCCTGCTGAGCCTCGTCCGGCGTCAGGTCGATGACCCGCACCGTGCCATACATGGGACCGAGGTTCACCCGGCCTCCCGGCTCCACCGGAAACTGGCCCGCCAAGGGGGACTCGGGCAACAGCCCGGTCCCCTGGATGAACAGCACGTCGAGGGCGTCGATCCGGTACGGGGCCTTGGGGACCACCTTGACGGCGTCGATCAGCAGAATATCGGGGGGTTCGATGACGTATTCGGGCAACGAAACCTTGTTCAGCTCATGCGGCAGCGCGGCTTCCTCCCCCACTTGAGTGACCGGACCCGGCTGCGGCGGGGTGCCAAGCACGGCCGAGGCGCTCGGCACCACAGCGCACCCACCCGACAGAATGGACAAGCCGGCCAACAGCAGGCCAACGCAAGCCACCGGCGCCAGCCGCCAGCGTCGAGTCGGAAAAAGCACGTCCCAGGGCATGGGGAAGACCTTCGTTGGAGAAGCCAGAAGCAACGAGCCAGGAGCCAGGAGCCAGGAGCCAGGAGATTGGATTCTTCACGCAGGGCAAGCATCCGAATCAACATTCAGGCTTGCCTGCCTCCTCCAGCCTCCCGCCTCCAGCCTCCCGCCTGCCCGCAAAGTCAGCCTATTTCGTACGGTCCGAACTATCGTCAATCTCACCGGACAGACTTTGGCCAAACTGGGAAAAGTTTGCGGGGATGCGGATTTCAAGCAGCTTCGCGGCGCCGATCGGCAAACCACTTCGTGGGGCGGTGCGTACAACCGCAAATGACAGATTTGCGCGTCGGAACGATTGAATTTGCGCTGTTTTCGCAATCCCGGCGGTCCGTCATCGCGTATGAATTGACAGTCCTGTCGTCGCGGATACGATGAACCCAAACCCGGTAATTTGTCGCACTTTCGGCGCGTTCAATCGACCGGTTCCTGGCGTGGTCGGCGGCTGGCAATTCCCATCAATTTTTCCTTCGCCAGCGGTCCCGACGCGGCTGTACCACGCGAAATCTCTTTGAATGGCCGATTTGGCTGACAGCTTTGAACTTACAGGTTTCGCATCAACGAGCGGATTCGTCTCAAATGAAGCGTCTCAATTGGAAATTGGTCATCGGTCTCGCGGCGGGTTTTGTGGTGACCGTCGTCGGCGGCTGGGTTGTGCATCGACTGCAAATTCAGAGCACCTCCAACCAGTTGCTCGAGGAAGGCAAGCAACTGCATACGGCGGCTGCTGAACTCAAGAAGAAAGAGCCCAACAAGAAGGCCGAAGTCTTCGCCATGCTGGACGATTCGGCGGAAATGCTGGGCTTCCACTTGAAGTTCAATCCGGAAAATCCGGAAGTGGCGGATGAAGAGGCCCTCATTTACCACGAGATGATCCCTCTCGCCACCGCTAAGGAGATTCAGCGCGTGGTAGGGCAGGCGATTAACTCGGGCGAGATGGCCATCGTCAATTTCCCCCAGCAGCGGCACGACGACGTCCGCCGCAAGTTGGTGGACTTGTACCTGGCGATCGCCCAATACGGCGAGGCGGAAGAGCACTTGTCGAAGCTGCTGGAGGACAACCCCGACGACCGCGAGTTGTTAATCAAGCGGGCCCAATGCCTGGTGTTGCTGGCCAATTTCGACGAGGCCGAGAAGTTGTTGCGGGAAACCGTTAAAGCGGATCCGCACCAGATCGAGGCGTTCATCCTCTTGGCCGGGATCATTCGCGATCACGACAAAGACGCCGCGGCGGCGAACCAGCTGCTTGACGATCTCGTGGCGGCCAATCCTGATTCGTATCGAGCTTATCTGGCGCGGGCCACCGCCAACATGGGCAATGCGCAAATGGAGGAAAAGGTGCGCCTCGACGTGGCGAAGGCCTACGAGCTGGCTCCCAAGGAAATCGAGGTGTTGTTGGCCAAGGTCCACCTCGTAGAGCAGGACGAAGAGCCAAGCCAGGAAGAGCTGGCCGAATTGCGCGGCGTGGTGGAACAGGCGCTCGCGGACAACGACCAGGACGAGCGGTTGTACGGCGCGATCTGGCGCATTTGCCAGTTGGAACGCAATCCCGAAGAGGCGTTGCGGATTCTCGAGGAAGGCGCCCGCAAGCTGCCGGATTCGCCGCTGCTGATGCAATTGCTGGCGGAGCAGTATTTCGCGGCGAATCAAATCGACAAGGTGCGCGAGAAGGTCAAGGAACTGGAGAGCCAGAAGAATGTCCGCCCGGAAAGCGTGACGTTCTTCAAGGCCTGTATCGACATGGCGGATCGCAAATGGGAGGACGCGGTCAAGAAGTTCGCCGAAGTCCGACCCATGATGCCGACCAACACCAAGGCGATCGATATCCGCTTGGGACAACTCTACCGCATCTTGGATCGCCCGAATGAAGCGAAGGTGGTTTACCAACGCGTCCTGTCGGTGGATCCGAAAAACCTCGCCGCGCGGGCGGGCGTTGCCGTCGCCGAGCAGCGCTTAGGCCGCCCGACCGTCGCGATGCAGATGCTGAACGAAATCAAGACCGAGATCGGCCTGGAAAAATTCGCCCAGAACGCCGAGCTGCGCAATCTGTACATTCAGATGCAGACGGAAATGATCAATGAGCTGCCGGAGGCGCAGCGCGATTTCCGCGAGCTTAACGAAGTCGTGCTGGCGGCCCAAGGCGGCGCCGGCGCTGCGCAAAACGGCAAGATCGCGGGCAACATGCTCGCGTCGCAGATTCAGGTCAAGTTGGCCGAAGGCAAACCGGACGAAGCCAAGGCGCTGGTCGAGCAAGCTCTAAAGCAAGACGCGAAGAATGCCGGCTTGTGGGCGCTACTGGCGAACCTGATTGCGGACGAACCGGGCGGCGTGCCGAAGGCCTTGGACCTGGTGCGCAAGAAATCCGCCGAACTCAACCGCCCGCTGCAGTTGCTCGTGATCGAAATCTCGTTGGTTTCCTTGGGGAGCGACAAGGATCAAATTGCGAAAGACTTGGAGCAAATCGGCGTCGGGATGGAGAATCGTCCCACCGCGGAGCAGGAACGCGTCTACCGCGATCTTGGCGCAGCGTTCCAGCGCATCGACCGATTGCCCCAGGCGCTTTCGTATTGGCGCAAAGCGCGCAAAGCGCAGCCCTCCGATTCGAGCATCCTGACGCAAATGTTCAGCGCCGTCCGCACCGCAGGGGACGACGCACTCATGCAAGAGGTCATCGCGGAGATCCAGCAGCGCTACGGCAAGGATACCGAGGAGGATCTGGCCGCGCAAGCGGCGCGGATTATCTCGCTGGTCGACGCTAAGAAATGGCCGCAGGAACGGCTAGGCGAGGCGAAAGTCATTCTGGCGGAACTGGAAAAACGCAACAATCGCTCGGGCCCGCTGGCGCGTCTGAAGGGGGACGTCGCTCAGTTGGAAGGGGACATCGCGAAGTGCATCGAGTACTTAAAACAAGCGGTGGAGCGCAATGAACGCGACCCCGTAATGATCGCGAAGCTGGCCCACTTCTTGATGCTGCGCGGCCAGAATGAGGAAGCGAACGAGTTGCTGGGGCGCCTGAAGGCGGCCGGATACGGCCAATATGCCGACAAGGCCCGCCACGTGCAGGAAGCTCAGCAAGGAAACTATGACGGCTTGATCGCGATCCTTGAGCAGCACCTGCAGCGCGACGACAGCGACCTGACCAAGTGGCTCGATTTGGCCGTGGTGCTGCGGCAGGCGGGACGCGATAGCGCCGCGGAAGATCGTCTGCGCGGCGCCGTGAAGAAATTCCCCACGGACGAGCGTAGTTGGGTGGCGCTGGTCGCGCACCTGGCGGGCGTCAATCAACGCGCGGCGGCCGAGGCCGCTTTGCAGGAAGCGCGGTCCGCCGTGCCTAAGGAGAAGTTGCAGGGCACGGTCGCCATGTGCCGCGAAGCGATTGGTCCGCCGGGACAGGCGGCCAAGGAATATGACCTGTGGTTGACCGCGAACCCCAACGACTTGCGGGCCATGCGCGCCGCCGCGGCTTTTTACCTGACGCAGGTCGACGCCGACAAAGCGAATTCCGCCGCGCACCTGGAGGCCGCCACGAAGGTGCTCGATCGGATGATCGGCATGGCCAGCTCGGTGTCCCAGGAGGATCGGCAGTTCGTGGCCTGGGCGCGGACACGGAAGGCCCAGGCGCTGGGGAGCACGCAGCGACATCGGGACTTCCAGGAAGCCGTCAAGCTGCTCGATGAAAACCAGAAGGCCGGTGAGGAAACGACCACGGATCGCGTGCTGCGGGCCAAGATGTACGCCTTACGTCGCGAAAAGGTCTATCAGCGCGAGGGCGTGCGCTTGCTGCAGCAGTTGCGGCAGCAGGACCTGCTGAGCCCGACAGAAACACTTGGCCTCATCCAATTGCTCAGCGACACCGGCGAATGGACGCAGGCGCGAACTTTGTTGGCGGAGTTAGTTAGCAGCCAGCCCGACAATCAAGTCCTGCCGGCCGTGATGGTGAAACTGCTGATCGAGCATAACGAAGTGCAGCAATGCTCGAGCTACCTCGATAAACTGGACGAGATTGATCCGCGCTCGCAGTACGCGGTCTCCAGCCGTGGTCGCGTGCAGATCGCCACGGGCAAAGTGGAGGAGGGGGTGAAGACGCTGAAGTCGTTGATTCCGCGTCCGCTGCCGCCGGGGCAGGAAAACGCGCTCTACGGGGTCGCCCAGTTGCTCGATGAGCTGAAGCAAACGGACGCCGCGGAGGGGCTCTACGCGGAATATTATGCGGCGCGGCCGGCGTCGATTCTCACTTTTGCCGAGTTCCGGGCGCGACATGGCCGGACCGACGCCGCATTGGACCTGTGCGCCAGCGCCATGGCGAAGGGGTTCCCGCCGACGCAAGTCGTGCACGTCGGCAACGCCGCTTTGCGTCAGGCCAAGCCGGCGGCGACGCCGGAACAGTGCAAGCGGGTGGAGTCTTGGATCGACCAGGGGCTGGCCTCCAGCCCGGAACACGCGCAGACGCTGAATCTGATGCGGGCCGAGCTGTACGACTTGCAAGGCAAATACGATGACGTGGAACGAATCTACCGCCAGACGCTCGGCGACAGCGGCATCTCGGATGCGCAGCGGGCGCTCGTCGGAAACAACCTGGGCTATCTGCTGGCGATGCGGGGCCAAGGGGGCGACCTCGATGACGCGCTCAAGATGGTGAATGAGGCGATCGACATTCTCGGGCCGACCTCGGACCTACTCGACACGCGGGCGATGATCTATCTGGCGCGAAAGGACTCGCGGCGGGCGACCGAAGATCTCGAAATCGCCATGAACGAGGAGCCGAGCGGCGCCAAGTTGTTCCACTTAGCGCTCGCGCAGATGGATGCCGGGCTGACCGACAAGGCCAAGGCGAGCTATCAGAAAGCCAAGGACGACTATGGCTTCAACGCGTCGGACCTGGGCGCACTGGAGCAGAAGGAATTCGATCGGCTCAAGAGCGGCCTGGGGTTGTAAAGATCATGGAAGACGGCGGCGCATGGAAAGCGTTCTTCGACGCCTGGCCGGCTGGAATTCCGCGCGCAGGCGTCCTGGTGACGACGTTCAGCGAGCAGATTCCGTTCGAAGCTTTCATGCACAGCGCGTCGTTCGTGATGTTGGAGCGAAAAACTCCCGATACCTTGGGCGCCCGCAAGCTCGTGATTCCGTTTGCGGGAATCGCTTGCGTCAAGTTCGTCGATGTCATCAACGCCCAGTCGTTTATCCCCTGGGGATTTGTCGGTCCCGCCGCGGCAAAGAAGGCGCCCGCGTAATCGCTACATGAGGCGCGGGATCGAATCGGCGCGGAAAAAGTCCGCCGCAATTCTCGTCCGCCGCTGGTGGGGGACGGATTTAGACCTTAAACTATTCAGAAACTTGCGTGCTTGAATCGCGTCGGCGGGGCCACGCGGCGCGGATTCCACTACTCGTCAACACATTCCTTTTACGACCCGACAAGGAGATTTGCGTGTCCAAATCCAGCGAACAACCGGAAGCCGCCGCGGCCGCGGAATCGGCTCCGGCCCCCCAGCAGCAGCAACGTCAGCAGGTTCACGTCGACGACTCGAAGGCGAACGCCGCGTACGCCAATTTCTGCCGCGTGACGGGCACGCCGGAAGAGCTGATCATCGACTTCGGCCTGAACCCGCAACCGTTTGGCGTGCCGCAAGAGGCCGTCGTCGTCACGCAGCGAATCGTGACCAACTACTACACCGCCAAGCGGATGCTGCACGCCCTGACGCTGACCGTGCAACGTCACGAGCAGGCTTTCGGCGTGCTGGAAACCGACGTGCAAAAGCGCGTCGTCCCCAGCGTGCGCGCTCAAATGGCGGCGGCCGCCTCGGGTCAGAAGTAGTCTGCGCTCGATCGGCATCAGCCTGTTCCGTGAGAATGATCCCGTCGCTCGGTCGCGCGTTGGCGTCCGAGCGGCGTTTTTTTTGCGCGCGTCGATTCTTGTGAAGTGGGCGCGCGACCGTTACGTTCAGACGAGTAAGCGACTCCTACGCAACGCGTCGTGGGCATGATTTACCTGGACTATAACGCGACGACGCCGCTCGCCCCATGCGTGCAGGAAGGGATGCTGCCGTTTCTGGCGGAGCACTACGGCAATCCGTCGAGCAGCCACGCCCTTGGCAAGGCCGCGCATGCCGCGGTGGACGACGCCCGCGCGCGCGTGGCGGGGTTGTTGGGGGCGGACGCGGAAGAGATCGTGTTCACGTCCGGCGGCACGGAGAGCAATAATTTCGCGCTCAAGGGGCTCTTCGATGTCTCGCCGCCCGAGCGGCGGCACCTGGTGATTTCGGCGTTCGAGCACCCCGCCATCGCGGCGCCGGCGCGCTATCTGGAGTTGCGGGGCGCCAGCGTGACGGTTGTGGGATGCGACGCGAGGGGCGTCGTGAATCCGCAAGAGGTGGCCGCGGCCTTGCGCCCCGAGACATTTCTGGTCAGCATTATGTTGGCCAACAACGAAATCGGCACGATCCAGCCGCTGCGAGCGATCGCGGAGGTCTGCCACCGACAAGGAATCCCAGTACATACCGACGCCGCGCAGGCCGTGGGGAAGATTCCGATCCAAGTGACACAATTCGGCGTCGACTTGCTGACGGTCGCCGGGCATAAGCTTTACGCGCCGAAGGGCGTGGGGGCGTTGTATATACGCCGTGGCGTCCATATGGAGCCGCTCTTGCATGGCGCGGGACACGAGCGCGGACAGCGCGCCGGCACGGAGAACGTGGCGCAGATCGCGGGATTGGGCATCGCCGCGGAGTTTGCCGCGCGGCACTTGCAGGCGTCCGGCCAGCGACTGGAAGCCTTGCGCGATCGACTTTGGGCGCGGCTGCGGGAACACATCCCAGGGCTGACGTGGAACGGTCAAGGCGCGCCGCTCTTGCCTAACACGCTGTCGGTGAATTTTCCCGGTGTCGGCGGCGCGAAATTACTGGCCAGGGCGTCCGAAATCTGCGCTTCGACCGGCGCCGCATGCCACTCGGGCGAAGCGGCGCTGTCGGCGACGCAACGCGCGATCGGTTTGTCCCCTTCCGTGGCGGAAGGAACCGTGCGATTGAGTCTCGGCCTGTACAACGACGAAGCGGAACTCGATCGCGCCGCCGACCAGTTGATTGCGGCCTGGGAGGCGCTCCGATAAGCGATGTCGACGCCCTGGTATCAACTGCGAAACGAAACCGAGGTGTACTCGCCCGCGCTCTTGGTTTATCCCGATCGCGTGGAGCGCAACATTCGGCGGACGATCGAAATCGCCGGCGATGTCCAGCGCTTGCGGCCGCATGTGAAGACGCACAAGATGGCGGCGGTGTTAGCGCTGCAGTTGGCGGCTGGCATCGACAAGTTCAAATGCGCGACGATCGCCGAAGCCGAAATGGCGGCCGCCGGCGGCGCAGCGGAAGTGTTGCTGGCCTACGCGCCGGTCGGCCCGAACATCGCGCGGTGGCGGCGGTTGATGCAAGCGCACGCGAGCGTCCGCTTTGCGATGCTGGTGGACGATCCCGCCAACATTCGGGCCTGCGGGGCTGATTTTCATGCCCACTCGTTAGCGTGCGAGGCCGTGCTGGACGTTGACTGCGGCATGGGCAGGACGGGGATCGCGCCGGACGAGCGCGCCGCGGAACTGTATCGCCTCATCGTACGCACGGCGGGACTCGCGCCGGGCGGCCTGCACGTGTATGACGGGCAGATCGTCGACCCCGATTTATCCGTACGCCGAGTTCAGTGCGATGGGGCCATGCTGGGCGTGCTGGCGCTGCGCGATCGACTATTGCGGGAGGGGCTGCCTGTGCCGCGTCTGATCTGCGGGGGCACGCCGACGTTTGGGATTCATGCAGAACACCGCGATCGCGAGTGCAGTCCCGGCACGACGGTGTTTTGGGACGCCGGATATGGTCGCAAGTATCCGGAACTGCCCTTCGAACCGGCCGCGCTGTTGCTGACGCGGGTGATCAGCAAGCCGCGCCCTGGGCGGCTGTGTGTTGATTTGGGTTACAAGGCCGTGTCCGCGGATCAGCCGCACCCGCGCGTGCAGTTTCTGAATCTGCCCGACGCGCAGGCGGCCGTCCATAGTGAGGAGCATTTGGCCATCGATACGAGCGCGGCCGATCAATTTCAAGTCGGCGACGCGCTGTACGGAGTGCCGCAGCACATCTGTCCCACGGTGGCGCTGCACCGCGAGGCGATCGTCGTCCGCGACAGCGTGGCGTGCGAGCGCTGGCCGGTGACGGCGCGTGACCGAGTGATCACGATCTGAATCGTCGCTAATACTTGATCAGGCTGAAGAGATCGTAGCGACTGAGGCGCTGGGCGCCGGCCAGATCGCTTAGCTCGATAACGAACGCACAGCCGGCGACGGTGGCTTTCGCCTTTTCGATCAGGTTGCAACAGGCCTCGATCGTGCCCCCCGTGGCGAGCAGGTCGTCGACCAATAAAACGCGCTGGCCGGGCGCGACGCCGTCGATGTGGATTTCCAGCGTATCCGTGCCGTACTCCAATTCGTAGTGGAAGGCGTGCGTCTCGAAGGGGAGCTTGCCGGGCTTGCGAATCGGCACGAAGCCGACGCCCAGTTCGATCGCCAGCGGGGCCGCGAAGATGAACCCCCGCGCCTCGGCGGCCGCGACGACGTCGATCTGCCTGCCCTGGTAATGGCCGGCCAGGCGATGGATCGACTCGCGCAACGCTTCCGGCGCAGCCAGCAACGGGGTGATATCGCGAAACACGATTCCCGGCTTGGGAAAATCGGGAATGCTGCGGATGTAGTCTTCGAGCTTCAAGTAGACATTGTCCTCTTAAGAGCGACCGTAAGAGGCGTCTCCTGACGCCGATGGCACGACGCTGGCTGCCAGCATGGACGGTTGATTCGGCGCAACAACTCGTCCCATCGGCGTCGGGAGACGCCTCCTACAGGTTTCGTTTGAAGCGTGATGTTTGCTACACCTGTCCGGCCGCTGGCACCACGAATGGTTTGCGATACTCGCGTGTGAGCATGGCTTGCGCCTGCTCGTGGCCGGGGATGGATTCGTTGTCGGCGTCGATCTTCAGCGGGATGCCGCACCAGAGCTTCGCTTTGCCGAGATCGACGCCGCGCTCGCTGAGGTGTCCCTTGAAGCGATCCCAGGTTTCCAGGTCGATGTGCTGCCCGCTCAGGTAGGACTCGCAGTCGGGCGCATTGAGGTGCTCGCCCAACTGCATCGAGATGTTGCCCAAGTGGCACAGCGCGCTGGAGAGATGCCCCTGCTCGATGTCGGCGTTCAACTCCTGGTAGTTGCGGCTGCGCACGGCGCGGACGAAGTTCTCGTAGTGGACGCCGTCGCCGCCGGGGCCTTTGAATTCCTGGATCACCTTGCCGTCCAGGTCGAAGGCCGTGGAGTGGTTGTACCCGTCGTTCACGACGTAGCCGGCCGTGCCCTCGAAGATCACGCCGACCTTAGCGCCGCGGAGGGCTTCGGTTTCCAATCCGCGGACCTCAAAGATCAGTTTCTTGTCGCCGTAGATGTGTTCGACGATCTGCGTGTTCGCCACTTCGCCGGCGTCTTCGTAGCCGAAGCGGCCGCCGTAGCTCAACACCCCCTCGCTCAGTCGATCGACGCCGATCCCCCAGCGGGCGATGTCCATCTGATGAATGCCCTGATTGCCGAGGTCGCCATTGCCCTGGGCCCATTGCCAGTGCCAGTCGTAGTGCAGCCTTTCGCGCGTGAGCGGCTCCAGCGGAGAAGGGCCGCACCAGAGGTTGTAATCGACCGATTTCGGCCAAGGATAACAGCCGCGCGGGCCGATGGAATCGCGCCGCTTGTAGCACAGCCCACGGGCGATCTTCAATTCGCCGATGCCGCCCTGACGGATGAATTCGATCGCCTTGTAGGTGCCGGGCATGGAGCGGCACTGCGTGCCCGTCTGGCAGATGCGCCCGTACTTGCGGGCGGCTTCGACCATGCGGCGGCCTTCGCTGACGTTGTGGCTGACCGGCTTCTCGACGTACACGTCTTTATTGGCCTGCATCGCCCAGATGCTCACCAGCGCATGCCAATGGTTGGGCGTGGCCGTGGTGACGATATCGACACTCGGGTCGTCGAACACCTCGCGCATGTCTTGGACGTACTTGGGCCGATGCCCCTGGGATTTCTCCACTTCATCCATGTGCGCCTGGGCGCGCTGCTCGTCGGCGTCGCAGAGATAGGTGATGGCGGCGTCTTTGCGTTCGCGAAAGTGCCCAATGTGGCTGCCGCCGCGCCCGCCTGCGCCGATGATCGCCACGCTTAATCGCTCGTTGGCGCTAGCGCCTTGAACCGGAGCGTCTTCGGCCGCGACCAGTTCGCCGGCGGCGCTCATGGCCAAGGCCGCGGAGGCGGCGAACATCGAATCTTCCAGGAAGCGACGGCGAGAGAAGGGAGGCATGGGATGGCTCCGTGGGAAAAGACAGCGCGGGGCGTATTGGCGGGGGACTACCGGACTGGGGGTCGAGTAGCATTTTGATCGGTCAGCCGTCGCGAGTCCACCGGTATGGGGCGGAATCTCCCAGGCCGACCGTGGGAAGGTCCGCGCAGCTCGCGATGAGTGGTCCGTCACAAGTCGATTTTAGGGGCATGGCGCCCAAAGAAAAACGTGGGTGACTGGGGGCGAATGTACGCATTCGCCCCCAAGCAAACTCGACGCTGTTCGCAAATGTCAAGCGCGACCGTTAATCCGCTGGGGGCGAGCAAGTACGCTCGACCCCAGCCACCCACGCTGTTAATTGTTCCTGGTTACCCGAAAACCGATCTATGACGAACCACTAACAGGTTGCCGCGCGCCAGTAATTCTGGCATACCAGTTGCGATGGAAGGGCGGCCGCGGTCCGGCGCCGCGCAAGAAACCATCCGCACGACCGAGATCAAGATGCC
>Ga0073934_10010619_pt1 | contig 11390 bp, 1 predicted proteins | sample LarsenN4metaG_FD_76834 | JGI IMG/M metagenome (GOLD analysis project Ga0073934, IMG submission 76834) | Hot spring sediment bacterial and archeal communities from British Columbia, Canada, to study Microbial Dark Matter (Phase II) - Larsen... ...
GGACTGGCCGAGTAAAGGGCGCCGACATTGTAAATGACCCGGTGATTGCCCCAGGCAAAGGTGGCGTCGAGCGGCTCATTGCTGTTCCACTCGCGGAGCGTCCAGGCGTCCAGATTCGCCTGCGTCAGCCAGAACCGATACGTGCCCATCGGCCCGGGATACTCCGTCTCCCCCACGTGCGCCAGGCACTCCCGCGCCGGGGCGTCGCCCGGGAAACGGCTCGCAGCCGGCGCGGCCGCCGCGTCCTCGGCCTCGATGTAAAAGGCCACCAGCGCGTTGTCCGGCTGGCCGGGAATCGTCGCTGAATAAATGCCGTCGCCGGCCAGCGTGTCGCCCCCCGTGCCGTCATCGCGCATCAGCACCTCCGTGTAACTGGCCCCGGGGTCGAGCCGGTAACGCAGCCGCACCGCGCCCACGCCGTCCGGATCCGTCACCCGGGCGCTGACCACGAACGGCTGTTGCGCGGCGGGGAGCACGGGCGCGTGTGTGGTCCCGGCGATGGCGGGGCCGGCGTTGGCCACCCGGCGGCTGTTGGGCAGGCCGGGCGTGCCCGGGTTGGCGGGCACATTCATGACCACCGACGCCTCCAGCCACTGCCCGCGCACCCGCAACAGGCAGTGCCGCGCGCCTTTGAGCCAGCGCATCTTCGCGCGGATGGTGCCGTTCTGGCTGGTGGGCAACGTGGCGATGCGCGTCCAGATTTTGTTCGGTCCGGGGTCGCCGCGGTCCACTGCCACCACGTGCAGCGCCTTTGTGCCGCCCACACCCGCGCCGTCCTCAATAAACGACGGGCGATGCGTGCCCACAAAATTCCAGTTGGTCGCCCCGCCCTCGAACCCGCCGTTGAGCACGCGGTTGACCGCGGGGTTGGCTGCGGACACGCATTCGAGGTCGTCCACCAGGCATTCGCCGGCATCCTGCATGAGAATCTCGAAACGATCGGGCGTGCCGTTGCCGCTGCCCATGCCCAGGTCGAGCAGGGCGGTGAAGTCCACCACCGTCCACGGCGCTTTCTGGCTTTCGTCGCTGTCCGCCCAGTTCGCCGCGAAGCGGGTGTCGGCCCGCGGATCCACCAGCTCGAGCGAGCTGCCGCCGCCATCGCTCCACCGGCCCCACCGGCCGCCGTCCCCGTAGGTCACTTCATTCACCGTAATGTAGGAGATGTTGGTGCGGATGCCGCCCTGGGCGTTGGTGCGCAGGGTGACCAGCGGCATCTCGAGGGTCAGGCGCTCGCCGCCGTTGGCCAACGCGCCCTGGTAATCGCCCACCGTGTTGGCCGCGTTGAGCTGCGGGTAGCGGGCCAGGAGGTTGGTCCGGTTCTCGGCCACCACCAGGTAACCGCCCGCCGGAATCACCACGTTCGAGGGGAAGGTGTAGTTGATGCCGCCGGCAAGCTGCCAGCCCCCCACGTCCACGGCGCTGGCGCTGCGGTTGAACAACTCGACGTACTCGTCCTCGTTCGACCCGGAGATCGGGTGATACATGATCTCGTTGATCACCACCGGGCGCTCGAGCGCCGGGCTGTTCAGCGCGCCGGCCGTGGGCGCGGCCAGCTCGCTCCACAACGGCGAGCCGTCCGGGCTCCGGCCGCGGCTGACGTTGGCCGCCTGCCCGCCGAAACGCAGCGCCTCGAGGACGCGCGTGCGCGCCGGGTTCCAGAGGAAAATCTCATCGCCGTCGCTGCTCAGGGCAAAACCCAGCTCCGTCTCGGTGAAGCTGAGGAAACCCCGCGGCCCCAGGGTGGTGCCGGCGGCGATCTGGTATTTGGGCGCGGAGGGATCGTCGCTCAACCACGCGCCCGACAGGTCCACCGTCTCGTTCGAGGCGTTGTAGAGCTCGACGAAATCCGCCAGCGGCGGGTCCGAATTGGCCAGATACTCGTTGATCACCACCGCGCGCAGCGGCTCGGGACCCCACCCGTCGGCCCGGCCGGGCGAGCCGCCGATCACGTCGCTCACGCCCCAGGCGCGCGGATCGGCCTCGCCGTAACTGGCCCGGCGCAGGACCAGGGAATGCCCCGCCCCATCGGCCGCCACCGGCCACGGGGCCTTGTCGTTGTAGTTCACTTCCAGGACCACGCCGCCCACGGAGTTGATCAGGCGCAGCGTCCCGCCCTCGTTGGGCAGGTTGTTGGTGAAGGGGCCGAACACGCCCGTGATCCCGTAAAACGCCTCGGCGGCCGCCGGATCGCGCGCCACCACCACGTAGCCGCCCGGCGGCAGCGTCACGCCCGCGGGAAAAGTGAACGCGATGTCGCCCGCCAGACGGAAGCCCCCCAGGTCCTCCTCAAACAAATCCGGGTTGTGCAGCTCGACGTACTCGAGGCTGTTGGTCGCCCAGCCGTCCGGCGGATTGTACATGATCTCCGAGAAGACCAGGCCGGTCTTGCGCGTGCAGGGCGCCAGCGGCTCGAAGGGCAGCGGCGCGTTGGTCACAATCGTCCCGCTGGCCGGCGCGAAATCCCGGAAAGAAGCCGTGGCCGGCGCGGTGTCGCTGTTGGCGCACACCGCGTAGCCCACCTGGACGGTGTCCGGCATGGCCACCTGCCGCGCCCCGAGGAAGTGCCACACCCGCCCGTCCAGGCTGGCCAACCCCTCGAACTGCTGCCCGGCCCGCCGCAGCCGCAGCCACGTGTAGGGATGATTCACCGGAAAAGCCCCCGCCGTGGCCGCGTTGGTGCTCCCCGCCGACCGGCCCTGGAAGAAACAACCCGCCGGACCCGGCGTGGCCCACACGGCGGCAAAGGCGTCATTGGTCTCCAGCCCCGCCCGCGCCATCAGGCCGCCCCGCGCCCACACGTCGCTGAGGGTGACGGCGCTGACCCGCACCGCGAGGTCGAAATCGCCCGTGCGCGACTCGAAGCCCAGGGTGAACTGATCGCTCACCCCGCCCAGACCCGCGCCGCCGGCGGTGATGTCGTAACCCCCGCCGCTGGCCGCCACCGCGCTGGCCGTGGCCGGCCCGCCAATATCGCGCAGGCGGAACGGCGTGGCCACAAACGCCGCCGCCGTGTTCGGCGCCAGGGTGTTGGGCGTGGCCGCCAGATCCTGCACCTGGCTGACCACCGCCGTGTAAACCTGGCTGAACACCAGCGGCCCGCAGAAGATCAGCACCGACCGCCCATCCGCATTCAACACCGCGCCGGTCAGCGCCACCGGCCCGGCCGGACCCGTCAGCGTGTAATGGGCCAGGTTGGTGGCCGTGGCCGCCCGCACGCCTTCCGAGAACAGGACTTCAAACGCGCTCGCCCCCGCCCCCGACGCCCGCACCACCAGCGGCGCCGTGGTGTCGGGCGTGACCTCGAGCACGGCGTTGCTGCTGACGGCAAAGTAATTGGTTCCCTGAACCGTGTTGGTGGCCCACAAGCGGACCACCGCCCCGTTTTCCGCCAGCGTCGGCACATAACTCAACACCAGGTTGGTGGCCCCCGGCACCAGCACCCCGTTCACCTCCCACTGCACCGCGTAGGGCGGCCGCCCGCTGAGCGCGGCCCGGAACGAGGCCGGCGTGTTCTCGACCACGCTGGCGTTGGCCGGCTGCGTGTGGATGAGCACGGGCCCGTCCCGCGGCGGCAGGTCCGGCCCGGCCTCGTAGTTGGCCGCCACCGCCGAAGCGGGCAAAGCCATGTTGTAGATGCGGAACTCGTCAATCCGCCCGATGAAATACGGGTCGGCCGAATACTGCGAGCGGCCCAGCCAGTCGTTGGCCGTCACGCCAATGGCCGCCGGCGTCAGCGTAAAACCGGTGCTCTCCCCCGCCAGCACCCCATCCACATACAACCGGGCCGTGCGGCTGGCGGCGTCCTGGGTCCAGACGATGTGATGCATCACGTTGTTGGCCGGCAGGGCGGCGTCCACCAATTGCTCGCCGCTGCCCTGGTTGTAGGCCACGCGCAAGGTGCTGCTGCCCGAGGGCCAGGTGAGAAACATGTTCACCCCGGCGGCATTGCCGAAATCCCACACCCGCGCCCAGTTGCCCGAGCCCCCATTCATCACCCACGTCTCGAAGGTGACCGACGTGTAGCCGGTGACCAGATTGTCCGGCAGGTCCACGTAGGCGCTGCCGCCGCCAAACACCACCTGCCCGCCCGAGAGGCTCGCCCCCACCAGCGTGCCGTGGGCGCCGCTGATCAGGTCGTTGGCGTTGCTGGCAAAATTGTAGCGGTGCCGCAGCGTCTCGGCGATGGTCAGCACCGTCAGCCGCGCCACCGCGCTGGTGGCCGTGTAGGGCGTGCCGTCCGACACATTGGCCGCCACGCAATGGAACCCGGCCCCCTGGTCGGCCACCGTGACCGGCCCGACCGTGAGGGTCCGGTTGGTGGCCCCGGGCAACAGCGCGCCGTCGCGGTACCATTGATAGGTGATGGGCAGCGCGCCCTCGGCGATCAGGCTGAACACGGCCTGCCCGCCCTCGCTGGCCGACGCATCCTGCGGCTGCCGGCTGATGGCCACCGGCCCGCTGGGCGGCACCAGCGCCGGGCCATAAGCGTAATTGTTCGCCACCTCGGCGGCGCTCAGGCACCCGCCGTGCACCCGCACCGTGTTCAGGTAACCGCTCAACCGCAGGGTCGAGGTCAGCGTGCTCGCGTCGGACCGCTGCGTGCCCAGGTTCACGCTGAACCCCGCGTGGGTATTGAGCGCCGCGGGCAAGACCTTGCTCACCCGCAACGCCCCATCCACGTAAACGCTGGCGGTGCGGTTGCCGTCGTAAGTGTAAACAATGTGGTGCCATTGCCCGGCCCCCGGCACCCGCGGCGCGTCCGGCCAGCCCAGGTCGTACGACCCGCCCCAATGCCCGATCGCCCCGTAGCCCGCCGCGCCCACGTTGCTCCCATAATTGATGGACAGGTTCGAGCCCTCCGGCCCGCCCCGGCGCGACCAGCTCACCAGCGTCTCCTCGTCGGCAATCGAGGGGTTATACACCCACACCTCGACCGAACGGTCGCTGGCCCCCTCGAGGTCCGGCACCGAGGCCGGCCCCAGGTAATAATCCGTCGAGCCATTAAAGAAGACGCCGGGGATGCCGGTGCCCTCCACGTTGTTCACGTTGGTCGGATTGCCGCCGCGGGTGAAATGGCCCAGGCTGCCCGCGTTCAGCCAGGTCGCCGCGCCCGCGGTGCCGTTGGTCGCCCGCAGGTCCACATGCAGGACCCCGGCGATGACCAGGTTGGTCTGGCCCGGTGCCGAAACGCCCGCCAGGACAAACAGAGAGCCGCCCACCACCAGGGCGCGCAGGATTCGATCGTTCATAAATTGAGGAATGAGGTGCTGTTCAAAAGGAAATCGGGCGGGCGATGCCGCGCACCGCCCGCCCGTCAGTTACCCGTTCAGATGGCGTCCATGACCGGGTTGGTTGTCAGCTCATGACTCCGGCGTGGTTTTCTCTCTAGGGATAGACCGCCCGGTAGAACCGCACCGCCGGTCGCGGCGTGGTTTGGTCCTGCAGGCTGACCAGCCCCGTGCCGTCGGCCCGCACCACCTCGAGCAGCGTCCAGTTCTCCAGGTCGGGCGACACCAGCACCCGGTAGGTCCGGTAGGGCACGCCCTGGAAGGTCAGCACCGGCGCCGGCCCGCTCACGACCAGGCCCAGCGTCTCGGCCACCGGCGCGACCACCGTCACCACCACCGTGCCGGTGGCGCTGCCGCCGCGGCCGTCGCTCACCGTGTAGGTGAAGGCGTCCGTGCCCGTGAACCCGCTCGGGGCCGCGTAGGTGATCACGCCGTTGGTCAGGCCGACCACCGCGCCGTTGGTGCTCAGCGCGCTGACCGCCGTCACCGTCAACGTGTCGTTGTCCGCGTCGCTGTCATTGGCCAGCAACAGCGCCGCCGGGATCAGCTCGGCCTGGCCTTCCTCCGCGCCCGCCACATCATCGCCCGCCACCGGCGGGGTGTTGACCGCCAGGGTGGCCGAGGCGCGCGTGATCTCGGCGCCGAGGGCGTCGGTCACCACCACCTCGTATACGCCCGCGCTGGTCCCCTGCACATTGGGCAGCACCAGGGTGGCGTTGGTTTCATCGAGCAGTTCATTGCCGTCCTGGTACCACTGATAGAAGAGCGGATCGCAGGTGGCGATGGTGATGCTGAAGCTGGCCACCGAGCCGGCGGCGTTGGTCTGGTTCTGCGGCAGCGCGATCACCGTCCACGGATCGTTGCTCAGCAACTGGTCCGGCCCGAGCTGGAAGGTCTGCCACACCTTGCACGGCGCCAAGGCCTGGCTGTAGATGCGGAATTCCGTGATGCTGGCGTTGAGCATGGCGTCGGCCCCGAACTGCGCCCGGCCGATCCAGTTGTTCAGCGTCACCCCCAGCGAAGCCGGCGTCAGCGTCATGCTCGTGTTCGTGGCCACCGGCACGCCGTCCACGTAGAGAACGCCCGTCTGGGTGGCCTCGTCGCTTGTCCACACCACCTGCTTGAGCACGCCCTGCGGCAGCCGCGTGCCCGCCCACTCGAGGAGCTGCTCGCCCGCGCCGCCGCCCGTGACCGTGTAGGCCCCGCGCAGCGTGCCGAAGCCCGACTGCGGCGAGAGGAACATGTAGGACGTGCCGCTCGGCGTGGTCCCGAACGGAAAGTCCTCGCCGCCGGTGCTGTTGCCAAAGTCCCAGAGGCGCGCCCAGTTGCCCGAGCCATGGTCAATCAACCACGCCTCGACGGTGATGTTGTTGTTGCTCGTGAACATCCCGTTGGGCAGGTTCACGTACTGGTTGACGCCGTTGAGCCGGACCGCGCCGTCGGCGATGACCGGGTTGTTGACCAGCTCGCCGTGGGCCGTGCCCACGCTGTCCGAGGCGTCTGTCGTGAACGAGTAGCGGTGCTGGAGGGTGTCGGCCGCGCGCACCACCGTCAGCGTGGCCACGGCGCTGGTGGCCGTGTAGGTGTTGGCGTTCTCGCTGTTGGCCGCCACACAATAGAACCGCGCCCCGGTGTCGGCCAGCCGCACATTCTCGACCCGCAGCGTGCTCTCCGTGGCTCCCGGAATCTCCGCATCGTCACGATACCACTGGTAGGTGATGGGCGCCCCGCCAATGGCCGAGACGGAGAAGACCGTCGCGCCATACTCGACCGCCGTCCGGTTCTGCGGATGACCCAGGATCGCCACCGGCCCGCCCACCACCGGCATGCCGAAACCATAGTTGGCCGCCACCTGGGCCGGGGTCATGGCCCGGGAGTGCACCCGCACGGCCGCCACCGAGCCGGAGAACGGCAGCGTGTAGCCCAGCGGCGGGTAGTTGTAGGCCGAGCCCAGCGTCACCGGGTCGCCGTCCCACACGTTCAACGTCTTGGTCTCGGTCGCGTTCAGCGTCCCGTCCACATACACGTTCTCCGTCGTGCCGTCATAGGTGACCACGATGTGATGCCAGAGGTTGGACGCCGGCACGCCGCCATCGAAGCCCATGTCGGGCCAATCCCAGTGCGCCACCACGCCAAAGGCCGTGCTCGTGCCGTAGCCGAAGGCCGCGTAGCGCGGCGAGGTGCCCCGGCGCGCCCATTGCAGGATCCACTCCTCGTTGCTGATCACCGGATTCAACACCCAGTACTCGACCGAGAAATCCTCCGCCCCGCCCGTCGAGCGCAGGCCGGTGACCTGCTTGGGCGCGTTGAACGTGGCCCGCAGCCGGTCGCCCCCGTCAAAGCTCACCGCAACCTGGCCATTGACCGTGCCGTAGCCCGGGCAGGTGGTAGCCGCGCCGTCCGCGGCAAAGCTCCCGCCCAGCACGCCGTAGTTGATCCAGTTGGTCACCTGGCCGGTGGTGTTGAATTGCAGGCCGCGGCCCGCGCTCAGGTCCACCAGCAGCAGGCCGGCCACGCCAAAGCCCGGCTCATTCAAGGTGCTCGTCCAGGCCGTGCCCGGCATGTCCTCCTGGTAATTGATCAACGCGCCCGCGCCCGCGTAGGGATACACCGCCGCGTGGTAAACCGTGTTGGGCAACAGACCGCTCACCGTCACACTCGCGTTGGTGCCGGCATAGACCACAAAGGTGCCGCCGCCCAGGTCCGCCCCCATCTCGAAGTTCGGGTTGGCCGCGTAGGTCGTGCCGTCCAACGGCGCCGCCGTCACCGCACTGCCCTCGCGCAGCAGCACCAGCACGCCCTCCGTGCCGCCGCCCGCCACCCAGGAGAGGGTCACGCTGTTGTTGTCCACCGCGCTCATCTGCGCGTCCGAGAGCGGTTCGGGCTCGGTGACAAACTCGACCTCCGGCGAGTACTTCAGCCCCTCGACCGCGTTCGAGGCGTAGGCGCGGATGTAGTAATGCCCGCCCGCGTTCAGGCCCGTGCGCGTCTGCGCAAAGGTGAAGGGCGCGTTGGTCGCCCCCTGCGTCTCGAGGGCGTTGGCCGTGGGATGGGGCGCCGTGTCCAGCACCGTGCCCCACGCGCTCACCCCATTGCCGCCATCGGAGTTGACCGCCGCCGTCAGGCTCACCTCGTTCATCCCGATGTCCACCAGCGCCGGCGCGCCCACGTTCAGCGGGCTGGTCAGCGGCGTCACCGGCCCAAAGGTCAGGAAACTGCCCGGTGCGCTCTGGTTGTCGTAGCAGGCGCGCACCCAGGCCGGCGAACGCCCGACCCGCTCCACGCGCACCTCGTCCAGTTTGCCGTTCATGATGCGGCCCCAGCCCACGCCGCCGATCTGGACCGGGTTGTCATTCAGGCTGGGCACCGCCTTGGTCCACGAGGCCACCCGCACGCCGTTGGTGTAGAGCGCCTGGGTGTTCCCGCTCACCGTCCCCACCACGTAGATCCACGTGCCCACGCCGCCCGCGTTGGCCACCGGCGCCGTGGTGTCCCCGCCCCACGGCAGGGTCTCGTGCCGCAGCGCCGTGCCCTGCTGCCAGAAGAAGATCACGCCGTCCTTGCAGATGAAAATGCCGTCGCGGCTGGCGTCCCGCAGCCACACCCAGGCCGAGAGCGTCATGTCCGTCACGTCAATGTCGCCCACCGCGGTGGCGCCGTTGCCCACGGCCGCGTTGTAATCCTGCGCCGGGCCGATCAGCCCGGGCGTGGTCGTGACCGCCGCCGGCGCGATGATGCTCGTGCCGTGGTAACCGTTGCCGCTCGAGTCGCGCACATAGGCGTTGGTCATGTGCCACACCCCGGCAAAACCGTCGTTCCACGTGGCCCCGTTCTGCGTGTACGGCGCGAAGGACAGGCCGCCCTTGCCCCAGACCATGTTGATGACCGCCCCCGGCGTCAGCGCCGGCACCTGCACCCAGACGTAGGAATTGCCGCCCGGTTCCCACGACTCGATTTCGTAGTTCAACTCCGCTCCGTCCGCCGAAGTGAACCGCAGGTCCGCCCCGCCCGAGAGCAATTGCGCGTAGTCGAACCCGGCGATCCCGCCGTGCAACACCACCAGCGCCGGGAAGTTGAACAGCGGCTCCGCCTGGGTGTAGCCCCCGAAGGTGATGGTCGCCGTGTAATTGAAACCCGTCGTGTCAAACGCCGTCTTCGTGGTGAAGCTGCTCGAGGCCTCGGCCCACGCCACCCCGAATGCATTCGAGGCGTAATACCGATAATAGTAGGTCGTCCCCGCCGTCAGCCCGGTCAGCGCCGCGGCCAGGGCCCCCGGCGCCCGCACGCCCAGGTCCACCATCCCGGCCCACGCCTGCGGATCCGTCCCGCCGTCCGCCGGCCCCCAATACAACCGCACCTGGGTCACACCGTAGTTGGTGGCCGTCAGTTGGCCCAGGGCATAACCCGAGGTGACCGTGGCCCCTTTGGCGGCCAGGTTGGCAATGACCGGGCTTCCGCCCGTGGTGAACGTGCCAAAGCCCGACCACACTTCACCCAGAGAATTGCTCGCCAGGATCCCATAGGCATAGGTGGTCACCGGGGTCAGCCCGCTCAGCGCCACGGCCACAGCCCCATCGGTGAACAGCCCCGCATAGGTGCTGGCCGCCCAGCCGGCCTTGTTGGTGTCGGCATTGCTCGGCCCGTAGAACACCCACACGCCCGTCGGCTCGCCCGCGCCGCTCAACTGGCCGTTGACCGTCGCCGAAGTATCCAGCACCGCGCTCACGGGCAACCGGACCAGTTGAGCCGGCACCGTCCCCGTCGCCGTCATCCCCGCCGCGTAATTGGCCAACACCTGGCTCGGGGTCAACGCCGCCGAATGCACCCGCAACGCCTTGAGCGACCCCGTAAACGGAATGCCGGTGGCGTAATTGAAATTGGCCTCATACGCCTGGCCCAGCGTCACCGGATCTCCCTCCCAGAGGTTCAGAGACTTCGCCTCCTGAGCATTCAGAACACCATTGGTATAAACACGTTCCGTCGTTCCATCATAGGTGATGACAATGTGATGCCAGAAGCCCGCTGGCGGCGTCGAGGCCGCGCCGGCCGTGCTGATCCCCTCCCCGAACCCGATGTCCGGCGAACCCCAGTGCGCCGCCGCCCCGAACGCCGCGCTCGTCCCGTAGCCAAACCCCGCGAACCGCGCCGTGGTCCCCCGCCGCGCCCACGCCAGAATCCATTCCTCGTTGGCCACAGCCGGGTTATAGACCCAATACTCGACCGAAAAGTCATCCGGCGTGGTCCCCACCCGCTGCCCGGTCAGCATGTCGGGCGCCGGGAAACTCGCCTTCAGCCGATCCCCTCCATCAAAAGTCACACAAGCCTCCCCACCCACCACGTCATTGCTCGGGTAGGTGGTGGCCGCGCCATCCACATTGAACACCCCGCCCACCGTCCCGTAATTGGTCCACCCGCTGATCGAAGCGTCGGGATTCACCGCCACGCCCCGGGTCGCGTGGAGGTCTATGAGCAACTGCCCCGCCACCTCGACCTGCGCCGGCGTGTTGACCACCAGGCCCAGCAGCGTCACGACCGCCGGGCACAACCACTGTTTCATTGCCTTGCTGATTTTCATACTCGCAGACGATTTACAGCCTTCCTCCAGACCCGCACCCGGGCCGACAAAAGGGCCCAGGCGCGTCTCCGGCATCATTTCTGTTTATTGCTTAAGCTAAGTAAATACAGTTGGACCAGAAATCAAGCTTTGTCAAGTGATTTTTTCGTGAAATGAACCTCCAGCCTCAGTGCCTCCAGCGGCCCGTTGCCCCGGAGCGTTCAAGGGGCAAAACAGGGCCTCGCGCTCGACCCCCCCCAATGTCTCCGACCGCTGCCGACTGGCCGCAGGGTGCCGCCGGAAGCGGGCTCCACCTCCGCAAGCCACAGCCGGGGAGGGCGTCCTGCCTCCAGCCAGGACGGAGGACAGCATCGTTATACCGCTGGTGTGCAGCTACTTGGAACCGGCGGCGGCGGATCCCTGCCGCAGCGCAGCGTCCCGGGGCCGGGGCCCGACCGGGGCCTCGAGGTCGCCGCAGGCGAACTGCACGGCGTCGAGATAGAACGCGAGGATGCGCGGGTCCCAAAAGAGTTCGGTGCGGTGGCCAA
>Ga0073934_10010620_pt1 | contig 11388 bp, 8 predicted proteins | sample LarsenN4metaG_FD_76834 | JGI IMG/M metagenome (GOLD analysis project Ga0073934, IMG submission 76834) | Hot spring sediment bacterial and archeal communities from British Columbia, Canada, to study Microbial Dark Matter (Phase II) - Larsen... ...
CACGATCGTGTTCAACGGGGAAATCTACAATTACGTAGAGCTCCGGGAGGAACTCCGGAGGAAGGGGCATGTCTTCGTCAGCTCGGGCGACACGGAGGTCGTCGTCCATGCGTATGAGGAGTGGGGTCCGGAATGCCTCAGCCGCTTCAACGGGATGTTCGCCCTGGCTATTCTGGATGTTCCGAGGGAGAGGGTCTTCCTCGCGCGGGACCGCTTCGGCGTGAAACCCCTTCACTTCACAATCGTGGAAGGCCGCCTGGTGTTCGCGTCGGAAATCGGGGCGATCCTGGAGACGGGCCTGGTAGACCCTACGCTGGATCGGCACACGGTGCTGGACTATCTCACCTTCGGGATAACAAATCACAGCGAAGGGACCTTCTTCGCGTCCGTCCGTCAGCTCCCGGCGGGCCATTTCGGCGTCGTACAAAACGGGCAGGTCACAACGGCACCGTGGTACAAACTGGAGGCCGCGGAAGAGAGTACACACGCCGACGAGGAAGGAGCATCGACCGCGAGGTTCCTGGCGCTCCTCGAGTCTTCCGTCCGACTACGGATGAGAAGCGATGTGCCCGTCGGCGTCCTGCTCAGCGGGGGCCTCGACTCCTCAGCAATTCTCGCGGTGAGTGCGAAAACCCTCAGTCAGCGTAACATCAAGGCCTTTTCTGTGTCGTTCCCCGGGAGTCCCCTCGACGAGACACGATTTGCGAAGATTGTCGCCACCGCGTGCTCGGTGGAACATGAGGTAGAACTTGCTGAGACGTTGAAAACCGACGACCTCTTGGAGTGTGTCCGCCATCAGGGGGAGCCAGTCACTTCGCCCTCCGTTCTCGCCCAGTGGTTGGTCATGAAGGCTGCCCATCGACACGGGATGCGCGTCTTGTTGAGCGGGCAGGGGTCGGACGAATACCTCGCCGGGTACGAGTACTTCGATGCGTTCGCGATCCTGAGCGCAGCCGCGCACGGACACCTCGGGACCGCGCTGAGACACCTGCTCAATGAACGGACTGCACCGAGGCTCCCGATAATCCTGTCAGAAATCGCTTACCTCCTCTTCCCACCTGAGGTCCGGTCGTGGGCCCTGCAGAGGACGTGGCTGCGGGCCCGTCATGCCATCGATCCCGGATGCCCCTATCATGCCCGTGTTACCGCCATCCAATCCCTTCGGGCCGCCCTACAGTTCCACTTGGAAATGCGGATCTCCGAGCTACTGAGGTATGAAGACCGGAACAGCATGGCCTTCTCGATCGAGACAAGGCACCCGTTCTTGGACTACCGACTTGTCGAGAACGCTCTGCAACTGCCGGAGTCGTTCATCGTGAGCGCCGGTTTCAGGAAGAGGATTCTGAGGTGTAGCGTTGCCGACATCGTGCCCCGGGAAATCCTCGATCGCCGCGATAAAATCGGCTTCCAGACGCCCCGCGAATGGTTGGAATCCCGAGAGGTCGTCCGCCTCTACCGAGACCTCCTTAGCGCCGCGCCGGTGGAGCTTCGGAACATCCTCGACCTGCAGAAGGCAGATTCCGAGTGCACGCGGAAGCCATCCCGACGTCGCATGAACGACTTCTGGCGGATCCTGAACCTTCTCCTCTGGTATCGGGAGGTCGTGATGCCCGCGAAAGTCCTGCGGGTGGCGTCGGGCGCCAACTCGTACCCGGCGGAATCGCCGATACAGGTCATCGTCCCGAGCACGGCGGACTGGACCGTCCCGGGAAGCGGAGGCGGAATGGAGGCGTTCACACGGACATTCGCGGCTGCCTGCCCGCCCGGGATGATGGACGTCACCGTGTTCTGCGCTGGCTCGATTCCGCAAAGGACTTCATCGGTACGGACCTACCCGATTGCTCGTCAGATTTCGTCCGAACGGCGTTACGTCCGAACACTTCGTTCGCTCGTCGCGGGCGGCGGCCTTCCTATCCCGGAGAACTCGGTGGTCCTTGCAAACGCCGAGCACTACGTCCTGCCGTTCATGCGGACGACGATGCCTGTGGTCCTAGTCTCCCACGGAGTGGTCTCAGAGACTCTCCGCCGACGTAAGAGCTCCCTGTACATGCGCATGTATCGTCGGTTCGTGGAGCGACCGGCGGTTTACCGGGCGGACCGAATCGTGGCGATCAATCCGGAGGTCGAGGCGTACTACCGATCGGCGTACCCAAATCTGCCAAAGGACAAGATCGTCCGGATCCCAGTGGGCATCGATCTGCGGGACTTCGAGGGCAGACCTCGGGGTTCTCCCCTCGAACGCTTTGGACTAAGCCAGGCGGTCCCAGTGGTCTTGTTCGTCGGACGCCTCTCGCCGGAGAAGAACGCGGACCTCGTGGTCCGAGCCTGCGACCTCTTGACCGCTTGGTCCACCCCCGTGAAACTGGTCGTTGTGGGGGATGGAGTGGAGGCGTCCAAAATGCAGGAGTTCGCGACAAGTCGCCCTTGGCTCCACTGGGTCCGCCATGCCGACCACGAGGACGTGTTGGACCTCATGGCCGTCGCGAATGCGCTCGCGATATGCTCCTCCTACGAATCCGGCCCTCTTGTTCTCCTCGAGGCGATCGCCTCGAGCCTGCCGGTGGTTTCGACCCCGGTCGGAAGGGTCCGTGAGTTGCTCTCGCCTGACCTCGGCCGCGTTTGCCCTCCGGATCCGGAGGCCTTCGCCCGCGGCTTGCTCGAAGTCTTGGAATGGGACCGGCATCGCCTTCTGCAGAGCGCACAGGCGGCCCTTTCGATGATCGACTTCCGGGTGTCGTTCGATGCGCTTTCGAGAATCCTACGGGACGTCGCAAGGAGGGGAGCCTAGGTGCACGTGGCGATGGTCTTCCCGTATTCTGTGCGAGAGATCACCGGCATCGGTACTGTGGTCAAGATGATCAGCCGAGCCCTCCTGTCGACCGCGGTGAACGTCACCTGGGTTGTGCCGGACAGGCCCGGTCCATTCCTTGTTCGGCCGGATTCCTCCCTCACGGTTCACGAGATTTCCGTGTCTCGCTATCTACATCTCCGCGACGTTCTCCTAGCCCTCGGCACGTTCCGCAGACTCATGGGGGTTCCCAACCTCTCCCACGTGCACGCCCATTCTCCGCATCTGCAGTCCATCGCCGCACTCCTCGCGTCGCGGATCCGAGGCGTTCCCTGCATCGTCACCTTCCACGGCGTCCTTCCACGACCGCGCGACAAGACGCGTAATCGGCTCCTGTCGGCGATCGAGGGGTTCATCCTTCGAAACGCCGATGCGATAACGACAGTTTCAGCCGCCGCCCGCAACGCGCTGGTCCACAAGGAAGCGGTCCTGATACCCAATGGGGTCGACATTCCAGTTGTCTCTCGCGAGGAAGGAAAGACCATCCGCCGCGAGTGGAACTGCGAGAGCAAGGTGGTCCTCCTCTACGCAGGCCGGTTCGCGGTAATCAAGGGAGTCGACATCCTCGTCAGAGGGTTCGAGAAAGCCTTGCCCCTCGCCACGCGACCTCTTCACCTTGTCCTCATCGGGAGCGGCGATCCAGCGGAACTCGACCACCTCAGGGTCATCTTGAAGCGACTCGAACTAAAGGATTCGGTGACCCTGATCGATGCCACGGAAGACTACAGACGATTCCTTCCAGGTGCGGACGTGTACCTTTTCCCTTCCTTCCGTGAGGGGATGCCGGTTACTGTTCTGGAGGCGATGGCATCCGGCATCCCTGTGGTCGCGTCTCGGACGGGGGGCATTCCCGAGATCGTCCGGGACGGGGTCGAAGGGCATCTCGTCGAACCCGGGGACGTGGACGGATTTGTTCAAGCCATCCTGGCTCTTGTCGAGAATCCTGATGAGCGAAAGGCGATGGGGCAGCGAGCGCGTCAGCGGATCGCCGAGGATTTTTCCCAGTCAGCGATGTTGGAAAAGTACGTCAAGCTCTACGAACAATTAGCGGGCCTGCCGCGAGGGTAGACCGTAAAGGGCCATCGCTTGGTCGGCGACATTTTCCCAGGAATATCTGGAGCGAACGACAGACTGGCCTCGTGCCCCAAGCTCCCGGCGTCGATTCGCATCCTCGAGGAGCGACACGACCGATTCTGCAATAGCTGCCTCCGTTCCACGGACGCTTACGACCCCCATCTCGATAGGATCTATCGGGAGGTTCGATGCGACCTCTTCGTTCGCCACAACGGGGACCCCGAGCGAGAGCGCCTCGAGAAGTGCCTGGGGGAAAACGTCGCGGTACGAGCAGTAAACGAACAGACTGCTTGCAGAGATGTAGGGCCCAGGGTTGTCTTGGGCTCCGACGAAGCGAGCGGCTTTCTCGATCCCGAGTGTCCGCGCTTGCTCTTCAAGGCGCGACCGGTACGGCCCGTCCCCCACGATGACAAGTACGGCATTCGGGAAGCGGTTGAAGATTATTGGCATCGCTGCCAGGAGGACGCTTAGCCCACGCACCTTCCTGGGCCACACCATCATGCTGAGGGAGCAGAGGAGAATTGCGGAGTCCTCGATCCCAAGCGTTCTTCGGGCACGGGCAACGCTCTCGGGATCCGAAGCGAGGCGACGGACTCCCGGCGATAGCAGTCGCACCGTCTGGACGAGAGGGAAGCGTGCCCGAAAGCGCTCCATGCTTCCAGCACCGAGGCATGTGACGACGTCAGAGCGATGAAGGGTCCGGTGCAGCATCCATTCCTTGAACGGGTTCGCAGATGGCTCTAGATCCGTGTGAATAGTGAACACAATTCGGGATGCGAGGGGGCCACGCAAGGACGTTCCCGCCGCTAGAGTGTACCAGTGTGCATGAGCGTGGATTGCGTCGGGCTTCCACTCTCGGAGCCGCCGACGAGCCCACAGAATGAATCGAACGGGGTCTTCCGGGCCCTTCTCAATGGAACGGCCTGGCGCGCCATGCTGCGTCCAGATCCGCACCTCGACCCCACGGGCCTCCAGGGTTGCGCTCAGACCCTCCACAAAGGTCGTGATGCCACCGATGATGGGTCGGTAATAGGGAGTCACCATCGCGACCCTTGGGCTCTGGCCGACGAGCGAAGACACCTGATCCTCCGTCACACGCTGTACACGGTGAACATCGAGCTTGAGTAGACCCTGTATCGCGATGAGGCGACCGTCGTGCCGAACGGCGAATAGTAGACATTCCCAAAGGCCGCGAAGCCGCCGATGTAGTGTTGATCTTCGACGTAGAACCTGATGTTATACATTCCAAGGCTGGCCTCGACGGGCGAGTCGTCGATCGGACGGCCCAGTAGCAAGGCCCACACCTGCTCAAGGTTCATATCTTCCAAGACAAAGATTGAGTCGTCTTCGATCGTCATCTGCGTGACTGGAATGAGACGGATGGTCATGTCCTCGGGTTTGAGGAATCCGAACGCAAGAATCTCCGGTCCTTGGCGAGCCGTCGTTGCACCGCCGATGGGCATGTACGGCAGGCCCGAAATCGCGTGCAACTGTGCACCCAAGATACCAGAGTTGGCAACGAACGTCTCCCCGGAAGTGTGTCGTAGGTAGACGGCTCCAGCGTAGATTTCCGGGTCGATGTCCACCAGAAGGCTCAAATCGTAGGCGACCACCCAGGCGCTTGATGCGACGGCGAAAACGACGATGCCTGCGCCCGCTGCCCGCCGAAGCGATGGACGCTGCTCAAGGCGATCAATTAGCCATATCACGCCTAGTCCGATGAAGAGGGCCGCGAAGGGTACGATGTAAGCTCCTGTGTACTGCCGGAGGGACAGCGTAGGGAGAAACGCAAGGAATACGGCAATGAGCCAGGGATGACGGAGATCCTTGTTCCTCGCGTGGATGACGGTGCCGATGCCCAGGAATGCAAGAGGCAAGAGGAGTCCCGCACTCCGAGCGAGACTGACTCCGAGGTTCTGGAGCTGGGATATTACGTCCGTGCCCTGTGCAACCTCTCCGCGCTGATAGGCGTCCAGGACCTCGGAAAAGACAATGAGGTACGCGCCGACGCCGAGGGTCAGAAGCCACCATGTGATTCGGGTCAACCTTCGGACGCTCGTCCGCAACATCCGCTCTGGGTACAGGGTTCGGACGAGGCGGGCCCCAGTGATGAAGAGAGCTGCGATCACAAAGGCGATAATCACGACGACGACGATGACGGCAAGTCGGTGAGACACCATCATGAGAAAGAGAATCGTGGAGAACATCATCGCCTGAGTCATACCGGGCCTGCGCCGCAGCACCATCAGGCTCCAGATAAACCAAGGCATGAGGGCTGTAAAGAGCGCTCGCGTGGGCGTCTGCCATACGAGGGGCGTGATGAACCGGGGGGACATGGCGAAGACGAACGCCACAACCAGCATGACGCGGACGTCAGGGTGAATCTCTCTGGCCATCACAAAGGCACCCATGATGCCGAGAAACGCGACGATGAAGTCAAGCAGGAGGATCGAGCCTTCCACCGAGACTCCACCAAGCGAGCTCATGGAAGCCAGGATGAGCATAGGTCCGGAAGGATGAGACAGAGGATAGATGCCGAAAAGGGAGAGTGGATTGACGATCCATGCTGCATATTGGGAATCCAGCACGACCTGGACGAGCCCGTGAATGACGAAGGAGTCCACACCGAGCTCGTGACCACTCCTCGGGTACCTGAGAATCATGCTGAGGCACACGAGCGATGCTAGGATAGCGTACGCGGGCTTCCTGTGGAGGCCCATCTCTTCGTTCCGATTACGCGCTGGACAATAAATGCATCGTCGGAATTCGCTCGGCCGATAAGCGCGACGGTTTCGAGCAAGAGATGAAAATCCTGTCATGACGATGGAGGGGCAGGCCGAGAAGCAAGCAGGTCGGAGTACAAGGTTATCAACCTCTCCTCGATGGTGGTCCAGAGGTGAGCGTGGTGAATCTCGCTGGCGCGTGCAGCGAGTCGGTCTCGCTCGACGGGATCCTGCAGCAAACGAATCATCTGGCTGGCAAGACTATCGGCATCTCCGGGTTCGTAGAACAGGGCGGCGTCACCGAGGAGCTGTCTGAGGGCTGGAAGGTCGGCGACAACCATCGCCTTCCCGCTCGCGGCGTACTCGTACACTTTGTTAGGCGTTGCCATCTCCGTGAGTGGGTTCCTCTTGTAAGACACTATCCCGAAGGACGTTCGGCGCAAGAGCGCCTGAACGGCCTCCGGAGGTACTTCCGACTCGATGCTGGCCCAATCTGCGATCCCGAGCACTCCTATTAGGCGGCGGAGAGATTCACTGTAGGCCAGATCCCCATACCCGATAATTCGAAGTCGGAAGGGGACTTCCTCATGCGCTACTTTTGCAGCCCGGAGCACGAGAGGGTGATCCCGTTCCGGATTGAGCCCGCCCACGACGATAATCTCCGGGAGTCCGGACAGCGCATTCGGGTACGGAGCACGACCATTCGCTGCCCAATCTGGAGCGTTGGCAAGCACGGTAATCCTCTCCGCGGGGGTACCGCGGCGAGCCAAGAGGGATCGCAGGTACTCATTCACCGTAATTGCTCGGTCCGCCACGGCACAGCTCAGGCGCTGAGCCGCCAAGAGGAAGGCCGGGACAATCCTCCGATGACCGCGCGGAAAACGCGCAAGATAAAGCTCGGGCATCGATTCGTGAAGATCCAGGACAACCTTCGCTCCCAGGAAGCGGGTAGGGAGAGCCACGAACACGAGGATGTCCGGAAGGGAATGAACGTGGAGGATTGCGAACTGATAGCGAAATGCCAGAGTGAACAGACGAACGGCGAACATGAGGCATAGGACTGCGTACTGGTAGATGTACCGGCACCTGCCTCCGCGGATTGCGCGGAGAGGAATCCGGTGGATTTGGATATTGTTCCAGAGTTCTTCGTCGGGTTCGTCGCCGCCGCGTACGCAGAGGACGTGGACATCGTAGCCTTGGCGGGCGAGAGCAAGAGCCTCGCGTCGAACACGAGGATCCTGCGGGAAGCGGTTGTACACGAGATGACAAACCGCCTTCGGCATGCGAAGTCACCCGATCGCCGGCAGGGCGATCCGTAGGACCGATGTCGCACTGGCCAACTGCAGGATCCGCAGGATCGATCCTAGTTCTGTTCCGTGGGTCAGCTTGCGGCCGATGAAGATGTCCGTGAAGGATTCCACCCGCGCTGAATACCGGAGCTTCCAGTCCCAGCCCAGGGATACGATTTGCAGGACATCCTCCCCTCGGCCGCTGCCGAGATCGAATAAGCGGCCGACGGGTGGGCTGAGGAGGGAGTGCGCTGGCTGGCTCTCCTTCCACTCGAGATACCGGTGCAGGAGACCGTAGGTCATAGGCGCCTCCTACTACGGGGGACCGAGGGAAGAAACGCCTACAAGGAGGGTCGCCGCGATCGCGGCCTCCAGGGCCCAGAGAATCGTCACGACCTGCCATTCTTTGTACCGGCCGGCGTGCATGACCAGGTGGGCCAGGGACTCGATTCGGCCGCGGTGGGTGAGACGGCCATCGGGCCCAAGGGTCCCGTAGTTCTCCCCGCGAAACCCGCCCCGGGCCTTCAGGAAAAACTCCGCGATCATGGGGAGGAAGAGGAGGAGCCCGTACATCTTGAAGGAGGGCTGGGAGGTGATTGCCGCGCAGGCCAGGGTGGCCCCTACGGAGAGGGTCATGGAATCACCGGGGAACACCCTCGCGGGGTAGCGGTTGTACCAGAGGAAGGCGAGGAGCGCGCCCAAAAGCGGGACCAAGAGGAACAAACCCTCCCCCGCGCGCAACAGGGAAGAGAGAATGATGAGGCTCGCTGTCATGATGATCCCGAGCCCCGCACCGAGACCGTTGAAACCCTCGAGCATGTTCGCGGCGTTCGCGGCGGACGTGATCCCGAAGGGGACGAGGACGACCATGAGGACGCCCGCGTCTGCGCCAAGGAGGAACGTCTCTCCTCGCAGGAAGACCACGAGGCCGAGGGGGAGGCTGAACACAAACGGGAAGATGGCCTTGTACCGCTTGGGGATCGCGAACAGGTCGTCCATGATGCCCACAAACCCCGCCCCGAGGATGGCGAGGAGCGCCGCGTTGTAGACGGATGCCGGGATCGCGTCGGAGGCGAAGATGGCCAAGAAGCTCACACCGAGGTAGAAGCCCACGAGGACAGCGGCCCCGCCCATCTCCGCGATCCTCGGCTGGTGGGGCTTGTGGATGTCGACGCCAACGACGGTCGAGCCGCGGAGGGAGCGGATGAGCCAGCGGACGAGGACGAAGGTCGTCGCGAAGGCCAGGCCTCCCGATACCGCTAGGTACTCGGATGACACGATACCGCCCGCCCATCCTGGCGCGCTCTATTTATCCGTTCCCCGGCCAGTCTCGCAGCTGAGAACGCCTCAGTCCTGGCTTATCACCCGCGATAATCTTCGACGAAGATTGATACCCGCGCTTCGCGCACGCTTCGGTAGATGCACGCAGGCAAGATTCGCACCGCCAACATCCCGGCCTTCCAGCTGACCCCGCGGGACACTGTGCTCCTCGCCTCCCTGCTGTCCCTGGCTGCGTACTTCGTGGGCATCTTCGTCGGCATGGCCTTGTGAAACGCTCGCCTACGACGCTCGCGATGGCCGCATAGGCTCTTATCCGACGTTCTGCATCCCGACGGCCTGATGTCTGTTCATCCTACCGCCATCGTGGAGGGCGGCGCGATCGTGGCCGATGACGCTCAGATCTGGCATTGGGTGCATGTTCGTTCGGGCGCCCGCATCGGCCATCGTGCGCACATCGGCAAGGACGTGTACGTAGACAGAGACGTTGTGATCGGCGACGACTGCAAGATTCAGAACTTCGCCACAATCTACATGGGTGTCTCCCTTGGCAACCGTGTCTTCATCGGCCCCCACGCTTGTTTCACGAACGACCTCTACCCTCGGGCAATCTCTCCCGACTGGCAGATCGTGCCCACGAAGGTCGAAGACGGTGCGTCGATCGGCGCGAACGCGACGATTCTCTGCGGCCTCACAATTGGGCGCAACGCGATGGTCGCAGCCGGGGCCGTGGTCTCCAAAGACGTGCCGGCCCATGCCCTCGTGGCAGGCGTCCCCGCGGAAGTGGTTGGCTGGGTCTGCGACTGCGGCCGACCGCTCGACAAGAAGTTCTACTGCGCCCATTGCAGGAAGACGATCCCGATCAAGCCACCGCGACCGAGCCGCCGGCGCTCCCGGCGCAAGAGGTGACCGGCGAACCTTCATAGTCCCCTGCCCCCTTCCGCGCCGTCAATGATCCCGATCGCGCGACCCCTCCTCGGGGACGAGGAGGCCGCGGCCATCCGCGAAGTCCTCCAGTCCGGACAGCTCATCCAGGGGACCCGTGTCAAGGCATTCGAAGATACGTTCGCCGCGTACCTCGGCCGCAAGCATGCGGTCGCCGTCGCGAACGGTACCGCCGCACTACACATCGCCCTGATGGCCCATGGGATCAAGCCGGGCCAAGACGTCCTCATCCCCCCGCTCACGTTCTTCGCCTCCGCCTCGACGGTCCTTCTCTGCGGCGCGAAGCCGATCTTCGTCGACGTCGAGCGGTCGTCGTACAACATGGACCCCGCGAAGCTGCCGGACGCCCTCACCCGAAAGACGGCGGCGATCATGCCCGTCCATCTCTACGGCCAGACAGCCGAGATGGACCCGATCCTCGCGGCCGCCAAGGAGCGCGACATCCCCGTGATCGAGGACGCCTGCCAGGCCCACGGCGCGCAGTACCACGGCAGGAAGGCGGGGAACCTCGGCACGACCGCCTGCTTCAGCTTCTACGCGACGAAGAACATGACGACGGGCGAAGGCGGCATGATCGTCACGGACGACGACGAGGTCGCCGAGAAGGCCCGCCTCCTGCGCGACCACGGCCAGTCGGCGAAGTACCAGCACGTCATGCTCGGCTACAATTACCGCATGACGGAAATCGCCGCGGCGATCGGCCTCGTGCAGCTCAAGAAGCTCGACGCCTGGGTCGCGCGCCGTCGGGAGAACGCGAAGGCCCTGACGAAAGGCCTGGAAGGCATCGAGGGCCTCGTGCCGCCGTCCGAGGGCAACTGGATGGTCCATTCATACTACCAATACATCGTCCGCGCGGAGCCCTCGTTCCCCCTGACGCGAGACGAGATTGTGCAGACCCTCACGGAGGACGGCATCGGATGCCGGCCGTCGTACCCGATGCCCCTGTACAAGCAGAAGGCCCTCCGGGACCTCAAGATCCGCGGGCGCTGTCCCGTCGCGGAGCAAGTCGTCGGACGGCTCTTCGAGCTGCCCGTCCATCCGGGCCTGAGCTCGGCGGACGTCGAGCGGATCGTCGAGGCGGTGGACCGCCTGGGCAAGCCGACGTGAGCCGCGGCGGTACATGGCGAGCGTTTATTATGCCGACGGCGGCATCCCCCGCCGGGGTGTAGAGCCAGATGATCTGCCCCTCCTGCGGCACGTGGAACCGGGACGACGCCCTGTTCTGCAAGTA